>Ga0335072_10006689_pt1 | contig 16835 bp, 9 predicted proteins | sample Lox_Sample_21_FD_206725 | JGI IMG/M metagenome (GOLD analysis project Ga0335072, IMG submission 206725) | Soil microbial communities from Loxahatchee National Wildlife Refuge, Florida, United States - Lox_Sample_2.1 | ecosystem: Environmental > Terrestrial > Soil > Wetlands | place: USA: Florida...
GGGCCGGCAACTTGCCGAGCACGGATATCGGAAATCTGACTAGAGAGGCACGTTTTGCAGACCGGTGAGAACGGCCTCGGTGCGACCGAAGCTCCTGGCAATCATGGCTCCTCGACGTCGCGGCGAGGGATGAGCGTGACTGCAGACCGAACTCCGGATGAAGGCTCGATTCGTTACCCGGGGTGGGGCGTTCTCGGCGCGGCTTTCATCGGCGTCATGGTGAGCTTTGCTCCCATCATTCCTTATACCTTCAGTCTTTTTCTCGATCCTCTGCATGCTGCATTCGGCTGGAAGCGAGAGGCGATGGGCGGTGCATTCGCAATTGCCGCCATCACGGTCGCACTTGTTTCGCCCCTGATTGGCATTTTGCTCGACCGTTTTCCGCCTCGGCGTATTATTCTGCCGGGAATTGTGGTTTTCGCCGGCGGTCTTGCCGCACTCAGTCAACTGACGCCGCATATCGTTCAGTTCTATGCCACGTTTTTCGTAATCGGGCTGGTGGCCAATGCGACCGCGCAATTTGCCTACACGCGCACGATTCTTACCTGGTTCACAACTCACAGAGGCATCGCACTCGCATTGTTACTCACTGGTAGCGGGATCGGCTCCATCATGATTCCACCTTTGGTCCAGTGGATGATCCAGCATCACGGATGGCGCAGCGGGTTTCTCCTTTTGAGCGGGATCGCGACGCTCGGCTTACCTCTGACAGCTCTGCTCGTCCGCAACCGGCCCGAAGCAGCAATCGTTCTTTCGGAACACCACGCAAACAGCGGGATGACAGTCGCAGCTGCACTGCGAACGGCGGCCTTCTGGATTCTCGCGTTCATAACCATCTTTTCCGCATTCAGCGAGAACGGCCTGGTGACAAATCTTGCCTCCATCCTGACTCAGCACGGCGTGCTTGCCTCGACTGCGGCTCTCGCCTTGTCGGTTCGTGGAGGAGCAGGCATCCTCGGCCGCCTCTTCGTCGGCTTCGCCATCGATCGCGTCTCTCCGGAACACGTGCAGTCAATTGTTCTGGCTTTGGCCGCTATTGGCACGTCGATTCTTGCTTTTGCCGGCGGGGCGTGGCCAGCGCTTTTGGGTGCAGCGATCCTCGGCGCCGGTCTGGGTAGCGAGGCGGACGTGGGTCCTTATCTACTCGCGCGCTACTTCGGCCGCCGGCATTTCTCTGTGCTATACGGCCTTACGTGGACCGCTTATGCCATCGGTGGAGCTACCGGGCCTCTGTATATCGGGCACCTATATGATCGCGCCGGCACTTATCTGCCACGATTCATTGTCCATCTTGCCATAGTGGCATTTGGAGCAGTGATACTCAGCTTCTTCCTGCGATGCGGCCAGGCAGGCATTGCATCCGAAAAGAAAATGAGCACAAACACCCTAACGCACTTCGGTGCGCAAGACTTCGGGAAGGAATGAGCGCAGCGAAGTTGCTAAACATTGAAGGATAGCGTCGCAAGCAAGCCCCTGGGGACCAGCGCGAATCGTTCGTGTTGACGCACCATGCGAGGATCGTGTGAACGCCCCCGTGTAGCGCTTCTGAGTGCCGCCCATGACGCTAAACTGCTTCTTTTTCAGTGAATTTTAAAATTCGACCCCGACTAGCCGCCCCAATTGCTGGCATTCCTGCCTGAAAAGGCCGGGTCAACACCCCGCGAAATCCCGGCCCTCAAATCGTTCTGATGATTGCGACCGCCTGGTTCGTTCCAGGAGCGAAGCGATGTTCTTGCACATCGCGACCGGACCATCCAGCTTGCTCATGAAGATGTTGGCAAACTCCGCGCCCGGAGGGATCTCGTTGACTGCGGAGATCAGAATCACCGGCAGGTCCGGTTTGCGCAGTTTGATCTGGCGGGCAAGCTCCGCGCCGGTTAACCCGGGCATCAGGTGGTCAGACAAGACAAGATCTATCTCGCACCGGGAAAGAAGTTCCAGAGCCTGCTGGCCGGAGCTGGCTATCAATACCTCGTAGCCCTCCCTCTCCAGCAGAAACTTGCGAATCGTCAGCTGATTCTCTTCGTCGTCGACACACAAGATAACGTCTGTCTTGGCCAATCCAGGCTCCTCGACCACTCGTCTGCAGCCGTCAGCTTGTGGAAGCACTGGACACCAATCCCAACTCCGATATTTCAGGCGAAGCAGACTTGGGTATGAACACCGAAAACGCGGTGATGTTGCCTTTCAGTAGCTTCACGCTGCGAAAACGAATGATGCCTTTATACTTTTGCACGATTCCCCGGCTGATCCAAAGCCCCAGCCCGGTACCCTTGGTCGACTTGGTGGTAAAGAACGGCTCGAACAGCTGTTTGGCATCCTGTGGAGCAATTCCAGAACCAGTGTCGCAAATTGAGACGCGGACTCCTTCGGGATGATGCTCTCTCCGCATCACCTCACTGATGCGTATACGAAGCAGGCCTCCTTTTGGCATCGCCTGGATCGCATTGCCGATCAGGTTCAGAAATACCTGCCTGAGCTCGCCTGGAAAGCCGGAAACCAGGCCATCGCTCAGATAGAGTTTCTCAACCACAATTGCATGACTTTCCAATAATCGCGACTGCAGTGACAAAATGTCATTAATAATGTCGGAAATCATAACCGGCACTGCGTCTTTTGACTCGCGATAGAAACTCAGCGTCTGTCGCGTGATGTGCGAGACTCTGGTCAACTCTTCATCCGCGATGCGAGCATAGGTAAGGGCGGCATCGTCGAGAGACGGATGAGACCGGAGCAGATAGAAAATATTCCGCAGCGCCTCCAGCGGGTTATTGATTTCATGCGCGATGATGCCGGCCACTCTGCCCATTGCCGCCAGCTTCTCGGCTCTGCGCAGCGCCTCCTCCGCTCGCAACTGCGCCGTAATATCGCGATTGATTTCCAGAATGGCCGGCCCGGCGTCGCTGCCATCGCGCTGCAGGACCTGCCGGCTGGCCACCACCACTTCGCGGCCATCCTTTGTCGTCTGCAGCACATTCCCTTCCCACCTTCCGCCTCTCAGCACCACGGACTCGATCTCGTCCGGCGGATTGGGATACCTGGTGCGTAACATCTGGTTTACATTTCTGCCGATTGCCTCCTGGCGGCTATAACCGTAGAATGCTTCCGCTCCGGAGTTCCAGAACTGAAGAATCCCCTGCATGTCACGCACCATAATCGCCTCAGTGGCAAGATCCAATAAGTCCGCGCGTTGGCGCAATTGCATTTCGCGCTCCCGGAGCTCCGCGGTTCTTTGTTGCACTCGTTGTTCCAAATCGCGGTTCAGCGACTCCAGCTCTCGCGCTTTACGGTGCAGTTCGGCGAATACGCTGACCTTCGCCCGCAGCAGCTCCGGTACAACCGGAACCGAGATATAGTCCATCGCGCCGCGCTGGTATCCCTTGAGCTTGTCCAGGTCGGTCAAATGAACAGCGGAAATGAATATGATCGCAATCTTCTCAAAACGCGGATGTTGCCGGATCATTTCCGCGAGCTGGAACCCATCGAGCTCCGGCATACTCACATCCATGAGCACGACCGCGACATCCGTCCTCAGCAGGCAATCCAGCGCTTCCCGGCCTGACGAGGCCTTAATGAGATTCTCTCCCAGCTCACCCAGAATGGCCTCGTACGTCAACAGCTTTCCCGGCTGGTCGTCCACCATCAGAATGTTGACTTTTTGTTCCATCTTCGTCAGTCCCAGGAAACTCTCACTGGCTGCTACGAATCAGCTGCGCTAGCGATGCAGCCAGACCCGTAAAGCCGACAGTAACTGTTCTGTATTCACTGGCTTGGCCAGGTACTCCGAAGCGCCCGCTTCCAGGCATTTCTCCCGGTCGCCTTTCATCGCCTTTGCCGTTAACGCAATGATCGGCAGCCTCCGGAACAACGGGTTCTGCCGCATCACCTGCATCGTTTCGTAGCCATCCATTTCCGGCATCATGATATCCATCAGCACGATGGCGATATCGGGAGTCGACTCGAGGATGGCGACAGCCTCCCGCCCGGTTCCGGCCGTCAGCACCGTCATGCCAGGACGTTCCAGCACGCTGCTGAGCGCGAAAATATTGCGCACGTCGTCATCGACCACGAGCACTTTTTTCCCGATGAGCGCTTCATCGGAGCGGTGCAGACGATCGAGCATATTCTGCTTTTCGACCGGCAGCTTGGCAATGACACGATGAAGGAATAGCGCGGTCTCATCGAGAAGCCGCTCCGGCGACTCCACTCCCTTCACGATGACGCTACGCGCCAGGGTGCGGAGTTCGACATCTTCTGCGGGCGACAACTCCTTGCCGGTAAACACGATCACCGGAACCTCGCCCAGCAGCGGCCTTTCGCGAATCTGTTCCAGCACTTCAAAGCCCGACATATCCGGAAGGCGCAGGTCCAGCACCACGCAGTCGTACGGGTGTTCCTCCAACAGGCGCAATGCTTCCTTCCCGCTCGGACTGACCGTGACATCGATATCTTCGTAGCCAAGAAGTTCTCGAATGCTGAGTTGCTCTGCCGGATTGTCTTCGACAATCATCAATCGCTTGCGCGTGATCGCTGCATATTCCTTGATCCTCGCCAGGGCAGCATCGATCTCTTCCCCGGTCGTGGGTTTGGTCAGGGAAGCAAAGGCTCCGCGTGCGAGCCCGTGGCGCCGATCCTCATCCACGGAAAGTATCTGAACTGGAATATGACGCGTTTCCGGATCCTGCTTCAGATGATTGAGCACGGTCCACCCGAGCATGTCCGGCAGAAAAACATCGAGCGAGATCGCGGTCGGGTGAAATTCCCGCGCCAGCGCCAGGCCCTCGGCGCCGCGCATGGCCACCAGCACTTTGAACCCGCTATCCCGGGCAAAGTCCAACAGCAGGCGCGCGTAGTGTTCATCGTCTTCCACGATGAGCAGTACCGAATCTCCCGGTTGCAGGCTTTCGCGGTCATCGCTGATCCGTTCCGGTTGCAATTCCAGGACGCCCGTGCTCAACAGCTGCGTACCCGAACCGGTTGGAAATGCTTTGGTCTCCGGCATCGGAGCTGTTGATGCTGACGGCCCCATGTAGGTCTGCGGGAGAAACAGCGTGAAGGTGCTGCCTTTCCCCGGTTCGCTCTTGAGCCGGATTTCCCCACCCAACAGGCTTGCCAGTTCGCGGCTGATGGCCAGGCCAAGACCTGTGCCACCGTACTTCCGGCTCGTTCCTGCATCCGCCTGTTGGAAGGCTTCAAAGATAATGCGTTGCTTTTCGAACGGAATGCCGATCCCTGTATCCGCAACCTCGAAGGAGATGACAGAAGCCGCCCGGCTCAGTACGGGGTGATCTTCACTCCAACCCTGCTGCGCCACCGACACGGAGAGATGTACACTGCCTTGCTCAGTGAATTTAAATGCGTTGGAGAGTAGATTCTTCAATACCTGCTGCAGACGCTTGGAATCCGTAACCAGGCTGCGCGGCAAGCGATTGCCGGTGCGCACCATGAAACCAAAACGCCGGTTCTCCGCCTCGTGACGGAAGGGCCGGCCGATGGTTTCGAGCAGGCTGGTAAATGTAACCTCCTGCGCTTCCACCGAAACTGTGCCCGACTCGATCTTGGAAAGATCGAGAATGTCGCTGATCAGGTTCAACAAATCGGTGCCGGCAGCATGGATGGTGCGTGCAAATTCCACCTGCTTGGGAGTGAGATTTCCTCCCGGATTGTCGCTCAGCTGCTGCCCCAGAACCAGGATGCTGTTGAGCGGAGTACGCAGCTCATGCGACATGTTCGCCAGGAACTCGGACTTGTATTTCGAGGTCAGCGCCAGCTCCTTGGCTTTGCTTTCCAACGCTCCGCGCGCCTGTTCGATCTCACGGTTCTTGCGTTCCACTTCGACGTTTTGTTCGGCCAACTGCTGCGCCTTTTGCGCCAGCTGCTCGTTGGTCTGTTGCAGTTCCTTTTGTTGTGTCTGCAATTCGGCAGCCAATTGCTGCGACTGCTTCAGCAAACCTTCCGTCTGCATCGTGGCCTCGATGCTGTTGAGCACGATGCCGATGCTGGTGGTTAACTGCTCCAGGAACGCGAGCTGCGATGCCGTGAACGCGCTGAGCGAGGCCAGTTCGATCACCGCCTTGACCCGGTCCTCGAAAAGAACAGGAAGCACGATTACGTTGCGGGGAGTGGCTTCAAATAATCCTGAGTGAATGGTGATGGCGCCGGGCGGTACGTCGGCGATGATCATCCGTCTCTTCTCTGCCGCGCACTGACCCACAAGCCCTTCGCCAATCTTGAGCTCGCGCAAGGGTTTGGTCCCGCCGTCGTCCGCGAAGGAAGAGAGCGGAATCATGGAATTTTCTTCGTGCTGCATCTGGTACATCACGCCCTGTTGCGCGTTCACGAGCAGAGCCAGTTCCGAAAGTAGTTTGCGGCCGACCGTCGAGAGGTCACGCTGGCCCTGCAACATGCCGGTAAACCGCGCAAGGTTGGTCTTGAGCCAGTCCTCTTCGGTATTTCGCTCCGTCGTGAGGCGGAGGTTATTGATCATCGTGTTGATGTTGTCTTTCAATTCAGCGACTTCGCCCCTCGCCTCCACCTGGATGGAGCGAGTCAGGTCGCCTTTGGTCACGGCGGTGGCCACTTCCGCAATGGCGCGCACCTGGTTGGTCAGGTTATCCGCCAGTAGATTCACGTTGCCGGTCAGATCCTTCCAGGTGCCGGCAGCGCCGGGCACGTTCGCCTGGCCGCCCAGCCGCCCTTCTACCCCCACTTCGCGAGCTACGGTGGTCACCTGGTCGGCAAATGTCGCCAGGGTATCGGTCATATTATTGATGGTCTCCGCCAGCGCAGCGACCTCACCCTTGGCATTCACCGTCAGCTTTTGCGTCAGCGCCCCATTCGCAACCGCGGTGACTACCTTTACAATGCCGCGCACCTGCTCGGTCAGGTTGGCCGCCATCACGTTCACGTTGTCGGTCAGGTCCTTCCACGTGCCGGCTACGCCCGGGACTTCCGCCTGGCCGCCCAGCTTGCCGTCGGTGCCGACCTCGCGCGCCACGCGCGTCACTTCCGCGGCAAACGCGTTGAGCTGGTCCACCATCGTGTTGATGGTGTTCTTGAGCTCCAGAATTTCGCCCTTCACATCCACGGTGATCTTGCGTGACAAGTCGCCGCGCGCGACCGCGGTCGTCACTTCCGCGATGTTACGCACCTGGCCCGTCAGGTTGCCCGCCATGGCATTCACGGAATCGGTCAGATCCTTCCAGGTGCCGGCCACGCCCTGCACATAGGCCTGGCCGCCCAGCTTGCCTTCGCTGCCCACTTCGCGTGCTACGCGGGTCACTTCGGCGGCAAAGGAACGCAGCTGTTCCACCATCGTGTTGAGCGTCTCTTTTAGCTGCAGAATCTCCCCGCGCACATCCACGGTGATCTTTTTCGAAAGATCGCCGTTGGCGATGGCTGTCGCCACTTCGGCGATGTTGCGCACCTGGGCCGTCAGATTGCCCGCCATGAAGTTGACGTTGTCCGTAAGGTCTTTCCACGTGCCGCCCACGCCCGGAACCTGCGCCTGGCCGCCCAGCTTGCCTTCGGTACCCACTTCGCGCGCCACACGTGTGACTTCACCGGCGAATGCATTGAGCTGGTCCACCATCGTATTAATGGTGATCTTCAGCTCCAGAATCTCCCCGCGCACATCCACGGTGATCTTGCGTGACAGGTCGCCGCGCGCCACGGCGGTCGTCACTTCGGCGATATTGCGGACCTGGGCCGTCAGATTGCCGGCCATGGAATTGACCGAATCCGTAAGGTCCTTCCACGTGCCGGCCACCCCAGGCACGTTGGCCTGGCCACCAAGGCGCCCTTCGCTGCCCACTTCGCGCGCCACGCGCGTCACTTCGCCGGCGAACGCATTGAGCTGGTCCACCATCGTGTTAATGGTGTCTTTCAGCAGCAGAATTTCGCCGCTTACGTTTACGGTGATCTTTTTGGAAAGGTCGCCGCTTGCGATCGCCGTAGAAACTTCCGCGATGTTACGCACCTGGCCCGTCAGGTTGCTGGCCATGGAATTGACCGAATCCGTAAGGTCCTTCCATGTGCCGCCCACGCCCGGCACTTGCGCTTGGCCGCCCAGTTTGCCGTCGGTACCGACTTCACGCGCCACGCGTGTCACTTCGGAAGCGAAGGCGCGCAGCTGATCCACCATCGTATTAATGGTGTCTTTCAGCTCCAGGATTTCCCCCTTCACATCCACCGTGATCTTGCGCGACAAGTCGCCCCGCGCCACGGCCGTAGCCACTTCGGCGATGTTGCGCACCTGGCCCGTCAGGTTGCTGGCCATGAAGTTGACGTTGTCCGTGAGATCCTTCCACGTGCCCGCCACGCCATGCACCTGCGCCTGCCCACCCAGTTTGCCTTCGGTACCGACTTCGCGCGCCACGCGCGTCACTTCGCCGGCAAAGCCGTTGAGCTGGTCCACCATCGTATTAATGGTGTTTTTCAGCTCCAGGATTTCGCCCTTCACGTCCACCGTGATCTTGCGCGACAAGTCGCCCCGCGCCACGGCCGTCGTCACTTCCGCGATGTTGCGCACCTGGCCCGTCAGGTTGCCGGCCATGGAGTTGACCGAATCCGTAAGGTCCTTCCAGGTACCGGCAACACCAGGCACGTTGGCCTGGCCGCCAAGGCGTCCCTCGGTGCCCACCTCGCGGGCCACGCGCGTCACCTCACCGGCAAAACGGTTCAGCTGATCCACCATCGTGTTCAGCGTTTCTTTCAGCTGAAGAATCTCGCCCCGCACATCTACGGTGATCTTGCTCGAAAGGTCACCGCGCGCAATAGCGGTCGCGACTTCCGCGATATTGCGTACCTGGCCCGTCAGATTGCTGGCCATGAAGTTTACGTTGTCTGTGAGATCCTTCCACGTGCCGCCGACTCCGGGCACCTGTGCCTGCCCGCCCAGCTTGCCTTCTGTACCCACTTCGCGCGCCACGCGTGTCACTTCGCCCGCAAATGCGTTCAACTGGTCCACCATCGTGTTGATGGTGTCTTTCAATTCGAGAATCTCGCCCTTCACATCCACCGTGATTTTGCGCGACAAATCGCCACGCGCCACGGCGGTCGTCACTTCTGCGATGTTGCGTACCTGCGCCGTAAGATTGCCGGCCATCGCGTTCACGGAGTCGGTCAGATCTTTCCACGTGCCGGCCACGCCCGGCACGACAGCCTGCCCGCCGAGTTTGCCGTCCGTGCCCACCTCGCGGGCAACGCGCGTCACTTCCGATGCGAAGGAGCGCAGCTGATCCACCATGGTGTTAATGGCTTCCTTCAGCTGAAGAATTTCGCCGCGCACATCGACCGTGATTTTGCGCGACAAGTCTCCGCTGGCCACGGCGGTGGCCACTTCTGCGATATTGCGCACCTGGCCCGTCAGGTTGCTGGCCATGGAGTTGACCGAATCGGTAAGGTCTTTCCACGTGCCGGCCACGCCCGGCACTTGTGCCTGTCCGCCCAGCTTGCCGTCCGTGCCCACCTCACGCGCCACGCGCGTCACTTCCGATGTGAATACGCTGAGCTGCTGGATCATGGTGTTCACAATCTCAGCAGAGCGAAAGAACTCTCCCTCGAGCGGCCGCCCATCGACATCCAGCCGGACGGTTTGCGCCAGGTTGCCCTGGGCCACTGCGGCGATCGCGCGCGTCACCTCGGTCGTCGGGCGCAGCAGGTCTTCGACCAATGTATTGACCGACACCTCCATCTCGCCCCAGGCGCCTCGGGACTCATGGAACCGCGTCCGTTCCCTGGTTCTTCCTTCTTTGCCGACAACCTGGCCTACGCGGCGCAGTTCCATCGCCATCTGCTGGTTGGCGGCGACAATTTCGTTGAATGTATCTGCGATCTTTCCCGGCAGCCCCACCCATGAACCCGGCAGGCGCACGGAGAAGTCTCCATCGCGAACCGCCTGCAGGTTAGCCAGGATCTTATCGAGGTGCGCATCCTCGGGCTCAGCCACTGCCACGCCGCCATTGTTACTGTTACTTTTTCTGCTTTTGAGCGAGTTGCCGTTAGCGCCCGGAATTCCAATGCGCTCTTCGCTTTTCTTCATAACTGCTCCTGAACCAGCGACGGCTTAAGTTCTCTTGGTTCTCGATGTCTACACGTCCGAAAGTTGCAGCAGGCCGAGGATTTCATCGACTCGAGTCCTGCTGCCAACATATGGATACACCGCACCTGTTCTACAGTCGACTTGCCCGTTCACAAATACTAATGGAAACGATGAAAGGTCCCGTGAGGCCGGCGGCTATGATCGTACGATGCCTCTGCTTTGTAAATGACCGTTCGAGTGAGGAGCGCAGAATCTACAACTAACGGGTGATTCATTTCACGTTGCCGCTTTCTGTCAACGCGCACCAGTTCCGGGTCTTGGTTTCGTGATACGAGAACATGTGAACATTGAACCTGCCCCTCCCGGATGCAGAATTCGCTACGAGAGTTGCCCAGCTGCAAAAAAGGCTCGCCTCTGCAAACCGCCTCTTCGCCAAATCGCATCCTGAGCACCTGCCCAGCCCGGTTCTCTCCGGCTTGCTCGCTCTCCCGGCAAGCCCCGTGCCGTGCTTTGATTGTCCCCTCCCGCCACGACCGCCGTCACACTCTACCGGCTGCTAAACTAATTGCGTCTCTTACACTTCAACCAAGACCAACTCCGCGCTACGTATTACCCCATGAAGCTTCCTGCAAACCGCCCCGCCGCTAGAAATCCAAGGGAACGCCCAGCATGACGCATCAACACATCTGGCTGGGCTGTTCCGGCTGGGCCTACCCTACCTGGAAGCCGGAATTCTACCCCCCAAAAACTTCACCGAAAAAGATGCTGGAGCAGTACGCCACGCGGCTGAACTCCGTCGAGGTGAACTACACTTTCCGCCACCTGCCGTCCGCGACCACCATCGACGGATGGCTCGCACAAACGGGGCCCGGCTTCCGCTTCTCCTTCAAAGCCCCGCAGCGCATTACGCACATCAAGCGGCTGAAGGAGTGCAGTGACTCCCTTTCCGCGTTTTACACCGCGTTGCTGCCGGTGATCCGCGCCGGCCGCATGGGCCTGGTGTTGTTCCAGCTGCCGCCAAATCTCAAGGCCGACCCCGCCAGGCTGGGGGAGTTCCTCAGGGAAGCTGCACCCGAGGGCGGCACGCTGCGCATTGCCTTCGAGTTTCGCCATGCCTCCTGGTTTGCGGATGAAATTTTCGCCCTGCTCCGTCAGCATCAGGCAGCCCTTTGCATTGCCGAGAGCGATGAGTTTGAGACCCCCGACGTCAACACCGCTCCCTTCTCCTGCTACCGGTTGCGCAAGAGCGAATACGACCAGGCCGGCCTCGCAACCATCGAACAGCAGTTGATCGCAAAAGCTGCCCAGGGAGAAGTTTTCGCCTACATCAAGCACGAGGATTCGCCCAAGGGGGCACTGCAGGCCGCGGACCTGCTCGGCAGGCTGCGGACGCAATGAGTGAGCTGATCACCGTTCCGCAAATCGAGGAATTCCTTCCCCGGCGCTTTCTTCGCAATGGCCACCTGCAAACGCTGGTGGGCAACTTTGCGCCCCGCCAATACCTGCTGCCCGAAGCCGGCTCGCACATCGTCGAAGTGGACCCGGGTAACGGCGCAGCCATGGCTGAATCGACCTCCGGCCCGGCGCGCCGGCAGGAGGCGCTGGCTGCTGTCCGCGCACGCGGCGCGAGCCATGTGCTTTGCCACTGTCATTGGCAGCCAAACCCCGGCGAGTGCCTGACCCTGATTTTGCTGCATGGTCTGGAAGGCTCTTCCCGCTCCCAGTACGTGCTGGGAAATGCCGCCGGCGCATGGGCTGCCGGCTGCAACGTGATCCGCATGAATATGCGGAACTGCGGCGGCACCGAAGATCTGTCGCCGTCGCTGTATCATTCCGGACTCTCAGGCGACGTTCTGGCCGTCATGCGCGCACTTGGGTTCGAAAAAAATCTTCGCGCCTTCGCGCTGGTGGGCTATTCCATGGGTGGCAACCTGGTGCTGAAGCTGGCCGGGGAGATGGCGCAACATCCGCCGAATTCTCTCAAAGCCGTAGTCGGTGTTTCGCCGGCCATGGACCTGGCGGCTTCCGCCGATGCGTTGCACAACCGTTCCAACCGCATTTATGAGTGGAAATTTTTGATCGGCCTGCGCCGCCGCTTCCGCCGCAAAGCGGAGTTGTTCCCGGAAAATTATTCGACCGAAGGTCTGGACAGGATCGGAAGCGTACGCGAGTTCGACGATAAGGTCACTGCGCGCTACTCCGGCTTTACCGGCGCGGATGATTACTATGCCCGGGCCTCCAGCGCGCGCGTGGCGCAGCATATCTCCGTGCCTACGCTCATCCTGCATGCGCTCGATGACCCCTTCATCCGCATGCTGCCCCCGACAAGGGCCGTCCTGCTAAACAATCCTCATGTCCGCCTCGTGGAGACGGCGCACGGCGGTCATTGCGCCTTCCTGGCGCCGGCCGTTGGCTATAACGGCTACTGGGCGGAGAAGATGCTCCTGGACTTTCTCCTCTCGATCACACGGCCCTGATGGAAGCCGACTGGTCGGTGGCTCTCGGCGGGGACGATCCCGTCATTGTGGTTCCCTGGGCGGCCGCAAACGGCCCGAGGTTTGTTGACCTGCGCGCCGGCGCCCATCTCATCGACGAAATCGAAGAAGCAACGACGAGTCCTGAACTGCGCGCAGCCCTTCTGCACCTGAACCAGCCCAATTCGCCCTTCTGGACGGCGAAGTGCGATGTGTGGACGACCAGCGTGGAAGCGGGCGATCCGCCTGCTGATCCTTACGAACTGGATGCCGTACCCGGCGAGACCGATGACTGCGCCGGTTCCTACATCGACCTGCTCCCCCGCGACCTTTCGTGGTTCGCCTCTTTCGAGCGGCACGAACAGTGGTTGCGGGCGGTCACCAGGCGTCTTCGTCTTGTTCAGGCGAGCGCCGCTCGTGCGGAGGTAATTTTGCGCCCTGCCGAGGTCGATGCGCTTCCCGGCTTTGCGGTGACCTGGGTCGTCGAAGGCTGCGGCCCAACCGCCAGGGACGCAGACGCACACTGGCATCACGCGCTCCGGCTCACCCTACCGGTCATCATGCAAGCGAGGGAAAGGGATGAAAGTAGCGCAAACGAATTGTCATCCCGCCTGCCCCGGCGTGCGGTGGGACCGTAGCGACCCGTCCCGCCTGTCCCGGCAATTCGCAACCCGCCAAAAGACTTGGGCTTTAGAGTCTGCGTGAAAACTACCATATGCAGGGACTTAGTCCCGAAGGGACGGCTGAAAGTAGCCCGGGACGTTAGTCCTGGGGAAAGGATCAGAACACGATGCAGCCCCGCAAAACGATACAATGGCAAAAACGGGCGAGTAGCTCAATTGGATAGAGCACCGGCCTTCTAAGCCGGGGGTTGTGGGTTCGATCCCCGCCTCGCCCACCACACAGGCAGCGACTAACTCGCTTTTTTCATCGGCGAGGATTCCAAAGCCGCCGCGTTGACTTCTTTCGCCACCTGCGTAAGCTTTTTGTCGGCAGCCTCTTCTTCTTTCAGCGTCTCATCCAATAAAGCCATAATCTGCTTCTGGCCAAGAAGTTTTGCATATTCCCGGACGCCGCCGTACCCGGCGATCTCATAATGCTCCACCCGTTGCGCGGCGGTGATGAGGGCGGAGTCGCGCAAATCGCCTTTCTTCGTCTCGCCCAGCACTTCTGCACCTTCCGAGAGAACGCCTTTCATCCCCTCGCAGGTTTTGCCGGTTCCCTTCTTATTCAGCAAGCCGAAGATTTCTTCCAACCGGTCGACTTGGCCATTGGTCTCCTCCAGGTGCGTTTCAAGGGCCTCTTTCAGAGCAGGGGATGTGGCGCCACGGATCATTTTCGGGAGCGCCTTGGTAATCTGTTTCTCTGCCGAATAGAGGTCCTTTAATTCATCGAGCAACAGCTCTTCCAGATTTTCCACACTCATTGGTTCCTCCTAGAAAGCGATACATTCTGTCTTACGTGAACAATGGATGCGCAAAAACGCGGCTGCGCATACCAGCCGCCGCGAAATTTTGCCACCCGATAGCGGGCGAAACAAATAAACAAATAAGGGAGGCCAGGTTTCTCCTCCCTTATTTGTAACTTCTACTGGCTGCAGGCAATGCTAAGAATGTGCGCGGCCCTCGCGGAACATTTGGTTCACAGTGGCCACGAAGCGACGTGCAGCGGCCGGCGTAGGAACGGCTCCGCTCAGAATTTGCTCGAACGGTATGTCTTTGCCGTAGAATGCGCGCGTATCGTCGGTATTCTGGTGGACTTCGTCTCCCGTCAGGTCGACTCCAGCGAAAAGACCCTTGCTCCTGGAGTAGGTGAGGAAGTCGGCATTCGCGAGTTCGGTCGTTGCCGCCTGAGAGTTGCGTCCGACAGGGCCCGCAGCGACGCCAACATCACCCCCGAGTTTGACTTTGTCCTTAAGCAGGTCCTGAATCGCTTTGTGGCTGGTGCCTACAAGAACAAGATCCGTGGACTGCCCGCCTGCTTGCAAGCCAAAGCTGCCGCCCACCAACTGAATAAAGACAGGCGCGCTCCAACCATGCTCTGTGCGGCAGGTAGCGACGCCCTGCCCGTACTGGGCCCCCACCAGAAAGGCCCCTTTCTTAAAGCCCGGAACCACGGCAACACAATGAGCTTTCGCGGCAATATCCAGCGGAATGCCTTTGTCGGGAGTGAGCATCAATTCGTGCAGCACCAGCGTTGCCGCACTGAGACGGTCATCGAGTTTCGGCGTAGTATCGGCCGCCCTGGCGATTCCTGTGAAAGCCAGGCTGATACCGACGAGCGAAAGAGCCATCATTTGTTTCATAGGGATTTCTAATTTTCCTCGACTTTCTATAGAGGCAGTACCGGTGTGGCCACTTAGCCTCCGCTAGTACCTAGGATGCAGCTTTGACCGTAGCGATGTATTCGGCTTGTGCTTTCATAGGATGTATTTCGGGCCATGCGGATTTACTCCGGCGTGCGGCGCAGCAGATAATTCAGCCCGCACACCCGATACCAACGGTACCCATACGGCTCGAGCAAAACGCGATGCTTTCTCCCTTCGATTGGTTGACTGTGATCATGAGAAAGCAGGTTGATCAGCGTGCATCCTTCTTTTCCGTCGAAGCTTATGGAGAAGCTAACCTCCCGAGGGATAGAGCTGAAGTTATGAACGCAGAGCACCGAGTTGTTCCGCCAGTCATAGCGCACGATCAGCACTTCTTTGGCGTGAGCGGAGATAAATGAGAAGTTCCCCCAGCCGATCTCGGGCACTTCCTTGCGCATCCGGATAATGCGTTCCATCCAGTCGAGCAGGGAATTTGGATCGCGCCGCTGCGCAGCCACATTGACGTGTTCAAACCCGTACGGGCCGCCGCTAATTACAGGCATGATAGGGCGGTCGCTGCGGCTGAAGCCGGCATTGGGCTCCGTCGACCATTGCATCGGCGTACGGGCGCAGTTGCGCTCCGGCAGCTTGAGATTGTCGCCCATGCCGATTTCGTCACCGTAGCGGATCACCGGCGTTCCCGGCAGCGTCATCATCAGGCTGTAGGCAAGCTCCAGCCGGCGGCGATCGCCTTCCAGCATCGGCGCGAGCCGCCGCCGAATGCCGCGATTGTAGAGTTGCATATCCGGATCGGGCCCGAAGACCGCAAACACCGCATCGCGCTCTTCCTCCGTCAGACGGCCCAGGTCGAGCTCATCGTGATTGCGCAGAAATAGTCCCCACTGCGCCGTCGCCGGTCGCGGCTTCGTCGCGGTCATCGCTTGCCGCAACGGGCGGCAATCCGAAGTCGCCATGGCCAGAAACAAATGCTGATTCACTTCGAAATTGAACATCATCTGCAGCCGCTCGCCTTCGCGCCCAAAGTACGCCATATCCGTCTTCGGCAGCACGTTAGCTTCGGCCAGGATGATGGCGTCGCCCTCCCGCCAGCTGAGGAACTGGCTGAAAGTGCGCAGCATTTCGTAGTCCTCGTGAGGCTTGGGAAGATTCGGGCCTTTGGCGGAGATCACAAACGGCACCGCATCCATGCGGAAGCCGGATACGCCCAGCTGCACCCAGAACCCCATGATTTTGAGGATCTCGGCCTGCACCTCCGGGTTGGCGGTGTTCAGGTCTGGCTGGAATTCGTAGAAGCGGTGGAAGTACCAGGCTTTGGCAGCTTCGTCCCAGTTCCAGGTGGACTTTTGCACTCCGGGGAACACAATACCGGAGCGCGCGTCCTTCGGCTTTTTCTTCGACCACACATACCAGTCCCGATATTTGGACGCCGGATCTCGGCGGGCTTCCTGAAACCAGGCATGCTGGTCGGAAGTGTGGTTCACCACCAGGTCGATGAGGACGCGCAGGCCGCGCTGCTTACAACCCTGGGTGAACTCGACAAAATCTCCCAGCGTGCCGAAGCGAGGATCGACGTTGTAATAGTCCGCTACATCGTAGCCGCCGTCCCGCTGCGGAGAAGGCTGGAAGGGCATCAGCCAAATGGCCGTGATGCCGAGCCCCTGGAGATAGTCGAGACGGCTCATCAGGCCATGAAAATCACCGATGCCGTCGCCATCGCTATCGAGATAGGTTGCCACGGAAAGGCAATAGATGATCCCGTTTTTGTACCAAAGGTCGTTGATCATGGCGCTAACGGAGGCTTCGATGCTGCCTCTGCGCCCTGGAGTTGCGAGCTGTCGGTGACTAATCCAGTTAATTTCAGACGTCAGCCATCCGGGCGAACCCGGGGATCTTACGCGGTCGGCGGCTCCGGCCGTTGCGGAAAGTCTGCCGATGGGCAGGGAGATGCTGCATGCACTCCCGGCCGCACGCGCAAAGCGCGAACGGAAAA
>Ga0335072_10006690_pt1 | contig 16833 bp, 12 predicted proteins | sample Lox_Sample_21_FD_206725 | JGI IMG/M metagenome (GOLD analysis project Ga0335072, IMG submission 206725) | Soil microbial communities from Loxahatchee National Wildlife Refuge, Florida, United States - Lox_Sample_2.1 | ecosystem: Environmental > Terrestrial > Soil > Wetlands | place: USA...
GAAGCAGGGATGGGCAATTGTTGTTGTGGCCGAGGGCATCCGCGACCGCGAAGGCAATTATGTGTATCAGGTAGCCGATCCCGCCCAGAGCGACCCCCTACAGCGGCCGATCACCGGCGGCGTGGCACAATTCTTGTCTGAAGCTGTGGCACGAAATCTAAAAATGCGGTGCCGCAGCGAGAAGCCGGGCTTGCTGGGCCGCTCTTCGATGCTGCACGCTTCCGCACAAGATCAGAAGGACGCAGATCTTGTAGGCCGAGCCGCTGTGTGCGGACTGCTTGCCGGCGAAACGGAGAAGATGGTGTCGCTGTTGCCGCTCGATGCAAAACGCGCGGCCGGCTATGAGTTTGTCGCGCTGCAGCGAGTCGCCGAAGTGGAGCGTCCCATTCCCGCCACGTGGATCGGCGACGGTGCGATTCCGGTGAAGGAAGATTTTTTCAAGTACCTGGGGCCGCTCATCGGCGAGCTTGTGCCCTACTGCGCGCCTCTTTTCAACTGAATACGTATTTGTGGAAGGGATCAAGATGCAGGAAACGGTTCGTAAAGTGGGCGTGTTGATTCTGGGTCGCAAGCGCCCCGGCTTCGATCAGGAATGGAACCAGATCATCTGCCGCCGCAGCCTTGAGGCGCTGAAAAGGCTCGGCTATCAAACCATCGGCGCAGAAGCTCCTGTTGTGGATGACGCCACGATCGAAGCAGCGCTCAACAAGATTCACGATGCCGGATGCGAAGCGCTCGTGATGCTGCAGCCCTCCATGGGCCATGGGCAATTAGCGCTCACGCTCGCGCAGCACTGGCCCGATCCGGTAGTGCTGTGGGCCACACCCGAGCGGCCCGGCGACGGCAAAGTGAGTTCGTGCTCGCTTGTAGGTCAGCATCTGTGGGGCTCGTCGCTGTGCCAGGCCGGCCACGCCTTCGAACTGGTCTATGGCGATCCGGACGATGACACGCTGCGCCCGGAGCTTAAGCGTGCGATCGCGATTGCCCGCACCGTGGGCCTGCTGCGCCGCGCCAAGGTAGGCATGATCGGCACGCACGCGCCGGGATTCATCGATCTTGCGGCCGAGCCGTTTCTTCTGCGCAGGACGATGGGCACGCAGTTGCACCCGCTCAGCCTTCCGCAGTTTATCGAGCGCGTGCACGCTATCCAGGAAGGTGCCGTGAAACAAGACGTGCAGCGCGTGCTCGATTTGAAGATGCCGATGGACGGCGTCGCCGCCGACGCACTGGCCATGAATTCACGCTGCTATTTGGCGATGCTCGAACTCATCGGAGAAGAGAGCCTCGATGGTCTCGCGCTGCAGTGCTGGCCCGAGCTGCCCAACATGCTCGGGCAGTGGCCGTATCTGGCGGTCGCACGGTTGGGTACTGAAGGACGCGCCGTCTCGATCGAAGGAGACGTGGATGGCTGCATTGGCGGGCTGATGAGCGCATCCCTGGGCCTGGGCCCGGGCTTTTTGACGGACTGGCTGGAGCATGACCAGAACACCATCTTCTTCTGGCATCCGGGCATGGCGCCAATGAACATGTGCAATCCGATCGGCACGGCGGGCGGCCCCACGCTGGCTGCGCATTTCAACATCGTGAAGCCCCTGGTGGTGAACGCTGAAATTCTTGTCGACCAACCGGTGACGATTACGCGGCTGTGGCGCTGCGACGATCAATATCACATGACGGCCTTTGAAGGACACACAGTTCCCGCGCGGCGCAGGCTAACGGGCAACAGCGTGCTTGTCGAGGTTGCGCAGGGCGATGTGCGCGAGCGCTTTGACACACTGGTGCACGCTGGGCTTCCGCACCATGTGCTGCTATCGTTCGGTACAGAAGCTGAGACCTTCCGCAGGCTGGCGCGCGCGCTTCGTCTACAGTGGGTATGAGGTGAGCGTATGGCTCAGGTGCAGGAAAAATCGTACAGGGTGTATCTTGGCGGCAAGTGGGTCGAGACCGGGAACGAGATTCCCGTCACCAATCCCGCGACCGGCGAGGTCTTTGCGCACGTCGCCGCAGTAAATCGCGATCAGGTGAAGACAGCTCTCGAAACGGCGCAGGCGGCCCTCCCCGCATGGCGCGTCACGGCTGCGAAAGAGCGTGGCGCGCTGCTGCATCGTGTAGCAGATGAACTTAATCGCCGTGCCGATGAAATTGCACACACCATCACGCTCGAAAACGGCAAGCCGCTGGCGCAAAGTCGCGGCGAAGTAGCGATGACCGAAGACCATCTGCGCTGGTTCGCCGAAGAAGGTAAGCGCGCGTACGGCCGCATGATTCCGCATCAGGTGCAGGGCAAGCGCAACTTCACGGTAAAGACCCCGATCGGCGTAGTCGGCGCCATCTCGCCCTGGAACTTCCCGCTCGTCCTGGCCGTGCGCAAAGCCGCGCCGGCGCTTGCTGCCGGCTGTCCGGTCATCTTGAAGCCGTCCTCGCAAACGCCGCTCTGCGCCATCGCGTTTGCCGAGTGCGTCGAAGCGGCCGGCCTTCCCGGCGGCGTGTTTCAACTCGTCATCGGCAAAGCGCAGATGATCTCCGAGGAGTTCCTCACAAATCCCATCTGCCGCAAGATCAGCTTTACCGGCTCGACCGAAGTAGGCCGCGAACTGATCCGCGGCGCTGCCGATTCCATCAAGCCGCTTTCGCTCGAACTCGGCGGCCTCGCGCCGCTGCTGGTCTTCGAAGATTGCGACCTCGATCAGGCCGTACGCGAAACATTGATTGCGAAGTTCCGCAACACGGGGCAGTCGTGCATTGCGGCGAACCGCATCTACGTGCAGCGCTCTATACACGACGCGTTCCTCGACAAATTTGTCGCCGGCGTGCAGAAGCTCAAAACCGCATCCGGTCTCGAGCCCGGTGTCGATGTGGGGCCCGTGATCAATCAGGCTGCGCTGGATGGTGCGTTGCGCCACATTGAAGACGCCGTGCAGCATGGCGGGAAGGTTCTTTCCGGCGGCAAGCGGATGGCCGGTTCCGGTGGATATTTCCTCGAGCCCACCGTGATTGACGGCGCAGCCAACGGAGCGCTCTGCATGCGCGAAGAGACCTTCGCGCCCGTCGCGCCCATTGCAACCTTCGCCACAGAAGACGAGGCCGTGGAGCTCGCCAACAACAGTGAATACGGCCTGAGCGCCTACGCGATGACGCGGGATGTTGCGCGCATGTTCCGCCTCGCCGAGCGGATCGAAGCCGGTACGCTGGGCATCAACGACGGGGCGCCGACAACAAGCCAGAGCCCCTTCGGGGGCATGAAGCAGAGCGGATGGGGACGCGAGCTCGGCAGCGAAGGACTGGATGCTTTTCTCGAAACCAAGCACGTGTCGATTGGCGGAGTTTAAGAACGAAAGGGAGCGAAAGCGATGATTCATTTTCTTGTGCATGATACGGCGGACACGGTGGGCGTTGCGGTGGTCGACATCGCCGCGGGCACAGAGTGCGCCGGCCGGGATCTTTCCACGAACAAGCCGCTTGCAGCCAAGGCTACGCAGAATATTCCGCTGGGCCACAAGCTGGCCCTCAAGGACTTCGCCGTGGGCGATACGGTGATCAAATACGCCTGCGAGATCGGAAGAACCATCCAGCCAATCAGCGCCGGTCAGCACGTGCACGTGCATAACCTGAAGACAAAGAGGTGGGCATAATGAAAGACCTGAAGATCCTGGGCTATCGGCGTGAAAACGGGCGCGTGGGCGTGCGCAATCACGTCATCATCCTTCCCGTGGATGACATTTCGAATGCCGCTTGCGAGGCCGTAGCCAACAACATCAAGGGCACGCTCGCGTTGCCGCACGCCTATGGACGCCTGCAGTTCGGCGAAGACCTGGAACTCTTTTTCCGCACGATGATCGGCACAGGAGCGAATCCCAACGTAGCCGCCGTCGTGGTCATCGGTATTGAGCCGGGATGGACGCAGCGCATCGTCGATGGCATCGCGAAGACGGGCAAGCCCGTTGCGGGATTCTCTATCGAAGGCCAGGGCGACATTGCCACCGTTGCGCAAGCCAGCGTAAAAGCGAAGGAATTTGTGCAGTGGGCGTCGGAGCTGCAGCGGACCGAGTGCAAGTTCAGCGAGCTCTACATCAGCGTGAAGTGCGGCGAGTCCGACACGACGACGGGCCTTTCGAGCTGCCCGACGGTCGGCAACGTGGTCGACAAGCACTGCGCGATCGGCGGCACGGCTTCGTTCGGTGAAACGTCAGAGCTCACCGGCGCCGAGCACATCGTAGCCGCGAAGGCAGCGAACGAAACCGTGCGCAAGCAGTTCATGGCGGCATTCGATGATTACCAAAACCTGGTCTTCGGCCAGAAAACGAACGACCTTTCTGAATCGCAGCCGACGAAGGGCAATATCGCCGGCGGTCTCACCACGATTGAAGAAAAGGCGCTCGGCAACGTCGAAAAGTTGGGCAAAAAGACGAAGTTCGTCGGCTGCCTCAAGCCTGCTGAAGCGCCCGCCGACAAGGGTCTCTGGTACATGGATACATCGAGCGCCGCTGCCGAAGCTGTCACGCTGTGGGCCGCTTCAGGCGCGGTGGTGCATCTCTTCCCTACCGGCCAGGGCAACGTCATCGGCAATCCCATTGAGCCGGTCATCAAGCTCTCGGGCAATCCAAAAACAGTGAAAACGATGGCCGACCACATTGACGTGGACGTCTCGCCCATCCTGCAAGGAGAGATGACACTGGATCAGGCAGGCGATGCGCTCATCGAGATGATCGTGCGCACCGCGAACGGCCGCCTCACCGCAGCCGAAGCGCTCGGCCATCGCGAGTTCGTGATGACCAAGCTCTATCGCAGCGCGTAGTCGAGACGCAGCCGGCCCGCGTATGGCCGGCTGCATCATCTCTTACTCAAAGAAGCAGATTCGAGAAAACACGACATGGTGCGCGTCAGATTTTGTGATTGAGGCTATATGAACCGTTATCCGCAGGGAGAGTTACAAAACCTCGTCGCGCAACTCGCAGGTGGCATGGGTGTACCGCCGGAGGACGCAGCCCTGTTCGCGGAATCTCTCGTCGATGCAGACCTGCATGGCGTGCCGACACATGGCATCTCGCGTCTGAATATCTATCTGAAACGCATCGACGCGGGTCTCATCGATCCACACGCTCCGCTCACGTTCGATCGGCGCGCGGGCAGCGTCCTCGCTTTGAATGCCGGCAATGGCCTCGGTCAGGTGCAGGCGCGCAAAGCTCTCGACATGCTGCTGCCGCTCGCGAAGCATAACGGCGTGGCCACAGCAACCATCCGCAACTCGCAGCACTTCGGCGCGCTCTCCTGGTATGCGAACTACGCGGCCAGCCAGCAAATGGTGCTGCTGGCCATGACCAACGGCGAGCCTGCCATGTCGCCCGCCGGCGGATACGAAGCTTTCTTCGGCACCAATCCGATCGCCGCGTCCTTTCCCACCGGCAAGGGCTTTCCCATCAAGATCGATCTTGCCACCTCGACTGTCGCGCGCGGCAACATCATCGCCGCGCAGAAAAAGAAAATCGCCATTCCTGAAGGCTGGGCGCTCGATCGCGATGGCAAGCCCACTACAGATGCCTCCGAGGCGCTGCTCGGCACCGTGCTCACCATGGCCGGCCATAAAGGCTATGCGCTGGCGCTCATGGTGGAGATGTTCACGGGCGTGCTCTCCGGCGCAGCCATCGGTTCAGATGTAGGATCCATGTACAAGAACCTCGATCGCAAGCAGGACGTCGGCCACTTCTTCTGCCTCTTCCACATCGACGCCTTCCTCGACTACGCCGAGTATCTGCGCCGTATGGACGAAACCATCGACCGCATCAAAGCCTCAAAGAAACGTCCGAGCGTGGAAGAAATCCTGGTTCCCGGAGAGCGCTCCGCGCACACAGCCGCAACCAACCGCGCACAAGGCATTCCTGTAAGCGATGAAACAATCGCCGAAATCGAACAATGGTGTTCCCGGTTGAAGATCGCGTTTAACTGCCACGAGGTGGTCTGCTGATTTATGCCTGACATTGTGATCTCGGAGTACATGCACGGCGCGGCTTTCGAAGCGCTCCGGGCGCGCTTTGATGTCTTTCTCGATGCAGAGCTTTGGAAAAAGCCCGATCTTCTGGCGGAAAAAGTAAAAAACTGCCGCGCCCTGATCGTGCGCAACCAGACGCCGGTCACAGCCGCGCTCATCGATGCAGCTCCAGAGTTGCTGGTTGTGGGCCGCGCCGGCGTCGGCCTGGACAATGTCGATGTGAAGCACGCTGAGCAGGCGGGCGTCGTCGTCTCCTTCACGCCCGACCAGAACGCGATCAGCGTAGCCGAAATTGCCATGGGCATGATGCTCTCGCTGGCGCGCTTCATTCCCGCAGCCAACCAGGACACAAAGAACGGCAACTGGCAGCGGTCAAAGTTCATGGGCACCGAGCTCTACGGCAAAACTCTGGGCATCGTCGGCGCAGGCAAAATCGGTTTTCTCACCGCGCGCCGCGCGATGGCCTTCGGCATGCGGGTTCTAGCCTACGATCCGTTTTTGAGCCAGGACAACATTCTGCTCAGCGAATTGCAGGGCGAACTGGTCGAGCTGGACGAGCTGCTTGCCCGCGCCGACGTCGTCTCGTGCCATCTCCCCGCCACGCCGCAAACCACGGGCCTGCTGAATCGCGAGCGCTTCCGCAAGATGAAGCGGGGCGCACTGTTCATCAACACATCGCGCGGCAAGGTTGTCTCCGAGCCGGATCTTGTGGAAGCGCTGAAGTCGGGCATTGTGGGCGGAGCAGCGCTCGACGTGCGTAGCGAGGAACCGCCGAAGACCGGCGAACTGGAAACCTTGCCCAACGTAATCCTCACCCCGCACATCGCGGCCTTTACGCGCGAGGCGCAGGAACGTGTATCGCGCGCAATCTGCGAGGACATCGCCCGCGTGCTCGACGGCAAGCCTTCCATGAGCGCCGCGAAGAGTGCCGTCCCGCGGAGGCTAGCAACCAAATAAGTCCCGCACTGCAGGCCGGGACCTCCATCCCGGCGCCACGCGGAGACCAAGCCTCAAGTCCTTAGCACATCGGCCGAACGATATTCCGCTCCGTTCACTGTTGTGGCGACGTAGGGCAACTCCGGCGTCTCCGTAAGCAGTTCCACCTTCCCGTTCTGCAGCAGGCAGGTGTCTTCCACCTTTGCGCCGTGCAGGTGGGGATTCCATGCAAGCGCCTGCCGCGCCGCCACGCGCTCAGTGCCGCCGGGGCGCGCGAACCACTCGCGTTCCAGATATCCCGTCGCGCCGCCCTGGTGATGCGCGAACTCCGCTCCTGCGTGCCCGAGCGCTGCATAAGCACTCTGCGCAACGGCGAACAGCGCATCACTCGTAGCGCCTTCGCGCGTCGCATTCAACAGGCACGCATTCACCTGCGTTACAACAGCCAGATGCTCCTCGAATGCGGCCGGCAAAGCGCCGAAGCACACGAAGCGCGTTAGCGAAACCGTAAGCCCCCAGCGCCTCGCGCAAAAGCACAGCATGCCCAGTTGTTTGAGCACGCCGGTCCGCGGCACAGGATGCGGATACCGCTCCACACGCGCATCCGTCGAGGTGAGATAAACACTGGGCAGAATACCCCTGCCGATCAACTGCTCCGCCAGCATCGCCTGCATCGCGCGCTCGGTCATCCCTGGCTCGAAACGTCGCAACACCGCAGCCGCTGCCTCCGTCGTGTGCCAGCCAAGCCAGCGGTAGCGCTCTATCTCACCGTTCGTGAGTTCCAGGCGCAGACTTTGGATGGATACCGGCTGGCAGCCCTCCTGGCCCATGTCGCCGCCGACACTTCCCGCCCCGATGATTTTCTTGACTGACGCACGCAGATCGTTTGCATGCCACGGATTCACGACCGGCTGAAAATCCAACCCCGCAAACTCTTCCTCGGCCAGCCGCTGCGCCTCGTTGTTCGTCGTGAGATAGTACGAGGCTCCCTCGCGCGTAAGGAGCAGGCTTGCCGGGCCCGATTCGCGCAACACACCCACGCGCACGTCCACGAGCCCTGCAGTCACCCATGCAATGTTTTCGTGGCGCGCGATCAGGATCGCGTCCAGTTGTTTTTCCGCCAGAAACGCGGCAATCCTGCGCCGCTTCGCGCTCAACTCCGCGAGGCGTTCCTTCTCCAAGCCAAATGGATCGTCAGCCATTGCATTCCTGTGATTGCATCGCGGCAGGCTGCGCCAGCCGGCTCTCCAGCCGATATCGCCGGCCCACCGCAAACAGCGCGAACGTCCCCAGCAGCGGCATGATGGCCACCAGCAGGAACACCGGCTTGTACGACACGTGGTCCACCAGCGCGCCCGTCAGCAGCGGGAAGAGCATTCCGCTTAATCCGCCGGCAATTCCCGTCAAACCGGTGGCGCGGCCCACCTGCTCGTCTGGAAAGAGATCGGTGACGGCGGCAAACATATTGGCCGAGAGAAAATTGTCCGCAGCCACGGCCAGACTAATCATCGTCAGCGCCATGCCGATGCCTCCGACATACGGCACCGCCAGGCTTGCCGCACAAAGAACGGCGCTCCCATACATCGTGATCCGCCGCGCATTGCGCACCGAAACGCCCCAGCGCAGCAGCACGCCAGCGGCCCATCCTCCGGCCACGCCCCCTACGTCGCCCATCAGGAACGGAATCCACGCCAGAATGCCGATCTGCGTCATCGTCATGTGGCGCGCGCTGTACAGATAGCTCGGAATCCAGTACCAGTAGAACTGCATCACCGGCCCGATGAAGAACCGGCATAGCATGACTGCCCACGATGACGACTTGCCCAGCATCGTGCCCAGCGAAGCGCGCGTGGGCGCTGCCTCTGCCTTCGGCTGGCGCCCATAGGTAAGCCACCACACCGGCACCCACAGCAACCCCGCAAGCGCAGGCACAAGAAACGCAATTCGAAAGCCGTAGCGCTGCATCAGGAAAACGATCAACGGCGGTGCGAGGGTGGCGCCAATCACGCTGCCGCCGTTGAAAATGCCGATGGCCAGCGTGCGGTCCTTCTTTTCGAACAGGCGCGTCACCGTCTTCATGCCACCCGAATACGCGCCGCACTCGCCCGTCCCCTTCCAGAATTGCGACAGCCCGAATTGCAGGCCCGACCCGGCAAGCGCCAGCGATCCGGTAGCCGCCGACCACCAGCACACGGCCACTGACAGCCCCAGCCGCGCGCCTAGCCGGTCCATCAAATAGCCCACCGGAAACTCACCGGACATCATGCCGAATCCAAGCGCCGACACGATGCGCCCATACTCGACATTCGAGAGATGAAAAACCGCGCGCAAGACCGGCGCCATCACCGAGAAGGCCTGGCGTGCAATAAACAGGATCACCGTCAGGAGGAACAGAAGACTCAGGATGAGCCACGGCCGCCGGCTCGGCAAGCCCTCGGGAGCGGCGCTGGTCTCAATCGTCGCGATTTCGTGAGCCTGTGGCAATCGTCCTCCAGCAACCTGTTCCCGCGGTCAATCGAAACTCACCCCTGCATGCTGCGGGCCTGATGCCAAGGATACGCGGAGCGAAGCACGTGGTTGATGTTGCGCACATTCTGGAGGCCCTTCGCGTTCAGCCAGTCTTCCAGCGCAGCCGCGCCGTGCGTCACATAGACAGGAACTCCATCCTGCCAGGTCGCCCTTCCTCCCAAGACGCCGTGAAACTGCACGCCGCTCTCGACAGCAAGCTCCAGTGTTTCGACAAAAGCATCGCTGCTCACGCCCGCTGAGAGATAGACGATCGGCTTCTCAGTCAGCGCGGCGGCGGCGCGCGTAATTTCCATTGCCTCTGCACGGGTGTGCAGCTTCTGCCCTTTGAAGGTTCGCGTCCCTTCCACAAACGCCATCTGGATTGGAATCTCGACCTTCAGCACGTCGGCGCCGTAGCGCTCCTTCGTGAACTCTTCCATCGAGCGCAATACGATCTCCGGCTTGCGCCGCGCATATTCCAGGCTTGCCTCGCCTTCGCCATGCACGTCGTATCCCAGAAATTCGAGAAAGAACGGAATATCCACCGCGCGGCACTCCGCGCCAATCCGCTCCACCCAGGCCCTCTTGCGGTCGTTCACCCACTCTTTTTCAAACGGCGTGTAGTAAACGAGAATCTTGATCGCGTTTGCGCCGGCTTCCTTGATACGCAGGGCAGACCAGCCTTCAAACAGCGACGGCAGCCGCTCCGGCCGGTCCGGACTGTAGCCCGCATGTTCATACGCCATCAGCAGCCCTTTGCCGTTGATGTGCTTGGTCGCATCCAGACCGTACTCAATGTCGAGCAGAATCGACGACGCCTCTTTGGTTAGCGTCTTCGCCACCAGCTGCTTGAACCCTGAGATCATCTCCGCCGGCGGTTCGGCCACACCAAGTTCGCGCGCCAGCATGTTTTTGAGCAGTCCGCGCTGATCCATGGCTACTGCTGCAATCACGCCGCGCTGATCGGCAACAGCATTCAGGCCGGCAATCTTGCCGGGCGTCAAACGAATCGGCATTCCATTCCTCTCCGATGGCGTAGGGCAACAGAGCGAGGCAGCCATAGCCGCACATTGTTTGGCCCGCAGTCGCAAGAGCCCAAACTATATCGAACCCCTTCCAGAACTGTCAATCGATTACAAATGATTACTTCCCAATCTTCGTCTTCTGCCTTCGGTAAGACTCTAGAGAGCCGTCCCTCGCTCGGTGATTCAAAACTTCTGCGCAGCCCACGGAATCAAGCGTTCTTAGAAAATCGATTGAAATTGATTGACAGTCGTTCTTTCGTCTGCCTATACTGCGCCCCGAATTTCAACTCCGCTGTTTTCCGCGCCCGAGGGGAGCCCAGCGCACTGGTCCTCGAGAGCGGGAAAACAGCGGGTTTGTGTTCCTTTGGAATTGCCGCACAGTCAAAGTTGCAGGCTTGCGAGGTGTGCGCAATGGGCACCGGTCGATCGCCACGGCGCTTGACAGAATTCGACGCAGTCCCTAGAGTGTGCTTATCCGGCCGCGAATCTCGCGTTTGCGGCGCGGAGAGCAATTCAACCTCTGATTCCGATGCAAGCGATCTTCACTCCCGCGATGTGTATGTGCTGCTGTCTCTGCGGCAACCTGCGGGCGTGTTGTTCGGGATAGACTCAGAAGCAATCTCTGAAATCCCACGACCCACCCGCCCAAAGGCGTGGTGGGTTTTCTCTTTTTGCGGCAAATCACAGATCTCTTCTGAGTTTCGAGGGCACCGGTGGCGAAGTGGCTAACGCGCGGGTCTGCAAAACCTGTATTCGCGGGTTCAATTCCCGCCCGGTGCTCCAACAATTTCGAAGTCCCTCATCACCAAGCTGAAAGCAGTACAGGTCTGAGACTGAACAACGCCCTTGCGGCTGCCGGGAGGTTCATGAAGACGAAGACGCGGAGAGAGATTCTGCAAGGGCTGGGCGTACTCAGCGCCGCCGGCAGTCTTTCGCCGTTTGCGCCGCGCAGCCTGTGGGCCCGAAGCGTCCATCCGACCTCGGCGATTCGATTTGGCGTGCAGTTGAACGCCTTCCCCATCGACCCCAAAAAATTCGAAAGCTTCCTGGATGCGCTCGCACAGGTGAGGCAGATTGGCTACCAGGGTTTTGAATCCAGCTTTCGCAACCTCAGCGGTCAGTTCAACCATCCTGGCGTCGCGCGGCAGCAGATCGAGCAGACCGGCCTTACGTTCTTTGGCATTCACATCTTTTTCCCGAACGAAGGATATGACCAGCAGACGCACATCGCCGCGCCCTCGGTGTACGAGCCGGTAGCGCGCGGCGGCGCTGCACTTGGAGCGAAGCATCTGATCCTCAGCGGCGCACCTGCGCCTGACGCGGACGCGCTGAAGCGCAAGGTCGACGCCCTCAATGCGGCTGGCCGCTTCGCGCAGAGCGCCGGCATTAGCGTCGCCTATCACAACCACTGGTGGGAGTTCGAATCGAAGATCGGCGAAATCGAAGCCCTCTACACGCAGACCGATCCCGCGCTCGTCCACTTCGTGCTCGACGCAGGCCACGCCTATCACGGCGGTGCAAACGTCCCCGCTTTCATCCGCGCGCACTCTCAGCGCATCGTCGGTTTCCATCTGCGCGACTACCGCAACGGCCGTCTCGTCACCCTCGGTACCGGCACATTTCCTCTCGCCGAAGTGGCCGCCACTATCAAGCAGATCGGATGGAAGGGCTGGGTCGAAAACGAAGAGGAGCGCGAAGACCTTTCCAAGAACGGAGCCGAAGTGATCGCGCCGGCATACAAGGCAATGAAGGAGGCCTTCGCATCGTGAATCGTCGTGACTTTCTCTACACCGGCGCAGCGGCCGCTCTTACGGCGCGCAGCCTGGATGCGCGCGCTTATGCCGCAGTGGACGGAGCGAACGACCGCATCGGCCTCGGCGTCATCGGCTGCGGACGCCGCGCAACCGACGTGTGCCGCGGCTTCGTGCAGGACCCGCGGATTCAGATCCGCGCGCTGGCCGACATCTACGACAAGCAGATCGCCGACTTCCAGGGCCATTTAAAAAATGATGTCGCCGACGCAAAGGTCTCGGTCGCATACCAGGAAATGCTCGACCGCAAGGACATCGACGCGGTGCTCGTCGCAACGCCCGATCATCTGCACGTCGAGATCGCGAAAGACACACTCGCCGCCAACAAGCACACCTATCTCGAAAAGCCCACGCTGCATCGCTGGAGCGAGCGCGGCACGCTGGTCCATGCAGCGAAGGAGAGCAAAGCGATTCTCCAGTGCGGCATGCAGCAGCGTAGCGGCTCGCATTACAAACGTGTAAAGCAAGAAGTCTTCGGCTCCGGCCAGCTCGGCGACGTCATCTTCGTGCGCGCCGTGTGGAGCAACTTCCCCTGGCAGCGCCGCATGATTCCGTCGGAGCCGAAGCCAGCCGGCCTGCGTTGGGACCTCTTTCTCGGGCCTGCGCCCAAGGTGCCCTACGAAACCTCCCGCTACAGCTCATGGCGGTCGTATCACGACTACGGCAACGGCCTGCTCGCCGATATCCTCACCCACTGGGCCGATGTGGCGCAGTGGATGCTCGACGACGATCAGCCCTCAAGCGCAGCCGCGCTGGGCGGAGACTTCCAGTTGCGCGGCGACCTCACCAACCCTGACACCGTAAGCGCGATTGTGCGCTATAAGAACTGGAACCTCAACTTCGAGTCATCCGTGCTTTCCATCCGGAACGATGCGCCTTCCGTCTTCTTCGAAGGCACCAAAGCATCGCTGAACCTTACGCGCAAAGGTTACACATTGACTCCTAATGAGGGAGCACCCACCGAGGTGACTTCCACGGAAAGCCTGGAACGTGCGCACACGGGCAATTTCATTGACGCGATCGTCAAGGGCGAAAGGCCCAACGCGCCGCTGGCAGCCGGATTGGCCGCCAGTGTGCCGGTGATGATGGCACTGGCTTCCTACTGGTCGCAGCGCTTCGCGACACCTTCGGATTTACCTTAGAGGCCCCGCACGGCCTTTGGGCGTGCGGTAACCAGGACGCGCAGACGCAACACGCGGAATTGCAATTGGACCTTCGTCCCCGGGCCCGCAGCAATGTACGAACCGTGAATGACGCGCCACAACCGACAGAGGAGAAGCCGGCCAACGGCACTTCTCCCACGAAAGGGAAACATGAACAACACTCTTTGCAAACTACTGAACATCGGTTTCGCAGTGCTGGTCGCTTTGGGCGTTGCATCTCCCCTCTTCGCGCAATCGACCGGCACCATCCGCGGCACGGTGACGGATCCAAGCGGCGCGGCGATTGCCAAGTCGACAGTGACGGCGACAGACGCCAACACCGGTATCAAGCGCACTGAAGCCACCAACGAGAGCGGCATCTTCGTTTTCCCTGACTTGCCCATCGGCTCCTACGCGCTGAAGATCAGCGCAACGGGATTCACTACGCAGGACAGGCCCGCCCTGCAACTGTTGACCGGCCAGGTAATCGACCTCACGATTGCCCTGTCCGTGGGATCGCAGACGCAGGAGATCACGGTTACTTCGGAGACGCAGCAGATCGAGACCTCGACTTCCACGGTTGCACAGTCGGTGAGCCAGGAACAGATGCGCGATCTCCCATTGAACGGCCGCAATCCATTGCAATTAACGACACTCACAGCGGGCACTGTGCTCACGACAACAGGCACAGAGAGCGGCCAGGAGGATAACACCGGGCTTTCCGTGAACGGGCTGCGAGCAACGGAGAATACCTACACGCTCGATGGCACTATCTACGTGGACCGGTTTTTCAATTCGGTCCCCACAATGCCGAATCCCGATGCGCTGCAGGAGTTCACCATTCAGGCATCGAACTATAGTGCTGACCACGCAGGCGCCGGCGCACTGGTGCAGCTCTCCACACGTTCCGGAACCAGCCAGCTGCACGGCTCGGCCTGGGAGTACTTCCGCAACACGGTGCTGAATGCGCGCAATTATTTCTGGCCGTCAACCAACCCGCGTCCGCCCTTCAAGTTGAATCAATTTGGCGGCACAGTCGGCGGACCGATCTTCAAGAGCAAGAAAGCGTTCTTCTTCTTCTCGGCGGAGGATTTGCAGCAGCGCTCGGCCCCTACACCGATCACTGTCGAATATCCCACTCCCGCAGAGCTTTCCGGCAACTTCTCGGCTTTCCTGGCGAAGGGAGTCGCGCTCTACAACCCGGCCACAGGCTGTGGCTTCGGCCAGACCGCAACTCCCACCACCCCGGGCGCCACAACTTACAACTGCAGTGGCAAGATCACCGATGATGTTTCTGCCGCGGACGCAGGCTCCAATGCTATTCCCATCTCTCCGCTCTCGCTGGCGGTGAACAAGCAATATCTGGCGAGTGAAGAGGCGGTGGGAGCCCTGTCGAGCGACGGAACCTATGAGACATTTCATTCTTCCACAAACAACAATATCGACAGCACGCAGTACCTCACGCGTCTCGACTACTCTCTCGGTGCAGCGGATCATCTGAGCGGCCGCTACTTCTACAACCAGGACAACTTCCAGCGTCCCTTCACAGCTCCACTTGGCTTCTACGCGGAGAACCTCTTCCGCAATCAGTCGCTCACCATCAGCGACGCGCACGTATTCAGCAGCACGCTCACCGGCGCGGTCTATGGCAGCTTCTATCGCGGGGCGCGCACACAGATTCCCGAGGCGCCCGGCCTCAAGACCCTGCAGCAACTGGGGCAGAACGCTCCGTACGGCAGTCCGACTGAAAGCCTCGTGCCATTCCCCGGCGTGCGGGCGCAAATCTCCGGGTACGTCGAAGCCTTTTCCGGCGGCGCATTGACGCAGGACTCGACCACGTTCGACTTCACCGCTCAGGTCGTCAAACTGCTCCACACCCACACACTCACCCTCGGCGGCGATCTTGAGCGCGACCGCATTGACATGGACGATTACTCGTACACTCCCGGTGACAGCACCTCGCCCGGCTTCAACGGCAAGCGCACTCAGGTCCCCACCGGCCAGTCGCTGCCCACCGGATTCACCGGCAGCGGCAATGCCATCGCCGATTTCTACACCGGTTACGAACAGACGTTCTACCAGGACAACGGGCGCAAGGCGTATCTGCGCGAGCTTCGTCCTTCCCTCTACGTCGAGGACGATTGGAAGACAACGTCCCGCCTCACGCTGAACCTTGGCCTGCGCTGGGATCCGTGGATGCCCCCCATTGACGACAACGGCACGCTCGTCGGCTTCAATCTCGCCAATCCTAACTTCCAGTCCACCGTCGCTCCCGGAGCGCCCAAGGGCATGTGGTTTGTTGGCGACGCCGGCTTGCCGCGTTCCGTTTACAGCAACAACTTCAAGGATTTCGCTCCACGCGTCGGCTTTGCTTTGAACGTCTTCGGCAATGGCAAGACCGTAGTTCGAGGCGCCTACGGCCTCTTCTACGATTTCCCCGAGGGCCTCCTCTATCAACGCACCGACGCGATGCAGCCGGTCGATCTCTACCTCAACATCAACAATCCGCCGCAATGGGACAACATCTACTCCACTTTTCCCGGCGGCGATCCCTTCCCGCGTGGCCACATCGGCCCGTCGCAGTTCTCCACCTATAAATTCCTCACGCCCTTATCCGGCGGTGTGCTCAACCCAGCCTCCAAGGTCGAGTACACGCAGGCTTATAACTTCACCATCGAGCAGGATCTCGGTCATGGCTACGCCTTCAACGTGGGTTATGTCGGCAACCACGCAGAACACGTGATGTCCTCCCGCCAGTTCAACCCGTTCGTGTTCACGCCACCACCGGCGGCAGGTTTCGAAACCACCCGCACCTATGCAGGCCTTGGCGCGGTTGAGCTCGCCGACGCCTACAACTATGAATTAACGGACGCAGGGGAAATGAATGTCACGCGCCGTTCGCACAGCCTCACGCTGCTTGCCAACGTTGTGTGGATGAAGACCATCGACAACGGCTCGTCAGGAACAGAGGGCTCGGCCGGTCCGCCGAACCCCTACAATCTGCAGAGCGCCCGCGGCGTCGCGGACTTCGATCAGGCGCTGCGGGTTACGGGATCGGTGAACTATCCGCTTCCAAAATTTCACGTCAACAACATCGCGGGCGGGATAGTGAACGGTTGGCAGGTCAATGCGATCGTCACTTCGCAGAGCGGTCTGCCTCTCACCATCACCAGCGGCGTGGACAATTCGGAGTCCGGCATCGGCAATGACTATGCGGTCTACACGGGCGTGAGCCCGAAACGCCCTGCCGGTGCATCGAAGATCACCGAGTGGTTTAATCCTGCAGCCTTCGCGAAGAACCCAGCTCCCTCGGCGGCGAATGGCTATGCGCAGTCCTTCGGCAACGTGCCACGCAACTCGTTGCGCGGGCCCGCTTACGAGGACACTGACATCTCGCTGTTCAAGGACATCCTGACCGAGCATCG
>Ga0335072_10006691_pt1 | contig 16833 bp, 13 predicted proteins | sample Lox_Sample_21_FD_206725 | JGI IMG/M metagenome (GOLD analysis project Ga0335072, IMG submission 206725) | Soil microbial communities from Loxahatchee National Wildlife Refuge, Florida, United States - Lox_Sample_2.1 | ecosystem: Environmental > Terrestrial > Soil > Wetlands | place: USA...
ACAGGGAAATCGTTTGTAGATGAAAGTTTCGTTCGTTGAATAGTGACCAAGTCAAAATTCTTTTCTCCGTTCAACGTCGATGGTCCAGCTTTGTTTGTCGATTTCCCAAGCGGTACTAGCTCGACCGTCTGTAGATACCTCCATGTCTCTAACGCTAGGCTTTGAGAATCACGACTTTGAGAGCACTCCTTGCTAAATAGCATTCGAAGGCTCAAGGTGAAACAACCGCGGTTCCAAAACGTACCAAATGAAAAGCAAACTGCTCCTCCTCCCATTATTACTACGGTATCACCTGAACAGGAAACGGAGGAGCCAAGAAGCAGCGGCCGCGGAAACAAACCTTCACAATGTACCTTGTTTGCTTGTATTCTTTCTTTGTCCACCTCACTTTTGGCAACATCCAATATGATAATCTCCTCGTCCGTCGTGAGCATAGAATTACGAGCAACGCCCCCTACAACAATAAGCCGACCTGAATGATATAGCATAGTCGCACCAAAGCGCGCAATAGAGAGATCGGCCTTCGCCTTTTTAAGAGTTATCGATGGATCCTATGTTAGGTATAAACATCAATTATTCCAGGTAATTCATGAAGAATACGAATGAGACCTACATCTCCATCGTGTCTATGCAAGGTCCAAATCCAAATATCCTCGGAGATTAGACCATCCTGAGCCATCCCGCCTGCAATTATCCCTATGATCGTTTGGGTACTCGAAGAATTCGTCTCGACAACGGCAAGCATTCCACCGAAAATTGCCGGTTGTTCATCATCGCGAGCTCCTAAATCCGGCGATCCAGAATCCGTTACTTTCTCAACTATCCAGTTTGTGGCACATTTCACCCAACCACGGCGGCGGCTCCAAAGGGAGAAATCCTTTATTATGGTTCGAGAATTACTCTTTCCACCAGCTATTAGGACCGAACCAGCCCCTATCGCCGTTGCTGAATGGCGATACCTTGGTATAGGTAAATCGTCAACACGTTCCCAGGTATTGGTCCACTTGTGGTGTAACCAGCAATCGGTTAGTCCACTGTCCGGCGAAGACCGGCCCCCAACCAGTAATGCTCCGACGTCTCCAAGATCCGTTATAGTATGGCACATGCGAGCGGGTGGCATCTCCAAGGAACAGAACCTATGGTATAACAGGTCAGGGACTAGGGAAGGCACATAATTGTCATAGGAGCCGAGCCTAGTTTTCAACCCCATACCCCCAAAGTTGCCTATCAGGTCCCGTTCGCGATTGAGGCCTCGAAATAGCATTGGAGCTCCAAATCGCCGATAGCCATGGGGCTTCTGATATTCGGCGTAGGTCATCTCCGCAGTCATATTCTCCAAGCAGAAACCCTCTGGTTGGTTGTGGGAAAGTGTAACAGCGTTTGGACGATTGCCAACGACCTCATTGCTTGCAGTCAATAAAAAGTAATGACAAGCGAATAGGGAAAACTCTTCCCATTCATCGAAAGGTTCCACTTCATCAAGAGCAATCCTCTGTGCCGGTGTCAAGAATTCCGGATTACCCCAAAGTTCCCAGAGATTCAAGGCTTGCACATTCTTCCAGCCAGCATCTCTGAACCGTACTTCCTGATTCGCTGCGGTCGGATACCTGCTAGCTGCTCTGAGTGGTGTGTTAAGTTTTTCAAAATGAGCCAACATTGTCTTAGCAAATGGATGTTCCGGTCCTTCGGGAAGTATTTGTTCTAAAAGACAAAATCGAGCTAACAGAACACATCAAATCTGATCTCATTTAGTCTAGTATTTTACATACCGTCAGGTAGTTTGGATGCCCATTTGACTAAATCATCAGCTGCTTCAACACTCATGTATGTGATAGACACTTCGGCAACGCATAAAATGAGACAATTCTCAATATCGAAAGCTGAGGCGAGAACAGCCGATAACTCTGAAAGCTCCCGCAGGTCACAGCCTAATTGCAAATACTGATCACTTCTAAGCAGAAGCTTTCCTAATTCGGGAAAGGTAACATTTGAAAGCATCTCGTTCAGCTCGGCTGTACTTCTTACCACATCACGCTTCTTCTGCATCAAGGCCATATAGTCGATATCAATGAATGTGGCATTCTCACAGGCCTGCGGATACCTAGAGAGACAATGCCAAGGATTTGGGTCACTAGAAAGCCATAAGCTCTCTAATGCACGCACAAGCCTGATTCTGTGGCTTCGTACTCACTACCCACAGCCCAAGTTCATGACAATCTTCGGTTTGTCTGACGACTCTTCAAGGAACTGTCGCACAACATGCTCAATTGCTTTCATTCTGAGCCAGTAGCCGCGATTTATAAGCGGCGCCCGTCTCTGGGGCTTCTTCACAAAGTAACGGAAGAAGTGAGGTTCATCTGGATAGTACAGACGCTCAACACTACGCTTCGAGACGATGCTGCTATCATTGGTCTGTCACAATCGGATTAGAAATATTCCGAGACGGCACCAGAATTTAAACTTACTCCCATTACAGAGTCATCTTGTTTTGAAGTTTTGGGTTGGGAAACCCTCTGCAAATGATCTGCCATAATGAGTTAAAATTATGTGTGGAAGGCACTAGTTGTCTCATTCATGGGTGGGGATAATTATCTTTTCGGTCCCCGCCACTAGCAAATTTAAGGTGTGGACCGTGCGGGACGGTTTATGGAAGCGCAACGCTTCCGCCTTCTTGGACCCTCCAAAAGAGCTTTGCCGGCGAGGTATTATCCTTATCTTCTCTCGTATTTAATCTCGATGTCTCTCGGACGTATAGAGCCTGTCAAATTTTCAGAGTTTGCTCTGCGATAGCCCATCGCCAAGGTGACTAAGAATAACTAAGCTGTCCAACCCGAGGAACCCCTCCTTGAAGATTATTGCCGTGTGGTATGCCGAAGACGAAAGCTATAGCTCAAGCATAACATCATGGCTATGAACTTCGTAACCTTCAACCAGGACTATAGCTGTCTAGCTGTTGGTATGATATCGAGTCTCTGTTCAGACTTCAATGCTAACGCCACTGCTCCTAGGTACCTCTAGAGGGTTCCGACTCTATCACACCGATCCCTTCCAAAAGTACTTTACAAGCGATGACGACAATGTTGCTATTATTGAGATGTTGTTTTCCACCTCGTTGGTGGCCCTCATACTGTCTCCGCGACACCTTGTTATTCAAAACACTAAGGTATGTCCTGCCTAGCTCAGCATTTACTAGATAGACGCTTCCTCATCACCTCCAAAGTCGACTCTTCGAACCGAACTTGCTGACTGCTAACTGCTAACTAGAGATCCACAATTATATGTGAGCTTACATTTCCCTCGGCTGTGCTTGCTGTACGACTCAATCGGAAACGACTTGCGGTAGTTCTGGAGGAGGAGATATATCTCTACGATATATCGAACATGATGCTACTCTACACAATAGCTACATCACCCAACCCGAATGCCATATGTGCACTTTCTCCATCTTCTGAGAACTGCTACATTGCCTACCCTCTCCCAAAACCTCGAGAAGATACAGCAGATAAGAGACCTTCACACGCACCTCCTGGCTCTACATATGTTGCACCAACGTCTGGAGAAGTCCTCATATTTGACACACTGGCGCTGAAGGCCGTCAATGTTGTAGAGGCTCATCGCGCCCCACTATCATGCATCGCGTTGAACAATGACGGGACGGTGCTTGCCACTGCATCAGAAACCGGGACCATCATACGAGTATTCTCGGTTCCACGAGGACTAAAACTCTATCAGTTCCGAAGAGGAACGTATCCCTCGACAATATACAGCATGTCATTCAATCTTAGCTCCACTTTGCTGTGCGTTTCATCGACCACCGATACAGTGCATATCTTTCGACTTGGGGCGCCGACATCTACTAGTCGGCCAGGGTCACCCGCATCACCAGGCGGGGGCTGGGGACGCTCAAAGAGCTACGACGATGGAGCAGAATCTCCAACCACTGGCACTTCGCCTGGAAGCGAAATAACGGACCTTTCTTCTGCAAACCGGAAACCAAGTGGCTCTTTCGGTAGTATGATCCGGAGGACATCTCAAATGATGGGTAAGAACGTGGCAGGAGTTGTTGGAGGCTACTTGCCACAGGCTGTGACTGAGATGTGGGAGCCAATGCGGGACTTTGCTTTCATAAAGTTACCGAAGGGTGGGATGGGCATTAACTCCACCGGCGCACCACTACGCAGTGTTGTGGCGATGAGTAGTAGTAGCCCTCAAGTTATGGTAGTGACGAGCGATGGAGGATTCTACGTTTTCAGTATCGACATGGAGAATGGTGGCGAAGGCGTCCTGGTCAAGCAGTACTCGTGAGTTCACAGGACCCCACACATTTAACATGACTGATTGCTTTACCAGCGTGCTAGCATCTGACGACAAACTCGATCAATCAACTCTTGACTAGTCTGTTAGAACATTAGACAGCTTGAAGAGCCTGTCTAGCATATTTCTGGAGTTTCGGTGACATGGGCACGTTAACCTCTTAGCATTGGTAGGCGTATTGATCACAGGACACGGGGTGATAGTCTTCTGAAGGCACAAAACTGATCTTAGCTGCTAAAGGACATAATGAATATATTGTCTCATTGTATACCATAAGCCCCTCCGAAGTTCGCCTCAAATCTCTATTGTATCTGCGAAAAGATATTGTTGTGCATGTTATTTAGATAGACTGCGAAGTTTGGACGTCTGCAGAAATATTGAAGCTGGGTCGTAATGCATAACCCTATGTAGCACTTACCAAAAATGGGAAGGCTGTACCTTGCCGAATCTTATAGTCCGTCTAAGATTGCCATGTTGCTGTAAATCGAGAATTCTCTGCCGTCTACTGTAAGCAATACGCTAGCAACAGACCCCAACTCAGGAACAGGGAATGATGACCACCTGCAGCCTATATTTATTATTGCCCGCTACTCTTCTATTGCATGATCTCCCGTTCATACCTGATCCTTCTTAGATCTCACATAATGGAACCTGAATTAATTGATTTCTTTCAGTGAACTCCTCTGCTCCTGTTAGAGTGGATTTTGGGGATTTGGTGGGCTCGAGCTTCTGGTTCTTTCAGTGTTTGGCAACATGCTGCGCCAAGTAAGAATTCAACCCCGCCATGCCGCCATTCCGCCAATTGTCCGCAGCTCCAACAGGTTCTGACAGGGCTTGGTGTTTCCACAGATCCAGCTTGCCATCTATGTCTTTACGCAAGTCGTAGTCGCAGTCACTTCACTCGAGGTCCATGGTGCCGATTTTGTCAACCCCACGACTGGAGATAGATTCCAGATAGTGGGAGTGGCATATCAGCCAGGTAGTCTATATCCAATATACTACTGTAAGCTGGTGGTTACTAAATGAATTATAGGAGGGTCGTCTGCATACAACCCTGGTTCGGATCCTTTGAGCGATGGGTCCACGTGTTTGAGGGATGCAGCCATCATGCAAAGGCTGGGCATCAACGCAATAAGGGTGTACAATCTCGATCCTGAAGTTGATCATAATTTGTGTGCCAGCATCTTCAACGCAGTGGGCATTTATATGCTACTTGATGTCAATTCGCCTTTGCCCAATGAGAGCCTCGATAGTAGCGCGCCGTGGAACAGTTACAATGTTGCATACCTAAACCGGACTTTCGCAGTAGTAGAAGCTTTCAAGAACTATCCTAACACTCTGTTATTCTTTGCCGGCAATGAGGTCATCAGCGATCTCCCAACTGGCGGGATCGATCCGCCATACGTAAGGGTAAGCAGGCGAATAGTTCTTAGGACCTTCTATTGCAAGTTGTATTCCATCTCCTCAGATTTTGAAAGGGACATCATTCTAATGTTTACGAAGGCAGTCACAAGAGACCTGAAGAACTATATCTCAAAACACTCCTCTCGCCAAATCGGCGTTGGATATAGTGCTGCGGATGTGAGGCCTCTATTGCTAGACACCTGGAACTACTTTCAATGCTCGACGACTGGTGACACAAACGACACTTCCCGTGTTGACCTTTTCGCCCTGAATTCGTATAGTTGGTGCAATGGAGATAACATACAGACAAGCACCTATGACGTCCTTGCAAGTGACTTTGCCAATACCAGCGTTCCGGTCTTCTTGTCCGAATATGGTTGCAACCGAGTCACCCCTAGGACGTTTGACGAAGTTCAGGCAATCTATGGCCCTGTCATGACTCCATCGTTCAGTGGTGGTATCGTCTATGAATATTCAGAAGAAGTCAACAACTATGGCTTGGTGGTCTTAAATAGCAATGGCTCAGCCCAACTTCGCCAAGATTTCGACAACCTCCAAGGCCAATTCAACCAGCTTAACTTTACATCACTCGAAGGCACTAAGTCTACTAATGGTTCTGTGGTACCACCGGTTTGTACTGCTAATCTAATCACAAACGCCGGTTTCTCCACAAATTTCACAATTCCAGAGCCACCGCCTGGAGCACAAGTCGTCATCGATGACGGTCTGACGAATCCGAATATCGGCAACCTCGTCAGTGTAACTGACTTACGAGTCAGCCAGACGGTTCAGCAAACAAACGGTGCTGTGATAAGTGGGCTGGCAATCAAGCCACTGCCAGATGATCAGAGCAATTCTCCTTCAGGGCTCAATGATAGTGCAACTCCTTCAACAACGGTGTCTGCCGCTCCGAGCGCTACAACGACAAAGAATGCGGCTACAAGGACCTTCGTAATGGACACCAGTGCATCTTTGGTCGTATTACTTGCTACACTTTGGTGTTTATAAAGGTACCATTTGTAATTGTGGATACCAGTGTGTGAATAATTCTTCTCTCGAGTCTTCGTAGACTCTTTCTTGGCCAATAGAAGATTTAGTCATTCGAAAATTGGCTCACGTTGCTAAACTTCGCATACAACCTTTATAATACCAGTCCAAATAGGCTCATTGATATGAACACTATCTGCAGGCCGCGTCTCCTTTTGCCAGGCGATTTATTGTCACTATACGTCACTGTCACAAGCCCGATACAAATGTGCTTGTCGCAAGTACCCTTCCTTTCGTACTTGACACGTTCATATGGTTTTTAAAATTTTGTATTACTTAAGTATGAAAAGACTCCACTGCATATTTATTATGCCACGTCTAGGCCTGCAGTGCATCTTGCAATGGCCAGTCATTTGAATCCTACTTTCTACTCAAACTGTCTCGTGTTATTGGCCCACGAAGTCTCTACACATCAGAGCCTAAATCGCTCATTGCAACAGTTTGTATATAAAACCCGATTCTGTATCAAGTCTCCTTCACTCATCACCTCATACATCACCCATAAATTTACCCAGTCTTCATCTCGAACTGTACCTCGGTAGGATCTTCGGTCAAATTACGAACCAACGTGCCATACTAAAGTGGGCACATATTCCAACCAGATATTCGTCCAGAACGATTTTCGGCAATCGAGAATCCTTTGTGTCCCAACATGTGCATTACGACATATGTCCAATACCTTTGTGGGTGTCGAGGTCGGCGCCTAGGTGTGGCACAGTGTGAATATGCCATTGAGAACCAAGTATTCTTGGTAAACGGGGTTCCTCGCACACATCGAATGTTCCTTTTAAACGAAAGTCTCTGTGACCTTTATTCACACACAGATTGGCATCGCATTGACAGGAGGTGTAGTCATTGTCTTAGGGCGCAGCGACTACAGCGACGGCAGCAACGACATTCCTAGACTTCACTTCTGAGACAGAAGGCATTCAATGTAGTAATGCTTAACAGCAAGCTTGCTAAATCTGGTGATTTTCCAGGACGAGGTGAGAGAAAATCAAAGTAATTACGATTGACTTTTCGAAGCTTATGGTCTTCAGTGGTACAGGACAGTGACACCTGATGAGTATAAGTACTCCTTATTCAGGCCGAAGATTGTCGTGTACAACACCTTTACGATATAATAGTCTTCTCTTAAGATCCAAAGAGTACATGCGAGTCCGCCTAGAAATTTCTACAAGTGGCTTGTTTTATGGAGGAGTATTTGGATTAGCCGATGCTTCAGGGACCATGATCAATAGACATCATACGTTTAAGTTACCTTTCTTATTTCCATATCTTTATTTATGTAACTTCACATCAACATATTTTTAGTGGCATTGAAAGACGGTGATATCGTGATGTTTGTCTGCTCCCCACGAGAGCCTGACTGTGTCAGAGCCATCAGGTTGTCATATTAAATGCTTTTTCTGCCGAAACGTCTGCCGGGCAACGGAATACGATATTGTCAACGTGTCGGCTGCACAAGACTGCCATCTCATCAGGTCTCAATATTGCTCACAAAGCACAGCAGCAGGCTGAAAAAAGCAAGTAGAAAGCTCTCCTCTTAGGGACGCACACGTGGTCCAATCAGTCACGTGTCCCTGTCTGACCCGTACCTGAATTTGACAGTTAGGTGCCTTGCATGAGCTCGTCATCATAGTGGCCTCAGATACTGACGCAATATGATCAGATTGATGGATCAATTCAATTGCTGGGGGCCAGAAACGCATTTCAACTGTTCAGAATTCCCTCATTTCGACATTCGTTTCTACGGCATCAGACATTTCTCCTAGACGGTCTTTAAGAATACGAAAACCGAGGCACCGAGGCATATTACGTCAACTATTTCCCTTGAAGCTTTTTATCAAACATATTGACCTATATAAATGCTCTGAATATTCGCGGAAATAGCCAATTTATCCTTGTCTCAACCGGAGAAAAGCGATGTGCAAGGAATATCTCATCATCTACCGATGTCGGCATACCAAATTTCTCAGCGTAGAGATATGTTCGGCTTATTATGACGATGCATGCGAAGGAGTTGATTCATTCTTCGAGGAAGCTCCGCACAGGTGCAACGATTGCCGCCGCAAACGACGTGCTTAAGTCTTGGAGGGCAGGAAGTCCGATATACTTCCCCGTATGCCATTGCCTCCCAGGTGAGAGGCACGGAAACACGCTTAAGCAGAAATAATCAATCATTTGCCATTACCACTCTCTTCGCGTACAGTTCAAACGTTCGTTCAGTCATAAAAGACAACTACAGGGAAAGGAATTTTATCATTGAATTCACCTCAGGGCCGTAAGCCTACCCTAGAATCATGAAAGGACTTCTGTCACCAGCTGACACAATGGGCTCAGCCTGACCCGGCGAGAATCCGTGAACTCGAAAGAAGTATGGAGTCTGGAGCAGTATCAAGCATATGGGGCGTTTAAAATAGAGACGTTTGAGGTGGCTATAGCTGCTGTTTATGTATCGACATATGAAAGCTGTAATTTTATAATGAATGGTATTACATTGAATGTCAAGCCTTGATTGAAGTACTCCATTATAAGATTGAGGAAACAGAATCAGCTCCAGCTCAGCAGCCAGAGTACTTCACGTACTTTGTGGGCTGGGGCCGAGATGGGCGTAATGAAAAGAATAATTGATCTCACTGCGGATTTTCATACAACAGCAAAAGCTGGGCGGATGGAGCGATTGAAGTGGCATAGATATAACCTAAATAAAAACGAGAAGTTTCATGACAGCAAGAAGTGTGATAATAACTAAAATCTATATGCTAGACTTTCGCTACTCGCCTAGGCGTCTTTGACTTAAGCGGGGAGCCCATTGTTCAGCCGCTTTTGGGTGACCTTTATCTGGCGTTGTGAAACACCTGGCTATCTGAGTTACGACAGCGTTACAGACGGTATGAGAGTATATTCCGTTGACAATAAAGCTTGCCTTCCCAAATGGGAGATATTATAGGATTTATAATGCACGAAAATATTCCGGGTTGTAGAATGCGATCTTGGTCTTAGTTGGTACAGTGCAAAAGAGAGTCCCTTCTCATCGTCCGGTGGATAGATTTTTATGCGATGTGGAATAGGAACCAGAGCTGTGGGCGGTGGTGACTAAATAAAACGTAATTGTTCAAAGATTTTAAAGGAACGAACCCCGGCTGAGAGTCTCTAACCCTAAATACAACGAAGCAACAACGTAGGTAATTCCGCTTTGATAAGAGGGGAGGCATTATTAAACAACAAAACTCATTTTCTCATGTCAGAGGGCCGCTCGCAGCTATCGCCTGTGAGGATGGTTACACAGCTTCTGCACCTCGCCGCCGCTCACCACTCGCAACCCACCACCGGTGTAACCTTACACCAAACCTCGTCCTCATCTCCAGGAGTCTTTGGAAAAACTATCCCATTCACGCAAACAACTCACCACTTCCTAATATCTATAATAAAAAACTGGTTAGCACGCAGCGAAATGTGCACAAATCACTGGACCTCCTTCCAATGCCCCTGTGAGCCTCAGTTGCGCGAGCGCGCCCCGTGTCAAGTCAGGCAAGAGGACCGGCAGGCGCTATGCGGCAGATCCAAAGATAGCGTTCATGTGGTCCCTCATGCGTGTAATCCGTGCAGACAGAGGCTTAAGAGAGAGGGGATAGAAATCGGGAGTCCGAGGGTGATATTTGTGCACATGGAGAGGTAGCACAATATATAATTAGGTGGGACAGATGGGGTTAATTGGTAGGGTAAGGTCTGAGAGTGGAATAGGTTGGGGAAAAGGAAACCCATGGATGTGAAAGTAGTGGAAAGCTGCGTGGCTGGGAACAAGGGACGCAAGGAGCATATCACCAACATGGCTTTAGGAAAGCCAGAAATCGACAGCATAAAGCTAAGGAGAACCATAAATTATGTTCTCATTCTAGAGCGAAGGTTCTTTTCGCGTATAGATGATGATATTTCCACGTTGCGAAAATGTTGGAGCAAAATAGACGCCGTGTCTTGAAAGCCATGTATCCAAACCTACTGGTGCAATCTAGATTCGAGATGCCCAACCATTTTCCATACGCCAGTAAAGCAATCCTACCACCTCGGCAAACGAAGAAACTCTTCAAATAATGCTTCCCAGTATACCTATAGACATTTACAATTTCGTAACCAGCTCGCGCATTGTGTCACTGGAACGTCTCATGGTCTGAAAATCTGGCCCTCCAGGTCCATCACCGGGTTTCGTTTCGTTACTGGGCCCTGCAGCAGCTCCAGGTCTCCGTTCTTGCAGTCGAAAATTCATTAACCATCTGACATGCATTCCTAATACACCTTGTGCACTTCGAAGTTCTGCGAGCTGTTCCTTGATCGGGATAGTCTCGTTGAAGAGCATCATCGTCTGCTTGGCTTCGATCTCAGTTATCCCTATGGACAACTGATCGACTTTGCTCTCCTGAGATTCGAGTAGCGACAGTAGGTACTGATCACGTGAATCGAAGGGAGCGTACTCTGCGGACGATGGTGCGGTGTCTGGTAGGGCTGGCATGTCTGGCACTGGATATCCTAATGTGTTTGAGGAGCTTGAAGCCATCCTATCACTTTCCAGGAATTTGATGCGGCGGTCCTTGGCTTTGTCTTTTTCATTTAGAAATTGGATTTCTGATCGAAGAGTGCTGATTTCCTCTTTCAACGTTTCCACGACAGGTCCCATAACTCTGAAGTCGCAGGTAGGAGCATGATCAACCAAATTCTTTCTCTTTGATCTGTGAGAGCATCCGTAGATATTCCACTTGCAAGGCACTACAGCTTCTTCACAATCGTTCTCGTGCTCGTTCACTCGACAACGTATGATCTCAACACCGCATTTCTCACAGCTTGTCTTACGCTCCGAGCATTCTTTGTCCCGATGTCGTTCCATGTCTACTTGCAATAGACTCTCGGCACAATCTGGGCATATTGAGGCATAATGCAAACACCCGCCACCAAGATCCTTTCGAAGTACCTTCCCATCACAAGTCTTCTCTGGGCAACCGACCATGGCATGACCGCAGTACTTGTCGACGTGGTTTTGCACCATTGATCTCGCTAAGATTTTTTCACAGCCATTTGTAGTGTTCGGACATTTCACTTCTAGTCCATCTAGTTGATTAAGAATAAGTCGATGTGTAGGACCTATATCGTGAGGTAGTACAATTGGCCATCGATCGATTGGGCAGGTTGCTGATATTCGGTGTGACTGATCAAAGCAATCTCTGCAAAACACATGGTCGCAACTTGTTGTTATGGGGTTGATGAATGCAATCCGGCAAATAGGACATATCAGGTTCTCGTCAACAACGGAGATGTAATCTAAGCTGCGCAGATCTACTTGCATTCCTTGAGGCACTTCGGATTGCTGGGGCAGCTCACGTCGCGGAGGTTGCAGTGGTCGGCGTCGGACGAGTGTACTGGATGGCACGATGGTCACAGTTTGCCCCAAATGCTGAGGTGGCACCTGCTGATGTGGCTCATATTGCGGGGTCGAAGGAGTGCTTGAAGACCAATGTGAGGCCGGCGTATTTGGATGCGTAGACTGCTGACTCATATAGGATTGAGTCGGAGTGCTCGGACGCTCCTCTGGAGTGTTATGAGGAGGCATGTTTTAGGAGTTGAGTGAACGATACTTGGAGCCTTAGCTACTTAGAATGATGTACAGGCTCGGCCCTACGGAAATCCGTCGGTTGCGATAACGGAAAGGAAAAGCTTGTGATCTTGTGGCGATCACACAGGGCAACTTTTTAATACCGGGTTTCCTGAAAAGATAATCATCTTCGGCAAAGAAGATGGCTCTGAGGGAGAAGTTTGAAGTTTGAAGTTTGGGAAGTAGGAATGCGGTGGTATTCGCTGTACTTCGCTGATGGTTTGTATTGCCCGCCGTATTCTTTGACATCGCTTGTGATTGGATTTCGAGAATAGAAGTGCAGGCTGACGACATCTAGTTCCTCGTCATTCCCTTCACGCCCTGTAAATTGTGGAAAGAGACAGACTGCGCAATAGACTTGATATAGAGGCAAGGCTTACTGGTCATAATCTGGGTACTTTGGAGGTCGGGAATGCTGCGATAGTGACACGGGCAGAAGAAGCGCACAGCCATGTCGAATCCGAACCAACTCTTTCTGCTCGCCGACCATATCAAGCTCTCCCTCCTAGAACGACAACGGGCAATATCATTGAACCTCGAGCCGAATTCCCAAGATGGACAAATATCAAGATCTCTCGAATCAATGCGAGAAGGTTTGGAAGGGGTGACAAAGGAGCGAGAACGATTAGAGCAAAGCGGCGACTCAATGTATGACCTGCTTTCCAGTCCAACTGTATTCCGTCACTAACACCCAATTAGAGCGGCAAGCAAGCTCGAAGAGATTGAACAGAATCTTCAAAAACAATATAACGATCTCACGTCACAATTCCATGGCTTCCCGAGTAGTACGGTCTCATCCAGTATCTTGCAGCCTAATGATCCTAGCCTCTCCGATGACTTCGCGCGGGCCTCAGAACGTCCTCGCGTGGCATCATCATCATCATTCCTTAAAAAGTCACTTCGAGGTAGCCCAGCTCTGGCGTCCCCAAAGTCCGTCCGCTTCTCCGACACGCCAAACATCCAGTCTATCGATGCCGAAGAGACCGCCTCCCGGGCAGCGCTGTTTCCTTATCGAGATGACCCTACCGAAGGCCCCCCTGACCAGAGTGATCTTGATAACCAGCAAATTCATGCCTATCACTCGCAAGTCATTGCAGAACAAGATGAGCAGCTCGATCGACTCGGCGAGAGTATTCGCCGGCAAGGCGAATTATCGATCCAGATTGGGGACGAGTTAGACAGCCATGTGCAAATGTTGGATGAGGTCGATGTAATGGTCGATAGACATCAGACGAGGCTCGATAAGGCAAGGAAGAGCTTGGGAACGATTGTAAGAAAGGCGAACGATAACAAGCAACTGACCATTATATTTGTTCTAATAGTCATACTGGTCTTATTGATTATTATTTTCAAGTAATGTACAGACAGAAGGGGTAGTAAGGAGGCATTGGTTGGGCGTTAGCGGCTTATGTAAATATTGGCTTTTAAGTGCCAAAGACAGGTGCACACGATCGTATTCACTCGGACACATTTCTTTATCATATGCTGGTCATTGGAATGTTGTATAAGAACAAGAAGTGCATAATCATTCCTTATAGCTCAAAGTAGCCTCTGTGCGTAGCCCCATCTTCATATGGTACATCATGAATTTAGCACCCCCCTAATCCATCCCACTGCTCTGCGATGTTCTCGTCCTGGCATTCGTCAACAAAAATTCCAAGACTCACCATCGTGTATAAAAAATAGCCCATTATCTGAAAAGACTAAGAAAAAAAAATTCTGGGTCTCACCTACCCATGTTTCTCCTCCGCATGTTTTGCAGTCTTCTCCTGCAGTTCCTTCATTCCCTTCTCTGAGTGGTCATTATGTTCATGACGGTCCGCAGCAATCGCTTCTTCTGATGAGGATGCAAGCTCTGGCTTCCAGTGCCCCTTGCCTTCCTTCTGCTTCTTCAATAGATCTTGTTTGTGCCTCTCATATTCAGAACCTAGGTCGGGATGATCTGGTACAAATCATAGTCAGTGCAGGACATATTCGGAAGATATGGTGGAAGGTAGCACACCGTGAGCAGTCTCCTTCAAAGGCTTTACACTTCCCGCCGTGAATGTTCTTAATGCCGCCGAGCTTGCAGCCACAAGGCGTGGGGTCATGGCTGATCGTGAGGCATGAAGTAAGAGTGACATATTTTCAGAGATGGAGATACAGTCTGAAACCTCAAAAATTGACTTGTTGGAGACTGAATTGAGGTTTTAAATTGTAAGAGGGATTCAAATTTCAATAATGATCAGGAACAGTAAATAGATGAATTTATTGGACTATGAGAGAGTCATGCACTACGTCATCGCCGTTCAGCAACACCAGTGACTAAGCCGAGGTTAGGCACTCTCCGAATGGCCAGTGGATCTAATCGAGATGCTCTTGGAGCATGCACTAGCGTTTTTTCCACCAGGACAATTGAAATATTCGTGTCTTGGAAGACTGTAGCCCACCAAAAACATTCTTTGTCTTGGTTATGGAGGAAATTCGGCACGTGACAGCGATTATAGAAGCGATGATAATCTTTGAGAGTATGATGAAAACAGTTAATATAACGACAGGGGAGAAAGGAGATGACAAGGAGAGAGAACGATAGGAGAAAGGATATATATGACTTGCATAAGCTACAAAAAGATGGGCAGGTATTCGACAGCTTGTAACACCAAAGCCCCTCTGGCCCTTTTCCACGTTTCCGTTGACCTCTTACAGTTCTCGATGAACAGTTGAGACGAGAAATAAATCAGAATGAGGTATTGTATTTTGAATAGCCAATACATTTGAGTAAACACCTATGTTTACGCCGGCATGCCTGCCAGGACTTCTTCGACAAACCATGAAAATCCAGCCCACAAAGTAATGCCAGCCCAAGCTCTCGAGAGTAGAAAAACTTTCTTAGATGACACAAGTCTAGCATATATGTCATCGCCTTCTGAGTATCACAGATGTATCCAGCCGCACCCGCTCAAAACATAGCACCCGCAACCCCAGACGCAATGACCAACACCATAAACCTCGTCATACAAGAGTAGCACTTTGTCACACCCAAACCCACATACCAGCTATGTGATAAGGATGAGATATTCATCATCCATGATAACCCGTAAACACCGCATCCATTGTTCCGAGAAATAAAAGAAATCGTCTATATGATGTATAATTTTCGAGACCGTGAGAAGTCGCCGCTTCTTTAAACCAAAGAAACCATGCCAGCCGAAACAAATGCAATTGTGTATGCACGCTCAAAACAACCCATTACCGTGGGCAAACACCTTTTCCTATTAGAACAGAGGTATCGATATCTTCGCGCCGTCGCAAGCTCAAAGAATTGGTGACGTTAATCGTAGATTTATACAGAGTATTCATTGAGGTGGCATATGCCAGTACCAGTATTGTCGTCGAAGTCGGTCGATAGTCGATGCCTAGGGTCAGATGTGTGCCAGGATGAGATGAGATGAGAATACAAAGGGATGGTCATTGCGCAATGGTAGAGACTGGTTGGCCTCTCGGTGTAAAGAGAGCGACACTAGCCTCTACCATCTCCGACCGATTCCTTGTTGCATCCTGGCAGGTGACACTGACGGAGGCGGACTAGACATGCTGATTCCCGTTGTTGGATTGACGATAGGGATAGCATTTCGGACTCGGGTAGCTGCAGGCTGGTGAATTTTGAGATTGGACGATTGATTTTGGTATCCTGAAGGTATATATGGGTTTGATGCAGAGTTAAGAGAGAAACTTGGAGTAACTTGTTGCGGTTGTTGCGTAGGTGATGAATCAGGCGAACCGCTTGACAGCGATGAGCGATCCGAGGATGAAGAATGAATCGACACCAACTATGAAATTGTTAGATGGAATTTCAAGAATCTTAAAGAGGTTTCATGATGGAAAGTTCCGCCTTATGACCAATACCGATGATATACTTACGTCGCTTTCCGTCAACAAGGCTGGACAGAACTCCATGTCATCATCCAAGTCGAAGGACCTCCCAGCCTCAAACTTTTGTCGGAAAGTTGTGACTGACACTGTGTCGGTCAGCTCCTTCATACTTCTCACTCCTCTGAACTGTTTGTGTGAGTTTTGGGAGGTGGAGAGACGAGGAGCCCTACGCGAACGACCGCCGTGATGGGAGTGCGACGACGATGCCGGGCCATTTGCAGAGGTGGGATGCTGATGAGCATTATAATGATAGTATGAAGACATTATCGTTGCATTTGATGTGGGTTCGACACTATCGCAAGGTGATATTGGATGAAGAAGTGGAGGATCTGGCGATTCAGGCGATGTTGTTAAGTCACCCGACCGGTAAAGCTTTGACGTAAATGACTCAGGTAAGATAGTTGATAATTAAAGAGTCTGATGTTTGAAGGTAGTATTGTGCTTTAACAACTGTGATCTAGAGGATGAGAGGGAGGAGAACTGAAGTGAAATAGTATGAATGGGAGAGGTCG
>Ga0335072_10006692_pt1 | contig 16831 bp, 14 predicted proteins | sample Lox_Sample_21_FD_206725 | JGI IMG/M metagenome (GOLD analysis project Ga0335072, IMG submission 206725) | Soil microbial communities from Loxahatchee National Wildlife Refuge, Florida, United States - Lox_Sample_2.1 | ecosystem: Environmental > Terrestrial > Soil > Wetlands | place: USA...
TACTTAAAGTAGCCACTGGATGGAAGTATCAGGCATTGGCAATATGCAAGATTGTATTCAAAGGGGTCGAACACGTTGTAATAATCTTGTCTGGGTCGTCACAAACTGCTAGGATGGAAATGACTTGAATCAGCGAGGTCTTCAAGCCATCCTTCATATTTTATCACCGGGTTTGGGCCGATGTCGATGAGGGGGCAGGAAGCCGGACGACCTCTAAGAGACTTGAAACGCGACGAGTCGAAAGCCTTGGAGCGTTCATCCATGTAACTATAAGACCCGAGAAATATCTAAGACTTCGGAATTTTAAACCCTCAAATAATCTCATACAAATCTTCGGGCTGAAAGGCTGACCGGAATAGTCATAACATTTCTTCGCTTCACGATGAATAGAACTCCCATCCAAGCATCCAAGCACCCAAGCACGTCCGGTAAGCCACGTTGATCACATGATCCAAAAAAAAGTGTTACCCTACCATTCGTGATTTTCTGCCCATTATTAGCCAAGAAATCTGCGCCGTTGCTAAACGCCAAGCGCGAGAGGAAGCACTAGAACCGACTTCAGCGCAAGATTGTATTAGCGGAGGTGATTATCAATAAGATTAAGCGCTTAATAGCTGGGGGGAGGGAGGCAGTCGACGTCGTTGATTCCTTAGAGGAGCAGCGGTTGAGGTCTAAGGCCTTACTGAGCTAGGCCATTAACGCCCTTAAGGTAGCAGCTAAGGCAAGAGAGTAAGGGGGGATAGATGGATGGATGGATAGATGGATGGATGGATGGATTAGATGCTACTATTATACGCTATATAGACTATATACTGTAATATTGTAATATATGGCTAATATATTGATATTCTACCTACCTTTTAAAGCTTCCCTCCTACTGCTTTGTAAGCCCCTATTTTCATGTCGCAGCGTAGCGCTGCAGATCACAAAAACCCTTACAACTTCTGCAATTTTAGCCCGTTTTAATTCATCTTAAAAACCCTATTCAATCTATCTACCCTCTATCTGCCTACAGAATATCTAAGGATTCAACGGTGTTGTTGAATTGTTACGTGGTTGCAACGTTGCAACCTACACTCACCTAGTGATGTTGGAAGCCGATTATTAGCTACGGCGCATAACCGAGTGATTACCCGCCCAAACGCCCCTCCAACATCCTTCTAATGTTGTAGTCGCATTTTGATGGGGCAGTGGCCTTTTGCGCCTCTCTACTCCCAAAAAGCCGCTCCCCCACCCAAACCTTTGCACCTCTACAACTTTTGCGCCCCTTAACTAAATCTCACGCACCCAGCTAGGCAGACAAGCTAACTGCAGGCGCAATTGAGCGCCCTAAAAACCTGAGTCGGTCGCCCAGGTGGTTGGGGCGCTGCATTGGCGGCCATAGTAGAAGAAATCAGGCAGCGACCCAATACCTATTGGTGGCGAAGCCTTAGGCCGCTAGACGACCGAGCCGGTCGTCTCCCGGAATATGTTGGAAGTTACAGCACACGCAATAGATAGTCATTACTATAGAGCGGTCAATCGATAGTTGTATTCTTAATTATCTAAGTTCTCTTCTCCTGTCGGAGTTCTCTTTCCAGGGGACTCGCCTAACCCTGTAGTTTACAGCCTGAGAATGGACCTAATTTCCCAGCCACGGAGTTATCTCCCGTCCCAACTAACCGTATATGGTGCCTTCAATCTAACAGAATACGGGGTAAATAGCAAAGGAAGAAGATAAAAGGGAAGACAACCTAGTGTAACATAAGATATAGCTATTCGCAAGGGATTCTCTATTGCTAGACTGTATTAACTGAGATCGTGACACTAAATGTAGATGTACAGCAATCATGAATGCATTGGGTTATCCTCGAAACAAGCTCGACTGTTCTTCTCTAAAGATCACATGCCTAAAAGCTAATATTAAAAAGTTTGCGAGTCAGTACAAAACTGTTCAAACAAGTCCAGATGCATCCAATACGTTTGCTCTATTGATTCTATTCGTTGTTACCTCCTCTTTAAATTCACGGGTGGCTGGTGCCTTGCGATGTGAAATTAGTTGGGTAATCCAAAGCCAAACCAGCATCATTTCCCTACGCAATTTTTCCTTGAACTGCGAAGAAACATACTTATGCCAAAACCAGTACGAAGAAATGGGAAAGACCAAAGCAGCTGCCGTCCCGCCAACAGCTCCTGCAAAGTTCTGCCATCGCTTCGGAGGCAAGTAACCTCCATTTTCTGTTGAAAGTTCTCTTGTGAGGCCAACACCAAAGATGGTGCCGGCTATCGAGAAGGGAATAATGATAAACGAAAAAGCCAATGCAATAAGTGTTAGCTGAGCAGATTGTTCGCCACTCCAGACTTGAATCAAACCAATGATTCCATCCTGAATTTTGTCCGCTCGCCTTGATAGTGCTTCTATCGACGCCTTCAGCTCAAAGAAGTCATAGTAAACTTTCTCCCAAGAGTCGTTATCAGCGAGCCCAGACACGAAGCCGTTACTCCGGCCTCTGTTCCATTGAGAGTTGGTCTCGAACAAGGCAAGCTTGATCAATTCAAGGAGATCTTTTGGGAGAGAACTGCCATACTTATGTAACAAACTGACAGGTCGCTCTTCTTGGGTCAGGCCACTAAGCACCTCAACACTAGCATCTATATCTCTGTAATGGCTTCCAATGGCCACCCGTCTGGACTTGACTTCTTCAACCGTGTTGCTGCCCATTTGTTCTGGCGGTCTCCATTCCAGAAGATCTAGATCGAAACTTCGTCGAACGATAAGTCGCGCCCAGTTCGCGGAGACCAGCTTGAACAAGGGAGAGCCAAAGAGGTGCACAAATGTCGCATCATCGGTTCGCCGGATGCCTTTGTGGTTTCTATTATTTCGTGCGTCCTCGAGCATTTTGGCTATCGTATTGACTGGTTTCCAAGGTCCATGTTGACCTAGATGCTCCCAGAGATGAACCCTGAGCTCCCGGTCATACGCAGAAGCATAGTCTGTCTTGTTTTTCTTGTTTCCATCGTTATTGAAGCCATCGGGGTACGGGGTCTTCTTGATCTGTTCATAGTTGTAATTGCTAAACTTGGCATCATTAGCGGCCGCCGCGGCCGCCGACATTCGTTCATATTCTTCATGGAAGGTTGTCGACAGCATATCCGGGACCGTGTCTGGAATGGCTCTAAACTTGACAAAGCGGCAATTATTCTTCTTATGTCCATGTGTCCAAGTACCACCTTTTATCTTATAATGTTTCACATCGCTGCAAACAGGTAGCGTGGGGTAGAATATAATGATTGCTGATAGTTTTTAGACTAAAGTTCCAAAAGCATGGGTATAAGGGAATCATACCTGTACTTGGGTGTCCAGGAGGATTAGAGTAAACCGAAATACGATGTGTAAGTGTGAATTGAAAGAAATTCTTGACTTCTTGCTGAGTGAGGAGCTCAACACCAGAACTTAGACGTGAATACTTTATACTTTTGTCGAAGTCTTCCTTGAGGATAGGGTAGTAGTTCCAGCCGACATCGCCAAAGAGGATATGCTGTTTCATCATCGATTGAATAATTTGGTGGCCTTTTTGAACTTCAAGCCCACCCTCGCCAAACAACTCCTCAAAAGTTTGGGTAGTCTCGTAGAGTTCACTGAAATCGATCTGAACTGATGAAGGGAGCCGCGAAATGAGTCTACCGGATATGGCTTCGGTGCCAGGCAAGTGTCGGTTGAAGAAGTCTGCTGGTATGTTGAACTTGCCTCCGATAAGTTTTGCAATCCTTGGGCTCAGATGGCTTACTGTGATGAGACGCGAAACTGGAGGAGGCTCGTCACTTTCATCTTCCTCACCATATTGAAGTGTAGGAAATCTACCCGAGAAGAGATCCTTCTTCAGATCTTCGAAATTGAGAGCACTTTGGTCATCGGTTCCGTGTCTTTCTGAAACATTGTATTTCTGGACTTTGAGAAAATCGCCCCAGACCTTTTTGTCTTTGTAGATATTGTACACGCGGACGGTGTGTTCGGTGTCCCTTATATGTCCACTTTGACAGCTGCTTCCGGTGACATGTTGGCAATGCGCGGAGCACTTGCACTCTTTCGCATTGGAATGAGCGCAATTATCGGCACAATTGCACTCTTTGCACTGATTTCTAGACTTCAAATCATTCCTGCATCGACAGTTACTCAGGCCTTCAAGAAATCGCTTCAGATTGTTGAAAGTTTCCGGATATCGATAACATAATTCGTCCACATACCGTTGGTATTTCTCCATTGCGTGATTCGCCTTGTCGATTTGGTCCTCATCTGTTAGCGCTGAACCGCTGTCTATTGGTAGCTGGCCAACCACAGCACGGGACGTAACCGATTTTGTAGTGAAGATAACACCACTGGATGTTCTGTGAAGATGCGACTCATTCACTTCTGGCATTTCCCCAGCTTCGTCTGGCTCGGCGTCGGTGTTCCAATGCAGATGGACATCCATAGTGCCCTTTGCACGTTGGCTTGACATGGTTGTCTAAAAGTATCGACTTGGTTTAGGATTATCGTTTTGAAAAAAGGAGTTGCTCAGCACAGCGAAGGGTTTAGGATATCTTCAATACTTCTTCTACAATCATGTCATGATCTGACGAGAGGAACATGTTGATAGATGGTGAGGTGTGCGGGCGCTGGTCCTGACTTGGGTTGTGATGTGTAAAAATTGTCCAATGGCAACCCTGTGGCTTGACGCCTTGAGCTTATGGCGACCTCTAAAACGAGAAACTGGTCATGGGTGTCAGGCATTCGCACTAGTGGTCTGACTAGTGGTCTGACTAGAGGCAACGAGACGGCGGTATGGAAAAGTCGCATTCGTAAGATATAGGAGGGAAATATTCGGCTCTGATATTCCTACACACCATTTTACTATTTAAAGCTCTTAGAAGTTAGTAGGCACAAAAGAGGTATTTAGACGTAGTTTCCAAAATTCTCTGTGCCTTAAAGAGATTAGACTCTAAATTATAATTAGAATCTTTATGTTGTAGAACTTTGTCTTTAGCTTTAGCATTCGCTGCTTGCAAACCAAGGCCTTGCTGCTCGTACTTAACAAAGCTAGACAGTTAGATACGTAGTTTCTAACAGCGTATAAGAGAAAAAGCTAGCTGCAAATAGCAGGGAATCCGATTTTGGAAGTTTAAGCTGTAATGGAGTATGACGTAATAGGAGGGGGTGTGGTGGCTCGGTTAATATAAAGTATGTACGCCAGCGTAGTACAAGTGAACTCAATAAATTAATAGCTTGTATAATAAGAATCTAAAGCTAGAGAAGGAAGAAAAAAAGAAGAGGGTGAGCGTTGCACTCAAAGTCTAATATATAGGTTGTTACAAATCAATATTAGTCTGTAAGCTACTTGCTAGGTTATAAGCCGTCTGTAAATAGGGTTGTACGTCCTATAACCTTATAACAGTCTGTAAGCAGCTATATTAGGGCTGTAATATTACCCTCCCCCTTCAAAAAAGCTTGCCCTTAAGCTTTTAAAGCGTTTCTGTTATAGTGTCTAATAGGTTTGTTATTGCTATACTAGCAATCAATTTATTCGTTTAAGTATTTTAAAGGCCCTAATTGTTCTATGTGACGGTTCGTCTTATATACGCAACAACTACTATATCAACTGCCCTGGAAACCGCCAACTGCCCTTGAAACTGCCAACTGCGTTGGCCATTATCTACAGCTGCGCTGTTGCAGAATACAGCTAGTGTATATAAATAGCTACCTTCTCCCCTTCTGCCCTTCTCTTCTCTCTTTAGCTTAGTATCTTCGATAAGTGCAATCTACAAAGCTCCCTTCATCCTTCATTAAATAGCATTCTGTATGTGCCGTCACATTATACTAAGCTCACCTTCACTCTGCTTAGGAAGGCCTTTATAATATCCCACCCTCTTTCTGCGCTATTCATTTGGTGTTTAGCGTCCTCAACTGCTCGGCCGTAGAGCTTCATAGAGAGTTAAGAAGATCCTTCATTTTCAACTGCGAGCGCAGTCTTATACAAGTAGTTAAGGATACAACCCTATCGAATCTATCAAACAATGCCACTAAAAGGAGCCTGAAACGCTCCGTCAACTTACACCTCTAGCGCAAGCCAAACGCAGGCTAATGCGCAAATAGACCCCTTACTTGAATCAGACAACAATGTCTTAGACGAAGCAGACGTTGCTCGAATGAGAGAGCAGATACGTATGCTAACCCAAGCTCGTTTGGACGATTAACAGACTCTAAGATAGGTCTTAGAGCAACTTATAACACTAGCTGCAGTACAAGCGGCCTAGTAGAACATCACCCACTCTGTCAAGTGGGACGACAGTTCATCTACTAGATCCTAGGAAAGGACTTAGAGATACTCAAAGAAACTGCCCGACTTAGTCCTTCTATCTGATAGAGCTAATTCCACCTTTAAGAGCTAGAAGCTTTAAATGCAAGGCAAATTTCAAGTAAACGCTAACTACTACAAAGACAAAAAGGCTAAAATGCTTTACTTTTTTAATCGTACTACTAGCAACGCCTAAAAGCATGTCTAGCCCTAATATAAGGACGAGTCTCTAGTGCGTTTCACTTGTATTTAAAAGATGTTTAAGCACTTAAAATCTATCTATATCAACCTAAATAAGTTGTACAATGCCAAATACAACTACAATCGCCTTACTATAAGGACTAGCTAGACATTTATAGAATTTTAAATATAGTTCTTACACCTTACAAGCAAAGCGCAAATTCCTGCTAAAAGCTTACAATTAAACTTGTTTAATAGGCTTACAGCCTAGCTCTAAGAGAAGCTTGCAGTCTAACTTTAAACCTTAAATATATTTGTAGAGCTATCAGCTGGCTGCTTGTCTTTAAACATAGAATTAAGGAGGATTATAATATAAAAGGAACAGCAAAGACGCTTCTAAAACAAGCTATCAGCTTTAACTGTTTTAGCATTTATAAGAATAGGTTTGTTCCCCCTTAATTTAGTATTACACACTTAAATTGCATTTAAAGCCCCTTGCAATCTAAAACCACACTAAAAGACACTTGCTCTTACCCTCCTTAAAGCTGCAGTCACATGCTACAACTACTACAAACTAAGGCATTTTGCTACGTCCTATCTTAAACCTTAAAAGACTAACTTGAAGGAGATAGAGGAAGACGAGGAAGCTGCTAAGGAGTTAGGAAAAGAAGAACCTTAAGAGAAAACTCTGTCTTAGAGTATAGCACTAATTTGCATATAATTAATTTAAGTTAGTTGATAAGTAAAAGGCACTTTACTATCTTATATATAATAAAATATGTCCAAGTACGTCGGTTTTGGCTGCCGAATCCGGGGGGTTTGGTCGCTGTTTTACGCTGCCTCGACCGGCTCGCTTACTGTACCTAGTTTGCAACGGAAGTTGGAAGGCCTGCTCGAGAACTATAACCGGTATAGCAAGTTACATGGAGGCAACCCAAGAACTTTGGCAATCCTTGGGGAATGGACCAAAAAAAATGATATTAGTCTCTGAATACGCGATAATCCGTACCAAAAAAGATGCAAGAGCTGCTGCTACAGTGGCCATTAGGTATGGGGATGAGTTTGCTTATAACGTGTAAGTTCATTTTATTGCTTATAAGTCGAATAAAGGTTAATTGGAATTGAAAAAAAGAGTCGTGTCCTTAATGGAGAGAACCTTACAAAATTGGCACTACAGCTGGTGGATAATGCCTTCTATGTTCACATTCTTAACATTACTTTTCGACTCCGCAATCGATCGAGCCTTCGTCCGAAAGGCCTTTGGACCCATCCTGCAGAAATGTTTCTCTAGAGGGAGTGTCAGAGACTTCCAAGTCGTAGGCAGCAGCAATGTATTTTGGCTTGTTAGCCAATGTCATGAGCTCGGCCTCATAGAGGAAATACAGATGATTGTACGCAAGCTTGAAGAGATATTGCGTGATGAAAGCGATGCGGAATTACAACTCCCGAAGAAGATACTTGCGGACTACGCCAACTACATTGTCGGCCCCAAACCCGACTCACTAGAGAACAATTGGGAGCGAGATCGACTACATGCGCTGCAATCTCTTAAAGTCCTTGGGGCCGCCGCTCAGGCCTTTCTTACCTCAAACCGGGACAGGAAAGAGGACATTGCAGCATAGGAGCGTGTATTAGCCAATGTTCCGCTTCAGATCGCTTCGGGGACAAGGACTTATACAGTTGGCGAGGCGTGAGCAAAATAGAGGCTGTCATTCTTTTAGTTATGCAACGACTGCGTTGATCTACAACTATTTTCTTTTGCGATGTTTAGAATAAATTGTCACAGATCATGGCTTTGGATGGTCTTAACAGCCCAGTACCATTAACACCTTCTCCTTGGATAGCGCCCGGGCGGATTGCTACACGAATGAGACTCCTACACTGCAAGCAGCATGAACAGCGCAATGCATATACAAAACACTACCCCAACGCCAATCAAGATGCTCACGCATGTCTGTTCGGCGGGACTGCGCTGCTGCCACTGCGCCCGGCGCAGCTCTCTTCAAGATGGCAGCCGGTGGTTTGGGCAACTACATGTCGCGCTGGGGGCGGGGCATGGGGCGATGCTGCCGTAGGGTGGTGGTGAGTCGGGATCGGCGAGGAGGGGGGCGCGGGGAGGTTTATTGCTGCTGTCGTAGTCGTGATGGGGATCTTGCTGCTGCTGCCGCACAATCCTAGTCAGCTTTTCGTTCCTTCTCTTCGCTTGGACGGGAATCATTGGGTTTGCGGGGCGGGGCTGGGTAGCTGTGTAGAAACATACAGTCGTGTTGGAAGACGGGCCTTCCATTGCTTTGGGAGGAGGGCTTGGTGACATCTGTTGTGCGCTTTTCAAGTCGACCTTTAGGGATGTTGAATCTATCTGGTCGCAGAGATAGGAAGAGGTAATTACGCAGTTGTAATATCTAGCAGGTAAGTAGGACCCCAACCTTCCTGTTGGACTGAGCTTTATATGGTGCGTTACAGATTGATTCAGAGTATCGTGGCGCTGCAGAGTACCGTGGTAGCGGCCTGAGGCATATTGACCTGTCAGAATTAAACGCGATTAGGTAAGTCACGTACATATAATAAGAGCAGCGGATGGCTTATCTTCAGGCGGTTATGCCTGACACTCGACTGATTGTATATTAATTGACATTGTTGCATCCAAAGTGCTCCGGATGCTCCCCTATATGTAGAGGTATCCCAGCCACCTCAATTATTAGGTAATTACCCCATACTATCCCCAGATTATGTAAGCACATCCTGACACCCCCTACATCCTTCTAGTGACACTCGCACGACTCTGCCGCCACAGAAGAAACCAAGTGTCTTGATTCAAGATCTACTTCTTAACTTTTGCCTCCCTATCACCATGAGTAGCTCAAAACCAGTCGTTATCACAAAATCGCCATTCTTGTCTCCTCTAGCTCCTGGGAGAGCCTTTGATGGGTTGACTCAGAAGGAAAAGCTCTACGCCCATCATTTGGCCTAGTAAGAAACTCTTGTAGTGGCAACTCCCCATATAGCAGCTAAATTTGGCAGTGCTGCATGGCAAGGGACGCGCATAATCTTGCGCCAAGTGTCTCCGGAGTCAAATGCCATATTCGACTTTATTCTCGAGCTGTATCGATCGTGCACGGGTGATTGGGAGAAATTGGCTGCTAATACTAGTGTTCCGATGGCCAATTTACGCCATTTCCTTGAATATTCGGCTGTATTCTTGGGAAATGTTGGTAATTACTTCGTACGTACCTTGCATAGGAACGAAAGGCTGCCCCCTTACTGAGCATCTCATGTTCAGGGTCAAGGAGATCAAAAGTTTGTCCCAAACGTTACTAAAGATTTCCTAGAGAAGATTTCCAAGACCTCAGCAACTGCATATGGACTATATGAGCAGATTGGAAATCTGATATTGGCAGACAGCCCCCTCGCCCTGGGATTCCTAAGTGACGTTGCACAAAGCTCCTACTATCCGGGTAACTATCAGCTATCCGAAGAGGAATTGGCGGAGATCTCCAGATTCATGGAGGAAAACTCGATTTATCCAGAGAATACACGGGTTTACAAGCATATTGTGGAAGACAGGGTGGTATATGATATCTTACAAGCTTCCACACAGGAAGATCTTAAACCTCTATTACTCCAAGACGCTAGAGATGGTGTGATCCGCTTAGTCCGTGGAGACCATGGGAAAGAGTTGACTTGTATTTGCAGCAGTCTCTGCGAAGCCCGAAAACACGCTGCAAATTCGACCCAGGAATCGTTCCTATTATCCTGTGAAGATAGCTTTAGGTCAGGCAGTATTGAAGCTTACAAGGAGTCACAGAAATTGTGGGTCAAAGATCTTCAGCCATCAGTAGAAGTGATTATGGGCTTCGTCGAACCGTACCGCGATCCGATGGGTATCAGAGCCGAATTCGAGGGCATGGTAGCTATCACAAACAAGAAAGAAACGGAAACTTTGACAAAACTAGTTGATAACTCCGACCAATTCATTCGAAGACTACCTTGGGCTATGGACTACACGGAGAATAACGGCAAAGGACCTTTCGAGAAGGAACTTTTTGAGAAGCCAGACTTTACTAGTCTGCACAGTTAGTCCTTTATTGAATGCTCTGTCCTTATCTGACCCTGTACAGCTCTTGCCTACAATTCGAGTATCATTTTCCCTGGTATCAATCTGCCTAATGTAAACCACCCTGATAAGCAGCATCCTCGGCTATATATGGCTAATTTCAGCAGTACAACGACCTCCGGCAGGGAGTGGGCTTTAAGAATGTCATGATCACAAATAGCATGACAACGCGAGGTCCAAATACTGAACATATGGCAACTTTATTCGAGCCTTCGGAGGCTACAACGTTTCTACAACATAGAGACCACACTTTCTACCTTTGGGTAGTCTTTCACGAGTTACTCGGCCATGGAACCTCTAAATTGCTCACAGAAAATCCATCTGGTGTTTTCAACTTTGATAACCTCCAGCCACCGATAAATCCACTCACTGGGAGGCCCATTTCATCTTGGTATCATCCTGGTCAGACTTGGGCCGGATTATTTGGCGATATTGCTACTAGTGTGGATGAATGCCGAGCTGAATGTGTTGGGGCATATCTGATGAGTGATATGGAGCTTCTCGGCATGTTTGATTACACAGATAAGTCTGAGATAACTGGGAAAGACTGTAAGTCTTTGTTAGACAGGTTATGATAACTTCTTACCCGCTATTAGTGGAATATAACATGTATTTGTTGCTCGGTGGTACTGGACTGCGTGCTCTAGAGAATTACAATGTAGAAAATAAGGTAAGTTTCATGAAATTGACTGAGAAAGCTAAACGACTAATGAGAATAGAGATGGGGTCAGGCGCATAGCAGGGTGAGTATCGTTCCCGATCACTTCAAGTTCTTCAGTTCTGTAACTGACCTTGATTTACACAGGCCCATTTTGCAATACTGAGAACACTATTAGCAGCGGGAGGGAATTTCCTCACTATCCAGCACGAGATCTCATCCAAAAAACTTATAGTTCGCGTAGACCGAACTAAAATCGGTACTCACGGAAGACCAGCTCTATCAGAGCTGTTATTAAGGCTGCACATCTATCGATGTACGGCCGACGTTGGCGCTTGCCGTAAGTTTTACGAGGCATTGACAAAGCCCGACGAGACCTTTTTGCTGTGGAGACAGATTATGTTGAAGAAGCAACCTGCGAAGCAGGTCTTTGTGCAACCGAACACTATGATCGTAAATGGCCGGGTCATGATAAAAGAATATGATGCCAGTGTGGAGGGGATGATCCAAAGCTGGGCTGAGCGGATGGACATGCTTGAGTAGGTGCAAATATTAGATTTTTGAGTATGAGTATTGCCAGGTACGAACGTGATAGATCATAATGAACCTGCGGATATATCTCGGGCCTGGAGCAGAGAAGTGATGCTGGCCAGCCTTAAGCTTAATCTCGAGACGAAATTGACGTTGTAATTGGCTTTCAACATTTTATATTCTCACACTGACTGTCCGGATAAGGAATGTGTAAGACCGAAATAACCAATTCGTCGAATTGGCGAATCGGTGTGTACTGTACCAGCAAATTGGCTATTTTCAACTGATTGGCCAAATTTTTCATGAAACTGATAATAATTGTCTTCGGTGTTTTGGTTGATTCTTATTGGTTTGACCCACGGCTCGGGGTCCCCGTCGGTGTCACCGAAAGCTAGGCTCACCATCGCTACTAGTCAGAACCCAATGCTTTTACAACTATTAGACAGTCCATTCTACTTGAAACTGCATTACCAGCTATAACTGACGTATGTCCTCCTATTTACTTGTGGTTGCATAGCTGATGGATTTAGATAAATGCCCGGCTTTCCTGGCCCAACAATTCCAACCCTGCAATCTTACTTAAACTGCGGCTTGTCACTGAGCCGTCTAGGCTCCTAGTATGATTCTTTGAGCACAAAAACAGACAGTACGAACTCTGATCCTGGCGCAAAAGGCTAGCAAGCCGATTTCAAGGCGGAGGACTCAACTCTGTTGACTATTCGATTAATGATTTACTAGGGAATAGCATCCGGACTGAGCCAGAGAAAAGAGCAGGCAAAGAGGTAACTATTAAGTTCCCAGCTGCAGTGGCTAAAGAGAACAGCTGTAGCTATATTAATAGCGCCTAAAAAGCTGATAGGGCAGCAAAATCGGCCCTAAAATGACGTGGGAAGGGAAACAGGAAAGGGATGCGCAAGCAGGCAGAGGCTGATGCTATTAAGGATGACGGCGAGGCTAGAGAACCAGCTCTAGGCCTAAAACCACGTGGGAAGCCAGGCCCATAGCCTGGTACAAAGCGCAAGCAGATAGAGACGGAGACGGTGGTTGAAACTTCAAGCCCACGAAAGCTGAGAAAGGGAGCTTAGATTTGTACTGTATTTTCTACTGTATGTGCTGGCACTACATGTCTCCATTTCATAGTTTATAACTCAATTTTTACTTGTATTTGCGCATAAAAGTGACCCCACCACCTAAAAGTGGACTAAAATACTAAGGCAATTATCACTAGTTTCATGAAAAATCGTCGAATTGGCCATTTCGGCGAAATTGGCCATTTGGCATGTAGTGTAGTAACGAAATAGCTATTTCGGTCTTACAGCACCAGCATCTCGTCAAGCACCCAACTTAACTGGACGGGGCGAAATTGACTCCCCGAAGACGACTGATGGTTATATTGATTGGCATGTACCAGGTGTTGAAGGACCATGCAGGACTTGGTACAATGTCTACGGTAATCTGAAGTCCGGCCATCTCTATGTTCTCACTCTCCATGGCGGGCCTGGATTCTCCTGCGACTACATGATATGTATGTGGGATCTCACAACTCCGCATTCGATGGCCGTGATTGCCTATGATCAAATCGACATCGGAAGGTCAAGTCATGTCCTAGAAAAGGAGGGGGACACGTCATACTGGACGTGCGAGCAGTTTCTCGATGAACTTGACACGGTGATTAAAATATTTCGGAATTGAGGACAGTTATAGTGTAGTCGGGCAACCTTGGGAAGGCATGTTAGCTGTTATGCACACTGTTCGTCAATCTAAGGGGCTGAAGAAGCTTGTTTTTGCGGACTCTCTATCCGACGTACCTCCGTTTATCGAGGGTGTGAAAAGGCTTCGAGAAGCGCTGCCTCAGGATATCCAAGACAAGATGAAGAGGCAGGAGGATACAGGCAGAACTGAAAGCGAGGAGTGCAAGAAGTGTGTTGATTTCTACTTTGCGAGGAACGTCGTAAGACTGGATCCTATGCCCGATGAATTTGCCGCCCGCGCGGCCGAATAGTCGACTTTAGCAGGTCATATTGGCTTTCAAACTGCATGAAGGGTTGAAAGGGTAAAAATGATTTGAAGACTGACATATAATAGGATTGGACCATTGGAGTTCTTTGTGACTGGGTCACTGTAAGACTGGAACATCACCGAGGACCTCCACAGGATTAACGTGGACCCATTGTTGGCTAACGGGCGCGATGACGAGGTACTGATGAAACTGTCACGTCTCTCTTGCATATTCCGAGAGTAAGATGGCTGCACTTTTCCGATTCCAGTCATTTTGCCACAGTTGAAAAGAGGGAGAGGTACATGAAGCTTTGCGGTGGAATACCTGATATCGCAATAAGAGTGGCTGAATATACGGAGGCTATCCCACTCTAGTATAGCACCGAAATTAGCTGCAATATAATATAAAGTTTCACATGGTGGCACTAGTGCTTCGCTTCAGCCAATAGAAAGGGGTAGACGTTGGTCAGCATTGTTTGCCACCGACTGTCGCCACCACAAGTGCGTACGTGATCATTGCAGCCTAAAACTCCATTTCTGTCGCGATATCAACGTAAGGACATGGAAGTAGCTCTATTTTCATCTATTGACGGAGTTCAGAGCCTTGAATTTCGCGTAGAAGCAACGGGCCTCTGAAGGAGGGCCACTCCCACGATAGCTTAGAGGAGTGATCAACTCCAAGGGCAGAAAGCGGTCAGGCTGTGAGTCATACAGAGATCCTGTGGCCGAAGCACGTGAGGCATGAAATATAGAGCTGATTGGTATGCGTTCGATAACAGTTACTCTGTGTTGTCCGCTGTGTCTGAAGGGCCGCATTCACTGTCAATGGGGCAAACCGTGTCGAAGCACTCGAAACTCTCTCTAAGACCAGTTTTCGAGCGAATTTAATCACAAAGTCTTTCATCAAAGGAAAACAGTGCATGTTCCCTTTATATTATCACTCTGCAAGCTTACCAATTAACGAAGGAGTCTCAAATCAAGTCATGCCGATCGTCTGTGGATGGAAGTCAATCTTTGACCGCCTTTCACCGTCCGTGGCCGTCTTCGAAAGTCTTTTCATGTACACCCGCACACTTTTCTATTGCAATAAATCTCTGAGGAGTTTCGACGCCCAAGCTACTGAATCGCTCCAAGTGTCTTGAGCCCTCAACGTTTTGCAAGAACGAACAATTCTGAGTCGATGTTGTTCACCAATTGCACACAGGACGCAGCATCTCAACCATAGGCCCAGCAAGTCCTAAGACTAGCTAAATGTCGGGGGAGATGAGACTACTGGAGTGATCAGCCAATCCGGGACATGCAAAAGCCCGACAAAATGAGGCGGGCAAGCAATTACTTTATCTTCTTCGCTCTGCGCGATCTTCGCAAACGTTGGGCTATTCCTATGCGTCCTCGAAGCAGCCCACACAGCCCATATATTCTGCAAGTGCATAATTAGAGAGTTGATGAAGAGGTCACAAGGAGCGAGCTTGCAGATATCGTCCGCGCGTGGTTAAGATAAGAGGTAAGGCTCACCCAATCAGTCAAGTCCTTCTAACATGAGAGAAGCACTCTAACGTCAAAGATATTTCATTTGCAGTATCAAATGCCATACTCCCTCAAACGTCGCATCTTCAAGGACTGAGCTCCCTATGCTGGGACAAAAGTTTGTGTTGAGGACGAACAAAAAACTACTACTATACCCATCCTAGAAAACACAAGAGGAGGATTTACATCGAGTACGATGCAACATTATCTATAAATAAGAACTCGAAAGATATGGTAATGCTTCATATCATGTCAGGGTACGCTTTAGAGCTTAAGTTATGGCAGAAGTACATCTTTGACTATCTTCAATAGCCGCCAATCCCTTCTTTATAAACTCCCTTTTCCTTGATTTATCATCTTTCGCAACAGAAATCATTCGACACAAATAATTCCCACCAAGTATCTTTAGTTCCTTGAAGGTTTCAGAGACGGAATCATCTTCCCCGCCGCCTTTTGCCTCGGGCGCAACAAATCGCGCAGGCATAAACTCTTCAAGTCGACAGTTTTAGCGCCATCAATCAGCAAGTCAAGTAGATTATGCTATTGATTGGGGCAATAACTGCCGAAATTTACACTTTGTGTTTTTGTTATGACGTTAAAAAGACAATCTGACGTCGAAACGCGTGCCTGCGGCGTCATCAAGACAACAACTCATCGAAGATTACACGGATAGCATCGTGAACTCGACAAGTAGCTGAACCACTCGGCGCCGAAATAAGCAGCAATAGTATTGCAAGTTTGCAGAAAGCCAATTAACTTCCAGAAGAGGATCTGAGCTAAACTGAAGATGTAGGACGCGACAGAGTGGAGGCAGCAAGCACTCTTCCGACCACACGAACCCGAAATTTCCACTACGAGATCGCCAACTTGCAGTAGTCCACATGACAAAATCTTGCATGATGCTGACTCTGCTGTCAAGGAGAAGAACTGCAAGATAGCCCTAGCATCTTCTCACAATCTGCTGGCGACTAGTTTTCCACGTCGCGGTGGATTCGAGCTTGCATAACTCTTGGACAATGACACGACTGCAACAAAGAATCGCTACTCACCAGCATCAATCCTCTTGGACCTCGCAAATCAAAAGGCATTGTGCAGGTAATTTTCAGCCGACACGGTTCAAAAGCCATACTTCAAGGCTACTGTCCAATAATTTGCAGGACAATTTGTTCATCAAAAGTAGACCATCCACAGATGATATATGACGAAAATGCGATGCAAAGCCTCACCAAGGGCAAGCTTTATGGGCGATATTTGGGTCAGAGTGGACGACTTTTCAAAATGTAACACTGGGAAGAATGCTTCCATCAAAAATATCACTTCTTGCAGAAAGATGGGCATTTGAAAGCTGAGCAGAAAATCATCCGGAGAGATTGAAGAAGTCATGAAATGGGGAATCATATAATTCTATCGTCGATTATAAACGAGCATCAAAGTGACTAAATGTCAAATTGCTCACATATATTAAGCAAGCTCAGGCACCGCGAGAAAAGTGGGCCCGTACCAGGCCTCCCA
>Ga0335072_10006693_pt1 | contig 16826 bp, 13 predicted proteins | sample Lox_Sample_21_FD_206725 | JGI IMG/M metagenome (GOLD analysis project Ga0335072, IMG submission 206725) | Soil microbial communities from Loxahatchee National Wildlife Refuge, Florida, United States - Lox_Sample_2.1 | ecosystem: Environmental > Terrestrial > Soil > Wetlands | place: USA...
TCGCCGCTGACGATGTGCACGCCGGGCGGAGGCGTGAAGACGAAGGCCGAGTTGGGCGCCGGCGCATTGGTTAGCTCCCCGCTGAAATCGAAGCTGTTGGTCACGCCGTCGGTCTCGACGATCGTCATCTGCAGAATCGTTCCCTCGGCGTTCGTCGCGATCTTCAGGTCGGAGATGCGCTGCTCCATGCCCTTCGGCACGCCGCTCAGCGTGTATTGGCCATTGCCGTCCGGCGTCATCTGCAGGTTCTCGAGCTCCTTTTCGAGCTCGGTGTGGCCCAGCAGGAAGCGCAGCGGCGAGCGCAGATCGTCCAGCTGCTTCTCCGGCATGGTCTGCGCCTCATTCTGGCCGGGGGTGTAGAAATACGCGTTCTTCCCGTCGAGGATGAAAAGCTGTCCGTCAGGATCGGTGTAGCTCCAGCGCATCTTGCCCGGCTTGCGCAGCAGCAGCACGCCCGATTCCCTGCGGTGCATCCCCATGCCGTCGTAGTGCTGGACGAACTGGACGGAGAGCGAGTGCAGGGCGTTGTAATGGTGGTCGATGCGGCTGGCCAGCTCGGGCGCCGTCAGCGCGCCCTGCGCATGCAGCGCGCCGGTGCACAGCGCGGCAACCAAAAGCTGCTGGAGAATTCTTCGCCGCCGGCCGCTCGCAAAACCTTCCGGCATTACTGGAGGGGCACCGTGCAGTTCGTGCCGCCGGTCGGATCCTTCGTGATCTGTCCGCTCATGTCGAGGCAATACCCGTTATGGCCGGTCTTGCCGACAGCCTGCGGCACCGCGGTAGCCTCGAAGCTGGTGTACATGTCCTGGTTGTTGACGGTCGTCTTGGTGCAGTTGGTGATGGTGAACGTGTATCCCGACTTCTGGCCGCCGGAGAGGTCCGACTGCAGCAACTGCGCGCTCTGCGCGGTGGGCGGGCCGGAAGAGGAGCTGCCGCCGAGCGCGGACAGCGAGCACGCGAATCCGTTGGCCGGGTATTCCGTCTGATACTGGATCTCCGCCTCGTGGATGGCCCGCAGCGACTGGATCGCGGAAGTCTCGTTGGCCTCGCTCTTCAGGTTGAGCATATTGGGAATGGCGATGAGCATGAGGATCAGCATGATCGAGATCACGATCAGCAACTCCATCAGCGTAAAACCGGCGTCGCTTTGGAGCGATCGCCTGCGTTCCAGTAGAGACTTCATGGCGTTATAGGTTCCTGCGCCTTCATCGTACCGCAAAATCAGCAAGGCGAACTGATTCCGGCGTAACCGGAGCGCGCAAGCCGGTTCTCTCGGATAGACGCGCCTGGGCGCGTTTCGCTCGCCGCCTGCGAAGAGCAGGAGCTGGTTCTCCCGCTCCGGCGCCGTGGCGGCCCGGCTCAGGATCCGCTGCCGGAGGATGATGCTGGGGCGGCGACGGAGATATGCAGGTCGAAATAGGCAATTTTGCGCTGATCGAAAGAGCTCAGGGTCCGCTTTGAGCTTTTCCTGCCGTGGAACGCGGCCCAGACCGTGTAATCCGTGTCGTCCGCCAGGTAGTCGAAGCGGTAACTGCCGTCCGAGGTGGTAATGAAGGTCTTCACGTCGCTGTTGCGGGAGTTCTCGAGGTAGACGATGGCCCCGCTGATGGGCGTGCCATGATCGCCGATGACTTTTCCCTGGAGATCGCGCTGGCCGAAATTCTGCGCGAGAAGGGCAGGCCCCAGAGCAGCCAGCGCGAACAGGGCGAGGACGAGCATCACCCGCCGCTGCAGATCTTGCCGGATGCGGTTGCTGACAGGCACTGCCGAACAGGTCATTCTTCTTCCTCTTCTCCGAACTCTTCCTCGTCCTCGTAATCTTCTTCGACTTTGGTCAGTTCCAAAGGGTCAACCGCGACCACCTCATACTCGGTGCCGCACTCGTCGCAAATGACGACGTCGCCCTCTTCCACTTCCTCTTCGTCAATGTCCAGAGCGCTCTCGCATTCAGGGCAAATCGGCATGAATCCCTCCACCGGGATAAAGAATCACCAAACCATCAGCATTTCGCAACGCGGGCAATGTTTGGCAGCGCCTTCCGGAACTTCCCTTGAAAAATCGCCGCGCGACGACAGGAACTTCGATGCCGATTCCAGCCGCGAGCCGCCTTCGCTAGTTTTGAAGAGAAACTGGCCGCGCGTCAAGCGTGCTTTTGACCGGATGCCAGGGCATACTCGATAGTCATGAAAAGTCATGGCACGCTGCCGCTCGCTGTCCTTTCTCTCGTACTGGTCGTAGCCGGGTCCGGCCCCGCCGCCGCTTCTTCCGGCGATGCCGCGCACCGCGATCTGGATGCCATGGGCGCGCCCCCTGCCGCCATGCCGGTGGATCCGCAGATCGCCGGGGCGCTGGCGCGCATTTCCCCGGGGCAAATTCAAAAGACGATTGCCGCGCTGGTCACGTTTCACAATCGCAGCACCCTTTCCAGTATGGTGAAAGACCTTCCGCCGGGCACCGGGGTGAGCGCGGCAGCCGACTGGATCGAGGCGCAGTTCCGGCAGATCTCGGCCGAGTGCGGCGGTTGCCTCGAGGTCCGGCGCGACAGCTTCACCCAGCAGCCGGGCAGCGGGCCGAACGCGCGGGTGACGCAGCCGACCACGATCACCAATGTTTACGCCATCCTGCGCGGCACCGATCCGGCGCAGGCGGCGAGGATGGTGCTGGTCACCGGGCATTACGACTCGCGCGACAGCAGCAACTTCGATACCCAGGGCGAGGCGCCGGGTGCCAACGACGATGCCAGCGGCGTGGCGGTCAGCCTTGCCTGCGCGCGGGCCCTTTCGAAGATGAAGTTTCCCGCCACCCTGGTGTTCGTGGCCGTTGCGGGCGAGGAGCAGGGGCTCTACGGCAGCCGCCAGCTGGCGCAGTTGGCCAGGCAGCAGAACTGGGATCTGGAAGGCGTGCTCAACAACGACATCGTGGGCGGAAACCGGACGCCCGGCGCCCGCTTCCAGGACGAGCATGCGGTTCGCGTCTTCTCTGAGGGCGTGCCCGCCAGCGCCTCGCCGGAAGAGATTCGCCGTCTCGTCATGCTCGGCTACGACAGCGATTCCCCCTCCCGGGAACTGGCGCGGGAGATCACCGAGGTGGCGCGAACTTACACGGGCGCGCCTGCCACGAGCGCCCGGCCGATCGCATCGGGCCTGGAGCCGGTGCTGGAGTTCCGGCTCGATCGCTTCATGCGCGGCGGCGATCACTACTCGTTCAATCAGCAGGGCTATGCCGCAGTTCGCTTTTCCGAGTGGCGCGAGGACTTCAACCACCAGCATCAGAATGTCCGCTTGGAGAACGGGGTGCAATATGGCGATCTGCTCCGCTTTGTCGATTTCGATTACGTGGCGCGGGTGGCGCGGCTGAACGCGGCAACCATGGCGGTGCTGGCCGACGCTCCGCCGGAGCCGGTGGACGTGACCTTCCCGCCGTCGAAGGTCTTCGACAACTCCATCAACGACACCACCATCGAATGGCGAGCGGGGGCCGGCGCGCCCGCGGGAACGAAATACGAGATTGTGTGGCGGGCGACGGCTGCGCCGAACTGGCAGCGAGCGGTGATGGCGGAGAAAGCTGGAGCCGTCGAGGGCGCCAATGGCGGCCTGAACCCAGGCACGTATTCCGTCACGCTGCCGATCTCGAAAGACAACGTCATCTTCGGCGTGCGCGCCGTCGATGCCCAGGGGCACCGCAGCCCGGCGGTGGTGCCGATGCCGTCGCGTTGAGGACGTCGGCTCTTTGCGAATGAGAGAATAACCAGGTGCCTCGACTTTCGGGTGGAATGCTCGGCTTTCCGGACTTCACCGGCTTCACGCGCAAACTCGTGCTGTGGAATCTGGGCGCGTATTTCCTGCTGCTGATCCTTGGTGTCGCATCGCACCCCGCCGCCGACGCCCTCCAACTCTATGTGGGGCTGGTTCCGGGGCTGGTGCTCCATCGCGGATTTGTCTGGCAGCTGATTACCTATTGCCTGATCCATCAGGGGATTCTGAATACCGCGTTCGAGCTGCTGTCGCTGTGGTTCCTCGGCAGCTTTCTCGAGTCGAACCACGGATCGCGCTGGCTGGCAGAGATTTTCTTTGTCTCCGTGCTGGGTTCGGCGCTGGCCGGCGTGGCGCTGGCCGCGGCCACCGGCGAGCAGTCGGTGCTGCTGTATGGCTGCTGGGGCGGGGTTTTCGGTCTGCTGATCGCCTTTGGCGTGCTCTACGCGGATCTGGAATTCATGATGTTCCCGCTGCCCTTCATGATCAAGGCCAAGTATCTGGTGGCCGTTTACCTGCTGATTGCGCTGGCCATGCTGTTTTCAGGGGAGCGGTTCTTCGCGTTTACCCAGCTGGGAGGCGCGCTTTTCGGCTTTCTGTACATCAAGTTTGCGCCCCGGCGAGGGTTCGCTCTCGCGTGCAGCGAAGGCCTCTACGGGATGCGCAATCGCTACTACCGGTGGAAACGCCGGCGCGCCGCGAAGAAGTTCGAAGTCTACATGCGCAAGCACCGGGACAACTGAGCGGCCGGAAGCAGGGAACAGGGATCAGGGAGCAGAGAGCAGGGAACAGGGAGCAGGGAGCAGGGAACAGGGAGCAGAGAGCAGAGAACAGGAAGCAGGGAACAGGTCGCGCGGTCACAGCAACTAAACCCTAAACCCTAAACCCTAAACCCTAAACCCTAAACCCTAAACCCTAAACCCTAAACCCTAAACCCTATACGCTACCCGCTAACCGCTAAACCCTAAACGCTAGTCCTACTTGTGCAGCGAGCCGAACTTGTACACCAGCCCCACCGAGCCGGCGCCTTCATTCTGCCAGGAGAAGCCGTAGTGCGTGGGCTGCCAGTCGGCGACGAAGCGCACGGACCAGTGAGAGGTGACGTTGTAGTCGGCGATGCCGCCCCAGGCCATCCCGAAGGCCAGCTTGTCGTTGTAAATGCCGAAATCCTGCGGCTGCGTGCCCGCGGGAAATCCTGAGCTGAACTTGCCGTAAGCCGCTCCCTCAAGAAAGTGCATGCCCAGCATGATCTTCGGCGAGCGGTACAGGCGGAAGCTGGGCCCGAAGAGCTCCAGATTTTCCGACATAGGAGGGTTCTTCGGGACGTTCTCGGAGTTGGGTGGAATCACCAGAACGCCGTACTCGCCGCGCGCGTTGGCCTCGATGCCCCACCGCGGATGAAGCCACAGCGTCGCGGAGCCGGTCCAGCCGGTCAGGTTCACGGCCTCGACGGAAAGACCGTTACTGGGGTTGAAGTGCCCGTACTGGTAGCCGCCGGAGAAATCCCACCGCTGCGAATAAGCGTCAGACTCGGCCTGCGGAGCGGTGGCGGTGACCTGCGCGTGCAGGTGAGCTACGGGTCCCAGGACAAGGCCCAGCGCCGCCAGGACCACAAATCGAGACATCACGGATTTCACGCGATCGGAAACCTCATTCAGGAAAATCGGAAGATTCAGGGTAACATCCCGGGGGCTGCCGTCGCTGGCGGTCAGCTCCGCAGGACTGGCCGGATGTGCAGCTCCTTCAGCTGCGCGTCGCTGACCGGAGTGGGAGCGTCGACCATCAGATCGATGGCTTTGGCCGTCTTGGGGAAGGCAATTACCTCGCGCAGGCTGGAAGCGCCGGCCAGGATCATCACCAGGCGATCGAGGCCCAGAGCAATGCCGCCGTGCGGAGGCGTGCCGTACTGCAGCGCTTCCAGGAAGAAGCCGAAGCGGGCTTTGGCTTCCTCGTCGGACATGCCGAGGGCGCGGAAGATCTGCTGTTGCACGTCCTGGCGGTGGATACGGATGGAGCCGGAACCGAGCTCGAGGCCGTTCATGGCGAGGTCGTAGTAGCGCGCGCGGACCGAGGCCGGATCGGAGACCAGCCGATCCATGTCCTCTTCGTGCGGCGAGGTGAAGGGGTGGTGCGCCGGAGCCCAGGCGCCGGTTTCCGCATCGTGCTCGAACATCGGGAAGTCGGTGACCCACAGCGGGCGGAAGGCCGCCGAGCCGTCGATCCGGCTGGATGCGCGATCCGGCGAATGGACCACCTCATCGGTAGCAGCGAAAGCGCCGTGGCGATCGGCATATTTCCTGGCCAGCTCGACGCGGAGATTGCCGGCGGCGGAAAGGACGGCGATCTCGCGTTCAGACAGGCGGCCCTCGAATTTCGTGTCGCTGGCGGTGATGTGGTGCGCGGCGTCGCCGGCGACGATGACCAGCAGATCGTCGGGCTGCGACTCGGCCAGCTCGCGCAGCTTCGCGACGGATTCAGGGAAGGATTTCTCGAGGCGTTTGAGATCGTCGAGAAGCTTGGCGCCCTTCTTTGTCTCGAAGAGCGGCCGATTGTCGTCGCGCTCCTTGCGGCTGAGCTCGCCAACCTTCGGTACGCGGACCACGACCACCGGCAGCGCCGGATCGACGGCCAGAGTCTCCAGCTGCTCCGCAGTAAAGGCAGAGCGGATATCGGTGAGGCCGGGCAGGCGCAGGTCGGGCTTGTCGATTCCGTAGCGCCGCATTGCCTCGTCGTAGGTGATGCGCGGGAAGGGCGCAGGCAGCGTGATGCCCACGGCGGCAAAGGCCGCGGCCATGAAGCCCTCGACGATGGCGAAGATGGTTTCCTGCTGCGGGAAGGTCATCTCCAGATCGATCTGCGTGAACTCCGGCTGCCGGTCGGCGCGCAGGTCCTCGTCGCGGAAGCAGCGCACGATCTGGAAGTACTTGTCGAGGCCCGAGATCATCAGGATCTGCTTGAAGAGCTGAGGCGACTGCGGCAGCGCGTAAAAACTGGCCGGATGAACGCGGCTGGGAACAAGGTAATCGCGCGCGCCTTCGGGCGTGGAGCGGGTGAGGAACGGCGTTTCGATCTCGTAGAAGCCCTGGGCGTCGAGGTACTGGCGCACCGCGAGCGCGATCCGGTGGCGGACCTCGAGGTTGTGCGCCATCTCCGCGCGGCGCAGGTCGAGATAGCGGTACTTCAGCCGCACTTCCTCGTTCTGGATCGCGTCTTCGGCGGGCGAAAACGGCGGAACCTTCGCGTCGTTGAGCAGCAGCAGCTCGTCGGCGGCGATTTCAATTTCGCCGGTGGGCATTTTGGGATTCACCGCGTCGGCGCCGCGCAGGCGGACCTTGCCGACCGCAGCCACGACGTACTCCGGGCGAGCCTGCTCGGCCCTGGCGTGGCCTTCGGGGGTGAGGTCCTTGTCCAGCACCACCTGCGTAATGCCGTAGCGGTCCCGCACGTCGAGGAAGATCAGGCTGCCGTGGTCGCGGCGGCGGTTCACCCAGCCCATCAGGGTGACGGATCGGCCGGCGTCGGCGGCGCGAAGCTCGCCGCAGGTAGCAGTACGTTGGCGTGTGCCTAAGAAATCGAGCAATGCAGGTTCCTAACTATGATTTGAGCGCCTGTGCGACTTCGCTGCGCGCGATTTTGGTCTGCTCGCCGGTCGAGAAGTTCTTCACAGTCAGAATACCGGAGCGCTCCTCATCTTCGCCGAGGAGGATGATGGCGCGGGCGAGCTTGTTCCCGATCTCAAACGACTTCTTCAGCCGAAACGCGCCGTCGCCCAGCTCGATCTTCAGCCCCGCACGCCGAAGCTCTCTCGCCAATTCCAGCGCCGGCGCATTCAATGCTTCGCTCAGCGGAGCAACATACGCATCGGCCAGCGCCGCCGTCGCCTCGCCCTGCGCAGCCTCGAGCGTGAGGATGAGCCGGTCGAGGCCCATGGCGAAGCCGATCCCCGGCGCCTTCGGCCCACCCAGCATTTCCGAGAGGCCGTCATACCGCCCGCCCCCCAGCAGCGCGTTCTGCGCTCCGAGCCCGCCGTGCGTGAACTCAAACGTGGTCCGCGTGTAGTAGTCGAGGCCGCGGACCAGTCGTGGATTGAGCGTGTACGGCACCCCGCAGGCGTCCAGCGCGGCGAGAACGGCGGCGAAATGCGCCTTCGAGGCGTCGTCGAGGTAGTCCGCGATCCGCGGCAGCGTTTCAATGATCGGCTGGTCTTCGGGCACTTTGCAGTCCAGCACGCGCAGAGGATTGGTCTCGGCGCGGCGCTGGCAGTCGGCGCACATCTGCGAAACCTTGTCCTTCAGCGCCTCTCGCAGCGCGGCGATGTATCGCGGCCGGTCCGCCGACGACCCAACCGAATTCAGCACCAGCGTCCAGCCGGCGATGCCCAGCTCGTCAAGCAAGCTGGCCAGCATCTCCAGCACCTCGGCATCGCGCAGCGGCGACTCCGAGCCGGCGCTCGGCGGCCCAATCACCTCGGCGCCGATCTGCCAGAACTGCCGGTAACGCCCCTTCTGCGGGCGCTCGCGGCGGAACTGCGGGCCGATGTAATAAAGCTTCTGCAACAGTCCAGTCTCGCCCAGCTTGTGCTCGATGTAGGCGCGGACGACGCCGGCGGTGTTTTCGGGGCGCAGGGTGAGGGACTGGACGCTCTTACTAAATTGGCCAGGGAACTCCTCGATTTCCACTTCACCTCGATTAACGTCCTCAAATGGGAGCCCTGCGGGCACAACGAACCTCAGACCCGGGCCAAATCGGCGCAGATAATCGGCGTCGGGAGAATATGGCAGAATCTCCTTGGTCCTGATAGCTTGCTTTGCGTTCATCAGCCCTTCAATAGCCTCTCGTGTGACCTTAGCGCCAAACGCGACGAACTCGGGCCTTTCGGGGTTCCTCCTCCCTAGAATCAGCTTGACGCCGAACTTCTCCACCGCACGTAAGACTTGCTGGATTGCCCCTTCTATTACGAATCCACGCTCCTTGATCTGGACGTTGGTCCACGCGGCTATGAGACTCTGAACGTCGAAGCGTTCCCGGTCCTCCCACGTGTACATCTCTTTCGAGACGATGTCGGTTTCTTCGCCGACGGAGCGGGCGAAGAGCGAGGTGTCTTCGAAGATGGGGGTGCGGATTTCGCCAAAGTTGTAGCGGGCGAAGACGCGACGGGCGGTCGATTCGACGCGGTCCCAGAGTTCGGTTTCCGGCGGCAGAAGGTCGCGCGTGCCGCGCACGGCTTTCAGCAGAGTCATGCGGTGAGATATCAGTGTATCGAATCGTGCAGGGCACCCGGAGCACTCGGCCTGGATGGTTTTCCTTTTGAGGGTGGGAGCGCCGTGATACGATCCGGGCACCTTACCATGCCGCGATATCCGGTTCTTCTGCTGATGCTCGTGTGCGCCGCCGGTCCCATCCGAGCGGGTTCTCCGGCCTGGGTGGAGGTTCGCAGCGCGCACTTTACGGTGGTGACGGATGCCGGGGCTGGCGAAGGGCGCCGCGTGATCGACCAGTTCGAGCACATGCGCCTGGTCTTCCAGAAGCTCTTTCCCAAAGCCAACGTCGATCCGGTGGCGCCGATTGTGGTCGTGGCGGTGCGGAACCGGAAAGAATTCCTGCCGCTCGAACCCGCCGTCTACCTCGAGAAGGGGAACTTTACGCCGGCGGGGTATTTCCTCGAGGCCCCGGACAAGAACTATGTGCTGCTGCGGCTCGATGCGGAGGACGAGCAGCATCCCTACGCGACCATCTACCACGAGTACACCCACCTCGAGATCGGCGACGCCATCGAGTGGATGCCGCTGTGGCTGAACGAAGGGCTGGCGGAGTTTTTCCAGAACACCGACTTCGACGGCAATGAGGCGCGGCTGGGGCAGCCGAGCCAGGATGACCTCGCGTATCTGCAGATGAACCAGATGATCCCGCTGGAGACGCTCTTCCGCGTCGACGCCAACTCGCCCTATTACCACGAGGAGCAGAAGGGATCGGTGTTTTACGCCGAATCGTGGGCGCTGGCGCACTATCTGGAAACCAGCGACGTGAAGAATCACACCAACCATGTGGGCCAGTACATGGACCTGGTGAGCCAACATCAGGATCCGGTCGTCGCGGCGCAGACGGCGTTCGGAAACCTGAAACAGCTGCAGGAGGCGCTCAGGAATTACATCATGCAGCGGCAGTACACCTACTTCATGATGAAGCTGCCGCCGCTGAATGAGGGGGCGTTTACGATCGCGCCGCTCAGCGGGCCGGAGGCGGATGCGATCCGCGCCGATTGCATGGCGTACATCGGCCGCACCGATGAGGCGAGGGCCCTGCTCGCGCAGGTGATGGCAGCCGATCCGAAGAGCGCGCAGGCGTACGAGACCATGGGATACCTGGCCTTCCGCGAGGGAAATCGTCCCGAGGCGAAGAAGTGGTACGCGCAGGCCGTCGCTCTGGATGCGCAGAGCTACATCGCGCAGTATTACTTCGGCGCGCTGTCGCTGATGGATGGCGAGACCGGTCCGCAGGTGGAGGCGAGCCTGCAGGCGGCGATCAAACTGAATGCGCGCTTTGCTCCGGCCTACGACGCGCTGGCAGCGATGTATGGCCGGCGTCGCGAAAATCTGGACGAGGCGCACATGCTGAGCCTGACCGCGGTGCAGCTGGAGCCCGGGAACGTGCAGTACCGCATCGACAGCGCGAACATCCTGATGGAGCAGCAGCGGTACGACGATGCGGTGCGGGTGCTCGAGGCAGCGGAAGCCGAGGCAAAGACGCCGCAGGAGGTGGAAGTCGTGCAGGCGCGCCTCGGTCTTGCCCAGCTCTACCTGGGGCAGATGCAGCAGGCGGAGAAGCAAAGGGCAATCGCGCAGAGCTCGCCGAAAGCCGCGCAGACGACAACGGTTGAGGCGACGGGAAACTCGCCTGGCTCGATGGCGTCGTCGGCAATGAGCTATCAGGCGCCGAATTTCGAGCACCCGACCGAACAACCGCACGGACCGACGCTGGTGGCGCAGGGCGTGATCCACGGGGTGAAGTGCAGCGATCCGGCGGTGATCGAGCTCGAGGTCGTGGGAGCACGAGCGACGGTGAAGCTCTACAACAACAACTATTACGAGATCGGCTACTCGGCCGCGAATTTCACGCCGCAGGGCGAGATCCATCCCTGCGCCGATCTCGAGGGGATGAAGGCGAAGGTGCAGTACTTCGCGACGGCAGACAAGACAGTGGACGGGCAGATTGTGAGCGTCGAGCTGAGCAAATAACGCACCCGGCTCCGGATCCCTGCCCATGCCGGTCCTTGGCGCGGTTCCGGAGCATTGCCGCCATAGCGCGGGCCTCCGATATTTTCATGGGACGCGTGTCCGAAAATGATCTATTGCCTTCCAATAGGTATCCGTATATGCTCATCCCTATTGGCTTGCCATAGGAGCTGCTTCGATGGGCGAGAAACCCGACGTCTGGCAGGGCACGCTCGCGCTGATGGTCCTGCGAACCCTCGAGACCATGGGGCCTCAGCACGGCTACGGGCTGGCGCGGCGCATCGAGCAAACCAGCGGCGATCGGCTTGAACTGAATTACGGCACCCTTTACCCGACTCTTCTGAAACTGGAACAGGAGGGCTGCATCCGCTCGCAATGGGGAAGTTCGGAAAACAATCGGCGCGCGAAGTTCTACGAGCTGACCAAATCCGGACAACGGCGCCTGCGCAAAGCGACCCAGCAATGGGAGCAGGCGACGGAAATCCTCGCCCGCTTTCTGGGCGATACAGGCAAAGCCTGACGAGGTGCCGACATGAACCGGTTGCGGGCATTTTGCATTCGGCTGTTCAACACGCTGCGCGGCGCGCACGGCGACGATTTTGCCGATGAACTGGAGACGCATCTTGCCCTCGATACGGAGCGGGGCGTACGGAACGGATTATCCCCGGAAGAGGCGCGCCGTCAGGCGCTCATCCGGTGCGGCGGGATCGCGCAGGCCCAGGACACTTACGCGGAGCGCCGCGGCCTGCCCTGGCTCGAGTCCTTTCTGAGCGATCTTCGCTACTGCGCGCGCTCGCTGTTGCGGAACCGCACGGTGACCGTGGTGGCCATCCTGTCCATCGGCCTGGGCCTAGGCGCAAACACCACCATCTTCTCCATGGTCAGCCGTTTCGTCCTGCGGCCGCCGCCCGTGGGCGATCCGGGCACGCTGCTGTCGCTGCACATCCTGCACGAAGGCGACCGCTGCTGCAATCAGTTTCCGTGGCCGGTGTATACCGACGTTCGCAGCCAGGCGGCCGTGTTTTCCGGCGTTGCCGCGTATTTCGATCTGATCCCGGCCTCCATCAGCGGAGGCTCGGAGCCGGAGCGCGTCTGGGGCCAGGGGGTCACTCCCAACTTCTTTCGCGTGGCCGAGCTGCCCATGGTCATGGGCGCAGGCTTCTCAGATTCCGATAGCGACAAGCCTGTGGTTGTGCTCAGCGAACGGCTGTGGAGGCGCCGCTTCAACGGTGACAGGAGCATCATCGGCAGCACCGTGATCCTGTCCGGACACACCTTCACGGTGACCGGAATTGCACCGGCTGCCTTTCACAGCATCGACCAGATCATCGACGCGGAGTTCTGGGTTCCGCTCGGCCTGACCCCGCAACTCGCGGCCAACCTGCCTCCGCGCGACTCGCGCGACTATCACTGGCTCTCGGTCATCGGCCGCGTTCGACCCGGCGTCACCCGTAACGAAGTGGCTGCGCAACTGAGCACCATCGCCGCTCGGCTGGCTGCGAGTTATCCCGCCACCGACAAGGGCAACCACTTCGTATTCGAGCAGGCGGGGTCCTTGCCGCCTTTCGTACGGCGCATGACGCTGCTCTTCCTCAGCGCGCTCTCGATTGTCGTTCTGCTGCTGCTGGCCATCGCGGGCTTCAATGTGGCCAACCTGCTCTTTGCCCAGGCTATCAACCGCCAGCGCGAAATGGCGGTGAGGCTGGCTCTCGGCGCTACGCGCGGCCGGTTGCTCCGCCTGTTGCTGATGGAGAGTCTGCTGCTGGGCCTGGCCGGCGGGGCCATGGGGGCGCTGCTGTCGTTGTGGTCCACCGCAGCGCTGTCGTCGCTCCGCATGCCGGCGCCCATCCCGCTCGATCTGCGCGTCGACATCGACGGCCGTACGCTCGCCTACACGTTCCTCCTCAGCGTGCTCTGCGGATTGTTCCTGGGACTCGCCCCCGCCTGGGCGGCTTCGCGTCCCGGAATTGCAAACGCGCTCAAAGGAGAGACCGGTTTCGCCGCCCCCGGCCGTCGTCTCAGCGCCCGCAATCTGCTGGTCGTGGCGCAGATCGCCATGGCCCTCATCCTCCTCTCGGTCAACGGCCTCTTCCTCCGCAGTCTCCAGAGCGCGTCGCGCATCGACATCGGCTTCGACACCCGCGGAGTTTTCCTCTTGTCGGTGGACCCGCGCCTGAACGGCTACTCGCCCGCCAAAATCAGCGCCTTTCTCGCCCAGTTGCGCGAACGCGCAGCCGCCCTGCCCGGCGTCCAGATGGCGGTCTGCACCGACGTGGCCCCGCTCTCCGGCGGCAACCGCAGCGACACTTTCTCGGTGAGCGGGCACTCCGGGAAAGGCGATCCGTCTTCCCCCGCGGATCTCTACATGGTGACTCCCGGCTATTTCGACGCGCTGGGCATGCCGCGCCTGGAGGGGCGCGACTTCAGCCACGAAACCGCCACCGGACCTCGCGTTGCAGTGGTGAACAAAGTCTTCGCCGACCGCTTGTTTGGATCAGCCAATCCGATCGGACAGCGTGTCGACGGCGGCGGCTCGACCTACCAGATCGTTGGCGTCGTCGGAAACGTCAAATCCCGGACCATTGGCGAAGACACTCGCGCCGTGCTTTACCGCTCGCTCGATCAGAGCATCGCCAACGACCCATCCATGATGGGGTACACCCTGATCGTGCGCACACGAGGCAATCCGGTCGGGATCGCCGATGCGCTCCGGCGCGAAGTGCACCGGCTGGACCCGGCCATGGCCGTCTACAACCTCGAAACCATGGATGAGCACGTGCGCGCAGCTTACGTGCTGCCCCGGGTGGCCGCCATGCTGTTTGGGGTTTTCGGCGGAATTGGACTGGTGCTGGCCACCGTGGGCCTGTACGGCGTGATGAACTTCGCAGTCGCTCGGCGTACGCGCGAGATCGGCATCCGTATGGCTCTGGGTGCGCAGCCGGCAGCGGTATTGCGGATTGTCCTGCGCCGGGGCATGGCGCTGACCCTCGCAGCGATGGCACTGGGCTGGCCCGCCGCGTGGATGCTGGCGAAGATCGCGTCCAGCTTCCTCTACGGCATTGCGCCGCACGATGCGGCCACGTTTACCCTGGTGCCGATCCTGCTGGCCCTGGTCGCCCTGGTCGCCGTCTGGATTCCCGCCCGCCGCGCCGCCTCCATCAACCCGACCCAGGCGCTGCGTATGGAATAGGGGACATCCGCCCGGGTCGCAGCGCCTGCCCGACGAACGACCGTCGCATGCAGGCGTGACCGCTCATCGCGCCACCTTCCCATCGCTCGGCAATCAGCTTATGACTCGGCGATTTGGCGTTCGCTGACGTCCCGCAGGAGATTGCCGGACCGGGGCCGTTTTCCGAGAGTCATCCTGGCAACTGGGCGGACGCTCAATCGGAGCTTTACAGCGTCGGGTGCGGAGCCCGGCGGAGTGCCGCACTCGGAATCGGCAGATCACGCGAACAGTGCGGCTAAAGCGATCTTCAATCCCTCGGCGGCTGTCGCAAGCACGCTGACCGACTTCACCGATTGCGCGATTCCGCTCAATACTCCGTTGAGGGTTATACGGTTGGGCTTCGGCTTCTCCAGTTCCGCAGCCATCACCCGCGCCGACTCCTTCACTTCGGCGGGGTTCTGCAGTGCCTGGGCGTGATCGTCGAGCGCCTTCATCAGCGCCGCAAGCTGTTCCCGGACTGCATCGAGTTCGGGAGAAGGAGCTGCCGCGGATGTATGGATCGCAGCTCCTGTTCCGGTAGCCACGTTCGTAGCGGTGAACGAGCCACCTGAGACGATCACGCCCTGATTGTTGGCTGCCTGCGGCACACTTCACCTCCGTCAGCTGGCCCGCTTCCCCGTCGTTGCACTGCGGGCCGCGATATTCGTCACTTTCTGTTTGAGGTTGTCCACTTTCGCGCCTTCTCCCACCGCCAGGTTCTCGGTCGTCATCGATCCGCCGGAGACGATGACGCCATTGTTGAGGATCGTGGCCTGGCGCTGCTTCAGTTCGCTGACGTCGACATTGTTCTCCTCGAGGAACGTCAGGATGGAGTCGAGCACGTTCTTCTCGAGGACCTTGAAGTACATCTCCTTGTCCAGCTTCTGAAAGTAGCGGCGGTAGAGGTTTGGGCTGGCCCACTGGCGGCATGACAGCGCGGCGCCGTAGTCGAAGCTGGGGTCGTCGAGAATCAGCTTCTCTTCATGTCCGCGCCTCGAGGATGCCTGGAGGATCTCCATCACGCGCTGCAGCAGGGCGAACGGCGCCCACACCGTAAGGAATGGGGCCGCAACGGCAGCCCGCAGCGTTGTCTCGCATGCGCGGCGGAAGGTCATTCTCGAATCGAGCGAGTCAATCTTGCGGAAGCGGTCGCCGACCGGCGTCAGCAGAAAGTAGCTTGCCTCGACGAAGAGGTTGTGACTGAGCCTGCTGAAGCGGAGGAAGATGGAGAGCACCTGCTCGCCATTCCAGTCGACTACGCGGATGCAGCGGTAATGGCGCAGCTTCTGTTCTGTCTGCTCGAGCATCGCCTGCTGCATCACCTCGGGAGTGACACGGTTGCGCGGACACGCCAGCGGATCGCCCAGGAAGCGCTGATCGGTACGGATGTCGCGGCCGTTGATGTAAAGCTTGTCGTCGATGAAAACGCGGTCGAGGTGCAGGTCGCCGATGTCCCGATTGATGCGATCGTAGAGATCGGCGAGGCTGATGCGCTCGCCCGGTTGGCCGTTCATGACCACTACCGTCTGACTTGAATCGCGAGCGGGCAGGCCCCCGCTCCCGTCGGCACGCTTGCGGAGATCCAGGGCGAAGGACCATCCGCCAATGTTCTCGCCCGAACCGACAAATGGAGTGAATCCGCTGTAGACCAGGCAATTACCCGCTTCGGCTTCGCGCAGCGAGACGCTGGTCGTCTGGTCCTGGCTGAGCAGCGCATCGGGATTGAACTTGCCGCGCATGAAATGCTTGGTCGCGACCGAGCGCGCCCGCGAGGTGTAAACGAGGCAGATAGCGAAACCCACCAGATACACCAGCACCAGTCCGGGCACCGGAGCGGCAGCCAGCGCGAGAAGGGCCAGCACTACGGGAATCAGCAGCCACGCCTCACGGCTATTGAGGGCGGAGCGGGCGCGAGCACATTGCCGCACCACCGTGGCCATATCGACCCCGAAATTCGGAGCCGTGGCTCGATGGCGGTTGTCCTCGTGGTACCACTTCAGAACAGTGTTGCGAAAACCGCTGTCGAGCCAGGCGGCGGCGCAGAGCAGGCGGGTCGTTTCCGCATACTTATAGGCTTCCCCACCCGTACTTGTGGTTGAAGGAATGCTTTGCTGGTCAGTGCCAGGGCCGACGGGAACTGCGGCGGTGTTCATACGCGCGCTCCTCGCTGGACATTCAGATTGGCTTAGATAACAGCAAGCACCGCGGCAGCTCCGGGGTGCTCTGCGATTTGGGTGGCAGTTATTCTGGTGTTCGCGAGTCGGATTGTCAAGAACTTATTCTCGCCCGTCATTCCGCCGCTTTCGTCGAAACAACTTATATCTATGAAACCCGACACCTTGAGTCTTTGTGCGGCGAATTCAGATTGATTCAGGTAAGTCGGCTTTTGAGTGAGCCGCCTCGGTGCGGCAGTCCCTGAGTTGTCGGATTTAGCTCAATTCACGTTTCCCGAGCGGCCCAGCCTGGGAGCCCTGCGCTGCCAGTCACCCTCCCGGAATTTCCGGCACATCACTCGGCAATAACGTCAGCCGTCTCTGCCTCGCCGCATGCCGGAAATACAGCGCCCCGGCTCCGTTGATGACGAGGATCACCGTGATGACTCTGGCTGTGAACGACGCCGGGTTGCGAACATCG
>Ga0335072_10006694_pt1 | contig 16825 bp, 12 predicted proteins | sample Lox_Sample_21_FD_206725 | JGI IMG/M metagenome (GOLD analysis project Ga0335072, IMG submission 206725) | Soil microbial communities from Loxahatchee National Wildlife Refuge, Florida, United States - Lox_Sample_2.1 | ecosystem: Environmental > Terrestrial > Soil > Wetlands | place: USA...
TTTCCCGCTTTTCCAAGCTCTGCAAACGAATTTCGGAAGTTAATTCCTCTCCTTGCCCAAGACTATCACGTTGTTACGCCGTCATATCCCGCTTTTGGTCTTACTACCGCTCCTCCTGACTTTACCTACAATTGGTCTTCTGTCGCGAGTGTGGTCTCTGGTCTTCTTCTCGCTCTCAATATCACCTCTTATGCCGCTTACATACATGGCTACGGTGCCGATGTTGGACTCCGCCTCGCAATCCAGAATCCATCAGCAACCAAGGCCATCATCACCCAGAACGGGAATGCCTATGTGCAGGGATTCAACCAAAACTTTTGGGCTCCCATATTTGCACTTTGGAATACCAGCAATTCGGCCGCGGCCCAAGCTACTGTCCGCAACAACGTCTTGACATCCGATGGCACCCAAACTATTTACCTAGACGGCACAAATCCCAAGGAACTCGACCTCGTCGACCCAAACCAGTGGTCGCTGGACTACTTTCAGAATATTCAGGGGGAAACGAATCAAGATAGACAAATAGACCTGTTGTACGACTATCGAAATAATGTTGCGATGTACCCTCAGTTTCAAGAGTATTTCCGGAAGACTCAAGTCCCACTTATTGCGTTATGGGCGTCGAACGATCCATCATTCGTTCCAGCAGGAGCCGAAGCATACAAAACAGATCTTCCAAATGCTAGGATTCAATACTTCGAAGCCGGGCATATGGCATTAGAGAGCAAGTTGAAAGAGATCGCGAGCGGGGTCCTGGGATTCTTGAAAGATATCGGATATGGGCAATAATACGGTGACGCGGTTGCTGCGGAATCAACTGCGGTGTCATCCCTGTTGGCTTTTTAGTCTTCTACTGTATCGGAATGGTTGTAAATATTCATCTAGTATCCATTTAGCAGCTGTGGCGGTGACATCCGTAACTGTGATCTAGGATGCTCCTCGGTGATGTTGGAAACCCTCAACCCTTTCCAACCACCTCAAATTGAAGCACTGCCACACATCATATCTATTTTCAGCCCGCGGGTCAGCTGGCCCCGCAAATGTTCCTTAAGTCCCTTTCTCAGAGAGAGATTACCGGATCGTTTAGATTGTTACTCGATCGAATACACTGAAGCTCGACTTTACTCAGCGAACACTTACGGCGGCCAACAAGGACGTGTGAGGGTTCATTGATGGATTGCTCCTATTCCAAGCTAATTGAGGCATAGTACGCTGATCATTCACTGCGGGAAGAAGTTCTAGCCTTTGGTTATTTCCTATCCATCAATTCTACTTCTATTTGTTGCAAGATGAAGGACGACTTCGACCAAAAGAATGAAATCGATGAAATCGATGAAGGCGCGGAAGGCGCTGAAGGCGCGAAAGACGCTGAAGGCGCTGAAGAACCTCCACCAGACTCTAGACCTTCAACATTCACGACAGATGGCGTCAACATAACCTATCTAAATAATCCCGACATCCCATACCCGCAATATACCTTGAGTCACAACATTTTCGATGGCTACGTCCATGTGACCCTCAGCGATACAAGAAAGTCGATATATGAAATCGAACCAACTAGGGATGCTAATCGAACCATTCTCATCCATGGCCAGCCTGCGTACGACAGTTTTGGTGAGCTACGCTTGTACCAAGACCATAAGTACAGCAGCAACTTGGAACGTATCTCCATGCACAAGCCTTGGAAAGTTGTCCAAGAGAACCAATCCAGTCCCATGCTTGAACTGCGAATCGGAGACGGCCAAGGAATCTTACACATGCTACGGCATCCCTTTGAGACAAACCGACGAATTGCATGGTACGATAGCGATAACAAGATCATTGCGATGGAACACCGAATCGGGTACTCGTGGGAGTTTCGCCAACGGAGTATGTTGGAGCAAGCTATGGATCAGAGTCGTCCAGGATATAGTGAACGCGACGAAATTGTGCATACACCAACGCTAGAGATCCTTGTAGGATTGGAAGATAAGATGTTTGATTTACTGGTGGCCGTGTGGATTGCGAGGCTCGTCCAGGAGCTGAAATATTCGCATCCGACGACTATGAAGATCAGACTTCAGGGAAACTGGGACACAAATAGTTAGTACCTAGTCGATTTTGGCGATTGTGGTCTTGTCTTCAGAATTATGTTTATTTCGAGGCTGATATACCGCCTGCTGTCTGTTTTTGGAGACTTTTCACCTTGATCGAGCAATCATAATCCAGTTGAATGGAGGTCTCTGCTGAATGGATGGATGCAGACGTACTATCAAACATACTTTGTACATCTCCTCTTGACGTTTAAACATACACTGCGACATGCCAGTAGAGCGCACATGTCTCTGTGACATCCAATTTGCCAATGGTCTCTCAAACTCTTCAAGAAGCTACTGTTCACTGACCATCGCATCCCACCGCTTGAACGGCCTTAGAAACTGCTCAAGCATACGGGAAGGCAAGACCGTACCTAGAACAAAGTGAATGTTAGTTTGCAACGGAGATAAGAGAAAGTCGTCGCCAACGCACGTATGTCGATGTTTGCATTCTCCATGCCTCCTCTTTGCTCAAGACGGCGTACCAACATCTTATTTTTCTATTCAAATCCCCATGTTCGCAAGGTATGATTATGAGTTGGCTGTCGTCCTCTGCTACTTCTTGCAGAAGCTCTGTAAAAATTAAATCGGCTTTATCTTCGTAGTCGGGCTGTATGTTGATTACATGCAGCTCTCTGTTCAAGCTAGGAGTCCTTCTTTCGGCTTCTCCATCCAAAACTTCGTATTTCCCATCTCTCGACAATTTGCGTGGCAGGAGACTATTGTGAAAGCCGATGAAACTGCTTATACGACTGGTGGAACGGCGTAGAGATGCGGACTTTGAACGCATCTTCTCTTGTGGCGTTACTGGATCAATTGGCGGTGGTTGGAACCAGTCGGCGAAGCGGTAGTTTGGTAAGTCTTCCTCCTCATTTCCCCGATAGCTCTCTCCGGATGTTGAGGATCGAGGGATTTTAATGCTGGATTTTGAAGGTGAGGTGTACACGTTAACGCCTGTACGACCGCAGAGAATCAGGTGCTTTAGTAACGGCATGCTTGGAGCCTTGGAATTTGCTCGATCTACGGGTATTCTCAACCCTCTACCAAAAACTGGACATTCTGACAGTTGAAGTATTCGGGAAGAGATAACCTTTGTATCCTTTTTGGCATCGAAATCATCTAAGCTTATTGTCCATTCAATTACTCTTCACGGGAAAGCGTGATGACACAGCATCAGCATTCGCGCGCTGAAAGGGGGCCAAATCAGCAGAATATAAGCAGAACAGTATTCTGCTTTCCTCATTCGCGAAGCTTGATTCGGATGCTTCGGTGGTCTGATTTCCCTTTTCAAATGCTATCAATTACTCATACAGCTGTCACAGTTACAAAGATATCAAGAATTCCCCGTCTAGCCAGCACCCGCTATTTGAACCGCAGCAAATCAAATCAAAACCACATGATTGAATGATCAGGCGCTTGTAGCCAAATATCATTTCTTGCTCTTCCAACTACGATGACTCTTGGACTTTGACAGCTGGAGGCCACGACTTCTTGTACTACTCACACTCGACGCCCGACTCCGCGATGGGCCGAAGCTCTCCCTGGTGTTGACTCGGTCAATATCGTATGGATTATCGTCATAGTCCAGTGGCTCGCGATTTTGGTGCGCGGTTTGGATGGGTGCAAATCGTGGTTCGTCAATAACCGAGTCGTCTATTGTCTCCGTTTCGTCCTCTACTTCGGTCGGTTTCTCTGCATCTAGCGGTGTTTCTGGAGATTCTTTCTCTTTGTCCTTCTCTCCGCTCTCTTCAGCCTCTGAATCCTGTTCAGTAGCTCGCTGCTGCTGGCCTTGCTCACGGATGCGCTGCATGAACGCGTCCGCTTCAGCAGCATACTTGCATCTTGCTCGGATTGCGGGGCCATATTTGTAGAGGAGGAAGGGGAACGGCACACATGCGAGGGCAAGGAACGCTGGTATGGAAGATGCCCAATGAATGCCAAGATTGTTATACATGTACGTTGTGAAGAGAGGGAATCCAGCACCAAAGCATGACCGCATGACGGAGCTCGCTGCTAACACTGAAGCCGCGAAGATGGTGTATGCATCAATGAGGTAGCTCTACAATTTTGATTAGAAACCGCTTGATGGATGGAACAGAGGCAATCGACTTACCATGACGCTTAGGAATACAAGACACATGCCAAACCCAAATGGAATCCCAGCGGCAACGGATGCCTGCCATGGAAGAGTCGGGTAGTTTGTCCATGCAAACCAGAAAAGACCGATAGGGAGAGCGATTCCGCCTATAATGGCAGTGTTCAGTCGAGCTTCAGGGGGAGCAAAGCCGCCATTTTCATCAACCACTTTCTGATACCGCTTGTTATCAAAAAGCAAGTTGTATGAGATGGCAAACATCATGCCGATGAGAATGGCCAAAAATGTCAAGCCTTCAATGCCTTCGCTCCAGCCGCGGCCTTCTACGTACACAATTGGATATGCTGCGAAAAGCATATACAACGTGCCATACACGATCGCCATGTAAATACTGAGTATAAAGACGATAGGCTCGCGGAAGAGTAGAATCCATGGTCGTAACAGTGCCGATTTGAAAGCTTCGCCGGCGCTTACCATTCCTCGATCGATATCCAGCTTGGAGAGGTAGACCTTACCAGTCTTCTTTGACAAAGTTTTCGCTCGTCTGCGGAGCAATACAGGTGCGTACGTTTCGGGAACGATAATTGAGTTCATAATCCACAGAAAGCCACTAAACGCCGCGATGAACCCCATGAGCCATCGCCAGCCTGCACTCTCGCCGAGGAAGCCACCGATGATGGGTCCAAGAGCCGGTCCCAGGAATGGTGCTGCTGAAAAGATGCTCATCGCGATTCCTCGTTCACGAGCAGAGAAGCAATCGGCAATGACACCACCGGCGTTGGCTAGCGGAGATGAGCCAAAGCACCCTGCAAAAAATCGAAGAATAATGACGGTCCAAATGTTCTGGGCGCCTGGTACGCCGGCATTGAAGAAGGTGAAGCAGCCGTAGGTGACGAAGAAAAGCATCTGGCGACCATGGAGCTCACTCAACGGAGCCGAAAGTAAGGGGCCAACCGCAAAACCGAGGACGAACATCGAAAGTCCAAGTATGACAACCTCGTCACTGGCGTGGAACGCTTCGATGAGGCCTGTGACACCACCCGAGAATGCGGACGAGGCGAAGGTGACGCCAAGGACTGAGAATGCCGACGAGAGTACGATCATCCATTTGTACGCGAAGTTCCAGAGCATCGGGTTGCGCGGATCTCTGTCTATCCAGACCACGGCGAACGGTTCTTCCTCCGTTCCTTTGCCCTGGTACGGCCAGGACTCAATCTCAGGAGTGGTAATGCCTTGGTCGATGATTACCCTCCAGTGAGGTAAGGATTTGGACCGCGGCGGGCCCTCAGGATCCTTCTCCACCATCTCGTTGTGGATAAGTTGTTATGATAGCTCGAAAGACTCGAAATCTTGACTTTTTAGCTTTAAGACGAAGATGATGAGAATCACTGGTAACGTGGGAGGTCTTGTGCCAAGTATTCGGATTTCTATTGAACATTCAGGACGTAGAGATCTATATAGTGGTCGAATTTTGCGAAAAACCTTGATGCCGAACGCCATCGACTACCTAATCTGCATTGCCTCTAGTAGAACCGTACGGCAAAGGATAGGGTGGGCACGGATAGGGGGATCTAATGGATCCGAAGTCGGTCTCCGTCCCGCTGCACAAATGAATGAACGGAATATGCACTGGTTATCACTAGTATCTTTCTTGTGCACGGTGACTGATGTCACAGAAGTGCAAGTGGCAACATTCGCGCTTTCGGCCTCAAGCGGGCAGCTTGTCGGCTCCGAATATCTTTGCTCGGAGTATTTTGGCTTCGCCGCAATCGCCGTCCTTGCCGCAATGCAGTTACGCTTGAACGCGGCTACACGGACCATCTGGATCATCTTAGTAGGCTTAATAAAAATTATTCGTCCGACAACTACGCAATACGTTATCTTGCACCATTCCGAGTGAACCGTAGTGGTACGCGTCCTTCCACACGACTGGACAACTTCGCGTTCCATTTGGCTTGTTTGCAGTCTTTCCAAGTTTGTCGAAACTCTTATTCGTCTTCACTGTGTGAACACTTCTAAGGGTGAAGGCTTGTGCAGAGATGCCGGTGTCGCTTCAGGATGCCCCGGAATTGACGGTGGATTAACATGACAATTTCTCATTCTATTAAAGGCCTTAAAGACCTAATTGAAAGCCGTATACGTCTTTTGAAGCTTGCATTGTCGTATGGACTGATTATAGCCGCAGTTCGTTTGGATTCACCAAGGACAATTGCTTCGTTCTATTGGATCTAGTTCCTTTCAAACAAACCCTTCTCCGGAAGCAGCCGCAGTCCCTCTTAGGCTTGACCGCTAAGAGATCAACCAGATCAGAATTACAATGGTCGCTATGGCAAAGGAATACGTCAAAAGAGGGCCTACGTGCGGCTTGCGATGGAAGTTTCGACTTTGCGTTTGCATGGCTTGGGTCTACCTCGCCTCTGTGGATGAGCACCTCACAGAATTCGCATCGACGCCGTAAGGCTCTTTGAAGTCTTTTTCAGCTTTGAAGACACTTTTCTTCGAGCTGTTTCGTATCGCTGATATCGATTCGATCGTCATATCGAACGGTCCTTCCTGATCACCAATGAAACTACAACTTCTCTCAGTGATTCCCGTTCGGCAACTTTATCATGCATTGCAATATAAAGGGCTCGGAATTACTTTCGCGAAAGAAGACTGAAGCGTTTGATGCTCTTCCGGTTCGGTGTCGGGGTATCTCGTCTCTCCTTGCCGCGATATCTTGCCGTCAATGCTTTCAAGGGGACGGAGATGGAGGAAACTGAGCTCTGAAGTTGGTATTCAGAAAGGCAAAAATCGTATTCGAATGAAATGGTCGATTGTTCTCGTCCGTTTTCAGGATTTGTGCCCGCACATTCCCTACAGCGTTTAGCATTGACTTCAGCTGATTTATCTGAGCCGGGCCTCGATGACAGAAACCCTCTTATAAATATCGGGCCTCATAATCAGATTTGCGGACCTTAACCATTATTTCTCCATCCGTACGAGTATTTGAGAGAGGATAGCTCTGACACGAGGAGGTCTACTTCTAACGCGTTAATGCGCTGCTTAGCGAACTCGAACGCTTGAAAGAATAGCACTTGGACGGGTTAGCATATTCTAAGGAATCAGCCAAGTAAGAAAGCAATGCATACCGTTTGCCAAGCAGGATCGCATCATACTCGCTGTAATGCCTCTATACATGCGCCGATCAAAGAAGCGAATAGGAGCGACCTTCGTCTGATCTTTGTGGCTAATGAGGCAATTCAGTTGGTAGTGCGTCTTCGCCGTATCGATGGGAAAAATCTGAAAGTTGGTCGTCAGCCCAGGACCTTTGTATCGTGAGTGGAAACTCCGGCATACACAAGCCCACGAAACCAGTCCACAAGCAAAGCCGGCTACGCCCACCGCTTGAGCGCTAACTGGGCTCCCACTTTTCGATGTGAGCATTTGCTTCACACTCTCGTAGTCATGAAATACGCTTCAGTGCCGATGGTGTCCCGTAGGAGAATGTAGCTGAAGCCCGAATAGAGGCCGGTTGATGCCATACAGATGGTGACCCATCAACACAATGAATGAGAACATACTAACTGCGAAGAATTATTCGATATCGAGCGCCATCTCAAATGCCAACTATCTTTCCAGCTCCGCTCCACACACGCCGAGTGCTTCAACTTCTATTTTCTCTCACTATCCGTCGCATGAAGCTTTGACTATATTTGAACGCTTATAGATTGAGATGAAGTTGGGAGAGGCTCGTGAGGATCCCATTCCAGGAGCGGATTTCCCAGCGGCTATTTCACGTGCATAGACGTGACTAACTTCGAGCAGTCAGACGAGTGTGAAAGTGCGCCTGATTGCACCTTGATCCGGCGCTTCATCACCGAGTGATTTCTTGTCGAGGAAGATGTTCCCGATCCTGGAGAATCGGTTCTTCTTTCCTGGCACCGGAGTCACTAGAATGGAGGGGTATTCGGCCTGGGGAGAGAGCTTTCCCTCTATGTTCACGATGGGTGTCGCATACATGCGGAGTGGTCGGATCTCGGACCACTTCATCTTGTAGTCCAAAGAAGCGCCATACCTTAGTCTCTTACCCGTTCTCGTTTTCAATAAGAGGCCCTCATTCGAGTCCAGTCGAGAGGGCGCTACAGGAATCCACGGGGCTCGGAGTTTCAGATAGCCCTTAGTGACGTGGCCGTACTGTTGATCAGATGACTCAAGCGTTACGTTCGAGTCCAAGAGCTTTGCGATCGTCTTGGTGGGATATTTTGCGAGGACCCCCGTATACGGAGACGTATCGAACTCGCAGCCTACAGCAGCCCAGGACCACGATGGTGCGACAAACTTACGCTTTGGGTCCTTCCACTTTCTTGGCGTGCTCGAGTTACGGGACCAGAGCAGATCGCGCAGTAAATCGCCATGCCAGATGCCAGCCAAGTACCGATCGTTGAGCTTCTCGTTGAACTTGACTGCCAGTCCTTCGATGGCCACCAGCCTGTCGGTCTCGTAGGTCAAGGTGCGACTGCTGTAGCTCTCGATGAGGTAATTCCAATACTTGTTTGTCCTCTTCTTATCATGGATCCCGAATAGGCGGCCCCCAACTGCGAAGCCATTCTCGCCACGCATAAACTTGCAGCATTCGAAGTACATCTGGGCTTTGGCGAAGTAAAGAGTTCGGATGCTCAGGTAGCGTTCTTGAAATGCCCATCCTCGAGTACTGAGAATCTCTCCCTGCAGCGGAATATTCTGATCCCACCACGATGCGAGCTCATAAGGTTCAAGGAAGGCTCGCACAGTGTCAGTGGCCCGCTTTGCTTTGATGGTGTATTGGAACTTTGCGTATTTTGGAGGTGTGCGCAAAGCGAAGCAGCCGTCATTGATGTCTTTTATCCAGGAGGCCGAAATGGTCAGATAGGAGTTCGAGTAGATGGTCGCCATCTTTGGGAACTCTCTTTTTTTCTCTGCATCGTCGTCCTGGACGATGCAATGGGAGTCGATCCATATATATCTGAGGCCTGCCTGCCTGGTTACCGTGATGGCGTCCTGGTGAACTTTGGGAATGGAGTCCCATAACATGTTTATTTTCTTGAGTGGTAACGATGCGCGGATGGTTTCCCAGCGTGGCCGTGGGGACTTCTTGTCTCGTTCTGGCCAACGCCAACTAAGAGTCGTATACCGGCCAGTATCTCCGGAAGAGGTCTGCACCAACTTAATTTCCGAATTGTCGCTCCCTATATCGATTACGCGAGTGGGGAGTCTGGGAGCTTGCATTGGAAGTTCCTTATGATTTTGATTACAATTGTCTATCCAATCCTTGACTCTAGCCCGGGACGCTGGCGAGTTTGGATCAGCATCAATTGGTCGTCCAGGAATATATTGAGCCAATGTACTTCCTAAAATCACACTGATTAGTCTAAATGCCAGGGGAACTATGAAGGCGTACCCTCATCCACGCAGAAGCCCACGGCTCCTATAAGGAACGCGTTGCCTTTGGAGCCCGCGTTGGTCCAGATCTCAAATCCCCAGACGTCCCTCCTGAAGCGCCTCGTGAGGTAGATTAGAAAGTCGGAAGTCTTGATCCCGTGCAGATCGTTGAAGACAGGATCGGAGTTCAGGTTGGTTCGCAGTTGACGGGTGGGCCGCAAAATGAGAGCACAGAGCGGGCAGGTCTGCGCGTGCCTCTTAAGACCGGAAAAAGAGCGATGTTTCTCGCCAAGACGCTTATTCAACTTCTCGTCGAAGCCGAACAGCTGGTAGCCCGGGCCATCGATCGCAAAGGACCGGTTCCACGTCGTGCCCATGTGCCGAGCATGCTCCTCCAGCCTACTCCAGGCATCGTAGTAAAAGTGTCCCTTTCGTCGCTGAGGCAGACTCTCAATTCTGACGTCTTTGCATACAGTACATAGGACCATCGTGGTTGAGTTGAAGGGATCTTCGGCTAGAGAAGATGGGATACTGGGTTGGAAAACGGGTGGTTACGTCTACGGTAAGTGGTCGGCTCCTCATCACCCGGCAAATGCTCCGGTCAGCCAAAAGAGGATGGCGAGCCTTTTCTAGCCTGAGCGGAAGACTCTGTTGGAATTTGATGCTCTACCCTTTGAGCCGTCGTGCATGTAAGAGTGGTTGCTTGATGCGGAGCCTAATGAATCGTCCAATGACATGACTGGGGCGCTCGGGATACGGGCCGCTGGCGAGCTGACGTAGCTGAGCGGCTGCAGGCGCTGCTAGGCTGGACCAATGGTCTGATAACTCCACCGACGGTAAAGCCGCTGAGCACACGACACATTGAAAACGGGCTTTCTGACTGCTCGGCTAATCTGCGTATTCGATGCATACGTGGTAAGACACCGATGCAAAATTGTAAGACGGCCGCAGCAGCATCTAGACCTCCAGTGTTAGCTGGTCTTTTCTGTAGAGTGGAAGGGCTGTACCTGCCTCAATGTATTTGTCATTGACCGCGCTCGAGTAGGGTAATATCGTTTTTTCCCTTAGAACCTCGTTTGACTGACTGGCGTATATGTGGCCCCATTCCGCAGCCCCTACAGATCAAGACAGCTTTATGAAAGCGATATCAAAATGGCAGACGAACCAATTACTGCGTTTCTAGATTCCCTTGGGTCGAGCCGAGCAGGTAAGACGTTTCCTTTTGTCTTCCAACCTTTGTTTTGGGACGAGCGGAGCCATTTTCAAGATCCATTGGGGACGCTGATGCGAATTTCACCCTAGTCGCTGTAGTTCTGGGAGTGAGCTGTTTGGCGTTTCTCAACGTCAATTACGAGCCACCGTCGCTGCTCTTCTACGGCGCCCCATTAGCCTGCGTGTTGGTCACATCTACCAACCTCTCCGGCTCGGTACGATTCGCAACGCGCAAATACAGAACCGTGGCCTTGGAGTTTGTCCGCGACAACCCCAGCTGGTCTATTGCTCTCGTCTTCAGCACAATCATCCTGCCGTTTGCACGCGTCTGGCTACTAGCCCTGGTGCCGCTCGGATGGCAGTACATCCGCGAGCGGCACCGCGAGGCTGTGGAAGCCATCGCCGCAGAGGCAGATGACAGCTGCGCGCGGGCGTCCGAGGCGGCCGCCACCGCACGCGAGGACGCTGAGGCGGCTGAGGAGGACGCGCGGCAGGCGCGCGAGATAGCTGCAACTGCGGCGCGCGACGGCCGCATGGCGATGTCGCTGCGGGCCACCGACTTCTTCGACCAGTCGTCGCAGGCGTGGGTGCCGCTGCAGAAGGTGGTCGAGGCGGCGCGCTCGGCGACGGAGGAGGCGCGCAATGCCACGTTCAGCGCGGAGGAACTAGAGGACATGGCTGGTGGGGATGATGACGAGGACAGCGAAGGTGAAAGTGAAGGGGCCATGTATGCGACCAGTGCGGTGGAGAGGAAGGTGGCAATCATTCAGCGGAAGCTTGGAGAACTGCTTAACGCGACGGAAAAGGCTGAGAGCGTGGCCGAGAACGCGCAGTCCCGGACAATGGATTGTGCGGAGGCCCAGAGGCGGGTGGATGTCATGCGAAGCGCTGAGCAGGAAAATGCCAAAAATGCCGTTTCCGCATCGGAGAAGGCTTCAGCCGCAGCCATTGAGGCAACTGCCGCTGCGAGGCTTGCGCAGGAGCAGGCTCATCGGGCTCGGAGGTGCGCTACCGTCGCCAAAGCGGAAGTTCGTGATGGGGACGTCGACAAGGCCAAGAGCTCTGTCGTGATGTCGACCGAGGCGGTTGAGGCGGCCAGAAATCACACGAGGTCGGCGCAGAATGCGAGGAGCAATGCGAGAACGCAACTTGAAATTGTTGTTGCAGGCTACGATAGAGTAACGGACCGGGTGAGCGCCGAATCCTCTTAGATTGAAGCCCATCCAACGCGACCGGTCTGTCTCTTTGGTCCTGTTATTAGGGGCCACCAAATATAACCAGGATTCTTGAACAGAAAATAACTAAGAAGCAAGAATACGTCTAGCTAAGTTTGGCAAGTGACAGCTCCCATCGATTTCGGCGGCAGAGACCGCCGATTTTGTAGGGCATTGTCACTGGGTGTGAGTCTATACAGTGCAACAAGTATCTACCCAGAAGTATTTCAGTCCGTCACTAGTTGCTCGTTCTCCACAGAACCGAAGTTTTTGATAGCCAGCCTTGCTCTGGCCCGTGCCCTCCACCAAGTCTTTGAAGGGGACTCCTTCGGCATCTGATCTCTAAAAGACGCATTATTATTCATAGATATTACATGGCTTAAAGAGGAAGATTCGCTGGATCGTACATCGGAGGAGGTGCACGATAGCAGGCTTCAGAGTGTTTCCGCAATCGAGTCGGTACAAGGGCTACCTTGGCCGGAATCAAGGCAAATTAGGGTAGGTAGAGCTCATACTAAGCGCCGCATGGGGTGCGCGGAAACTAAATTCGGTTGCACGAAAAACCGTAAGCCGATCGTGGTGATAGTGATGGAGGAATGAGGTGAGGAACAATTGCTTGGATAACAATAAACGAGGCCGCGCTAGGTACAAAAAGAGAAAGCACGTGGATGACCATAGGATCTGGCCAGTTGCCACGCCACAGTCCACATACAACATAAAAAAAAGCATCTGCTCGCTGCACACTTAACCCTCAGGGGGAAATGACTGAAGAAACGGTGCCATATTTTGGCTGGTTGTTCTTCCACCTTCCTCCATTGTTGATTGATCAAGCTCCTTCCGTATTTCAGTTTATCAAAGAGAATACTGGATCGCTCCTTCAAGAAGTGGTCTTCTGGAGCATCCAAGACGACACTGGACGTTGTGGAAGTTTGCTAGGCAAACTGAGGCTAGAGTAGTCTACATCAGCTCTTTCAAGGGTAGATTCGTTACTCTGCTAAGAGGAGGCCAAATACACCACTTTCCTGTGACATTGAGCTTCGTAGAAAAGACTTGTAAGGTCGACTCAGCTCATCAAACTAACCGAAGCTGTACGTGCGTAAGGTAGACAAGAAAGCGCACATACGGAGACTAGTAGAACGGAAGGGTCTTAGAATGGTCCCATTGTCGCCACTTTCGTTATCCGGCGTCGGGAGGAGTGCCTTCCAAAGGTAATATACTTCGGAGTCAAGAAACATTACAATGTTTACCTATGTGATAGTGTTAGGCCCTGAAGCGCGCTCCTTCATATACGACAGATCTTGCGTTGAAGTCGTGAAGTTGGGAGCCAATTGGGATGCTGCGTTGAGAGGTGGCGCTCCTGCTTTGAGCTGCAGAAATATGATGGCTCCAACATCGCCTGCCGCAATGTGGTTGTGTATTCAAGAACGTAGTCCATGAGTATATCATGCACTGTAAAACAGGATCCATGACTGCTGCGCACGTAAACGGCAAGATACAACCTAGTATGAGAAGACCAAGTCGTAGCTGCCAGTCTCTGTGGAGGTTACCTCTAGTCTTCTTGGACATGCCAGAGGGTGTGGTGAGCCGAAGAGTAAAGAAAAATGTTCTGAGGTGTCGTTTTCAAAAGGATACCTGCCCTACATATGTGCGGCCAACGCTTCTTCACTTCTGCTTCTTCATCTGCTTGTTTCGCTGTGATGACATTCTTAGCTCCGGCTAGAACGTGTAGCAGCTTCGCGAGGTGAACGTGTACAAAACTTCTATTCTTCGCATCCAGATCGTACTAGACAAGGTACCACATTCTCACTTCCTCCTACCTCTTGACAACGCAAAGGCATCAGAACCATTCTCTTTGCACGCTGTTATTTGTCTGCCACGTGTAGAACAGCCCGCGGGACTTTGCTATCCGAACATGGCAAACAAGAAGAACAAAGCTCAAGCGAAACGAAGTGCGAAGAGAGCTATAAACAAATCCCAGAATCATCTAGAGAAGGAAGAGTTCGAAGATGATCATGGTATCACAACACTCGAGACGAATACAGAACCCTCCATGCAAGACTACTCCGAAGCAGCACAATTCCAGAGTGGAATTGAAGGATCTGGTCCACGAAAGCTTACACCTATTCTCCCATTCAATCCTGATTCCGAAAATCAGGGCGAAGCTGCATGGAGGAACGGAGGAAAACCTGCAATGTTCTATCAATTTCCTCGAAATTTTGATCCGATGACTTTTGACGACCCGAATTCTAAATTCAATCGACTGCATGGAATTGCTTTGCAAACGAAGACTTACATCACTTTCCGGAAAGACCAAGACGTCGCTATATACGGCACGCGAGAGGATACTGAGAAAGCTGCGATTCTCATCGATGCCTGGGTGGAAGAGTATGATCTCCCAAAGCTTAACGCATCTGCACAATGGGCTAAGGTTCATTCACCTACGCCTGAATCACAAGCTAGACTACACAAGGCGATCGAAAAAGAGATGAAACGGAATGCGTGGCGCCAACCACCTAATGTGAATTCGAAATACAGGTTTCAGGTATGTGAAAACAAGAGCTGCCTTCTGCCCAGAGATAACTGAACCGATGCCTACAAGTACCGTATATGTTGGACACGCGCCAACTGGAGTCTTGAAGGCTACCTCGGCCACAATCTTGAGGCTCTAGATTCAATCCGTATGGATTGTCGATGCCATATAGTGTTTGTTCGAGATGCAAACCCACCATTCTTTGTACTGCTTGGGAATGATGAGGAAAAGATGAAGAGAGCTGTACAACGGATGCAAAATATCGATTCTCAGGTACTCGCTCGCCGCCTCACTCCCTATACGTTCTATCTCGTCAAACCCTTTCCAATCGACCAACTGCGAAACACCATTCAGGGTTTCCGATACTCAGAACCGATACCTCTAGAGAGAAATGAGAAAGGCAAAGAGCCGGGTATCACGATGATTCTTAGTGGCCAACTCCTGAGCAAGGATGAGAGGGCTGTTTATAATCGCTTCGTGTGGTCTCTGGCCGACATTGAGCCAGGAACTGTGCTGATTGGTAATCATTGTACGCTGAGGATCAACGCGATGTACGCCAATCTCTGGACTGAGATAATTCTCGACAAACTGAAGTACTTCAACGGTTTCCTTCAAATGAGAGTCAGGATTGGGACCGCCATCTTCACAAAGTATCGTAATTCTCAAGGCGACGAGTCTCGGCTTGAAAGGTTCAAAGAAGATTTGGAGGATCGTAACAGGGAGGACAGCCAGCTAACATCCCACTTCAGCGAAGAGTTGGGTAATGAAAGAATGGAGTCTAGTATATTGGCAAGGTTTCTCGCTGCCAATGACATTTTCTGTGCTCCTAACACATCTTTCTTCGGCAGCTTCACCATTCCGCACTTTCACAAGGGGCCTTATGAGTACCGCCTGGAAGTTGAACTTAAAGCGAACGGAACCGACAGCGACATTGTCATGCAGAAATGGTACCGGCTGGAGCCAAACGAAAGTTCCTTCACCAACGTCATGGATATTAACTTTCTAGACCTCCAACGACCAAGCAGCTCTTACAACCTCGCGATCACACGGTGCCATTCTCTACTCGACAGAGACCAAGAGCAAATTCTACCGGGCCCCTACCGAAACTTCGCCAACGATATCAAGCTGAACTGTGAACGTGCTCTAGACCCACGAGTCGCCCAGCGATTCATCCTGTTTCCCGTATCAGATGTCAACACGAACGTGCCCAAGATCCCGATCAAAGACATGCAGCAGAAACGATCGTGGCGCTTCACAGTCAAAGATTCGTCGTACGTTGTGGAGGTCTCGGCGATTCAGAACATCGAGTTCAGCTACAGCCCTTTCAAGGTCTCGGCGCGAGAGCAGCGTTGGGCGGTACAGCTTTGGCATCCACAGTGGGACGTCACTCTTGGGGAGAATTCGAGACTTGGCATTGGAGACTGTGCGACGTGGGAGGCGAAGGAGTGGTGTTTCTTTCCGCCTAGGGGTATGGACGAGATGAGGGATATGGAGGGCTTGGCTTATGAGAAAGGGTCTGGTTGGATGGAGCTGCTGAGGGTGCTCGCTCTTGTCGAGGGCGTTATCATGGGAGACGGCCTTAGAAACTTGACGCTGGAACTGGGTAGGGTGACTCTGCGTGATCGCAAAGATGACGCGTATAAGGATTCGGAGGATGATGGGTCGGAAAAGGAGCTCTGACAGCGGAGAGGGTAATAACAGGCTCGTGAGATTCGTGGTGAGTGTCAGTAAGGTATAGGTCATGAGGCGGTACCAACAGAATTAGCCCTAGGGATTTTGTTAATTGTATGACCTTCAACACCATGGCTTAATTTTGGCTGAATCTCAGAACCGTCATGGTCATCAACACGGGAGCGCGCATGCAAGCCAGTATATACGTGTATACTTGAACTTGGCCACATATTGTATCGCAAATCATTAAATTTTACTTCCATGAACATCAAATTCTTGACCCATCATTCATCCCTTCCATAATCGCACGGGAAAAATAAATGGTGGGAGTGAGGGAGCGAATATCTGCTCATGAGGCCGTTTGCGGACTATTCCCAAAAGGGTAATTTAGAGAGTCGAGGATTTCCGGCGCGTCCTGTGAGAGATCGCTCTTCTCTTCAGTATATATTTAGAATTTTTATTCCCATATTTCAGAACAACTAGCCTTGCGGCGCTGATGGTATGGCTTAGTGGACCTGAAGGGGGCTGGACTCTGGACTGTGTTACCTAGGCCTCTATACCTCCAAGACCGTGGGTTCGATTCCCGACGTGGACACGTTCCTAGAGTTGTTTGGCACAAAAAAGAATG
>Ga0335072_10006695_pt1 | contig 16823 bp, 10 predicted proteins | sample Lox_Sample_21_FD_206725 | JGI IMG/M metagenome (GOLD analysis project Ga0335072, IMG submission 206725) | Soil microbial communities from Loxahatchee National Wildlife Refuge, Florida, United States - Lox_Sample_2.1 | ecosystem: Environmental > Terrestrial > Soil > Wetlands | place: USA...
ATCTGCACCACGTCTCGGTCCTGAACATCAACGATCTGGCCAACTCCCTCAAGCCGGTCGTGCTCCCGGGCGAAAAGATGAACATCGCCATCCTGAAAGAAGGCAAGGAATACAACCAGGGCGTGGGCTATCTCGATGACGGCACCATGGTGGTTGTCGACCACGCGCGGCGCATGATTGGCCGCTCGGTGGAAATCAGCGTAACCTCCGTTCTGCAGACGGCTTCCGGCAAAATGATCTTCGGCAAAATGGAAGAACCCCAGCAGAAATCTGAGCCTGTGCGCGTTCCTGCGGAAATCCGCGAGGTCTCCAGCTAGAAATTACGGAAGTCTTACAAGACTTATCGTTTGCCGCGACTATCGTTGAATTGGAGAGACTGCAAACGACATGCCCGTACTGACTGAAGAAGCATCCGCGACTCATACTGCCACTTCCGTTGCACCCTCCTCGACAGCGGCTTCAGCGTCGAGCACAGACCTGTTCCTGCAAAAGCCTTCGGGCAAGTTCAATTGGATCTTCGGCATCTGGATCGCCATTTTTCACATTGGCGCGATTGCATCTTTCTTTTTCTTCAGCTGGTCAGCGCTGATCGTTCTCGCCGTGACATGGGTGCTGGGGCAAAACATCGGCATCGCCGTAAGCTATCACCGACAGCTAACGCACCGCGGTTTCACCACGCCAAAGTGGCTTGAATATTTCATGGCCATCTGCGGCACGCTCGCGCTGCAGGGTGGTCCGCTTTATTGGGTGGCCGTTCACCGTCTTCACCATCAACTTACCGACAAGCCCGGCGACCCGCACTCTCCGCACGATGGTGGCTGGTGGTCGCATATTGGCTGGATTCTCTACGGCTCTTTGCACAACACCGACGAAGAGCTGCTGGCCCGTTATGCTCCCGATCTCGCAAGAGACGGTTTCTATCGCTGGTTGAGCAAATACCACTGGGTCCCGGTCGTAGTTCTCGGCATAGGGCTTTTTCTCGCAGGCGGATGGTCATGGATGCTCTGGGGAGTTTTCTTTCGCGTGGCTGTTGGCCTGCATGTGACCTGGCTGGTTAACTCCGCGACGCACATGTGGGGTTCCAAGCGCTTCGCCACGCGCGATGACTCGCGCAATCTGTGGTGGGTTGCACTGCTCTCGGGCGGCGAAGGCTGGCACAACAACCACCACGCCCATCCGGTTTCCGCCAGCCACGGCATGGCCTGGTACGAGTTCGATTTCAACTACTGTTGCATTCGCCTGCTCGGCCTGCTTGGGCTGGCAAAGCGTATCAAGGTGCAGGGCCCCAAAGGCGGAGCAGCGCGCATCGTGCACAATTAGAGTGCATCCCGCATCGAAGAGAATGGTATGGCTGCGAGATTTGTCATCGTGCAGCCATACCCGATAACTTTGTTTGCGGGAACATCTATGCGCCGATACTGCATCTGCTTTCTTTTTGCCATCTCGCTATTAGCCGCCCAACCTGGATTCGCGCAAAACGCAACTGAACATATCACGATTGATGCTCATGCGGCTGCCCAGCCTTTCCCGCATTTCTGGGAGCAGATGTTCGGTTCCGGCCGCGCCATTCTGACTCTGCGCAAGCGCTATCAGAATGATTTACTCGCGACAAAAAAGATCACGGATTTCAAGTATGTGCGCTTCCACGCGATTTTCGACGATGAAGTTGGAGTCTATGATGAAGACGCGCAAGGCAATCCCATCTACAACTTCTCTTATGTAGACCAGATTTACGACAGCTTGTTAGCCAACGGCGTGCGGCCCTATGTCGAGATCAGCTTCATGCCGAAGAAGCTGGCTTCAAGGCTCGATTATCACGCCTTCTGGTACAAGCAGATCGTCTCGCCGCCCAAGGACTACGCCAAGTGGGACGCGCTCATCACGGCATTCGCAAAACACTTGATTGACCGCTACGGCATCGATGAAGTCTCGCAATGGTACTTCGAAGTCTGGAACGAGCCGAACATCGATTTCTGGACTGGACGCCCCGCGCAGCAGACTTACTTCGACCTCTATGACCACACAGCTCGCGCCTTGAAAGCCGTCAACGAAAAGATTCGCGTCGGCGGCCCTGCAACCGCGCAGGCAGCCTGGGTTGACGCCATGATCGCGCATGCAACGCAGAATGATGTGCCACTCGACTTTGTTTCCACGCACGTTTACGGCAACGACACTTCTAAAGACGTCTTTGGCGACAACCGCCCAATCGCGCCGCACCAGATGGTCTGCGCGGCTGTCCAGAAAGTCCACGATCAGATCAAGGCATCGGCCAGGCCGAATATTCCTCTCATCTGGAGCGAATTCAACGCGACCTATATGAATGAGTCGCCGATTACCGACTCGATCTATATGGGCCCGTGGCTCGCCGACACCATCCGCCAATGCGATGGTATGACAGAGATGATGTCCTACTGGACTTTTTCTGACGTGTTTGAGGAACAAGGCGTGATCAAGACTCCGTTCTACGGAGGCTATGGATTGATTGCCGAGGACGGCATTCCCAAGCCCGCCTACAACGCCTTCGCCGATCTGCATCTCCTGGGCGATGAACGGATCAATGTCCCGAAAAACGATGTGCTGGTCACGCGGCGCAAAGACGGCACACTTGTCATCGCCGCGTGGAATCTCGTCGAACCCGGCGCAACCGCCCCGGAAAAAACGATAGAGCTGACACTCAACGGCACGCATGCCAGCCGCGCGATTGCCCACCGCGTCGACGCACAGCACGGCGATACGCTCGACGCATGGAAGCAGATGGGCGGCCCGCGTTATCCGACAAAGCAGCAGATCACCGCACTGAAAAAAGCATCAGACCCGGGCGATCCGGAAACAGTGCCGCTGAAGGACCACACGCTCACACTGAAGCTCCCGCCGAGCGGCCTTGCCGTCGTTGAAGTGCGATAGCCTGCTAACGTGACGCAGGGATTCGACGCCATCATCCTGGGCGCTGGCGCAGCCGGACTTATGTGCGCCATCGAAGCCGGCAAGCGAGGACGGCGCGTGGCTGTCCTCGAACTTGCCGACCGCCCGGGAAAAAAGATCCTCATCTCCGGTGGTGGCCGCTGTAACTTCACCAATATTCACTGCCGCCCTGAGAATTTCCTCTCCGCGAACCCGCACTTTGCGAAATCGGCGCTTGCCCGTTATACGCCCGAGCACTTACTTGCACTTGTCCGCAAACACGGCATCGCGTATCACGAAAAAACGCTGGGCCAGCTCTTCTGCGACCGCTCCTCGCGGCAGATTCTCGACATGCTGCTGGCTGAGTGCGCAGATGCCGGAGTTGATCTGTTCCTGGGGACTCGCACTGAGCAAATCGAGGATGCAGGCGGCAGCTTCATCCTGCAAACCAGCAAAGGCGCATTCCGCGCCACCGCGCTCGTCATAGCGACGGGTGGGCTCTCAATCCCTAAGATGGGAGCAACCGGCTTCGGGTATGAAGTTGCGCGCCAGTTCGGAATGAATATCATCTCCCCGCGACCCGCGCTGGTCCCGCTCACGCTCTCCGCAGACGACTGCGCGAAGCTCTGCGACCTTTCCGGAGTATCGACCGAAATCACTGCATCAATTGGCCGCCATCGCTTTCGCGAGAAGATGCTCATCACGCACCGCGGACTGAGCGGTCCGGCGATTCTGCAGATCTCCTCCTACTGGGCGCAGTCAAAGCCTATCGAAATCGACCTCGCCCCGGAGAAACAGCTTTTCATGCCGATGCTGGCGAGTGTCTCAGGCCGCGACGCTGCCAGAGCCGCACTCCTGCTGCGCGAACAGATGCCGCAGCGCCTCGCCGAACGCGTTATTGCGCTTGCACAACCAGGCTCATGGACGAACCACGCGCTTCAGGAACTCGAAGCGAGGCTGCACCGCTGGCCGGTCACACCCTTCGGCACAGAAGGCTATGACAAAGCTGAGGTCACTGCAGGCGGCGTCGATACGAACGAGCTTTCTTCTACGACTATGGAATGCAAGCGGGTTCCCGGTCTTTTCTTCATCGGCGAAGTCGTCGATGTAACCGGACACCTTGGCGGCTTCAACTTTCAGTGGGCGTGGGCATCGGGCGCAGCCGCGGGGGGTGCGCTTTAAAAGAGCCTGATATGCGAATATGTGGCAGGTGAAAATTACCTTATCCTGATTCTACGGAATCAAGAATATGAAGCTGCTCGCCTATCTCACGGAATTGTTTATTGATACCTTCGGGATCACTCGCCCACGGCCCGAACAGCAGCGCACAACCTATTTAGTGATTGGAGGGTTTCTGCTGGCATTTGGCGTTGTTGTACTCGGAGTGATGGGCTTTCTGATTTTTCAGATATCAACAGGCAGCCATGGCCGCTAACTAAGTCATTATGTCCTGAATAGCAACACTCCCTGTATTTCCCAATTTCAGGCCCTGATGCGCTGCCCTTGGTCGTATAAACTTGGGAGTCGGTTAATGAGTCAAAATAGCTTCTTACTCTTGAGGCGCTGTGCCAATTTTCCTGCAGGATGTTCGCTTCGCTCTCCGGCAGTTATGGAAACATCCGGGCTTTGCCCTTACTGCCATCCTGTCGCTTGCGCTTGGGATCGCCGCTACCGTTTCTGTATTCAGCGTGGTCTACAGCGTTCTCATCAACCCTTCGCCCTATGCCCACGCTGACCGCATCGCGCAGTTTTATGCGAGCGCCAGGACCGGTTTTGAAGACGCAGCTTATATTTCCACAGAATACCTCCCGGATCTGCGCAAGATACCCGCTATCGAAGACCTGGTGGAGATGGATGAGGAGTATCTGGCAGATACCACCTTTGATATTCCACAGGATGTCGATGTCGTCTATCTCTCGGGCAACGCATTCCAGTTTTTCGGCGTTCCCGCTTACATTGGCCGCACTTTTCTGCCTTCCGACGCACCCGAGGGACAGGCTCCTCAACCCGTAGTGGTATTGACCTACCGGTACTGGCAGCGCCGTTTCAACGGAAATCGCGACATCATCGGCCACACACTCCGGCTTGACAATCGCAATTACACCGTTCTGGGTGTCATGCCGCCGCGATTTACGTGGTGGGACGCAGAAGTGTATGTGCCGCTGGATACGTCCAGCTCAGGCCACGCGAGCCATATGGTGGTCGTGCGGCTCAGACCTGGAGTCTCGCACGCCGAAGCTACACAAGAGGCATGGCCGATTTTTCAGCAGATGATCCATGAACATCCCAATCTCTGGATCGAAGGGCTGCAGCTTGAGGTACAGGGAATCAACGACCGTTTCCGGCGTTCGATGGGCAGAACCCTGTATCTGCTGTTCGGCGGAGTCCTTCTGCTCCTTGTCATTGGCTGCGTCAACGTGTCGATCCTCTTGCTTGCGCGCGGGACCGGCCGACAGCACGAATTCGCGGTACGCGCCGCAGTGGGGGCCAGTGGAGCGCGCATCGTCCGGCAGCTTCTTACCGAGTCTCTGATCCTCGGCCTGACCGGAGCTGCCCTCGGAGTCATCGCGACCTACCGCAGCACGCCCTTTGTCGTCAGCCTGCTTCCGTTCCAGCTCTTTCCTCGCGGCCTTGAAATCCCGGTGCATATACCGGTGATGGCGTTCAGCATTGCCGTTGCTGTTGTCACCAGCGTTCTCTTCGGCCTGTTTCCAGCCCTGCAGCTGGCAAATCCGGAAATCCGCGAGGTGATGCAGGCGACTACGCAAAAAGCCGCAGGCAGCGTTTCCAGCCGCCGCTTCCATTCCCTTCTGATTGCCGGGCAGATCGCCATGGCGATGGTGCTGCTGACTGCCTCCGCCTCCGCAATTCAAAGCTTCCGCCGGGTGCTTCACTCCAACCTCGGCTTTGACCCGGCCCATGTGGCGGATTACAGCATCCCTGTCCATCGCAATGCGTACACCACATGGGAGTCTCGCTCGAACTACTTCCAGCAGCTGCGCGACAAGGTAGCCGACGCGCCGGGAGTGAGCGCAGCTTCACTGGCCCTGATCGCTCCGCCCTACAGCCCATGGGACCTTCCAATTGACGTGCTCGGACAGAACAATGCCGGCCTGCAGCTTGCCAATATCAACTTCGTTGATCCGCAGTTCTTTTCTATCCTGCACATTCCCCTGCTGCAGGGACGCCTGTGGGACACCACCGAAACGCAGCGGGGAGCGGCCCTTGCGGTCGTAAACCAGCAGTTTGTGCGGCGCTACTTCCCCAACGGCGATGTTCTGGGTCACTCGGTACGCATCCCGCGGTTGCAAAGTCGTCCACCGGGCGTGCTCGCCGCCAGCGGCAGTGACGGCTGGCTCCCCATCATCGGCGTCGTCGGGGATGTCCGCAACGACGATCTCGATAAGCCGGTAAAACCTGAGATCTACGTCCCCTATTCGCTTTTCATGATCGAGTGGGTGCAGATCCTGGTGCGAACACAGGGTGATCCCATGGCACTGGAATCGACCGTCCGGCGGCAGATTGCCAGCATTAATCCCGGCCAGCAGGTTTCCTATCCCATTACCTCCATCACCGAGCATATCGAGCACGAGCCGGTTTGGGCGCGGGAGCATCTCATCGCGGTTCTTTCGAGCGTTTTCTCAATTCTCGCCCTCGCACTGGCCACTGTCGGCCTGTACAGCGTCGTCTCGTATTCGGTGGCCCAGCGCATTCACGAGTTTGGCATCCGCATGGCCTTGGGCGCACAGCGCCGCCACATTCTGCAGAACGTATTGGCTACCGCAGGGATGAATATAGGCGCTGGCCTTGTCGTAGGGCTTGCCCTGAGTTTCGGCCTCAACGGCCTGTTCTCACGCTGGATTGGAGACAGCATTGACGACCCTATGCTGATTCTGGCTGTCTGCCTGCTGTTGCTGGTTGTGGCATTGCTGGCCTGCATCGTGCCTGCCTTCCGCGCTTCGCTGGTGCAGCCAATGAAGGCCCTGCGTATCGAATAGCCGGACAAGACATGATCGAAAAGTAGTGTCCGCCTTTGAACAATTGAATGCCACAAGCGGACAATAGCCGCTCGGGGCTTCTGCACTCATCCATCCAATTTTCCTTGTCCAATCAATCACTTAACCTCCAGCTGCAAGTGGGTACGAAATTGCTCGTAGATCCTCATACCGGTTCCTCTCAAGGAGACGCCGTGCATACCCTGCTGCAGGACATCCGCTACGCCTGGCGCCAGCTGCGCCATCATCCCGGCTTCGCAGTGACGGCGATTCTTTCGCTGGCCCTTGGGATCGGCGCCACGGTTTCCGTATTCAGCGTGATCTATGGCGTGTTGCTGCATCCCTATCCATACGCGGACCTCAACCGTCTTGCCACCCTCAGCATCCGCGATCCGTACGGAAACTTTTTTAACGCATGGCTTACGGGTCCTCAATTGCGCGAAGTGCAACAGGCCCGCTCCGTCGAAAGGATCGCAGCGTGGAATGAATGGAACCTGACCATCACCGGACACGATGTTCCGGAAGATGTAGTCGCCTATACGCAAACGGGAGATACTTTCCCCACCCTGGGCGTGCCTCCGCTGTTAGGACGCAACCTTGGTCCCTCAGATTCACCTGACGGCCAGGAGCCTCAACCCGTCGTCATGCTCAACTACCGTTTCTGGCAGCGGCACTTTAACGGCGATCCCACGGTCATTGGCAAGACGCTTGAACTGGCCCACAAGAAATACACCATCATCGGCGTCACCCGCCCGCACTTCACCTGGGGATGGGACGCTGATGTCTATCTTCCGCAGAAGCTCACCAGCGATCAGGTCGCCTCGTTTGGAACGGTCATCAAGCTGCGGCCCGGCGTCACCCAGGCTGCTGCAGATGCCGAGTTGCAGCCGCTGATGGAGCGCTTTGCCAAAGAAACACCGACGCATTTCCCTCCAAAATTCAAGGTTGACGTGCGCGAGTTGAGCTACTGGACCGTCCATGAGATAGGCGGCACGCTCTATCTGCTGTTTGCGGCGGTCGCCATGTTGCTGGTCATCGGCTGCGGCAATGTGTCCATCCTGCTGCTGGCGCGGGGCACGGCGCGCCAGCATGAGTTCGCGGTGCGCTCCGCTGTTGGAGCCAGCGGCTTCCGCATCGTGCGCCAGTTGCTGACTGAGTCGCTGATCCTGTCTCTCAGCGGAGCCGGACTCGGCATTCTTCTCGCCTACCGCACTCTGGACCTCATCGTGGCCTGGCTGCCGCAGAACATTTTCCCGCCTGACACGAACATCAGCGTGAATCTGCCTGTGCTGCTCTTCAGCGTGGGACTGGCCATACTGACCGGCGTGCTCTTCGGATTATTTCCGGCCTTGCAGCTGGCGAGACCCGAGGTCAGCCAGGTTATGCAGTCGAGCACGAAAAAAGTCGCCGGCAGTGTGCGTGAAAAGCGTGTGCATGGCGTGCTCATCGCCGGACAGATTGCACTAACGCTCCTTCTGCTCGCCGCTGCCGGAGCCGCCATCAACGGCTTCCGCAGCATGATGCGCGTCCATCTAGGCTATGACCCGCACAACGTGATCTCCGTCGGCATCCCGATTCACGACAACACCTACACCAACTGGGCCGCGCGGATGAACTATTACGAACAGCTTCGCGCAAAGATCGCCGAGCTGCCTGATGTCGTCTCCACCGGAATTTCCACGAATGCCACCCCTCCAAGCAGCGGCGACGAAGAGCGATTCGAACTGCTGGGGAAAGCACCCAATCCTTCCATTGAAGGACAAACGGCGCGCATGAATTATGTCGACCCGGGATATTTCAGCACCCTCCGCATACCTCTGCTGCAGGGTCGCATCTGGGATCATACGGAAGTAGCGCACTGCGCCCTGCTCGTTCTGGTCAACCAGACCTTCGCCAAGCGGTTTTACCCGAATGGCGACATTCTCGGGCACTCACTCAAAGTGCCCTCACATAAGAACGAACCGCGCTACATCTTGACTGTGCCGGGAGCCGATGGCTGGCTGCAGATCATCGGTGTCGTCGCCGACTCGCTGGACGATGGCTTGGACAAGCCGGTCAAGCCTGCGATTTACATGCCCTACGGCACGGTCATGTGGATGCACACGCAAATCCTCGTCCGAGGCCGCACCGATCCGCAATCCCTCCTGCACAGCATTCGCCGGCAGATCACCCGCGTCGATCCCGACCAGCAGGTCGGCGGCGATGTGAACAACCTGGAAACCTGGATCAGGAACGAGCCGGAATGGGCGCGGGGGCGTCTTATATCTGTGCTGTTCGCAGCTTTCTCCATTCTCGCGCTGATTCTGGCGGCTGTCGGTCTCTACAGCGTCGTCTCGTATTCCGTCGCCCAGCGCACCAACGAGTTCGGCATCCGCATGGCCCTCGGCGCGCGAAAAACTGACGTTCTCAAGATTGTTCTCGCCTCGGCTGGCGCGAGCGTCGGACTGGGCGTCACCCTGGGCTTCGCTCTCAGTTTTGGCCTCAACCGCCTCATAGCGCGCTGGGTGGAAAACAGCAGCCATAATCCATTGCCGACTCTTGGAGCGTCGATCCTTCTGCTTGTGGTGGCCATCGCCGCCTGCCTTGTGCCAGCGCGCAGGGCATCATCCGTCGATCCTATGACCGCGTTACGGTGTGAGTGAAATTGAGGGCCCTGTTTTTCGGTTTCGGTTTTCCATTCAAGGAGGCTGATTTTGACCACTCTGCTGCAGGACATCCGCTACGCCCTTCGCCAGCTGTGGAATCATCCCGGCTTCGCCTTAACAGCGATCCTTTCGCTTGCCCTTGGCATCGGCGCCACCATCTCTGTCTTCAGCATCATCTACGCCGTACTCATGAATCCCTGGCCCTACCAGGGAGCCGACCGCATCGCCAACATCTCGCTGCTGGATAAATCCGGAAACGGCCAGGGCTACGGGCTCAACGGTCCGCAGACGCGCGAGCTCGCCCAGGCAAAGTCCCTCGAATACGTGGTTGCTTTTGATGGCTGGAACCTCACCATCACCGGCAGCGACGTTCCCGAAGATGTGCAGGCGCTGTACTTCACCGGCAACGTATTTCAGATGCTCGGCGTTCCCGCCATGCTGGGCCGGTATTTTGTTCCCGCCGACGCTCCCATCGGCCAGGATCCGCAACCGGTCATCGTTCTCAGCAACAAATTCTGGATGCATCACTATAACGGCGACCCGACCGTCGTTGGTAAAACCATCCAGCTCGTTCACAAGACCTACACCATCATCGGCATCATGCCACCCCATTTCGGATTCCTGGGACCCGATGTCTATCTCCCTCTGAAGCTCTCCTCGTCTGTGACAGAGCAATACGGCACCTTCATCAAGCTCAGAGCCGGAGTCAAACCCGAAGTGGCCGCCTCTGAAGTCGGAACGTACTTCCGGGAATTCGCGAAACAAACTCCCGACCACTTTCCCAAGACATACAACAAGATCGAAATCCAGAACCTGAGCTACTGGGTCACCCACACCATCAGCAAAACCCTCTACCTGCTCTTTGGCGCGGTAGGCCTGCTGCTGGCCATCGGTTGTGGCAATGTGTCGATCCTGCTGCTGGCGCGCGGCACGGCACGCCAGCATGAATTTGCGGTGCGCTCGGCGGTGGGAGCCAGCGGCTTCCGCATCGTCCGCCAACTGCTTACCGAATCCCTGCTGATTGCGCTCACAGGCGCCGGGCTGGGCGTGATCCTTGCTTATTGGAGCCTCGGATTCATCGTCGCCCGTTTGCCGCACGATTCGTTTCCGAATGAAGCAGACTTCCACGTTCATCTGCCCGTGCTGCTCTTCAGCATCGGCCTCGCATTGATCACCGGCATACTTTTCGGCCTGTTTCCGGCCCTGCAGCTTGCGCGCCCTGAAATTAACCAGGTCATGCAATCGAGCACCAGAAAAGTCGCCGGCAGCGTGCGCGGCAAGCAGCTGCACTCAATCCTCATTGCCGGACAGATCGCGCTCACCATGCTTTTGCTGACTGCCGCAGGCGCAGCGATAGAAGGCTTCGTGCGCATGATGCACGTCAACCTTGGCTACAACCCGCACAACACCATGTCGGTCGGCATTCCCGTCCACGAAAATACCTTCGGCACCTGGGCGGAGAGAGTGAACTACTTCGAGCAGCTGCGAGAGAAAATTGGAACCTTGCCGGATGTTATTTCGACCGGCATCTCGACCAACGCGACGCCTCCCGACAGCGGCTGGAACCAGCCCTTTGAGCTGCTGGGAAAAACAGCGGCGGAAGACCAGAAGGCAAGCGTCAATATGGTCGACTCGAACTACTTCAGCACTTTGCAGATTCCGCTCAGGCGAGGGCGGCTATGGGACGAGACAGAAATTGCCCATGGCGCTCTGCTGGCCGTAGTGAACGAGTCTTTTGCCAAGCACTACTACCCGAATGGAGACATCCTCGGCCGCTCCGTTAAAATTCCGTCGCTGAAGAGCGAGCCGCCCAACCGGCTGGACGCGCCGGGGAGTGATGGCTGGCTGCAGATTATCGGAGTGACTGCCGACACCCTCGATGACGGCCTGGACAAGCCCGTCAAACCCGCGATTTACCTGCCCTATTCAGTAAATATGTGGATGTGGACGCAGATTCTGGTGCGCAGCCGCGTCGATCCGCGCAGCATACTGCACAGCGTCAAGCAGCAGATTGTCGCCGTCAATCCTGACCAGCAGGCCACCCTTTGGGACGACGGCGTTCTGGAGACGTGGATTCACAACCAGACGGTATGGGCCAGAGGACGGCTCATTTCGATCCTTTTTGCTGCCTTCTCCATCCTCGCGCTGGCGCTGGCCGCCGTCGGCCTCTACAGCGTGGTCTCGTATTCCGTCGTCCAGCGGACGAACGAGTTCGGCATCCGCATGGCGCTGGGCGCGCAGCGCTGGCATGTGCTCAGGATCGTCTTTGCCTCGGCAAGCATAAGTATCGGTGCGGGCATCGTTTTGGGCCTGGCTCTGAGCCTGAGCCTTAACCGGCTCCTCACGCGCTGGATTGAAAACGCCTCATCCAGCCCTCTTTTGCTCTTAGGCGTTTCTTTTCTGCTGCTTACCGTTGCCGCGCTGGCTTGTCTGCTACCCGCCAGACGCGCTTCCGCAGTCGATCCCATAACCGCATTACGCTACGAATGACGCCCCTGGCCTTGAGATGAGCCAATCAACCTGCTCAAAAGGGCCTTTGCGTCGAAGGCGCAAGTGCCCGGACGGCAAGTCTCCGAAACGAAATCGAGTTTTCCACATCTAATGAGTGGGATCAGAGAACGCGGACGGAAAGAATTGTTGTGAATATAGGCAGGTTGTCTCGGGCGTCCGTGATATTCTATAAGTCTTTGGTAGACGTGCGCCTATCGCCCAGCGACTTAGTTTCGCTCCGGACATGCCTAATATGGCCCCAATCGCACCCAGTCCTACCCAGGCACACATAACGATCCGATATTTATCGCGGGAGAACCACGCTTGGCGATGGAAGACAAGTACGAAGACGATATCCAGAAACTGATTGATACAGGTAAGGAAAAGGGTTACCTCACCTACGGTGAAGTGAACGACCTGATTCCGAATGACCTGAATTCACCAGACGATCTCGACGATCTGATCACCACGATCGGAACGCAGGGGATTGATCTGCTCGATGAGGGCGGCCCCAAGTTTGGCGGCGACAAGTACGAAGAAGGCGAAGAAGGCGAAGACGTTGAGCTCGACCTGACCCCGGGCACCCTCGAAAAAACCAATGACCCCGTCCGCATGTATCTGCGCGAGATGGGTACCGTACCACTGCTCACGCGTGAAGGCGAAGTTGAAATCGCCAAGCGCATCGAACGCGGCCAGCTCCGCGTCATGAAGGCCATTTCGCGCTCCTCCATTGTGATTCGCGAAATCGTCGGCCTCGGCGAAGACCTCAAGCGCGGCGTGCGCAATATCAAGGAAGTGGTGATCTTCGACGAAGAAGAGATCACCGAAGAGATCCTGCAGGCGCGCGTCAAGCAGACCGTTTCGCGCATCGACGCGCTGGTCAAGCACCAGAAGAAGGCCGCTGCCTTCGAAGAGAAACTCGAGACCATCAACCCCAAGGCGAAGGCCAGGGAGTACCGCAAGACCCGCTGGGCCATCGCGCGTGAGAAGGTCTACGTCTCGCGCATCGTCCGCGAGCTGAAGTACACAAACCAGGAACGCAAACGGCTTCTCGACAAGCTCAACAAGACTGTCGACTCCATGCGCATGCTCGAGCGCCAGATCAAGTCGCTCGACCAGAAGCACGACCAGTCGAAGAGCGAAGAGCTCAAGAAGGAATACCGCCGCCAGCAGAAGAACTGCAAGATCGACCTCGAAGAGCTGGAGCAAGAAGCCGGAGTCTCGATCGCCGAACTCAAGCGCACACAGCGCGAGATGATTCAGGGCGACATGGACGCCGAGCAGGCCAAGCGCGAGCTGATCGAAGCCAACCTGCGACTCGTCGTTTCGATTGCGAAGAAGTACACCAACCGCGGTCTCCAGTTCCTCGACCTCATTCAGGAAGGCAACATCGGCCTGATGAAGGCCGTCGATAAATTCGAGTACCGTCGCGGTTACAAATTCTCGACCTACGCCACCTGGTGGATTCGGCAGGCCATCACCCGCGCTATCGCGGACCAGGCCCGCACGATCCGTATCCCGGTGCACATGATCGAGACGATCAACAAGCTGATTCGGACTTCAAGGCAATTAGTCCAGGAGCTTGGCCGCGAGCCAACCTCGGAAGAGATCGCAAAGCGCATGGACATCCCTGTCGCGAAGGTCCGCAAGGTCCTCAAGATCGCGCAGGAGCCCATCTCGCTGGAAACGCCGATTGGCGAGGAAGAAGATTCGCACCTTGGCGACTTCATCGAAGACCGCATGGCCGTATCGCCTTCCGACGCCGTCATCAGCGTCAACCTGAAGGAATACACCTCGCAGGTGTTGCGCACCCTGACGCCGCGCGAAGAGCGCGTCATAAAAATGAGGTTTGGCCTCGAAGACGGGTCTGAACATACCCTGGAGGAAGTGGGCCAGAGTTTTCAGGTCACCCGCGAGCGCATCCGCCAGATCGAAGCCAAGGCGCTGCGTAAGCTGCGGCATCCGTCGCGCTCACGCAAGCTGAAAGCCTTCGTCGACGCCGTCACCGAGTAAGCAGTGTTATTACAAACTCAAAAGGCCGCTCTGATGAGCGGCTTTTTGCTTTCGCAAAGTACATAAGCAAGCCGTCATTCTGAGCGCGCAATCCGCGCGAAAGAATCCATGCAGTGCTATGTTTTGCCGTTCGCGCAAACAGTTTTCTTGCACAAATTCTACGAAGAAAGCAGCCTACTGTTATGCGTGTGGAAACATTGCATGGATTCTTCGTCGCGTTGCTCCTCAGAATGACGACGTAATCAGCACACGGCCTTCTCATAAACCAGCCGAGCCGCAGCCACATCTTCAGCCCCAATTCCAAGCGCCTTGTAGACGCGCCGTCCGGAAGGCAAAACAACCGAACCAGCTAACAACTCACCAAGCTCTGCATAAACAAGAGCGCCAGACTTCACAATATCTCCCGACTCCCGCATCGCCGCCTCACGCGACTCCACCACAATCGCCGCATCCATCGCCACATCGTCCAATTCGCGCCGCGCAGGCCCAACCGTAGAGACAGCATTCACATACGTATCCGGCCCAAGCCACTCGCCTCGAACAAGAGATTCATTCACATGCGCGACGCTGACAACCACATCCGCCCCGCGGACCGCCTGCTCCAGATCGAGAACCGCAAGCACACCCAACTCATCCGCGACTTCCCGGGCACGCTCCGGATTGCGCCCCCAAACGCGAATCTCCTCAAACGTCCGCGCGAGCCGCAGCGCATGAATATGCGCCCGCGACTGCACCCCCGTTCCCAGCACAGACAGCACCCGCACATCCGGCTTCGATAGCAATTTCGTAGCGATCGCCGACACCGCAGCTGTGCGCATCTCCGTAATCAGCCGTCCATCCATCGAAGCCAGCGGTTCTCCGGTCTCCGCAGAAAAGAGCTGGATGATTGCCTGATGGGTCGGCAATCCCAGTGCGGCATTCTTTTCGTACACCAGCACCAGCTTGATGCCAATCACATCGCCATCCACAGCGGGCATCATCCCAAAAATCCCGTCATGTTCCGGAACACGCAGCAGAGAGCGCACAGGCTGTTGAATTTCGCCCGAGGAGAAACGAATCAATGCCCGCTCCATCGCAGGGATCAACTCTTCGTAGCTCAGGAGGCTGCGAACTTGTTCTTCGTCAAGATGAAGCATCGTGAAATGGATGATAGCGGCTACTGCGGCGTTTTGAAATAATGCTCGGCAAAATCGAGAAACGTGGGCCAGTTCGGCAGAGGCGTGTGCCCGTCTGTATGCTGGCGAAAACCAAGATCGCCGCTGATCAAAGCTGTGCCAATCGGAGGAAATTCAGTCGTCTCCAAGTCTTTCTTGCCGAGCAGCCTGTAGACTGGCCCGGCCGCGACCTCAGCCAGAAACATCCCCTTCGCATCCACCCAGCCATCGCCCTGCGTCGCTCCTGCACCGATAAAGACGGGCCGCGGCGCGCACAGAGCAATCAGCTCATGCGAATCGACTGGGAGGTCATTTGCAGTTAGCGGACCGGCGTACTTCAGGAAATTTCCCGCCATCCAGTGATATTCATTGATGGCCGCGACGTTTTCCAGCTTTTCCCCAAAGTTGCGGCGGTACAGCTCTGCACCGCCTGCGCCAGACGAGCTGATGTACCCGATCGCAAACCGCTGATCGTAAGCCATCGTCACCAGCGCGGCCTTGCCGTAACGCGAGTGGCCCGAAATCCCCACTTCCTTCGCATTCACAGATTTGTCGGTCTCCAAATAATCCAACGCGCGACTCGCGCCCCATGCCCACGCCCGCAGAGTGCCCCAGTCATCCAGCTTGCGCGGTTGACCTTTGTTCATTAGACCAATAATGCCTTGCGTCAGCCCCTCGCCATTGTCCGCCTGCCACTTCGTCGGAATCAGAACCGCATAGCCCCAGCCCTTTGCCAGCACCTGCTCTTGCCACGTCGGCCCCGGCGGCGGAGGCGGCAGCTTAATGCCGCGCTTCGCCAGCGCCGCCATGAATTCCGGATCGAAGCTGAACTCCATCATCACCGGAACCGGCCCCTTCGCATGTGCCGGAACTATCAGCGTCAGCAGAATATTCACCGTGATCTGCGGATACGAAGAATTGTCGACATGCTCCACAATCTCCTTCGTAATCACCGGAACATCGCCGATCGTCTCCTGCTTTGTGCTGGTCACCTCCCAAGTCACTTTGGGCGTGCGTGCGGGAGCGCGGCCATAAATCTCGCGGTTGAAATGCTCCACAATCTCCGGACGCCGCTTCGTCCACCACATCTTCGCCGTGGTAACTGGCTTGCCATTATTCAGGATCAGCGGATCAGGCAGCTTCGCACCAGAGTTCGCCTTGGTCTCGTCATAGTTCGCCGCATTCGGTGAGTTCGGATTACCGTCCGCGCCTCCCCGCAGTGAGCTGATATGCAGCAGGTCCATCGTCCGCTGATGGTCCTGCTCCGATGTGAGGTGAACGGGCGGGGGCAATGGGCTTGCAGACTGCGCCATCATCGCCGAGGCAGTCATTACCATCCACAGAGCGGCCAGAACACGACCCATGGTCCCTCCAGAAGAACGTTCCCGTTCTATCGATGAAATCGATTTATTGCAAGCTCAGAAGATAGATACCGCCGGCTCGACAGAAGACGAAAACAGTGAAGACCGTTTTCATTTAGCGTGTAAAATCCCGCATTGAAAGCCCACATAGGTAGGATTGCATTGCTCCAGGCATCGGAAAGCGCTTTTGTCGTCATCGCGGTCGTCGCCGCATCACTGGCATTTCTATTCGTGCTCGACCGCCTTTGGCCCTCTCATCACAGG
>Ga0335072_10006696_pt1 | contig 16820 bp, 15 predicted proteins | sample Lox_Sample_21_FD_206725 | JGI IMG/M metagenome (GOLD analysis project Ga0335072, IMG submission 206725) | Soil microbial communities from Loxahatchee National Wildlife Refuge, Florida, United States - Lox_Sample_2.1 | ecosystem: Environmental > Terrestrial > Soil > Wetlands | place: USA...
CTAGGGCAGCAAATCGGATTTGTAATCCCTGGTGTTGTGAGGCCGACAAATCGCGCCTGCTGTCATTGTTGGGGTGGACGGCCTCACGGCATCGCGTGCCAAGCGAGTTGCCTACCGGCCTGGCGATCGACCCGCCCTGGATGCAAGTGGCGGCGCCGACCCAGCCCGTCATGGTCGGGCTTGACCCGGCCACCTTCCCACGATGTTCGGGTGCCGCTGCATGCGACCCCGATCGGCGGTGCGCAGATGGTCGAGTCCGGCCATGACGGGTTGCTTGTTGTTAGCGAAGCGAAGCAATCTCCGCCGAGAGAACGTGCGATCGCTCGTTGGGGATTGCTTCGCTTCGCTCGCAATGACAGGTGGAGCGGGAAGATTAAACCACCGCCGCTTGTGTCGCCTGACGCAGGCGTTCGACCTTTGCCATTGCGGCGGGGCCAGGCCACTCCTCAATGAGCCATTGTGGCAGTGGGTCGCCTGCATTGCTCAACGCCAGTACTTCGTCCTCGTCGCCGCGGCCGTTCGGAAACAGGTGCAGCGCCTGTGGCATCTCGTAATAGATTTCCAGGCCGTTGCCGTCGGGATCGGCGAAATAGATGCTGCGTTGGCAGACATGGTCGGCGGCACGCTGGATCTCAACGCCGTGTTTGAGCAAGTGGGTGTAGGCTTCGCGTAACGCCGCATAGCTGGCAACCTTGAACGCGATATGCCCGAGCCCGAGCTGTCCGCGCTGCGGCCGCGGCGCATCCTGCGGTGCGGAATGCTGCACAACGTCGATGGTGTGAAAGCCGTCACCCAGGGTCATGAACACACCGCCATGCTCCGGGTCTTGCTCCGCGATGCGAAACCCCAGCACGTCGCGGTAGAACCGCTTCGAGGCTTTCTCGTCGGCGACCCGCAACAGAACGTGGCCGATACCGCTCAGGTTGATCATGTCATTCCTCCCCGTGTCACGCGAATATATATTAGCCGGGCGATGAAGCGTAACATAGCGGATCATCAGACCGGCCACGCTACGTCCCACCCGGCCGCCGGCGGCGTATCCTGGCGCTGCTACACTACCACCCGTTGCGCGCGGTTGAATTGCGGTGGTGGCGCGCCGAGCTGCGCGAGCGCATAGGTTGACGCGTTCACGTCCACGGTGCCGCTGATGTGGTTACGCATGGCCAGAAGGTCGCGGAACATCCGTTGGAACATCTCGCCTGCGTTCATTGTCCGTCCCCCATTTACCTCCAGCATCCGGAACACCGCGCCAGCGCAATGCGCGATGGCATGGGCCCCATCGTACCGGCAGCGCGCGCGCAAGACGTAGGGAATCTCCTCGCCGCGCGTCACCCGGGCCTGGAAATCCTGCCAGGTCAGCGTCAGTCTTGTATGTGCCGCTTCGATTTCGGTCAGCGATTCTGCCAGCCGCAGATGCAGGTCGGCTCCAGCCGATGCCGTGCGGTTACCCGCGACGGAAACCCGATGACGATTGTTCTCGATGAACAATGTCACCGCGCCGGTGGCGGCGCCGATGGCCGGGGTGGCGATCGCATAAGGGAACACGCAGGACCACGGCAGCCGGTACAGCGGCCGGTCGTTCACCAGACGGCCGGGATCGGCATGTTCATAGACCTGGGTGGATGAATGTGTGCGATAGTCGGGCACGAAGGCATCGGCGACGGTGACGTCCTTGCTGCCGGTGCCGGCCAGGCCGGTGACGCGCCAGCTTTCCGGGTCCACCGCGAAATCGCCGCGCGGCACCAGGAAGCTACGGAATTCGGGGCCCAGGCCGTCATCGTCATCCGGCACCACCGCGCCCAGGATTACCCAATTGCAATGGTCCACGCCGCTGGAGAATCCCCAGCGGCCGGACAGCCGGAAGCCGCCTGGTACGCGGCGGACCTGGCCCGTGGGCGCGTAGGACGTCGATGCCAGCGTGTCCGAATCGGCGGACCAGACGTCACTCTGCGCCTGCGGGTGGAACATGGCGATGTGCCAAGGATGGATGCCGACCACACTCGCCACCCAGCCAGTCGAGCCGCAGGCTGAGGCAACGCGCAAGGCCGCCTCGAAGAAGATGCCAGCGTCGAGTTCCAGGCCGCCCCATTGCCGCGGCTGCACGGCGCGGAACATGCCGGCTTCGGTCAGCCAGCCGATCACTTCGCGGGAGACCATGCCGCTGCGTTCCACCTCTGCGGCGCGGTCGCGTATCGCCGGAAGCAGCGCGTCGACGTTGCGGAGGAAGGTGTCCGGGTCGGCGGAGAGGCGCTGGACGGCCTGGAACGATGCGGACATGGCGATCCTCCGGTCAATTGATTGGCGGCGGCGCGGATTTCGGATGGAGTTCACATGCTCCTGATCTGTGACGCAACCGCGCCAGGACGTGATGGCGGAGGCTCGGCAGGGAAAGTAGTGACGCAGGTCGCCCCTCCCAAAGCCGCGCCACTGCAACCCGATCGCAACCCTTGTCCGTCGATGATGCGCCTGGGCAGAGCCGGCGATGCGCACCTGGATGGCTGACCTGATCGGACTGGCGATCGGCTTCGCCCTGGGCGGCGCCGTGCTGGTGCATTTCTGGCCGCAGATCGAGCAATTCCGCCGGCCCACCGTTGCCGTGGCGCAGCCGGCGCACGCTGCGACACCGCTGCCGCAGGTGCAAACACCCGTCCAGCGTCCGCCGGTGCAGATCGCGATGGCGCCTGTGCGGCCTGCGCCTTTGCCGGACATCGTCAACATCGTGCCCGCACCGGCGCCGCTGCCGCAGGTCAATGAACCGGACGAACCGGAGCAGGATGACGGACCGCTGCCGCCCAACATGGTAATCGCCGGCACCGGCTTCTTCGTCACAGAGCACTTGGTGATGACGGCGGCGCATGTGGTGCCGTCGTGCCAGCGCGTGGCGATCATCTCGCCGATCATTCCGTTGTCGCCCGTCACAATCGACGGCCGCGATAGCGACAATGACATCGCGTTGCTTCGCACGTCCGATGTGACGGCGCCGGCGGTGCTGGAGATCGGCCGGCCGGTGGACGGCCGCACGCGCGTGTTCATGCTGGGCTATCCGGCCAGCGCCGGATTGAAAGATCCCGAGTCCACCTGGGGCACGCTGGAAAACGACAAGCTGCAACAGGTGCCGACCTTCAATCCGCGCCAGCATATCCTGATGGAGGCCAGCATGGTGCGGCATGGCTATAGCGGCGGTGCCATCTTCGATCCGCGCTCCGGCAAGGTGGTGGGGATCGTGCGCGCCACCCTGATGCCGGACGCGTTCCGGATGGTGCCGGGCATGCCGGCATCGGGTCTGGCGGTGGGGCCAGGTTCGGCGCTGCTGGATGCGTTTCTGCAGGACGAGGCACCGGGAAGCTATGCGTTTCCCGCCGATCAGTGGGGCGACGATCCGATCTCGGTGCTGAAGCGCGCGACTGTGCATGTGCTGTGCTGGGACTGAGGCCGGACTCGGGCCAGACTCGGGCCAGACTCGGGCCGCAGCCCTCTCCCGTTCCCGCCGCGAAGGGAATAGGGTGCCGCTCGGAGGGCCAGACCTATGGATGACGTGACGCGCGACCGTTTCACTTTCAGCGACTTCCGCCTGGAGAGCGGGGAAGTGCTGCCCGAGGTCACCATCGCCTATAGCACCCGCGGCAGGCTGGCCGCGGATGGGCGCAACGCCGTGCTGGTGACGCACGGCTTTACCAGCGGCCATCAGATGATCGAGCCGACCGGCACGTCATCCGAAGGGTCGTGGACGACCTTGGTAGGGCCTGGTGCGCCGGTCGATACCGAGCGGAACTACGTCGTCGCATCAAACATGCTTGGGTCGAGCTTCGGCTCGACCAACGCGTCGTTCACCGATCCGCGCACGGGGAAGTGGTATGGGTCGCGCTTTCCGCGGATTTCTTTGGGTGACATCGTCACGGCGCAGCATCGCCTGTTGCAGCATCTTGGCGTGAAGCATCTACGCGCTGTGGTGGGACCGTCCTATGGCGGGTTCCAGGCGTTCCAGTGGGCGGTCAGCTATCCCGATTTCATGGATGGCATCGTGCCGGTGGTGTCCGCGCCGAAGGCTCGGCTGAACGCAACTGCCGACACGCGCGAGCGATTCGAGCGCGATCCCAACTGGAACGGCGGCGACTATTATGACACGCCGGGCGGCATGCGCGAGACCATGATCGCGCTGCGCATCGACACGTTGCGCCGCTACGGCATGGCGGACGAGGCAGCGATCCGCCGTGCCGCGGAGCAATGGGCCAACGTGTTCGACGCGAACTCGCTGCTCATCCTGGGTCAGGCAATGGAGACCTTTGACGTGACAGAGCGGCTTGGGCGCATCAAGGTGCCGGTGCTGTATGTGCTGTCGCGGACCGATGCGTTGTTCCCGCCCGAACGTGCGCCTGTGGTGATGCTGGCACTGCGCGATGCCGGCGTGGATGCGCGCTATTGCGAGATCGACAGCGACAAGGGCCACCTCGCTTCGGGCGCGGATGCGGAGAAATGGGCACCGGCATTGCGCGACTTCATGCGGCGCGTGGGGGCGGCAGCGTGAACGAGGAAGCACATCCGGCGGGGCCGCTGACGCTCGCCATCGATGTCGGCGGCACGCGTCTGAAGGCCAGCGTGCTGGCGGCGACCGGCCGGATGATCGAAGATCCGGACCGGATTGATACGCCACATCCGTCCAAGCCGAGCGTCGTGGTGGACGCGCTGATGGAGGTGATCAGGCCGCTGGGGCGGTTCGATCGGATCTCGATCGGCTTTCCTGGCGTGGTGCGGCGCGGGCGCGTGCTGACGGCGCCGAATCTCGGGACCGAAGACTGGCATGGCTTCGCGCTTGCCGAGGTGCTGTCGCAGAAACTGGGCAAGCCGGCGCGCATGATGAACGATGCGACGGTGCAGGGGCTGGGCGTGATCGTCGGGCGCGGGCTGGAATGCGTGATCACGCTGGGCACCGGCATGGGGTTCGCATTGTTCGACCGCGGCTTTCCGGCCCCGCACCTGGAACTTAGCCAACATCCCGTGCACGACGGCCTGACCTACGATCAGTGGATCGGCAACGCGGCGTTGCAAAAGGTCGGGGCGAAGACCTGGAACAAGCGGGTGCGCAAGGCGATCGGCCATATCGAGACGCTGACGAACTACGACACGCTGGCGATCGGCGGCGGCAACGCCAAGCGGATCGATTTCGATTTGCCGCCGAAGGTGCGAACGGTGTCGAATGATGCGGGCATTACCGGCGGGATTCGGTTGTGGGATCCGCTGCTTGATCCGATGTTCGTCGCGGATGATGCGATGGCGTTGCGGGATACGTGAAAGCCTGCTGTCATTGCGGGGTCGTAGCGGCCAGCAAGCTTGTTCAAGAAACGCACCGGTTTCGTGCGTCGCGCGACCGAGGTTGCTTCGTCGCCTCGCTCCTCGCAATGACATGTCGGGGTTGTTTGACCCTTCGCGCCCGTTCGTCCGCCGACGCCCGCCCTTTCCTGCCCAAGGCCCCGCACTTGCCCGTCGTTCCCCTGCTTGAGGTGGACAACCTCGCCAAGCATTACGAATCCAGATCCGGCCTGATCTTCGGCAGCACCATCGGCGTGGTGCGGGCTGTGGATGGCATCTCGTTCGCGCTCGCGCCCGGAGAGACCCTGGCCTTGGTGGGCGAGTCCGGCTGCGGCAAGTCCACTACGGCGCGCCTCGTGCTGCGCCTGATCGATCCGACTGCCGGCAGCATCCGTTTCGAGGGGGCGGACATCACCAACCTGACCGGCACGCCGCTGCGCAGGCTGCGGCGGCGGATGCAGATCGTGTTTCAGGATCCGTTCGCCTCGCTGAACCCGCGCATGCGGGTGGGCGAGATCCTGGAGGAGCCGCTGATCGTCCACGGGATCGGCGACCGCGCGGCGCGGCGCGCGCGCGTGCAGGAGTTGCTGGGGCTTGTCGGGTTGTCCGCCTACCACGCAGAGCGTTACCCGCACGAGTTCTCCGGTGGACAGCGCCAGCGCATCGGCATTGCGCGGGCACTGGCGGTGGAACCAGCGCTGGTGGTGTGCGACGAGCCGGTGTCGGCGCTGGACGTTTCGATTCAGGCGCAGGTGGTGAACCTGCTGAAGGACCTGCAGGCGCGGCTGGGGCTGGCGTATTTGTTCATTGCCCACGACCTGGCGGTGGTGAAGCATATGGCCGACCGCATCGCCGTGATGTACCTGGGCCAGGTCGTGGAGCTTGCATCGAAGGACGCTTTGTTCGCCGATCCGCGGCATCCGTACACGCGCACGCTGCTGGCGGCGATTCCGCGGCCGGACCCGCATCGGGACCGCCATCGCAACGTGGCCGGCGGGGATGTGCCCAGCCCGATGCACCCGCCGGATGGTTGCCGCTTCCATACGCGTTGTCCGTTTGTCATCGACCGCTGCCGTGTCGAAGCGCCGCGGTTGGCGGCCTGGGCCGAGGGCCACGTGACGGCGTGCCACCGCGCCGCAGACCTTCCGGCCATCGACGAAAGTGCAGCGAGCCCTGTCCCGCCGGCAGCGGCGCGGCGGCTGGCGCTGTATGCGCGGCGAAGGGCGGCAACCGCCGCCTAATGCGTCAACCGCGTGGCGAGTGAAAGCCGTTCCGTGCCGCGCAACAACGGCTTGTCGCGAGTCCCGATTTCCCTGGGGTATCGGCGCCGCAGGCGTCGTTGCGAGCGCAGGTCGCTGCGTTCTTATGTCATTGCCTGCGAAACGAAGCAATCTCGGTCGTCCCAGCCGGTCGTCCCAAGCCCGCACTGCCCCGCCTCCGCCGAGTTGCCCACGCCTCCCGCCGGTGGTTGATTTGACCCGAACAAGGCCCGTTCAAACCGACGCGGGCGGAGGAAGCAACGTCGTGAACGACACAGTACCAACGCAGCCGCCCGTCAACGTCGTTGCTGCCGCCCGTGCGCTGGCGCCGCTGATCCTGGCGCATCGCGAGGAAGCGGAGACGCTCTGCCATCTCCCCCACCCCGTCGCCGACGCCCTCGCTGCGGCGGGTCTGCTGCAAATGTACCTGCCGCGTTCCATGGGCGGCCCGGAACTCCCGCCCCTGACCGTTTTCCACGCCATCGAGGAACTGTCCCGGGCAGATGGTTCCGTCGGCTGGTGCGCCATGATCGCATCGAACATCTCCGGCTTCATGGGCTGGATGCCGGCGGACATCGGGCACCGCTTCGCCGGCCACCCGGCCAATTTCCGCGGCGCCGGGTCGGTGCGCCCGCAAGGCCGGGCCTATCCGGTCGATGGCGGGTATCGCGTACGCGGCACATGGGACTTCTCCAGCGGCGTGCACCACGCCACCTGGGTGATGTGCACTTCTCTGCTGATGGACGGCGACCGCCCGCTGCGCAGCGAAACCGGCGCAACCCGGACCCGCACCCTTTGGGTGCCGGCGTCACAGGGCAGGATCGCGGACACCTGGTCTGTCGTTGGCATGCGCGGCACCGGCAGCCACGATTTCGTGGTCGAGGACGTATTCGTGCCGGCCGCGCATAGTTTCTCGTTGGCCGCCCCGCCCTGCGAACCCGGTCCGTTGTATCATCCGCGATTGTTCAACTCGATGCTGTGGTCAGCGACGGCCGCCAACGCGCTGGGCATCGCGCGCGCTGCGATCGACGCCTTCGCGGCGATTGCAGGGCAGGCAAGTTCCACCATGTCGACGACACTGCTGCGCGACCGCCCCATGGTACAGACCCGGATCGCGGAGGCCGAGGCAATCCTGCAGGCCGCACGGGCCTATGTGATCGATGCTGTCGGCACGGCATACGGCGCGGTATGCGATTGCGCGGAGGAACTGGATGCGCGCCTCGCACAGTCACGGCTGGCGATCGTGCATGCGATGCACGAAGCGGTGCGCGCGGTCGATCTGGTGTTTCACGCGGCGGGCACCAACGCGGTCTATACCCGCAACCCGCTTGAACGCTGCTTCCGCGATGTCCACGTCGCCGTGCAGCATGCGGCAGGACTGCCGGGCCAATATGAATCGGCGGGCAAGGCCCTGCTCGGGCTGCGCCCCACCGATCCCGGCTGGTGAGCGTGTGTGCCCAATGTCATTGCGAGCGAAGCGAAGCAATCCCCACCGAGCGATTGCACGTTCTATCGCAGTTTGATTCGCCACTCTACCGATTGCAGCAGGCGTGGTCTCGCGGAATCAGAACACCAGCGCGAACGGAGCATCGACAATGCGCATCGGCCTGGTCACCGACAGTCTCGCTGACATGCCGTTCGATCGTCTGCTGGCAGCAGCAGCGGAGCTTGGCATCCAGACGCTGGAATTCGGCTGCGGCAACTGGTCCAGCGCGCCGCATTTGAGTCTTGGCACGATGCTGGAGAGCGCACCGGCGCGGCAGATATTCGCCGACAAGCTGCGCGATCATGGGCTTGCCATCAGCGCGCTGAATTGTTCCGGCAATCCGCTGCACCCGGGCGAAAGCGGCAAGCGCCATCGCGAGGTGACGTCGAACACCATCCGCCTGGCCGGATTGCTCCGCGTGCCGCGCGTGGTGCTGATGTCCGGCTGTCCCGGCGGGCCGGGCGATGCGAATGCGAACTGGATAACCACGGCGTGGCCGCCGGAAGCGGCCCGCGTGCTGCAATGGCAGTGGGACGAGGCGGTGATCCCGTATTGGCGCGGCCTGGTGGCGGAAGCGCAGTCGGCCGGCGTGATAAAGCTATGCCTGGAACTGCATGGCCAGCAGAACGTCTACAACGTGGAAACCTTGTTCCGCCTGCGCGACGCCGTCGGCCCGACGGTCGGCGCGAACTACGACCCCAGCCACTTGTTCTGGATGGGCGCCGACCCGCTGGCCGCAACACGCGCACTTGGCGATGCGATCTACCACGTGCACGCCAAGGACACGCGCATCGATCCCACCACCAGCGGCATCAACAGCCTGCTCGATACCAAGCCGGTAAGTCACCTGCGCGACCGCTCGTGGAGCTACGTGACGCTCGGCTATGGGCACGACGTGCATTGGTGGAAGGAGTTCTGTGGATTGCTCCGGTTGGCCGGTTATGACGACGTACTGTCGATCGAGCATGAGGATCTGCTGTTTCCGCCGTTGGACGGCCTGCGCAAGTCGGTGGCGCTGCTGCACGAGGCGATTTGAAACCGGTCAGCAGGCGCCCGGCCCGGCCCCACGGCTCGGGCCACCATCTTTGAAACCAAGGGTTCAAAATGGGAAACAAGGCAACTGTGGCACTTTACGTCGTGGTGATGGCAGCGACGATAGTTGCTGTGGATTTCCTGTTTTTTAGAAACAGGTTCTGGGAGCGGCTAATGGTGAACATCGGAATAGTCTTGGTGTTTGCGGCCTTCTACTTCAGGTTCCTGAAGCATCCATGAAGACATGATGGCGTCGTGACGGCTGCGACTGGGCACCAGCCCGACCTGCGAGATATGCCGTCGGGGACATGATCCCCAGCATTTGTCTCGAACGTCTTCTTTGTCCTGCCTCCACCAGGACCGGTTCGTAGCCGTAGCCCGTGATCCAGTCTGTCAGCACCTCTGTGCGGCGATACGCCGCCGCTTGACGTCGCCGCAGGCAGCCTGCCCAACTCCTATGACAAGGAGCAACACCGATGAGCCAGGGCAAATCCGACCCGCCGCAAGCCGTGCGCCACAGCAATCAATCATTCTTCTTCCAATCCGACATCTTTTCTGCCTCCCGCTTGCTCGCCCGCCGCGAGCGCCCCGGCGCCGTCGTCCACGAGGCACCCCGCGCCACCCCCGTCTTCCGCGACTGCGACGTGCTCGTGGTCGGCGGCGGCCCCTCCGGCACCGCTGCCGCCATTGCCGCCGCGCGCACCGGCGCCGATGTCGTGCTGCTGGAGCGCTACAATCACCTGGGCGGCCTCTCCACCGGCGGCCTGGTGATCTGGATCGACCGCATGACCGACTGGTCCGGCAAGCAGACGATCTGCGGCATCGCCAACGACTTGCTCGGCCGCCTGCCGAAGGACGCCATCGCCGGCCCGCCGCGCGCGCACTGGGGCAGTGCCGACCAAGCCACCGCCGCCTATTGGAAGGAACGTACTGCCGCCTATCACGGCATCGTCACCTGGTCGCCCACCATCGATCCGGAACGTTTGAAACTCGCCAGCCAGGAACAGGTGCTGGAAAGCGGTGCACAGCTTGTGCTGCACGCGCTTGGCGCCACCCCGATCATGGCAGACAACGCCGTCACCGGCGTCATCTTCGAAAGCAAGGAAGGCCGCCTCGCGATCCGCGCCCGCGTCACGGTAGACTGCACCGGCGACGGCGACATCTTCGGCCGCGCCGGCGCCGGAGCCGAGACCGACATCGAGGAACGCGATATCCACCACTGCATGAACACGTCCTGGATCTGGGGCGGCTGCGACATGAACCGCTGGATCGCATTCAAGACCGCCGACACCGCCGGCTTCACCGCTTTCATGGACCGAGGCCGCTCCCTGTGCAGCGGCTTGTTCGAACGCCCCTTCGTATCCTGGCGCAACGACGTAGCCTTGTTCATGGGCCCGCGTCTCTCCGGTTATGCCGCGATCGACGTGCAGGATTTGACGGAAGTGGAGGTCCGCTCGCACCGCCTGATGGCGCAGCATCTCGATGTGTATCGCGTCCACGCGCCGGGATTCGAGAACGCCTTCCTGATGCTGTCGGCACCGCAGCTCGGCGTACGCCATTCGCGCCGTCTGCCGGGCATGGCACGCGTGACCCGCGAACAATGGAGCGATGGCACGCCAATGCCCGACGAAATCGGCGTGTCACCGTCGCTGTCACCGAAAATGCCACCGATATCGGTGCCCTATGGCTGCCTACTGCCCTGCACGATCGACGGACTGTTGGTTGCCGGCCGTCATGTCTCGTGTGACGCCGCCAGCCATTCGTTCCTGCGCGAGATCCCCCAATGCTGGCTGACCGGCCAGGCGGCTGGCACTGCCGCCGGCCTGGCAGCCGGCCTGAACGTGCCCCCGCGCGCAGTGCCGATCACGCAATTGCAAACCGAACTGCTGAAGCAAGGCGCATTCCTGCGCATGCCTGCCGAAGCGCCCGCATAACCAACGGAGGAAGACATGACATTCCGTATTGCCGTGGTGCAACCGCAGACTCACGCGCCGCCGGGCGACGAGGCCAACGTGCACGACGCCGTCCGCAGCATCGAACGCTGCGCCGCCGACGGCGCCGACTTTGTCTGCTTCCCGGAGACCTATCCCGGTCCCTGGCGCATGCCCGCCGAATACGACCCCACCGCGCGTCTCGCCGACGCCGCCGCCAAGCACGGCGTCCACGCGGTGTTTGGCACCATCGAGCCGATCAGTTCCCAGGCCGCCACCGCCTTCAACCTGATCGTCATGGCCTATCCGGACGGAAGCGAACCTGCCCGTTACCGCCGCACCTATCCCAACGGTCCGTGGCTTTACACCGGCGGAAAATACTGGGAATTCCAGTACGTCCCCGGCGACGAATACCCGGTGTTCGACACGGTCCACGGCAAGGTCGGGCTGGCGATGTGCAGCGAGGTCTATGTCCCGGAAGTCTCCCGTGCCCTGGCCCTGCGCGGCGCGGAGCTGTTGTTCCTGCCTGCGGGTTTGAACAAGCGGAAGCTGTGGGCGACATGGCGCGCTTTGCTGTGGGCGCGCGCAATCGAGAACCTGGCGTTGGTGGTCTCGACGCAGAATATGGTGGCGCCGGATGATCGCGGCCTGGCACTGATCGCCGCACCGGAGGAAATCATTTACGAAAGCACCGTCCCCGGCACGAGCATCGTGGATGTCAGCCTGGCTCGCGTGCGCGAATTGCGCGAGGGCCGCGACGGCAACGGCTCATCGGACACATACGGTGCCAAGCAGGGCGTGCTGTCGGAGCAATGGCAGCGCCCGGAGGTGGCGCGACGGATTTATCGATAGGCGGTTGCCGAGCTTCTCGGCCGTTGCGGCGCAAAGCGCGATTTGCGCTTTGCGGCCGGCCTGGGGGAACTCGATGCGGTGAAGAGCTGGTTTCTCGCCGATGGCGTGCTCAAGCCCGGCGCTGGCGCTCTCGCCGATCCGTATGGGCAGGAGCTTAAGTATCGTGGCCAATCGCCGTTCTGCTGCAAACGGGCTCGCCTGAACATCCTCAGCCAGGCACTCTGCTTCGCGTGTGTTCACAACCGGCTCGAGGTGGCGGATTTTCTCCTGACGCGAGGCGCCGGCAGCAACGCCATTGTTCCTGGTCTCGACATGAAGGCCACCGTGTTGCATCGCGTTGCCACGAGCCCGCGTTTCACGCGTTCGGAGATCGAGACAGCGATCCGCTTCCTGCTTGATCGCGGTGCCGATCCCGCGATACGCGACGCGGTGTACCACAGCACGCCGATCGGCTGGGCCGGCCACTTCGGGCAGAGCGACAGCATCGACCTGCTGATCGATCGCGCCGGGATCCGTGATGCCGTCACCTGTGATCGACCCGATCGGGTCCGCATGCTGCTCGCGCGCTATCCAGACCTGGCGAACGCGAGGGATGAGAGCGGCAAGACGCCGCTACATCATCTGCACGGTGCATTGACCCATGGGATCGAAATGACCGAGCTGCTGGCGCAGCACCACGGCGACCTTGACGCCCGCGATCGGCAGGGCGTCACGGTCCTTGCCAACGCCATCGCATCGGGCGCCGCCGACCTGGCCGATCGTCTGCGATCCCTGGGCGCGGGCTAAGTACTCTGTTTCATAAATACGGTGACGTATATCGTTAACCTACCCGAATCCTTGCGTGCCGGTCGCATAAAATAATTTAGCCGCAGATGCACGCTGATGTACGCAGATAGAGCATGTAGCGCGGTCTATCTGCGTGCATCGGCGTGCATCTGCGGCTGGAATTCTTCGCTTCTTGCATGCGGTACGGCATTATGGGCCATACGGTGTGTCGCCGTACTCATAAAATCCGGTGCCAGCCGTAAGAAAAGCAGCGCGCTTATACCAGGATGTTCTTGCAGCGTCATACGTTACCGTAATTGCGAATCGTCGGACTAATACCAGCGGACGAAACCGCTGACCCACCCGTCATGGCCGGGCTTGACCCGGCCATGACGGGTGGGTCAATCATTGCGTTAGTTGGTACAAGGCCGTGCTTGCCATTAATCCGCGGCACGCAGTGCACCGATCAGAAATTCCTTATTCCCCTCTGGGCCCGTGATCGGGCTTTCGGTGACGCCCAGCACCGACCAGCCCGGCAGCCCTGCCCACCATGTTCGAACGCGATCGCATACTGCCTGATGCACCGCCGGATCGCGCACCACGCCTTTGCGCCCCACCGCCTCGGGACCCGCTTCAAATTGCGGCTTGATCAGTGCCACCGCCCAGGCGCCGCGGACGCACAACGCCAGCGGCGCAGGCAGCAAAGTCGCGAGCCCGATGAAGCTCGCATCACAGACCATGGCTTCGATCGGATCCGCAATGTCCACCGTCGTCAGGTAGCGCGCATTGGTCTTCTCATGCACGACCACGCGCGGATCCGACCGCAGCTTCCACGCAAGCTGCCCATGCCCGACATCGACCGCATGCACCTTCACCGCGCCATGTGTCAGCAATACATCAGTGAACCCGCCGGTCGACGCGCCGACATCCAGGCAAATCCGTCCCGTCGGGGACAGCGCGAAATGACGCAGCGCATGCTCAAGTTTCAATCCGCCACGCGACACCCAGGGATGGTCCTGGCCACGCACTTCCAAAGGCGTATCGTCCGCAACAACGAGGCCCGGCTTGTCGATGCGGCGTTCCGCGGCGAACACCTTGCCGGCCATGATCAACGCCTGTGCCCGCGTCCTCGATTCAGCCAGACCGCGATCGACCAGAAGCTGGTCGGCGCGATGCTTCACGCCGCGCTCTTCACCGGACGCGGCCAGCGCATCGCTACTTGCGGCAGCACCTCCTCCACCAGCCGCCGTGTCTGCGCCAGCATGTCCTCATCCCCCTGTGCCGCCGGACGCAGAATGAATTTCGAAGCGCCCGCCGCCACGTATTCCGCAAGCCGCGTCATGATGGTGGCCGCATCACCAACGGCAAACACCTCCCGCGCATCCCGCCCGGTGCGCGCACGATACGCCTCCGCGACCCGGTCCATACCTGCATCACCCCAGCTTCCGAACCGGTACGCAAATGCGGCGCCGTAATGATCGTCGTCGATCTGCCGCCCCGCCGCCGCCACCGCCGCGCGGATCGCAGCGATCACCCGACCCACCTCCTCCGCCGGTTCGGATCCAGCCTGCCACCCGGTGCCATACCGGGCCGTCCGCCGCACCGCCGCATCCGACGAACCCCCGATCCACATCGGCAAATCCGGCTGCGCCGGCAGCGGCGCAATCCGAGCGCCCGTCAACTGGAAGTGCCTGCCCTCATAATCCAACGTCTCTCCCGCCCACAGCCGGCCGATGATCTCCAGCGCCTCATCCGTCTTGCGCCCACGTGTCCCCGCATCGAGGTGCATCGCCTGCCATTCCGGCCCTCGCGGGCTCCCAATTCCGAACCCCGGCAGCAGCCGCCCGCCTGACAGCATGTCGATCGTCGCGCATTGCTTCGCCAGCAGCACCGGCTCGCGCATCGCTACCGAAACTACATTGACCCCGAACTTGATCCGCCGCGTTCGCCCCGCGATCGCCGCCAACGCGCTCATGCATTCCAGGATCGGCGCACGGCTGATCAGCCGGTCCGTCTGCCATAACGAATCCACACCACCCGCTTCGCACAGATCGACCCAGCGCCAGAAGCCCGCGACGGTATCGAACGGGAACTCCATGATCCCCAGCCCTACGGCGATGCTGCGTTGCATGCGCGGACTCCTTCCAAATGAAACAAATGTCATGCTCCGACGTCCCGCCATCCCGCGCAAGGGATCGCTAACGCGCTGGACGGCGCGCGAGGCAACCGGTAGGACACGCCCGCGCCGGGATACACCGGTACGGGAGGGAGACGAACCGAATGACCGCCAGACTGACGCGCCGCACATTGCTTGCTACCGCCGGCGCCGCCACGTTGCCAATGCCCGCCATCGCGCAGAACAAGCCGATCAAGATCGGATTGCTGACGGTGAAAACCGGTCCTCTCGCCCAAGGCGGCCTGCAAATGGACCAGGGCACGGCACTGTATCTCAAGGATCACAACAACAAGATGGCCGGGCGGCCGTTGGAGCTGGTCACCGCCGACACCGGCGGCAACCCCGCCGGCGCCAAGACCAAGGCGCAGGAACTGATCGAGCGCGACCAGGTGGACATGATCTTCGGCCCGCTCGCCGCATTCGAGCTGCTGGCGATCTCCGATTACGTCGCCGCGCATAAGACGCCGCTCCTCAGCCTCGCAGCCGCCGAGGACGTGACGCAGCGCAAGCCCAACACCTTCCTGGTGCGTGCATCCGGCTCGTCGGCACAACCCATGCATCCACTGGCCGACTACGCCCGCAAGGAACTCAACTACAAGACGGCAATCACCATCGCCGAGGACTTCGCCTTCGGCTATGAGCAAATGGGCGGCTTCCAACGCGTGTTCGACGACGAAGGCGGCCGCGTGGTGAAGAAGCTGTGGCCGCCGATCGTCACGCCCGATTATACGCCGTACCTGGCGCAGCTTTCCGGCGTCGACGTGGTGGTGCAGGGCTTCGCGGGTTCGAATCCACTGCGCTTCATGAAGCAGTACCACGATGCCGGTTTGAAGCTGCCGGTGCTCGCCGGCGGCCCGGCTGGCGACGACGCGCTGATGAAAAGCTACGGCGACGAAGCATTGGGCATGATCAGCGCATCGAACTACACATCGGATCTCGATACGCCGAGCAATAAGGCCTTCGTGGCCGGCATGATCAAGGAAACCGGCTCGATCCCTGGCCTGTACGCAGCCGGCATGTACATCAATGGCTTGGTCGCGGAAGCCGCAGTAAAGGCACTGGACGGCAAGACCGACGACAAGGAAGCGCTGATCAAGTCAATGCGTGCCGTGTCGATGACCGACTCGCCGCGCGGCCCGTTCCACTTCGACAATTTCGGCAACGTCGTCGGCGACGTGTTCATCAGGCGGGTGATAAAGGCCAACGGCAAACTGGCGCAGCACACGATCAAGACCTACCACAACGTGAGCCAGTTCTGGACATTCAACGAAAAATGGTTCCTGGCGCAACCGGTCTACTCGCGGAACTATCCGCCCCTGAAGTCGTGAACACCTCGGCCGCGAAGCGGGAGAGGTCGAGATGCGTAGCACCGAGGGTGAGAGAGATCAGGTGGGTTCGTAAGTACGGCGTACCGACCCGATCACCCTCACCCTCGGCCCTGCGCGTCTCAACCTCTCCCCCGTGCGTTCGCGGGAGGGATTAGCCATGTGGACCATTCTTGCCATCAACAGCATCACCTTGGGCGGCCTGCTGTTCCTTCTGTCCGCCGGCTTCTCCCTGATCTTCGGCCTGATGCGCATTCCCAACCTGACGCATGGTTCGATGTTCATGCTCGGCGCCTATTTCGGCGTAACGTTGATCTCCTGGGGCGCCGGCTTCTGGATCGCTGCCATCGGCGCCGGCCTCGGCGTCGCCTTGTTCGGCGCCATCATCGAGCGCCTCCTCCTCCGCCGTCTTGTCGGCGCGGAACTGGCGCAAGTACTCGTCACACTCGGCCTGTCCTTCATGGTCGCCGACACCTGCCTGATGGTCTGGGGCGGCGACCCCATCTCGGTAGACACGCCCGCCATCGGCGTCGGCTCCACGCATCTGCTCTCCGTTGCCTTCCCCACCTATCGCCTCGTCATCATCCTGATCGCCGTTGCCATCGCCACGGCGCTGTGGGGCTTGCTCGACAAGACACGTCTCGGCGCCATGATCCGCGCCGCGGTGGACGATCCCGCCATGGCGCG
>Ga0335072_10006697_pt1 | contig 16819 bp, 11 predicted proteins | sample Lox_Sample_21_FD_206725 | JGI IMG/M metagenome (GOLD analysis project Ga0335072, IMG submission 206725) | Soil microbial communities from Loxahatchee National Wildlife Refuge, Florida, United States - Lox_Sample_2.1 | ecosystem: Environmental > Terrestrial > Soil > Wetlands | place: USA...
GCGCAAAATTTTAGTATGTCGATAGTTACCGTGCGTATATCAAGCGCTTACGCTGGCGCTTTTGATTAAATTTTAAAATATTTGACGACGAGAAATTATGAATTAGGGGCGGCCTCAATTAATTAGATTAGAAAAGGTAAACTTAGAGGGTAGGGCCTACTATTGCAACGATTAGTGGGTAAACTTAGTTGGGGTACCCTAAGTTAGTTACAATTAGTGGGAGAAATTAGTGGAGTACCCTAAGTTCGTACTGATCAGTGCGTAAAGTTAGGGGGTAAGTTAGTGGGTAGCCCACCAGGGATGCCTAATTTGGTATCAAATAGTGGCTAGAATTTAGGGCAGAGTTTCGTACATACTCCCTAATTTTGTAGTCAATTAGTGAGGTAAACTCAGTGGGTACCCCCTAGCCAGATGCCAATTAGTGAGTAAATTTAGTGAGACCTCCTAACATTATTACAAATTAGTTAGTAAACTTTGTTAGGGCCCCTAACTTTGACTCAATTTAGTGGTGTAACTTAGTGGGTACCCCAATAGTATATCCATACGACTCGTCTGCAGGCGGATCACGCCGCTTAGCGCCGCGCCACGCATTAAATGAGTCCGTGCGCTCAGCTGCTGAAAATAGTCAATACGATCCACATTCTGTGCGCCGCGGGCGATTTTCGCGCAATACAACCCTCTAGAGGTTGCAAAATGGGCTCAATTCGGCTTCAAATCATGGTAAAGGGCTTATTTGCGAGTCTAGGAGGTCTAGGAGGCCTGGGAGGCCTCCAAGGCCCGGAGAATTGAGCCGTTAAGAGCTTGGGATTTGATCAACTCCATGGTGTTGATGTCGACAGCGAACTAGTACTAGTAACTACTGAGTACTACTTCCCACCACCAGCAGCAGTACCACTCCTGGCCCTGGCTCTAAGCTGCTTACACATCCGATCCAGCGAATATCCTGACTGGCTCTGCTCCATATTGAGCCTCCACATCGCCTGCTCCTCACTAATTCGCTTCGCCTTCGCGACACGCCTGATCTCCTTGATCACCTCGAGCCGCAGCGAGTACCATTGCAGTTCGCTCTGCCTACCAGACCTCCACCTGGCTCCCCACCTATTGTCAAGCGCGTTGATCGACGGCTTGCCTCCCAAGCCCACGGTCCATTCGCGCCAGAGCAGTTCCACGGTCTTGACCGTACGGCTCATGCAATGACGTGGTGGCTCTTCCAAGTGCTGGCTGGCTGGAGGGCTCGTTGCACGGCTTGGAGCAAGGCTGGGCGCAAGGCTGGTCTGCGCCGACGTATATTGACTGTTGCTGCCAGCCGCAATTGAGCCTGCCGGCGCCAGCAGCAGCGCTGGCGCAAGCGGTGGCTGGCTGGAGCCAGACTGCTCCATGCGAAGCGTGAGGCTACCAGACGCCAGCAATTGCATTAGCTGCGCGCTCTGCGCAGCGCTCTGATCCGCCACGGCGCATCCCATGGCCACCTGGAGCTTATTCATCCTGGTCTCCATGCGCGAATCCATCGTGTGCAAGAAGTCAACCAGCGCCGGCATCGCCTGCGTAAGGATGGCGAGCTGGCTAGGCTGCTCATTGCCGCCGTCACTGCTGCAATCCACCACGTCCTCCATGCGCGCGGCGAACAGCTTATAGGCCTTATTTTGAAAGACGCCGTGGTCCCAGACGGGGCTACGGGGAAAGCGCTTGCGCAGGATGATTGAATCCTGCAGGATCACCTCACGCAGGTGCAGCAGCAAGTCGGTGAACCCCATAGCTGCCAGGTCGTTGATCTGGCCTTCGCCTGGACCGAAGCGGCCTCGCCAGTGGCCTAGCTCAGGCCAGATCTGTGAGAGGAGCTCGTCTGGCGGCTGCACGGCTGCACGGCGGATTTCGAAGCATCCCATCTGTGCTGGGTGGCCAGCCATGGTTCTCATGAACTGCCTAGGTAGGCAATTAAGGTAGCAGCCTACCATTTGCTCTTGGTTCCACCTGCCAGCACGTCTGATCTGATCCTCGCTAATCCCTTTGAGCTCTGCCATCTTAGCGCTGCTGCTGCGCCCAATATGGGTCTTTTTATGTGACGACACGCTGGCGTACTCAAACGCCTTGCTCACCCAGTCCAGCTGCGTATTGTACGCAAGCGAAGCCGTGCGGTTGCTCCCCTTGATCAGCCGTATGTTGTACCATGCCGCACGGCTGCTCAGGTCAGGAAATGGCTCATCCGTGAGGTCCCAGCGCCAGAGCAGGTAGAAGCCGAGCGCACTAAGCAGGCAAATCTGCGGATTGCGATTGCGCATGGCTCCCATGGTCTCTAGGTGCCCATGCTGGTTCTTCTTGCTCCTGCGGGTTGTGATGATGGCCGGCATGCAGCGCGTGGGCCCTTCGCCTACGAATTCAAAGGTGAAGAGGTCTGAGATCTCGATCCCACAGCGCTTCGAGCCGCGCATAAGGAGGTAATGGCCCGTTAGGAAGTCGACAAGGGTGCGCAAATGGAGCTCTGTCGACGTGGTGCTATGGGTCCAGAGCTCGCAGCAGAGCCGCTCAAATTCCTTCTCGTCATAGCCGTCCAGCAAGGTGTCTCTGCTCTTGTCAAGATACTGCTCTCTTTCGCACTCAGCGTCGCGCCTTTGGAGCGACTTGAGCAGGTTCCGAACCGTGTCCTCACGTGGAGACGGGTGGCAATTCATGCCTAGCGCTTGTTGCGTGCGATAGAGGTCGGTTATTGCAGTCACATAGTCGCGTACAGAGCGCCATTTGAGGCAGGTATCGGCTTGGGGGACGCTCGCGTCTGCTACACGGCTCTTTATGCGGAGAGGTCGATTGGCGACTTGCTGAGTGATGAAAAGGAGCAGCTTCTCTTCGGTAACGGTATTGCCATCGTGGTATTGCTTGGCTTTGCAGAAGTCGTTGAATTCGCGCTGCTTCGGCAGGTAGGACTTGTTCGTATTCGGGGGCCTCTCCATATGGATCGTTGCCATGACTTGCTGGGCGTTCGCTCGAAGCTCTGCGCGATTGACGGCATCAATATTGACGCGAGAGAGCTTGTCCGTAGCCGTTGCTGCTGCAGTGGTAGTAGTAGGAGCGCTGGCTCGCGCCGCCGCGACCGTGGCGGCCGTGGCACGGCCTCGGCTGCGTGCAGGCATGGGTTTTGAGATCCACGTAGCCAGCAGCGAGAAATGGACGGCCAGCGCCGTGAATATATGGCCAGAGAAGCGTGGACCATGGGCCTAGTCTGCTGGCAGGCGCAATTGCACGCAAATTGAACCAGCTTTTGCGCACATATCTTAGGAGTCAACACCACACGCGGCGGCTGCGGCGGGCTATGGGAGCCAGCCTTGCAGAGCTAGCGAATGGCGGTGCGGGAATTCAGCAGCGAAATCAGCGCACTATGCATTAATTCACGTATATTCGCGCCTGCTTCGCGTGCTTGAACAGGGTTAATACGAGGATGTGAGCCGTGCGGGCTCGCTGGCGCGCTCATCGAACAGGTGATCTTCGCTCAGCTGAGCCTGTATACCAAAAATGTACACTTGCCTTCCTTTTTAAGACGTCAAATCAACGCATATATTCCGCATTAACGATACCAAATCTGAGAAAAAGCTAATAAAATTAGTATCAATCAATTCAATGAAGCAAGCAGAACATTTCAATATTAATGAAATTAATATTGAACTCATATTTGAGCAGATAATTGCGAAAATGTGTCAGCAAGATACAAGTTCAACACCTTCTCCTGCTCTCACCACGCATTTTCACGGCTTAATATTTGCATGAAATAGAGTACTAGCACTGCTCTATAGCCTGGAACTCGTATTTTATCTATTCATGGAAGTTGGTGGAGGTCAACACACAAAATCGTTGACCAAAAATTTACGTTTGCAGTTTCTTTGTTGTGGGCCGCCACCGAGGGCCGCACCGAAGCCGTCAGAGCCCGCGCTGAAGCAGCTGAAGCCCGTGCCGAAGCCGTTGGATCGCTGCAGCAGCCGTTGTTGTAGCAGCCGCCGATGTTGCCGTCGTTGTTGCCCACCGAATGATCTCTCTCACGACCCAACCATGAAATTTCTTTGGTTCAGATTCGCGCACATGGTAGCGAATACAATTGTCTATCACCTCCTTTTTGAATTATCTTTGTTCATTGAGTTGTTGTTGAGAAATCGCTCTCTGAAATAGTTGCAATGTTGTTGGAAATAGTCGAACCTTCTGGGATGAGAGTTGCATTTTCAAAGTATTTACATATGCAATGATCATTTCATTAGATCATTTGCTAAGCAATGTTGCCAGCAAGCCCAATAAACAACGCCTGAGCTGCTAATTGAATGGTCCAAATGCCGACCTTTTTGAATCTTCGCCTTCTCAGTTGCTCATCATCAAGAACATCTCGAACGAATGCGTCATAAACCTAATCATGTCAGTAGTGTAAAAGAATTGATCTTAGCAACTCACCTCCTTACTCAGATCCTCCATGAGTCCGGAATCATACAAGGTCCAACTTCCATCAAAGTCGTGGATGTTCTTGACCATACGACAATTGACTGGGATGAAACTCCTTTTGCTGTTGATGTATGCGACGATTGGTCGAATCAAAGCATTGTTCACATATGAAATGTCGTTGGTAAATAGAGGAACTGAAGCATTGACGTCGTTCAAATGTATTCGGAGGTCCATGATGAGAAATCTAGCGTCCACATCGGATATGGTTTCCACATGCTTTTCACCGGTACTGTCGGTACTCTGTTCGGCTTGAGTATCTGTCTGTTTCGATCCGGCAGTGACGGTTGCTTCCATCCTATCATAAAAGTCCGACATAACCTTTGCAATGCTATGATCATCATTGGGAAGCATAATATCAGCAACGATATCAACATTACCTTCTCTAATCCATGAGAAAGGTCCTTGAAGTCCACGGTTGAGGTGTTCGATATTCAAAGCGTCGATGCGCAAACGTGTATGTTTCTTCCAATGAGTATCACCATCCTCTGAACCTTGTATCAGTTGTGCTCCGGTATAGTTGTGAGTCTGACGAGGATGGATTGTGAACAAGGAATTGTCGTAAGATCCCGAGGCGTTGTTTGCGGAGAGGAAGTCGTAGAAAAGCCACTGTTTTCTGAGCTGAGGGAGGTCGCATGCGAAGATACTGATGGAGAAGGGTCGAAATTCGTTCGGTTGATAAACGGTTACCAGTAGGTCTTCCAGTTTGAATGATTCCAGTTCAAAATCGCCTGGATTGTGTTCGTGCTTGTAGATTCTGGGATCGATGTACTCAGTCAAAGGTTGTACATGTGTTCGATCAACAACTCCTCGAACTCCTTTCATTTCAACGTTTCGCAGTAATCCTTTTCCATTCAACCACTTCGCAAATGACAATGTGACATTGATGGTGTCTATGGAAACATCAAACTGAGTGTAATTGCCATCGTCATCTTCAGAACTGAGATTTGCGGTTGCTGCTGCTGCCGCTGCCGCCGCTGCTGCAGATGTTTGAGAACCTTTACTAACTCTTGCCTTTCCTTGTCCAGGTCGACGTGATACGAATACATTCTTGAAGCAAATGACACCATCTTTCCAGTTAGGTACGACGGCAGATTCGAACACAACTTGAATGCCGGAGGATTGAGTGAGGTAGTTACCAATCCACTTGGCCAATGTTTCTTGAGCGAAGACGGTGTTGAACAGAAATATGACAAGCGAAAAGAATGCCGTGGTTCCGACCAAGATCCAAACAACATGTCCAACTAGAATCCAAGTGAAGAAAGCACTGATGTCATCCATGTTGAAGGGTCGGAAACTTCGAATCGAAAGCCATTTGAAATGAATTCGAAGTCGAGACCAAAAACCGGTTGCTGCTGCCAACAGTTCTTCCTTTGTCGGTCTATGAATATGAGGGAGGTGAGGTAGTCGATCGAAGAGAGGTTTTGGAGTTTGAGAAGGTATAGGATTGCTTGGTAAAGATGAAGGCGTATCATGCTTTGTGGTCAGTCGTCTGTTCTGTTCAAGCCACGCGTCTCCCCATGCTGGTCCTGCTCTTTGTTTTGAGGTAATCAGTCGTAGGCGGCCAAGGCAACGTGGATTCTGCTGAAGGAAGCCAGATCCGAGATCGCGCTTTATGGTTAATTGTCTGTTCTGTCGGAGGAGCCATATGTCTCCCCATGTTGATCCGGCTCTTGATGATGAGGTGGTTGATCGTAGGTGGCTAAGATAACGTGGATTCTGCCGAAGAAGCCCATATCCGAGATGGAAATCGTTTGACGGCGGTCGGAGGATTGGTGGACGGCGTGTCTTGAGCGCGATATCAATGGAGGAGCGCCATATTCCCTCACCTGGCCTGATGCCTACATTTCGAAGCATCATACGCACAGGGTGAACATGGCGCTGGATCAAAAATTTCGAGTAGGACACTGGCGGGAAGGTAAATTGAAGAAGATCTCCTCACTGACGACAGGATCGCGATTGTAGATGGCGGTGGCCGATGGCAGAAAGAACGGTCCCTCCACCAAAATTTTGTGAGGTAAAATCCTACAACTTTCGTATGACGGCGGTTAATAACAACTAGAATTCAGTGTCGCCATGCCTGCTCCAACAGCTCTCGAACCTTTTCAATCACCTCCGGCGACAACAACTGGTGAAATACAAGAACCAAATGATGCTCCTCTTCTCTTCGAATCCGACCGTACTTCTACAGATCAACTTCAAGTTCCTGAGACGATGGACGATTCTGAAATGCAAATAGACGTCGAAGGCCGACCGAATTTTGCTCCAGCTTCAGATACACCTCAAGAATTTGCTGCAGAAACCCGAAAAGTTCCAATCCCTCCACACCGTTTCAGTCCTTTGAAGAATACTTGGAACAAGATATATCCACCACTGGTGAATCATTTGAAACTTCAAGGTAAGACTTATCCACTTTTCTCATATTCTGACTAACGATCTTGAAGTGCGTATGAATATTAAGAACCGAGCGGTAGAATTGCGAACATCGAAACACACGACCGATCCCGGCGCACTACAGAAGGGTGAAGACTTTGTACGAGCGTTCGCCATGGGTTTTGATATTGAAGATGCGATTGCTCTCTTGAAACTGGACGACCTTTACATCGAAACCTTCGAAATTAAAGACGTGAAAAGTCTCTCTGGTGCTCATCTTGGTCGAGCCATTGGTCGTATCGCTGGTAAGGACGGCAAAACAAAATGGGCTATCGAAAATGCAACCAAAACACGGATAGTACTAGCTGACAGCAAAATCCGCATCTTAGGAGGATTCAAGAACATCCACTGTGCAAGAGAAAGCGTTGTTTCTTTGATTCTGGGTACACCTCCTGGCAAGGTGTATGGCAACCTACGAACGGTTTCGGCGAGGATGAAAGAGAGGTTCTAACACGACATGGGCATGAAATAATCATGATCGATTTGGCGAGGTATGGTTTCTGCTTTTCAGTTGCATTTCTCGGAGTTCTGGGCAGCCAGTTCAACAGTCATCATCGGGCAATGTTTGGACTGGTCATGAACTGTTTAATGGCGTATGGAAGTCTGGATGATAGCATGGTGGTGATTTGATCACACATGACGATATGTAACTTCAAGTAGCCATGAGTTTATGAAGTGGTGATTGAAACTCTGTACGACTACATTTCTAACGCCAAATAGAGTGGAGTCCTAAATCAATACCGCCAAAGTGTCGTTGATATCAAAATGGAGCTCCTCGTACCATACCATCCCATCTTCCTAATATATTTCCTAGCCAGATACCGGCGGATCCATCCAACACGGCAAGACCAATTAGCTCCCAAAAACCACTTCCACTCATTTGTTTCCTATGTACCACACAAACCGAAAGCATCAATGTGGAGAGAAAGATCCTAACGGGAATGCTGGCGGCTATGAATTGATTCTCTTCAAAAGGCATGTATGAGGAGACAAGATAGGTGATTTCGAGGCCTATAATTACGATTCCAAGTAGAGAAACGGTGTCGGCCATTCTAGGTGAAGGTGATGCTGGAACCAACATCGTCCAAGGCTCAGGATGATCTTGTGAAGTCTTTTCGGACTGTTTCTTGTCTGAGATGTACACCACCGGTGGTCGACGAACAAAGGTAAGCCACAATCCTAGCCCAATGGATGCTATGGACTGGACGATTAGTGGAGTAGGAAGATTCACGGGACGCAGAAATGACATGGTGGATTGATTTCGAGGTTGAAAAACGAAATCTGATGAAATTGGTTCGAAGTCATATCGTTTTATGATGAAGCCGAGGAAGAAACCTCCGGGTAACCGTATGTCGTATGACCGAAGTTTGGCTTGCAAATGGGATTGCACGAAAGAGCAAAAAAAGTAAAGATGCTGCATAAACTCGCATGAACCTGGAACTTTTCATCAAAATTCATACGTTGATGCATTTAATGGTCTGAAGAGTTCTGAGAGATGATGCAATTGATATCTTTAATGGCATCGCAATGAAGCGATGAAGTAACGAAAACTCATAAAGAACTTCACATGTCGTCTTTATATCTGTAGCGAAATCAACCCTAGAGTTCCTCACCGATTTGATCATCCAATTGTAGAAGACCTTGGTGGAGATACTACATAATCTCAATATCGATGATTTTGATATCTTCTTCCGGCTTTTCTTTGTATGTTCTCACATTTTCTATTTGATGAATGACATCCATTCCTTGATAAGCACGTCCGAAAATGGTATGTTTATTGTCAAGCCATGGCTATTTCGATTAGCTTTGTCTTATTGACGAGGATGGAAACTTACTGTTTTCTCTGTGGTGATGAAAAATTGAGAACCATTCGTATTGGGACCAGCATTTGCCATACTGACGGTATATGGTTTGTCATGTTTCAGACTCGAAAATTCATCAACGAATTCTTTACCCCATATGCTTTCTCCTCCGGTACCATCACCTAGTGGATCTCCAGTTTGGATCATGAATTTACGAATGACTCGATGGAAAATGATACCATTGTAATATCCATTTCTTGCATGAGTAACAAAATTTTCCACTGCTTTTGGTGCAACATCCGGAAACAACCTGATGGATATATCGCCGAAGGTTGTATGTAAGACCGCTCGATCACTGGATTGTCCACGTTTGGTTTCGACATGCTTCTTCAAGATCTGACCTTGTGGTTTCTCATTTTGGATGTCTCTGGATGACTTGCCGATCTCTTCAATGTTTGTGAACATGTAGAAACGAACTTTTCCAATTCCAGTGGCAACCAACATGGCGTCTCGAGCTTCGGCCTCTTGTAGCAAAGGATTATCACTTGCGGCCATTGCGGTAGTAATGACTCCTTTTTTGTCTGGTTGACCTTGATACAATGCCAAATTCAAAGCTCGAAATGATTCATCTTTGCCATATACTTTGACAACTCTGTTTGTAACGATGTTGACAACTTTGATTCCCAGAATCGAACCATAGAGTATGAAATAGCCGGTTTCATCAAAGATCACGTTGATGCGACTGCGAAAGTCTGGTGATTCAACATCTCGTTCAGTTGGAAGTCGTCGTTGAAATTCTGTATCTTCGAGATGAACAACTGCTGTTCCGGCTTGCTGCATGTCGGAAATGGTTTGAAGAGATTCATCGTAGGTACGCGCAAGTTTCCCTGAAGCAAAATCAAACATCCTCACTTTTCGATCAGGTAATGAAAAGGTCGCGAATTGTTTTCCTGTGGGTGACATGGTCAAGGAAGTTGGTACCGACTTAGACTATACAATGTTAGTGCGGTCGTGTACTGTCAGACGTTTAATGCTCACCTTTTTAAACTCGAAGAGGTTCGTAGCACTCTTCATGGAGAAAACAGAGTTGGGTTTGTCGTAGTTGTTTCCTGGACTCCAATACTCAAGCATTCCACCTTCGTCGGCCGACACGACACAATTGTACGTATTGTTGAAAGCCATCAACGAAACTGGTGCTCGATGTAAATTCTTCAACTCATGTATCGGTTGTGAATTGTCACCTCGCCCATCAAATATACTTATGGTAGAATTTTCCACTGCTGAAACTGCCAACAAAGGTATTGGAGCACCTCTTGAATGTATCCAACATACGCAGGATGGAGTAAATTCAAGGTTGAGGACAGATAGCAAGTCAAAGGTGACAACATCGAAAATCTTAACGGTTTTGTCCATACCTGCCGTGGCAAGACTTCGACCATCTGCGCTTACGCTCATGCTCTTGATCTGATCTTTATGAGCCTTGAACTCTTTGACGAATTCGACATCTGCGTTGATCTTCTTCCAAAACTTAACCACTCCATCCATGGAACTTGTGATTAGAAAGTCGGTCAGAGGAGTTACGAGCGTGTAGGCAAGTTGTTCTCGATGCATCAGCGACTTGGAATATCGTACAGAGGAAGGAAGGGCTGCGATATACAACTTTTCGTGTGGAAGTTTTCGTTTCTTCTTCTTCGGTGCGGTTGAAGGTAATGAAGGTCCAAAGTTATCCTCGGATGAAGAATCGCCACCTAATGAAATGTTAAGTTGCTGCGTAAGTTCGCTCATGATTTGCATACCTTCGGATCCAACATTTTGCTCACGTTCCATATCGTCTCTCGTCCTTTTGACGGATCGGATCGCTTGTGATTCTTCCTGCTCCATGTCGAGAGATATGGCTATCTGGCTTTTGATTGTGAAGGAAGTGGTGCAGTTGAAAGTTTGCACCGAGTAAAGAAAATGAACACGCGATTTCACGTCATCACGTGATATAAACGTTGTATTTATGGGGATCCCAATTCAGCTTCAATTTCATTGTGGCAGAGAAAATAATAATTCTACAATTGGATCTGCATAAATACTCCTCAGATTGCTATCATAGCTTCGTTCTAGCATTAGCTGCAATGAGCTTCTGGACAAGCAATCGTCACACTTTCACGCACTACAACAAAGGTCCTGTCAGAAACAACAGAGCGAGTCATACGTAAATCTCTTCAATTACCTTCAATCGGAACATTTCGGCTGTTGTTATTCTTCGTTTACGAACAGGACGCCTATCTGTCCAATACTACTCCGTATGTGCAATCGGCGTTCACGAGACCTATGATGGGGCTGACAGAAAATACGATGATGCGGTGAACGGGTGCGGGAAAATGGCGATTAATTGGACAAACTAATTAGGCTCCAGAGTTTACAACAGAAGGTACCGGACGAAAATTTCGGAGATGTACTCAATGCTCGGACTTGGCCCTGCACCGATCTCAAAATCTCGGTTTGTTGGTTGGTTCGCTTGAACATGGAAGGTCGGATAGATCTACTCCGATAGGAGAAGCCTTTCAATTGCACCGTCGCTTGCCTCCGGACTGTATGTTACACTGATCAAAGCAAAGAGTCGTGGTGAAGCAAGACGGTGCAAAATTCATCATCAACAAGGTAAAAGTACCAATTGATCAACGTGTCATCCTAAACCCTTGGACTTCAGCTTTCCCCCTAATGCGGCATTTCAACAGTGAAGCCCTCTAGGGCTTCGCCAACTCGCGTCGTTCCCTCCATGGATCGATTGGCAACTCCGTAGCGTCGATTCGTATCTGGTTCGTCCGCCGTTCTAAATCGGCTACTTTTGTGTTCCGTTTCCGCTTTTTTCGCGCTTCACTTTTCATCTCTGCCTTTGATGTTGTCGTGAATATAACGGTTTAATCTTCATCGCTGAACCCCTTACTCTTTCCTTCTCTCTTCGACCCTTCACAAAAAATGGACGATATCAAAGAGACACTCGCCGCACAAAGCACTACGTCAACACATGAATCTGTAGATCGAAGTCATGAACCTTCCTTCGAAGAGAAAACTCAAGATGTTGAGACTCAAGAAATACCAGAAGTCACCAGCGTAATGGATGATGTTACAAAGGAACCAGAAACAAATGAAAAAGATGGTGGACTTGCTCGAGCAGTTTCAACAGTTTCAACTGAAGCTGAAGAATATCCGGGTACGGTAAAATTGATTCTCGTTACCGTTGCTCTTTGTTTGGCTGTATTCTGTATGGCTTTGGTAAGATCCTTAACCTTAACGATGACATGACTAGAAACTAACATATCTAGGACAATACCATCATTGCTACCGCGATTCCTCGAATTACCGATCACTTTCATGCTTTGAATGATGTCGGTTGGTATGCAAGTTCATACCTCCTCACAATATGCGCCTTTCAACTCATCTACGGCAAATTATATACCTTCTACAGTATCAAATATGTGTTCTTGATCGCCATAACAATCTTCGAAATTGGATCATTGATTTGTGGGATATCTCCAAACTCGACAGCTTTTATCCTAGGTAGGGCTATTGCCGGGTTAGGAGCTGCAGGAGTTTTCACTGGAGCACTTTTGATCTTATCCAAAACAGTACCTCTTGAAAAACGTCCAATTTTCATGGGTTTGATTGGTGGAATGTATGGTATAGCAAGTGTCGCAGGTCCTCTAATGGGTGGTGCCTTTACAGATCGATTATCATGGCGTTGGTGCTTTTACATGTACGTGTTACTTCCTTTGATTTTAAAACCCTTACTGATCTTATTCATAGTAACTTACCATTCGGAGCTGTCACCGTCTTCTTCATTTTCTTCTTCCTACCGGCTTTGAAACAACGAATCAGAAAGATGACCTTCAAAGAACAAATACTTCAATTCGACATCATAGGTACCATTGTCTTTCTTCCTGCTGTGGTTTGTCTACTACTTGGATTACAATGGGGTGGTAGTACATACCCTTGGAAGAGTGGACGTGTTATCTCACTTTTCGTCATAAGTGGAGTGTTTGGTATTATTTTCATTCTTATCCAAATCTGGAAAGGAGAAGATGCAACAGTACCACCACGAATATTCAAGAACCGAAACGTATGGGGTGCCGCCTGGTTCGCTGCCTGTGTTTCTTCGGCCTTCTTCGTCCTCTGCTTCTACATTCCAATATGGTTTCAAGCCATCAAAGGAGTTAGCGCTGTCAAATCCGGTATCATGAACCTACCTCTGGTTTTGAGTTTGGTCACTCTCTCTATAGTCTCTGGAGGTTTGATTACCGTCATTGGATATTACACTCCATTCATATTGGCTTCGGTAGTAGTCATGTCAATCGGTGCTGGTCTACTCACAACTTTCAAAGTCGATACTGGTCATGCTCACTGGATTGGTTATCAGATTATTTTCGGATCTGGAGTCGGTATGGGAATGCAGCAATCACTGATCGTGATCCAAGCTGTACTACCATCTAAAGATATTGCCGTCGGTACCGCCATCCTGATGTTTTCACAAATGCTTGGTGGATCTCTTTTCGTATCGGTTGCTCAGAATGTTTTCCAAAATCAACTACTCAAAAACCTCGTTCGCTTGGTCCCGGAATTTCCGGCATCCATTGTCCTCAAAACCGGTGCCACCGAAGTACAGGATGTCGTTCCAGCTCAGTACATCTCTCGAGTATTATTCGCTTACAATGAATCGCTCGTACAAACCTGGTATGTCGCAGTGGCAATGGCGAGCCTATCAATCTTTGGTGCAGCGGTACTGGAATGGAAATCTGTTAAAGGAAAGAAACTTGATGGAATTGGTGGTGCATAAATGTCGGCGTTGGTAAACTTTCATTGTTGATGCGTTCCAGCGTTTCTATTTACTTTGGATGGTAAAGCTCTCAACTTCATTTTCACCCATCTGACTACTTTGAAGTTGTTGGGTAATGAACTCTCCTCTTCGGTCAACCATGTAGTTTGTATGATGTAGATATTAAATAGGTACGACCTGATATGCTTGTGGCCTGGATAAATAGACTCACGGGCGCATAACAGACTGTACATTTAACATCCCTCCCTAGCTTGCGAAAGACCCTAGCAATCGAAAGGCTCCCAATCAAAATCAACATCAATTCTTCGCACCCCGGCTTTCAGATCCAAAACTATAGTTTTACGTAGCTCAGAATATCTACAGTTGTCCTACAATACCGTTTCGGAAGTCTACCCATTTTGAATGAGCTGGATAAGAGCTGCGGCGACGAAGCTAAACTACTCTTGAATGGATCCAAATCATCTATGAAAGGTCTAAGGGAGATTGGTTTCCCGCAGAAAAATGTCCGATTCAGATCTGTTGTCGCCTTACGGAGATTTTACAACGCGAAGGACTGGTCGATCGAGCTGGACTACCAAGCGCAGATCGTATGGAAACACCATGAATAGACTAGCGCTTGCAAAGCATTAATGATTACACGCCAGTATTGTCAGCAGCACTGCCTGGATCTAGGCTTTCGTCATTGGTGCGCTAAAGATTCATGACTCGCAGAAAGTACGATACGTTGACATTACTATCAAGCCACACTTATCATAGTGCCTTAGGCTACATTATCTCCATCGCGCAGTGCAGCGCACACAACAGCGCCAGCCTGACGATGGGATACACTCGACCGCTACGGAGTGTCCTTCAATGAGAAGGCCCACACATGGCCGTGTATATTGCCTCTGCCTTAACCATCCCTGCGCTTGAACGGCTTCCTAGTCGTTAGCTCTATGCGTCTTTTATCGCTCAACGGACAGGGCGACCTCGCCTGGACGGAGTTCACCCAGGACAAGATCCCGCCTTACGCCATACTTTCGCACACCTGGGAAGCTGAAGAAGTCAGCTTTGTCGACCTGATAAATGATAACGGCAGAAGTAAGGCTGGCCGTCGCAAGATCGTATTCTGCGGTGCTCAAGCAGCCCGCGACAACCTGCGATACTTCTGGGTCGATGCCTGCTGCATTGACAAGCGAAACAACACCGAGCTCACTGAGGCAATAAATAGTATGTTTCGTTGGTACCGCGGCGCGGTCAAATGCTACGTATACCTATCCGACGTTTCTACATCGGCAAGTGATCCAAAGATATGTCAGAGCGCGTGGGAAGCGGATTTCCGGAAGAGTAGATGGTTCACTCGAGGCTGGACGCTCCAGGAGCTCCTCGCTCCGGCGTCGGTAGTATTCTACTCTTCCCAGCATAAGGAATTAGGAGATAAGAAGTCCTTAGCACACGTAATTCATGACGTTACCGGGATCCCAATACCAGCCTTGGATGGACATGCGCTGGATACATTCAGCGCGACTGAGCGGATGACATGGGCAGCGAAGCGGCAGACAACAAAGGATGAAGATGGCGCATACTGTCTTCTTGGTATATTCAGCATCTTCATGCCACTGATCTATGGCGAAGGAAAGGAGAATGCGTTAAGACGACTTCAAAGGGAGATCGATGGTCTCCCAGTCAATGGCACTGACATTTCACCTACAGCTGACACCTGTTTCACTGTACCCTTCGATCGAAACCTTCGATTCACCGGCCGCGAATCCATACTTGCTGATACTGAAGGGAAGCTGTTCCGGGGAGAGCAAACTACGAAAGTGGCGATTGTAGGGCTAGGCGGAATAGGCAAAACACAGTTGGCGCTGGAGCTTGCGTATCGGACACGAGCAAAGTATAGGAACTGCTCAGTGTTTTGGATACCGGCGACAGATATGGACAGTCTTCATCAGGCGTATCGAGATATTGCGCGGCAGCTTCGCGTTCCAGGGTGGGATGAAGAGAAGGCTGATGTCAAGAAGCTTGTGCAGTCCCACTTAAGCCAAGCAGATTCGCGGCCATGGCTCTTGGTGTTCGATAATGCGGACGATCTTGATATATGGATCGGTTCGTCGGCATCGGAGGCGGGATCCGGCCGCTTGAAAGAGTACCTGCCAAGGAGCAAGCAGGGATGCAAGCAGGGATGTATAGTGTTCACGACGCGCGACAAGATGACGGCGGTCAAGCTTGCCAGCCCGAATATTATCGAGGTGCCGGAGATGGATGAAGATGGGGCCGTGGAGCTACTTCAGAAGTCTCTCATTAACCAATCTCTCTTAGGCGATCAGCAACATGCGAAGGCGCTGCTGAGAGAGCTTACCTACCTCCCACTGGCGATCGTGCAGGCAGCAGCATATATGAACGAGAACAGCATGGGGCCTGCGGATTATCTTTCACTTCTTAATGGGCAAGAGGAGAATCTCATTGAGCTTCTCAGCAAAGAGTTTGAGGATGACTGGAGATACCAGTCGGTAAAGAACCCAGTAGCCACAACGTGGTTAATCTCTTTCGAGCAGATCCGGATCCGCGATACATTGGCAGCGGAGTATCTATCATTCATGGCCTGTATAGACCGGAAGGATATTCCCCAGTCGTTACTCCCAGCTGGCCCATCACGTATAAAGGAGATGGAGGCGATCGGGACCCTTAGAGCCTACTCATTTCTTATTAAACGTGGAGAGACAATAGTGTTCGATCTTCATCGACTGGTACATTTAGCGACGCGGAATTGGCTACAGAAGGAAGGCACACTTTCTCAATGGAACCAAGCAGCGATTGAACGACTGGATGATTTATTTCCGGACGATAAACACGAGAACAGGGCGCAATGGAGAGTACTTCTACCACACGCAGCTTATGCCTTACGATTAGATACTGCTGCGCGTGACAACAACAGCCGAAGGCTAGATCTTGCGTGGAAGTACGCAAACAGCCTTCACAGCGACGGCCGATACAAAGAGGCCGAGACATCGTTCGAGGAAGTATTTCAGATGAGAAAGAAAGTTCTTGGTGAGGATCACCCTTCCACGTTAACCAGCTTGGCCAAATTAGCGTGGACGTACTGGGATCAAGGCCGGTGGCAGGAAGCGGAGGTGCTAGAGGTGCAAGTGATGGAGACGAGTTTGAGGGTGCTTGGCGCTGAGCATCCAGACACACTGACCAGCATGGCCAACCTGGCGTCGACGTACAGGAATCAAGGCCGATGGAAGGAGGCCGAAGAGCTGGAGGTGCAAGTGATGGAGACTTTCAAGAGGGTGCTTGGCGCTGAGCA
>Ga0335072_10006698_pt1 | contig 16817 bp, 15 predicted proteins | sample Lox_Sample_21_FD_206725 | JGI IMG/M metagenome (GOLD analysis project Ga0335072, IMG submission 206725) | Soil microbial communities from Loxahatchee National Wildlife Refuge, Florida, United States - Lox_Sample_2.1 | ecosystem: Environmental > Terrestrial > Soil > Wetlands | place: USA...
CGCCGCCGCTGGCGAGCACGTCCCGGTAGTCGGGCATCCGCTGATGCGGATAGAAACCGACCGTTTGCGTCGCCACGTTCACGTATTTCGCGGCGTCGTCGAGCGAGTCCACGCGGACCACGTTGGCGGTCTTGTTGATCGGGTGGAAGTCCACCGGCTCGTCCGAGCGGATCACCAGTCCCCTGCCGTCGGTCTTGCCCCACACGCGGAACTCGTCGTCGAGCATCATCAGCATGTCGATCTGCTCGCGCAGGTCCAAGTCGAGCGGCCTGGCGTCGCCCGAGGCGGCCGCCTTTTCGACGATGCGCGCGTGCAGTCGCTCGCAGAAGCGGTCGGCGTCGCCGCGGTCCGCCTCGATGAAGATGAACCGGCTGGCGACGCAGGCCTCCTGATTGAGAACCATGACGTCGGCGGCGGCGAGGTCGGCCGCGAGGTCGAGCGCCTCGTCGGAGGCGACGGCTTCCCGGCCGACCATCGAGATCGACGTCTTGGGGTCGAACGACACCAGCTGAAAGCCGGGGCCGAGGTACTTGACCACGTTGTTTATGGCGTCGCCGCCGCCCCAGGCCACGATCTTGTCGAAATACTGAGGACGGTAGAGCGCTCGCTCCACCGCGTCGTCGCCGCCGCGCCAGTAGACGGCCGACATCGACCTCACGATCGCGTGGCCCGGGTCGATTTCCGCCATCGTCCGCAGGACCGCGACCGTGGTGAAGGGATCGCTTGAGGACATCTTGAACAGGTTGACCGCCTTGACCATCGCGCCCTGGGCGATGGACTTCACCGCAACCCCCGGGGAGTTGCCGGGCAGCACGTGGATCAGCCGCGGCGCGAAGGCGCGCACGAAGCTCTTGCGCCCGGTGAAGTCCTGCTTCGGCACCCACTCGTCCAGCGCCCGGGGATCGGGGAAGTTCTGCTCGACCACCGTGCGCAGCAGCCGCTTGTCGAGGTAAGCCGCCGCGCCCTTGACCTGCGCTTCCAGCACGCCCCGGGGCAGCACGTGGGTGGCCGCCATGCGGTCGATGCACTCCTGCACAAAGTGGTTGCCGGGATGCCGAATCCGCTGGCCGGTCTCGACGAGGAAGTCGATGATCTCCGCGAGCGGGACGTTGAGCAGCGGCGGCACCTCGGTCCGCGGATGCACGACGCGGTCCAGGGCGATCCGCGGCGTCGCGAACGAGACGCCGAGGTCGCGCGAGCGGTGCACGGCGTCCTGGCCCTCGGCCAGCTCGCCCCGCAGGAAGAACGGCGCGGAAACCACCGCGTCCGCAGTCTCCAGGCCGGTCGCCGCCGCGCTCATGACAGGCCTCGCACGTAGGCGTCGACGGTGCCCGCGCAGCCGATCTTGTCGTCGCCCGCGAGGTCGGCGTAGCGGACGATGTTGTTCCGCACCGACGGGCCCTTGCAGCCGCAGGCGCACGGGCTGAAATCGAGCGAGATCTTGTCGCCGGTGATGATCCCGCCCCAGCGCCCGTCGAGCGAGAGGTCGAAGAAGGCGGCCCGGCCTTCGACCTCGCCGGTCTCGTGCGGCAGCAGGGCGCGGCCCTCCTCGTCGAGGATGAACGGGACCAGCCAGGGCGGAACGTGATAGCGGTTGCCTCGCTGGCACTTCGGCATGCCGGAGTTGAGCTCCTGCATGGAGTAGTTCTGGAAGTCCCGGTTGGCCGGGATGTTGAATGTCTGGTGGACGAATTCCTGATAGTCCGGCGGCAACTGCGCGCGCTTGAGTCCGCCGCCGATGTAGATGCAGTTGTCGGGGTGGAAGTCCTTGGCGGAGTACCCCATGCCGCGGACGGTCTTGGCCACCTGGTACAGCGCGTTCCACAGACCCCCGATATAGAGTTTCTCGTCGCGGTACTTGATGAGCGCCTCGGCGCCGACGGTGATCGCCTGGTCGAGCGCCGCCTGCCGCTCCCTGGAGGTCCGCTCGAACTCGGCCAGTTCGCCCGGCAGCGCGGTGCCGTCCGCGATCTTCTTCCCGAGGACGACCATCTTGGTCAGCGAGCCGACGGTGATCGGCGGAATGGGCAGGCGGAAGCGCTCCTTGGCGGGATCGCCGAACGCGTCCTGCTGCGCCTGGCCGATGACCAGGTTCTTGGGCACGGCGGCAGTGGGGGCGAGGCCCATCATCCGCCGGTCGCGGGCCGGCTGCACGCCCGAACCCCAGGCGAAGACATTGACCGTGTCCGTGCGCGACCAGTCCATGTCCTTGTCCGACGCGAGCAGCATGGCCGACTTGCCGGTCGTCCCGCTCGAGCAGGAAACGTAGTGCCCCCTGGCCTGAAGCCGGTCGATCCAGTCGTCGATGTCGGCGACGTCCGCGGTCTCGATCGGGCTGATCGGGTAGGGCGAGACCGCGCCCAGCCAGGTGCCGAGGCGATCCCATTTCTCCTCGATGAGGAAGCTTTCCGGGTAGCTCTTGTAGACGCTGTGCGGGAACAGCAGCGGCACCATGTCCTCGCGGCCGCGGATCTCGGTGACGCCGGCTTCGCGGGCCCGGTGGCCCAGCAGCTTGATGCGGTCCTTGCGTTCCTGGAACCGCTCGTTCAGCGCCTCGAGCTGCGTCTCGCGCAGGTCGGCATGGGAGTGGTCGAATCGGTCCTCAGCCGTGACCAGCCGGGTCAGCTTCTCTGTTGCCGAGCTCATGGGGCCATCCTTCCGCTGGTGCCGTCGCCGGACTAGACAAATGGCACCTTGTGCGTATCATTATGACTGAATCTGGCGACGGCGCAAGAGCGATCTAGGCGGGCTGGCTGAATGAACGCAACCTCCACCATGCGCCGCGGGGCCGGCCGCCCGACCTCCGAGCAGGCCGAGGCGCGCCACGGGGAACTGCTCGACGCCGCCCTTGACCTGTTCCTTGAGCACGGTTTCGAGCTGACCACGATCGAGATGATCGCCGCTCGCATCAACATGACCAAGCGCACCGTCTACGCCCGCTATCCCGATAAGGCATCGCTGTTCCGCGGCGCGGTGCAGCGCGCTATCGAGCGGCAGATCGTTCCGCTGGACGTGCTCGAGGGCTTCGACCAGGGCGACCTGACCGAGACGCTGGCATCCATCGCCCGGCTGCGTATCGGTCAGGTGATGACGCCTAACGGCCTGCGCCTGCAGCGCATCATCAACACCGAGAGCTACCGGTTCCCGGAAATCTTCACCGCCAACTTCGAGCAGAGCGCCAAGCCGGTGATCGAGTTCGTCGCCCGGCTGCTTGATCGCGCCGTCGCCGCCGGGCAGCTCGCTCCCACCGACTCCGGCCTCGCCGCCTCCGCGTTCATGAGCATGGTGATCAGCGGCCAGGTGCGGGCGATCGTCAGCGGCCGCCTGCCCACGAGGGCGGAGATGGACAAGAAGATCTACTTCACCGTCCGCCTGCTGCTCGACGGCCTGCGGCCGCGATGAAAGGACCGCGCTCAGAACACCGCGCTAAGAAGACATGAGGTAAAGGCCTTGGAACTCGGCACGAACCAGCCCGTCGCCGTCGTCACCGGCGCCAGTTCGGGGATCGGGAAGTCGACCGCGGCCAAGCTCGTGGCGCTGGGCTGGCAGGTGATCGGCACCGGCCGCGACCCGCGGCGCTGTGCCGTCGCCGAACCGGAGATCGCCGCGGCGGCGTGGGCCGGCGGTGGCTTCACGATGCTCCGCGGCGACTTCACGCTGATGGCGGAGGTCAGGCGGGTGGCCGACGAGATCGCGGGCCGCGCCCCCCGCCTTGATGTCCTGGTCAACAACGCGGGCGGGGTGCGGGACCGGCAGATCGTCACCGCCGAGGGAACCGAGGCGACCTTCGCCGCCAACCACCTCGCCCCCTTCCTGCTCACCCGCCGGCTGATGCCGTTGCTCAAGGTCAGCGCGGCCAGCCGGCCGCCGGGCACGACGCGGGTGATCGCCGTGTCGTCGAGCGCTCACCGGGTGGTCGGGCAACTCGACTGGGACGACCTGCAGAGCTTCAACCAGACCCATCCCACCCTCGCCTACTGCCGGGCGAAGCTCGCCAACATCCTCTTCGCCCGCGAACTCGCGCGGCGCGCGGAACCGGACGGGATCGCCGTTCAGGCGATGCACCCCGGCGTGGTCGCCAGCAACTTCGCCTCGCACGGGGACCAGGCGATGCAGGCCCACATGGCCGCGGCCGACACCGTCTCGCCGGACGAGCCGGCCGAGACGCTGGCCTGGCTCGCCACCGACCCGGAAGGCGGCCGCGACAGCGGGCGCTACTTCTACCGGAAGGCGGCGGAAACGCCATCCGACGCCGCGCAGGACGGAGCCGCCGCCGTCCGCCTGTGGACGGAAACCGAGGCGCTGCTGGCCAAGCTCGGCTGCTAGCGCGGTTGGGCGTTGACGGTTCAGACCGGGGCGGGGTACCGTGTTGGTACTCCAGTGTCATTTCCGGTACTGAAGGTTCAACAACAGCAGTTTCGGTGGATCGGCGGGAGAAGGCATGACCCAGGAATTCGTTGTCTCAGGTGACAGTCACGTAATTGAGCCGATGGACCTGTTCACCGAGCGGCTCCCGAAGAACCTGCGGGACAAGGCGCTCACGCAGACCGAGTTCGAGCTCGACGAGCCGCTGACGCCGGGCGGGCACACGGTCTTCCGCACGGTTCACGCGCCTGGCTACGAGGGCTGGACGGTGTCCCGGTACCGGCAGAACACCGGTCCGACGCCGGACTGGTACCCGGACCAGATCCTGCGGGACATGGACCGAGACGGCGTGGACGCGACCGTGCTGTTCTCGAACTTCGCGCTGTTCGCGACCTACACCGACAACCACGAGGTGGCCCTGGCCCACGCTCGCGTCTACAACGACTGGGTGGCGGAGACGTACCTGCCGTACGCGGACCGGATGCGCCCGATGGCCGCGATCCCGACCACCGACATCGGGGACGCGGTCAAGGAGGTCGAGCGGTGCGTGCGACTGGGCCTGCGCGGCCTGTTCCTGCCCGAGCACCCGCAGCCGCTGCCCTACCACGCGGACGAGTACGAGCCGCTGTGGGCGGCAGCCGAGGCCAACGGCCTGCCGATCTTCTTCCACCTCGCGGCCGGCGGGGCGAACACCAAGACCGGGAACTCGATCACCGGCGACGCGGTCAAGGGCATCCTCACCGCGATGGCGATGGGCAAGAACAAGGAGCTGACCAACGCCACCCTGGCCGCCCGCACGATGGGCGGCGGCAACTCGAGCGGCGCGGTCCCGATGCGGATCATCTCCGAGCTGATCGCCTCCGGCGCCTGCGACCGGCACCCGGACCTGATGTGGAACGTGATCGAGTACAACGCCGGCTGGCTGGCTCACTTCATGTCCATGATGGACAAGGGCTGGCGGACCGGCACCGGGCAGGACTCGGAGTGGTGGATGGGATTCCTCCAGGAGGGCAAGCCCTGGTCGGAGCAGGACCTGTTCGGCCAGCTGTTCCTGATCAACGAGCGCTGGCCCTATGACCTCAAGCCGAGCGAGTACGTCAAGCGCAACATCCGGGTGCAGTTCGCCGACGACCGGATGGCCGTCCAGGCCCGCCACATCACCGGCGTGGACACCATCTACTGGGGCAACGACTACCCGCACGCCGAAGGCACCTTCCTCGGCAGCCAGGCCGTCATCTCTGAGCAGATGTTCGACGTGCCAACGGAGGACCGCGCCAAGATGCTGGGCACCACCCTGGCCAAGATCGTCGGCTTCGACCCGTCGAGGAAGTTCGCCCCGGTCGCGCCGACCGGCGAGGTGCTCTCCGTCTGAGGCACGGGCAAAACAATGACTCATGCCGTTCTGCTGCCCCCTTACTTCGCCCATGGCGGAGGCCAGCGCAATCGCGTCATCAGCGCGCTGCACGACCGGTTGCTCGCCACCCCCGTCGTGCCGCGCCGGTTCGACTTCTCCTCGGTGGAGGAGGCGGCGGCCCAGGCGGACACCGTGTCTGCGATCGAGGCGTGCGACGGTCCCGTCCTGCTGATCGGCTACTCGTTCGGCGCGGCGGTCGCCGCCGCGATCACCCACCCGGCCGTCGTGGGCTGGGCGCTGATCGCGCCCGCGCTGGTCGTGCCGCAGTTCGTCTCGCCCGCGTCGCCGCTGCGTCCGCCGGCGCAGCCGCCGGTCGCGGCCGACCGCCGCCCGAAGCTGGTGGTGATCGCGGAAAGGGACGCGTGGTTCGGGGCCGACGTGCTCGATCCGCTGACCGCGGAGTGGACGGCCTGCGAGCAGCGGATCGTCAAATCGGCCGATCACTTCTTCGCCGCGACCACCGACGACGTGGCCGACCTGACGGTCGCCTGGGCCGTCGCCCGGGCGGCGAGCCGGCCGACGGTAAAGCGATAACACGGCAAGCTTTTCTGGCCTGGAGCTAGGCCGACGGCGGGGTGCTGTTGTTGCCGAGCAGCGGTTCGTCGGGGGAGCGGAGATCGGCGGTGGGCAGGCCGCCGGGGTAGAGCTTGCTGACCCGCTCGGCGACGGAGATGGCAATCTCGACGTGCTGGCGGCGGCTGGCGGCGTAGAAGCCCTGCGCGTCGGCGCTGAGCTTCGGGGCCGCGTGCAGGGGCTTGTCGCTGACCGCGAGCAGGGTGGCGGCCGGGATCCGGTAGCGGAACCCGTTCGCCGCGACGGTGGCCGACTCCATGTCGACGGCCACCGCGCGGGAGGCCCGCAGCCGGTCCTCGACCGTGGCCAGGTTCAGCTCCCAGTTCCGGTCCGCGGTGGTGAAGACGATGCCCATCCGGGACGGCAGGCCGCGGGCGGTCAGCTCGCTGAGCAGCAGCGTGTTCAGGGTGTGGTTGGGGATGACGGGGACGCTGAGCGGGAGCATGTCGTCCAGCACGCGGTCATCGCGCAGGTAGCCCGTCGCCAGCACCAGGTCCCCGATGGACTGGTAGTTGCGCAGCCCGGCGCAGTGCCCGATCATCAGCGTCAGGTCGGGGCGGAGCACCGCCAGGTGGTCGGTGATCGTCTTGGCGTTGGACGGGCCGACCCCGATGTTGATCATGGTCACCCCGGCCCGGCCTGGGCGCGCGTAGTGCCAGGCGGGCATCTGCCGCCCCTCCCGGTCGGGGCCGGTGCAGTCGGGCAGGGCGGCGCGGAACTCCTCGACGTGCATGGCGTAGTTCGTCAGCAGCACGTAGCGCTGGAACGACTCGGGCTCGGTCCCGGTGTAGTGCCGCAGCCGGTCGATCGACAACGCCATCCGCTCGGGAGTGAACAGGAACAGCTTCTTGCGCCGCAGGTCCCGGCGGGTCTCGTCGACGGCCGCCAGGAGTTCCGGCGAGTGCAGGTCGAGCGCCTCGCGCCCGGGACGGACCGACACCTTGGCCCCGTCCGCGGCGAGGCGGCCCAGCTCCCGTTCCAGGTACCAGCGGATCGCCTCGGGCTCGGCGAACTCGCCCTCGAGCACGGGGTTATGCACCGACCAGGGTCGCTCCACCGTCAGCTGCGGGTAGCGGCCTTCCGCGTCGGCCGCCTCCATCGCATCGCACAGCCGTGCGATCTCCGCCGCGTGCTCGGCCATCGGGATTAGCGAAAAGTCCGCAATCAGGTCCATGCGTCAACATCCTAGGAGCGGCCTGCGCCAATAAGTTGCACGACCCGGCGCCACCCATGACAACACTTCATTTTTCCGAACGGACCGTGAGTTCCCGCCACGGCGGAAGCTCGCGCCGGGGCTATGGTGCGCTGCCGGTCGCCGTGCGCAGGACCCGCGCGGCGTCGTCGACGTGGTCGCCCCGCCATGCCACGTGCTGGTCGGGGCGGACCAGGACCAGTCCGGCCTCGAACCGGGCGGCGCAGTCGGACGCGGCCACGCCGACGACCTCCAGCGGCACGCCGAGCGCCGCCGCCGCTTTGGCGAACTCGGCCGCGGCCGGCCGCGTCAGATCTCCGACCAGCGAGAGCTCTCGGCCCAGGCGGTCGTACAGTGACTCGCCGTCGAGCTCGAAGTGGGGCCGGCGACCGCCGGGAGCCGCGTCCGGCCGGTAGGTGTCGTTGGCGGCCGGCCGGGCCGGCCGGGCGCCGGCGATGACCGGCGAGTCGTCGTAGCGGTAGCCGAGGGTGAGGCCAAGGCTGTGGAATTCGCCGTCCTTAGTGGTGGTCAACCAGTGGGCGCCGGCCGGCCTGCTCGACTCGTACGAGCTTGAACGCAGGCCAGTGCGAGCTTCCAGCCGAGGTTGACCGCGTCGCCGATTCCGGTGTTAAACCCGTGGCCGCCCCACGGCGGGTTCTGGTGGGCGGCGTCGCCGGCGATGAACAGCCGCCCGCTCCCCCACCGGTCGGCCAGCGCGGTCCGCGCCTGCCAGGAGTCGGTGGAGAGGATCTCCACCGGCACGTCGGCTCCGGCCAGGTTGCGGATGATCGCCTGCGGGTCGGGCGGCTGCGCCGCCGAGTCGACCCCGTTGGCGCCGCCCCACCAGGTGTCGGCGAGATCGAACCGCCCGATCAGGCCGGGCTGGACGACCGAGAGCACCCAGTAGTGCACGGCCGGCCCGTGCGCTACGAGATCGGCCAGCCCGGGCGCGCGGAAGACGAAGCTGAAGTTGGGCCGGCCCTCGTCGAAGACGTCGTAGCGCGAGCGCAGGCCCTCCCTGACCACGCTGCGCGCGCCCTCGCAGCCGATGACCCAGTCGGCGGTGACGCGCCGCCTGGCGCCGGCCCGGTCGATGACGTCGACCCAGGCGCCGTCGGCGTCCTGGCCGGCCGCCGCGCCCTGGACCCCGAGCGCGAGCCGCTCTGTCCGGCAGCACTGACGCCGCCCAGTCGATGACCGTCCTGGCGTACAGCGGCGGATCGGCCTGGTGCATCGCGTGCGGCTGCTCGGGGAACGAGCGGTACTCGAACGGCTGGCCCGCCTCGGTGACCAGCCGGCGCACGTGCTCGGCCTGCTCGTCGGCGATGGCGCCGATCAGGTGGCCGGTGCCGGGGTCGATCATCCGGAAGTGGTGCGTGAACAGAACCGGGACGCGGGTCGCGGCGATCATCCGGGCGTGGTCGCAGTTGGCGGTGACCGTGCCGGTCCAGAACGCGCGCCCCCACTCGGGGTCGTATTCGCGCAGGTTCTGCGGCGATGACCTGCCTTAACCAAAAGGTGGCGATGATGCGGATCTTCGTCGATCAGGAGCGCTGCGAGAGCCACGGCCAGTGCGTGTCCGCCGCCCCCGAGGTGCTGGCCTTCGACGATGACGGGCTCACGTCGTCCTTTAGGACCCGGTCGAGCCGGCCGCCGACGCCGCCGCCCGCGCCGCCGCCCGGCGCTGCCCGGTCGACGCGCTGCGCATCGAGGAGCAGGGCTGACGCCGATGGCGCAATCGAGCATCCGATCCCCGGCGCCGGCGTTCGACGGCGCCCTGTTCCCCGACGGCGTGCTCGCCGACCCTTTACGAAAGCCTGATCTCCACCGACGGCGATCTGCACGCCCACCTGCGCAAGATCCTCGCGCACAACATCACCCCGCGGGCCGTCCGCCATCTCGAGGCCCAGATCCAGACCCAGGCCGACGCCCTCATCGGCGACCTCGTCGTGCACAGCTGCGCCGGCCAGGGCCTGGCCCGGATGGAGACCCACGCTCTCCTCGCGGCCATGACCAGGGCCGTCGCCCGGGTGGAGCTCGCGGGACCCGCCGTCAGGGCGGCCGACAACCTGATCAACGGGTGGCAGCGGCTTCCGGTCAGGGTGGTTCCGGACAACTGAAGGTATTTTTCACCACGAAACGGGCGCCTGGTCCAGAATGGCGGTGTGGCCGACGAACTTATCACCGGCAGACGAAGGCGGCCTATCCCGAGATCGTGAGCGGGGTACGGGCGCAGCGCGCGTTCCTCGCCTCGGCGGTCCGTTACCTGATCACGCAGCGCGGTGTCCGCCAGTTCCTTGACATCGGCACCGGGCTGCCGGTGGCGGAGAACACGCACGAGGTCGCCCAGTCCCTGGCGCCGGAGAGCCGGGTCGTCTACGTGGACAACGACCCGATGGTTCTCGCGCACGCGCGGGCGCTGCTCACCAGCGCGCCGGAGGGAGCCTGCGCGTACCTCGACGCCGACATCAGGGATACCGGGGACGTGCTGCGCGCCGCCTCCGGGCTGCTGGATTTCGGCCAGCCGATCGCGGTCATGCTGATCGGCATCCTGCACCTGATCCCCGACGCCGACGACCCGGGCGGGATCGTCGCGCGGCTTGTCGGCGAGCTGCCCGCGGGCAGCTGGCTGGCGATCGCGCACCCCGCCAGCGACGTCGAGCGGGACAAGGTCGCCACCATGACCGACCGCTACAACCAGCGCGTCACCACGGCCGCGACGCTGCGCACCCATGGGGAGATCTCGGCCTTCTTCGCGGGCACGGAGCTGCTCCCGCCGGGCGTCGTGCAATACCACCAGTGGCATCCGGAGGAGCCCGCCCGCGACGCCGAGGGCGAGGTGGCCGCCTACTGCGGCCTCGGGCGCAAGCCATAGGACGGCCGCGGCGGCGACGAGGATTCTCGTGATCCGTGACGCCGCCGTGCAGCCCGGGCCTTCGGCCCTATGCTGCAGGTACTGCGTCGAAAGGGAAGGGCGGGCTCTTTATCGTGGCTGACATTCGTTATGTGATTGTTTCCGATCTTCATTTCGGGGCCGAGAACAGCGTGCTGACCATGCTTAACGAACGCCCCTCGACAACCACGGACACTGGCTTTTCCGTCGACCCGCAGCGGCCGAGCCCGGTGCTGAGCCTGGTCATCGACGGCCTGCGCAAGCTCATCGGCGATCAGGACAAGCCGCCGACGCTCATCTTGGCCGGCGACATCCTCGACCTGGCCCTATCCCCCGACAACCTGTCCGCGATGACGTTCCGCCATTTCGCTCGGCTGGCATTCGGCACCGGACGGCCGGTCTTTGATTCCGTGGTCCACTACCTGCCCGGCAATCACGATCATCACCTGTGGGAAGCCACCCGCGAGACCCAGTACACGGACTATCTGACGTCGCAGTCGGCCGACGCCGAGCTGGTGATCCCGTGGCACACCACCAGGCTGCTGCCGACCGCGGAACAACCCACCGCCACCTCGATCCTGCTGACCGGGCTCATTCGCAGCCAGCCGGGCTGCGAGGGAGTCGACGTCCGGGTGTCGTACCCGAACATGGCGCTGCGGACACCCGACGAGCGCCGCTGCCTCATCGTCAGCCACGGGCACTTCACCGAGTCCATCTACTCGCTGATGTCGACGCTCAAGGACACCCTCTATCCCGGCCAGCGCGCTTCCGGGTACGAGGACATCGAGACCCTGGAAGAGGAGAACTTCGCCTGGATCGACTTCTTCTGGTCGACTCTGGGCCAGTCCGGGCAGGTGGGCACGGACATGGGCATGATCTACGCGGACCTGACCAGCCCGGCCGACATCGACGCCCTCGTCTCGAACCTCACCAGGGCGATGCTGGCCAAGGGCAAGGGGCCCGCCTGGCTGCACCCGGCCGAGCTGTGGGCGGTGAACACGATCTTCCAGCGGGAGGCCAACCACGTGGCCACCAGTGAGCGCGGCACACCGTCGGTGACCCTCACTCCCCAGGGCCAGGCCGGGCTGCGGGGCTACCTCGCGGGCCCGATCCTCAAGCAGCTGCAGGACGAGTGGCGGCAGATCCCGGAAGAGGTCACGCTGGTCTACGGCCACACGCACAAGCCGTTCGTTTACCGGTGGCCGGTGGCCGGCTTCCCCCAGCCGGTTCGCATTTACAACACCGGCGGCTGGGTGGTCGACACGGCCCAGCCGGCGCCGGTTCAGGCGGGCACCGCGGTGCTGGTCAACGATCAGCTCGAGGCCGCGTCGGTGCAGTTCTACCGCCAGGAGGCGGCTAACGCCCCCAGTCCGGTCACGCTCCTGCCGCCAGCGGAGGGCGACTCTCCGTCGGCCTGGCACGAGGAGCTGGCGTCCAGGATCGATCCGGCGGCGGAGCCGTGGGCGTCCCTCGCGGAGTCGGCGGCGCAGCTGGTGGCCCAGCGGCACCGGCTCCAGGCCGCGACCGTCGCGATCCGCAACTTCTCCCGCCCCAGCGACGCTCGATGAGCCGATTTAGATAAAAGCCTAATTCGTTAGCAATCCTTGCGGCGCCCGGCCTCTCCATGGCGCCGGTATCGACAATCTTGAAAATCTTCTTCGATGGCGGGCTGCACTGTGCATCTGCAATGTGCAGCCGCACCGTGCGGAGAGCCGGTAATCTTGCGTGCGTCGATACAGCGCTTGTTCCCGTGGTTTCCAAGGAGGCAGATCGATGTCGGCCAGCAACGGAGTCCCCGCCGATCAACTGCAGGCAGACTGGCTCAAGAGCAGACGGAGCAACCCGAGCGGCAACTGCGTCGAGGTAGCGGCGCTGCCGGACGGCGAGATCGCCGTGCGCAACTCGCGCCACCCGTCCGGGCCCGCCCTGGTGTACACGCGCGCCGAGATGAGCGCCTTCCTGGCCGGGGTGAAAGACGGCGAGTTCGACCACCTGGCATAAGGCGGCCGACGGGACCGGGCGCCGCCGCAATTGGCAGAGTCGGGGCCGGCGACCCGTATAAACTAGGCATGTAGGCTCGTGTTGCCAATAAGCGATTATGGCGCCACGCATTCTGCCTGGCCTGCGGCGCTCGCGCTGCGGTCCGGTCTCTCGACATCGGAGCGGTGATGGAAGCTGGCGTGCCGATCGGCGCGCAGCTGCGCCCCGACCCGGACGACGTCCCGGCCGAGGCGACCGTCCTGCGCATGCTGCTCGGCGCGCAACTGCGCCGTCTGCGCGAGGCCGAGGGCATCTCCCCGGAGCAGGCCGGGTACGAGATCCGGGCGTCGCGGTCCAAGATCAGCCGGATGGAGACCGGGCGGGTCGGGTTCAAGATCCGCGACGTCGAGGACCTGCTCACTCTCTACCACGTGACCGACGCGCGGCAGCGGTCGGAGGTGCTCGCCCTGGCCCGCCAGACGAGCGCCCCGAACTGGTGGGCCAACTACGGCGACATCTTGCCGGCCTGGTTCGAGACCTACATCGGGCTTGAGTCGGCCGCGCTGACCATCCGCACCTTCGAGGTCCAGTTCGTGCCCGGGCTGTTCCAGACCGAGGACTACGCGCGGGCGGTCACCCGGCTCGGCCACCACAGCGCGACCGCCGAAGAGATCGAGCGCCGCGTCGCCCTGCGCATGAAGCGCCAGGACCTGCTGACCCGGCCGGAACCGCCGCGGGTGTGGGCGGTCATGGACGAGGCGGTGCTGCGCCGGCCGTACGGCGGCGCCGCGGTGATGCGCGCACAGCTCCGCCGCCTGGCCGAGGCGGCCGCGCTGCCGCACGTGACCCTGCAGGCGGTCCCGTTCAACCGCGGCGGCCACGCCGGCGCGAGCGGGGCGTTCTCGATCCTGCGCTTCCAAGAGCGGGACCTGCCCGACGTGGTTTACATCGAGCAGCTCACCAGCGCCCTGTACCTGGACCAGCGACCGGACGTCGAGCACTACCTGGAGGTCGTGGACCAGCTGAGCGGCGAGGCCCTGACCCCCGCGGAGACGGCGGCCTTCATCGAGCAGGTCGCCCGCGAGACATGACGTCTCCCAGGAGACATGACAGGAACGGGAAAGGCAGAAAATGAGCAGCGACGAGCCGGCCGCGCCGGCCGGCGGCACCGCCGGCAAGGCCAAGCCGCCGGCGTTCGACACCAGCGTTGCCAACCAGGCCCGGATCTACGATTACCTCCTCGGCGGCAAGGACAACTACGCCGCCGACCGGGAAGCCGTCGACGCGGTCCTCAAGATCGCCCCGGAGATGGGCTTCACCGCCCGGGCGAACCGGGCGTTCCTCGGCCGCGCGGTCCGCTACCTGGCCGTCGAGGCCGGGATCAGGCAGTTCCTCGACATCGGCACCGGCATCCCGACGGCGGGCAACACGCACCATGTCGCCCAGGCCGCAGCGCCGGAATCCCGGGTCGTCTACGTGGACTACGACCCGATCGTGCTCGCCCACGCCCGCGCGCTGCTGACCAGCAGCGAGGCCGGCGCCACGGAGTACATCGACGCCGACCTGCGCGATACCGACACGATCCTCCTCCGGGCCGGCCGGCTGCTCGACTTCACCCAGCCGGTGGCGGTCACGATGCTCTTCATCCTGCACGCGATAGCGGACGAGGATGACCCGCACGCGATCGTGGCCACGGTCCTTGACGCCCTGCCCCCCGGCAGCTACCTGGCCCTGTCCCACCTCGGGTCGGACATCTTCGACGAGGAGGCGCAGCAGGGCTTTCAGAACATCGTCGGCCGGATGAGCCAGCAGCAGTACACGGGCCGCAACCGCGAGCAGATGCTGCGCTTCTTCAAGGGCATGGAACTGGTCGAACCCGGCCTGGTGCGGATCGAGGAATGGCGGCCGGACCCCGGCAGCGTCGCCGACTACAAGTCAACCGCGTGGGGCGCAGTCGGCCGCAAGAGCTGATCGAAGCGGCGAGCGAACGGGTACGCGTCGCCGGGCCAGCGCGCGGACAGGTAATTGCGATCCTGCAACCACGAACGCCGCGGTGTCGTCGGTCGCGGTGCCGCGGGCGGTCCGGCCATCATCGCACGCCTCGACGCGCTTGCCTGGTTGCTGCACCGCCAGGCAGCGTCACGTCCGCCGGCCGACCGCGCCCTGGGGCACCGCGCCCTATTCGATGTGGTGCACCGGGGCGCGCTTGTAGACGGGGGTTGGGATGCCCTCCATGCGCGCCTTCAGCTGCAGGGCGAGGTAGAGGGAGTAATAGCGCGACAGGGCCAGGTTGCCGCCGTGGAACCACAGGCCCTCCTGGGCCGTCGGCTTCCACATGTTGCGCAGTTCGCCCTCCCACGGGCCCGGGTCCTTGGTCGTGTCCGACCCGAGCCCCCAGACCTTCCCGACCTTGTCTGCCAGATCCTGGCCGATGATGTCGGCGGCGAGCTGGTTCATCGACCCGTAGCCCGTCGCGTAGACGACCAGGTCGGCCGGGAGCCTGGTGCCGTCATCGAGCACCACCTCGTCCTCGGTCAACTCGGCCACCTGCCCCTTCGCCAGCTTGATGTCGCCGTTCGCGACCAGCTCGGAGGCGCCGACGTCGATGTAGTAGCCGGATCCGCGCCGCAGGTACTTGAGGAACAGGCCGGAGTCGTCCTCGCCGAAGTCCAGCTCGAAGCCGGCCTGGTCCAGGCGGCGGTAGAACTCGGCGTCGCGTTCCCTGATCGCGTTGTAAACCGGGACCTGGAACGCGTGCAAGATACGGAACGGCAGCGAGGCGAAGATCGTGTCCGCCTTGAACGTGGTCATGCCCGCCGCGACCGCGCCCTCGGAGTAGAGGTCGCTGAGGCCGAGGTCCATCAGCGAGTCGGACCGCACGACGTGGGTCGAGCTGCGCTGCACCATGGTGACGTCGGCGCCGGCCTCCCACAGCGCCGCGCAGATGTCGTGGGCGGAGTTGTTCGACCCGATCACGACGGCCCGCTTCCCCTTGTACCGATCGGGGCCCGGGTGGGCCGAGGAGTGATGCTGGTCGCCGCGGAACTTCTCCCGGCCGGGGATCTCGGGGACGCTGGGCAGGCCTGACGCTCCCAGCGCGAGCACCAGCTGCCGGGGCCGGAGCGTGATCTCCTGGCCGTCCCGGTCGACCACGACCGCCCATCCGTCACCGTCGCGGACGGCGGACTTGCAGGTCGTCGAGCCCCAGTAGTTGAGCTCCATGACCTTCGCGTACATCTCGAGCCAGTCGCCGATCTTGTCCTTCGGCGAGAACACCGGCCAGCTCGCCGGGAACGGCAGGTAGGGCAGATGGTCGTACCAGACCGGGTCGTGCAGCGCGAGGGACTTGTAGCGGTTGCGCCACGAGTCGCCGGGGCGCTCGTTGCGCTCGACGATGATCGTCGGGACCCCGAGCTGGCGCAGCCGCGCGCCGAGCGCGATGCCGCCCTGGCCGCCGCCGATGATCAGCACCTCGGGCTGCACGGCGGAGCCGAGCTCGGCGGCCTCGCGGGCCCGGCTCTCGGCCCACGTGGCCCGGTCGCGGAACGCACCGTGGCGCACGCCCTTGGCCCGCCGGTCGTTGACCGGCTCCTCGTGGCCACTGAGCTCGTCGAGGGTCGTGAGCAGCGTGAACGCCTCGCCGCCAATGAGCCGCAGCAACCCGCTGCCCCGCCCGGCCCGGGTCTCGAAGGCGATCCAGGCGGTGACGACGCCGTCCGCCTCGGCCGGCTCCTCGGAAACCCGGAAGCCGACCGGATCGACCTCGTCGAGCGTGGCCCGGAGCAGGTCGGCGACGCCGGCCCGCCCCTCGACGGTGGTGATGTTCCAGGTGAACGAGATGATGTCGCGCCAGTAGCTCTCCTCGGCGAACAGCGCCGCCGCGGCTTCCGCGTCGCGCGCGGTGAGGGCCGTCTGGAACGAGCTCAGCCACTCGTCGGTTGCCGACGCGGCGGCGCTCGCCTTCTGGTCGATGGACTGAGTCACTCGCGGCCTCCCCGCCCTCAGACGACTGTCCTGTCAGCCTAAGCTCGCCGCCGCCATCAATCCAGGCTGGCCGGAGGCCGCAGCCGGCTTCCGGATCAGCGCGGCGGCCATCCAACGACACGGTCGAACGTCGCTGCGGTGCCGGGGCGCTTACGCGTCGACGACGATCTCCCCGGCCGGAGTCCGCTGCACGGCCCGGACGCGCGGTACCAGCGCGACGAGCACGCACGGAACCGACCCGAGAACGGCCGCGCCGATCAGCGTCGGGGTGAAGCCGATCGACGCGGACAGCGGTCCCATGACCAGCCAGCCGACCGGCATGATGACCAGCGATACGAACCAGTCGTAGGCACCGACCCGCGCGCGGACCTGGTCCGGGATCAGTACCTGCATGGCGGTGAACCACACGCTGTTGC
>Ga0335072_10006699_pt1 | contig 16817 bp, 14 predicted proteins | sample Lox_Sample_21_FD_206725 | JGI IMG/M metagenome (GOLD analysis project Ga0335072, IMG submission 206725) | Soil microbial communities from Loxahatchee National Wildlife Refuge, Florida, United States - Lox_Sample_2.1 | ecosystem: Environmental > Terrestrial > Soil > Wetlands | place: USA...
CGCCGCCCCGCGCAGCCTCCCGTGGGTCCGGACGCTCTGGATAGAATCAGGGCCGGACGCGCCGCACTGCGTGTACTGCCGCTTGTTTCCAGGAAGCGCGCACGGCTCGCATTGAGCGGCCGCTAGGCCGGCAGACGGCGCTCCGCCAGGCTTGCCAACAGCGCGGCACCGGCGGGTAGCGCTTCGTCGTTGAAGTCGAATGACGGGTGGTGCAGCGGTGGGCTGCTCTCGCCCTTGCGGCTGCCGACCCAGACGTAGGCGCCCGGTACCTGCTGCAGCATGAAGGCGAAGTCCTCCGCGGTCGCCGCGGGAGAGTCCGCGCGCACAGCCTGGCCGAAGAGGGCGTCGGCGGCGTCGAGGGCGTGCTGCGCACACTCCGGGTCGTTGACCGTTGCCGGATAAATGCGGCGATACTCGAGTGTGGCGCTGCAGCCGGCAGCCTTGGCGGTCAGCTCCACCCATTCGCGCAGTGTCGCTTCCAGCTTGTCCTGCACCGCGGCATCGAACGTGCGCACGGTGCCCCAGAGCTTCACCTCGGGCGGCAGCACGTTGAATGAGGTGCCTCCCTCGATGCGGGTGATGGACAACACCGCGGTGGCCGCGGGATCGATGCGGCGCGCGATCAGGGTGTGGGCGCCCGTCACGATTTGCGCAGCGCAAAGCACGGCATCTGCAGTGAGGTGCGGCATTGCGGCGTGGCCGCCTACCCCGCGCACCGTGATCGTGAAGCGATCCGAGGCGCCCATGATGGGGCCGGCCCTGGTGGCGATGGTACCGGCGGGCAGCGTCGGCCAGTTGTGCAGGGCGTAGACCTCCGCGCAGGGAAACCTCTTGAAGAGACCGTCCTCGATCATCGCGCGGGCGCCGGCGAGTCCCTCTTCCGCCGGCTGAAAAAGCAGATGTACGCGGCCGTTGAATCGCCGCGTCTCCGCGAGATAACGCGCCGCGCAAAGCAACATCGCCGTGTGTCCATCGTGCCCGCAGCTGTGCGCAACACCGGCATTGACGCTGGCGTGCGCGGCGCCGGAGGTCTCCTGGATCGGCAACGCATCCATGTCGGCCCGCAGGCCGATCGACTTCTCCCCGCCGCGGCCCGTGATGACACCGACCACGCCGGTCTTGCCGATACCCTCGTGCACCTCGATACCCCATGCGCGCAGCAGCTTCGCGACCACCGAGGCCGTCCGACTTTCGTCATACGCGAGCTCGGGATGGCGATGCAGGTCGCGGCGCACCTCGCGCATTTCCGCCGCCAGCTCGTGGATGCGGGCGAGGAGGGGGGACGGCTGTGTTGGCTCGGTTTTGCCGGGGCTCATGCCGCAAGTATAAACAAACCGGGGGGCGTCCGTGCCCCGCCGCGGCCGGGGGTCACGCCGCGGGCTGATGCCCCGGGGGCGGCACCGAGTCGGGCTCCGCGATGATCACGTGGCTCAACTTCGGGCCTGCCCAGCGCTCGACGTCGTCGATCAGGGTGAAGCCCGCCGGCACGACGATCAGCGTCAGTGCCGTCGAGGTGATGAGGCCGCCGATCACGGCGATTGCCATTGGGGCCCGGAACGAATCCCCTACCGCGAGCGCGACGGGCATCATGCCCGCGACCATGGCGAAGGTCGTCATGACGATCGGACGCGCGCGCTTGTGACCTGACTCCAGGAGGGCCGTCAGGCGGTCCTTGCCGGCGCGCATCTCTTCGATCGCGAAGTCGACGAGGAGAATGGCGTTCTTGGCGACGATGCCCATCAGCATCAGGAATCCGATCATCACTCCGAGCGACAGCGCATTGTGCGTCAGCACCAGCGCCAGCACGGCGCCGCCGAGTGACAGCGGCAGTGACGACAGGATCGTGAGCGGCTGCAGCACGCGCACGAAGAGCAGCACCAGGACCGCGAACACCATCAGCAGCCCGGTCAGCATGGCGATGCCGAAGTCGGTGAAGAGCTCACTCATGAGCTGCGCGTTGCCGGTCTCGACCAGCCGCACGCCATTGGGCAGGTGCTTCAGCGAGGGCAGGGCATAGATCTCCTTGAGGGCCGTGCCGAGCTGGATGCCGTTCAGGTCGGCGTCGATGGCGACGCGAAGGCTCTGGTCATAGCTGTTGATCGTCGTCGGCCCTTCGCCGAAGGCGAAGTCCGCGACAGCCTTCAGCGGCACGGTGCCGCCGGCCGTGGTCGGGACCGGCAGATTCTCCAGGGCGTTGAGATTCCGCCGGGCGGATCGCGGCAGGTCGACGAGGATCGGCACCTGGCGGTCGGGCAGAGTGAACTTGGCGTCATTCTGCACCAGATCGCCGAGCGTCGCGATACGGATGGTATCGCTGATATCCGCCACGGTGACGCCGAGACGCGCCGCGAGATCGAACCTCGGGCGGATCAGGATCTCGGGCTGCGGCAGGTCATCGTCGGAGCCGACGTCGACAACCCCCGGGAGCGAGCGCATCTGCTCCATGATTCCGCGGGCCGTACGCGAAACCAGCCCCAGGTCATCGCCCGTCAGGTCGATCGTGATGGCGTGACCGTCGGAGTCGCCATTCTGCGTCTGGAAATTCATCCGCGCGTCGGGAACCGCCTTCAGGAGTCCGATGACGCGGTTCTGCCAGACCTGCTGGCTGACGCTGCGTTTGTCGCGCGGCACCAGGGTGATGTAGAGATCGGCGGTATTCAACGAGCCGTCGCCGATGGACTCGTCCACGCTGGACACCTCGGGCTGACGCGCGACGATGTGGTAGACCTCGTCGGCGATCGTCTTCGTGTCATCGAGCGACACACCGGGCGGCAGCTCGATGTGCAGCGCGGTGTTGCTCGAGTCCGAATCGGGAATGAAGGACTTCGGCATGAGCATCAGGCCGACCACCGACACGGCGAAGAACAGCGTGCCGGCGATGATCGTTTTCCAGCGGTGGTGTATGCACCAGCGGAGCACCCTGAGATAGCCCGCCATGATCGGGCCGTCCTCGCCCTCGACGTGGCCGGCTTTATCCGACTTCAGCGCGTAAGCGGCGATCACCGGAGTCAGCAATCGCGCGACGAGCAGCGAGAAGAACACGGCGGCCGCCACGGACAGCCCGAACTGCTTGAAGTACTGGCCGATGATGCCCCCCATGAAGCTCACCGGCATGAACACGGCGATGATGGTCGCCGAGGTGGCGATGACCGCGAGGCCGATCTGGTCGGCTGCGTCGAGCGCCGCCTGGAAGGCGCTCTTGCCCATGCGTTTGTGGCGCACGATGTTCTCGATCTCGACGATGGCGTCGTCCACCAGGACGCCGGAGACCAGCGACAGCGCCAGCAGGGTGATCTGGTTGAGCGAGAAGCCGACCCACTGCATGAAGAGGAAGGTCGGGATGGTCGCGAGCGGGATGGCCAGCGCCGAGATCAGCGTGGCGCGCATGTCGCGCAGGAACACCCACACCATCAGCACCGCGAGAATGGAGCCCTCGATGAGGGCTCTCATCGCGGAGTGATAGTTCTCCTCGGTGTAGGTCACCGTCGTGAAGGTCTGCGCGATCCTCACCGCGGGATACTGTTTGCGGATCTTGTCGAGCGCCGCCTTGACCCCGTTCAGCACCGAGACGTCGGAGACGTTCGGAGCGTGCGATACGGAGAAAGAGATGGCGGAACGGCCGTCGTAAAAGTCGTAGCTGCGGATTTCGGCCGCCGCGTCGCGAACGTCGGCAATATCCGCGAGCTTCGCATACCGCCCCCCCGGCAGCACGATCTGCGTGTTCGCGAGCTGGCGGACCGTATCGGCCCCGCCCAACACGCGGATCAGCTGCTCACCGTCGCCGAGGTCGGCCTGGCCGCCGGGCATGTCGATGTTGAGGTCGCGCAGCTGATCGTTGACCTGCGAGGCGGTGATGCCCAGCGCCTGCATGCGGGCAGGGTCGAGCTCCACATTGATCTGCCGGTCGACACCGCCGGAGCGCTGCACCTGCGCCACACCCGGCACGGTCAGAAGATTCTTGCTGATGGTGTTGTCGATGAACCAGGAGACTTCCTGCGGCGACATGCCGGGAGAGCTGACCTCGTAATAGACCAGGGGTCCGCCGCCGACCCGGATCTGTTGCACGACCGGCGGCTGGATGTCCTGCGGCAGGTCGACCTGCACCTGGTCCACGACATTGCGCACGTCGGCCACCGCGCGATCGATAGGCGTGCCGATGCGGAATTCGATGTCCGTCTCGGCCGCGCCCTCGCTGGCGACGGAGTTGATGTGATTGATGTCGGGGATGCTGGCCACGGCGGCCTCGACCCGGCGGACGATCTGGGTCTCGACCTCCTCCGGGGCGGCGCCGGGTTGGCTGATGTTCACCGATACCATCGGGTACTCGATGGGCGGATTCAGCGTGACCGGCAGCCTGATGAAGGCGATCGTGCCCGCGAACAGCAGCACCGCGAACAACACCATCGGCAACACCGGGTTGCGGATGGCCCAGGCGGAGAGGTTCTTCATGATTGCGGCGCTCCTGCCGACGTCACCGTCACTTTCTCGCCGTCATGCAGGAAGCCGCCGTCCATCGCCACCACGCGCTCCCGTCCCGACAGGCCGCCGGCGATGACGACTCCATCGGGAATGACGCTGCCCACGGTGACCGTGCGGCGCTTCACCTGACCGTCCTTCCCCACCACATAGACATATGATCCATCGGTGTCGGCCATGACGGCGGTCTGAGGCAACACCGGCCGCTGCGCCTGGGCGAGCGTGACCATGCTGCGCGCGAATGCGCCCGGCCGCAGCGCGGGGTTGGGAGGCAGCGCGATGCGAACTTCGCCGAGGCGGCTCTGCGGATCGATCACCGCGCCGAGCAGCCAGATCCGGCCGAGGAACGGCTGCGGGTTGCCGATCAGGTAGACGGAAGCCGACTGGCCGACCTCGAGGCCGGCCATGTCCTGCTCCGCGACCTGGCCGATCATCTCGACCTGGCCGGAGTCCTCGAGGTCGAACAGCGGGGTGCCGCCCGAGCCCGCGATCTGACCGACTTCGGCGTTGCGGGTGAGGACGATGCCGTCCACCGGCGCGACGATCCGCGTCAACGCGAGCTTCGCGCGCATGACCGCGAGCTGCGCCGCCGCCACCTTGATGTTGGCTGCATCCATGATGGATGCGGCCTGCAGCTTCTCGATGTCCTGGACCGACAGGCCGCCCGCCGGACCGGCAGCGACGCCGCGACGATACTCGGCAGCGGACAGTGCGGCCTGAGCGCGCGCCTGGTCGAGTGCCGCGCTCAGCTGTGCGACCTGGGGCGCGAGCACCGAATCATCGAGCTGGGCGAGAACCTGCCCGCGCCTGACGTGGTCACCCACCTGCACGTAGACCGCGGTGATCCGTCCGGTATCGCCGGAGTTGCCGATGGGAAGCTCATGGCGCGCTTCCACGGTTCCGGTGAAGGTCACCTGGGTCGCGACCGGCTGCAGGCCGGGCGTGACGACGCTCACCAGGGGAATGGAGGTGGCGGCCGCGAGGGTCACGACCGGCTTGGGCGATGATGCCCGGGTCATCACGACAGCAACGGCGATGGCGATCGCCGCCACGATTCCGGCGCCTGCAAACAGCCATTTGCGTCGCACGCGGTTTCGGGCCGGATCGAATATCAACACATTGCCTTCCGAGTCCTGTTGCAGCTGAGCGCCCATGAAAGCTCCTAAACCAGTCCAACGCCCTTGGGTACCCGCACGACCACCGTACCGGCGATCTTGTCGTGCCACGCCTGATGCTCATGATCGACGGCGATCCAGATGAATCCCAGGCCGCAGATCACGAGAGAGAGAAAACAACCGAGGGCGCGCACGATCGCGGTGCCCCAGTCGAGCGGGCCGCCGCCGATGCGCACCACCTTCAGGTCGCAGACGATGCCGCCGACCGTGGTGCCTTTCAGCTTCCACATGATGGCGCCGTAGGTCGCGAGGAAGAGCAACGTCCCTTTGTCTCCGTGGCGCACAAAGCTCGTCGCCACGCCTACCAGGATCAGGTCGATCAGCAGGGCCAGCATGCGGATCCAGAAGCCGGCGCGGGGGAGCGCGGCGATGTCGAGCACATCGTGCACGTGGGCAGCCGGCGCGCCGGGCGGCGGGGGCGGAGGAGGAGGCGGCGGCGTCGAGCCGGTGGCCGCCGCGCTTTCCGCGCCGGGGTTGCCGATGACGGGGTCGACTGCGGCGCTGGCCGCCCATGACGGCGGCGGAGCTGCCGCGCCTGCCGCTCCCGCGGTACCCGCCGGGCCGGCCGCGCCACCGGCGCTGGTGGTGTCAGGTCCGCGCGACGCGGGCTTCACGGGTGCCGGCCTGAAGGCGACCAGCAGCGTGTAGATCACCGCACCGAAGCCGAATACGCCGACCAGGGTGTAGAGCAGGAATCCGAGGATCGGGACCATGTAGAGCAGCAGCATGATCAGGCCGCCCACGAGCACTTCGAGCGCCGCTCCCGCGGGGACGGGGAGCTCCGAGTTATCGAGCCGCAGGACACGGCTGCCCAGCCAGGCGACGGTGACCAGCCGTCCGAAGATGGCCACGCACGTCAACGCAATGGCGAGCAGGGGGATGACCGGGATGCCGATGACCGTGATGCAGAGGGCCAGCAACACGACGGGCAGGAGCAACGTGACGATGATGGTCGTGAGGATGGATGCGCCAGGATGCATCTCCAGGGTGCGCACGCAGCGCCGTACCCCATCCGGCACAATCGCCGCGATCAGGACGTAGAATCCGAGCATCCCGAGCGCGAGCCACCAGGCCCAGGTCAGGTCGAGATCGGGAGCGAGCGGCCGGCCGTAGACGAGGCAGTGCCGGATCCAGGCGTGCACCCACTCCACATCGCCGAAAATTCCGGACATGACGCCGGTGGTGCTCCCGTGTATCACGGTCGAGGAGCTGCGTTCGATGGTCCCCATTACTTCCGTGACGTCGCCGTTGATGACTGCCTGAGGTCCGAGCTTCACATTGCCCAACACTGCGACCACGTCGCCGTCGACCTTGCCGTTGATGTAGGCGTTGCCGAGCACCGCCACCGCACCGCCACTGCCGACGGTTCCGTTGACAGTCACGTTGCCCATCACTGCGACGACGGAATCGGATACGTCACCGTCCGCTTCGGAGTTGCCCATGATCGCGACCACGTCCTCGGCGCTCTCGCCGGCGGGCAGCAGGGAGTCGTGATCGACCGAGACGATCTGACGGTCGTGTTGGCTCATCGAGCCATCGCTGTCCTGCGCCTGCGCCGGAAGCATGCAGCCGGCGAGGCATGCGAGCATGGCGCAGGCGAACAGCCAGCGGAGGAAGTTCTTCATGTCAGGTGAACCTTGGAATATGCGAGTCTGGGATAGAGCAGCGTGTAGCCGACCGCGACGAGCGCGAACAGGACGGCGTAAAGAGCGGCGGTGGCGATCATTCCGCCGAGAAGCCACTCGCGCGGGATACTCTGGATCATGTGAGTGAAGAGCGCGCCGAGCGAGGCGAGAGTGTGCCGGGTGCCCTGCACTACGGCGAGCGGGCCCGCGACGCGGGAACGGGTCACGGTGACCAGCCGCGTCACCAACCACAGGGACAGAACCCACACCAGCGGTACACAAACAGCGCAGCCCGCGATCACCGGCACCCGCACACCGGCGGGCCACGACGCGATCCCACGGCGCCACCAGGGCTGCCGCGCCCGCGCCGCGAGCTCGCTCAGTACGCGCGCCTCGAGCGAGGCGGGCGCCTGCCGCAGCGGCTGATCCCGCAGCACCTGGCTCACCAGGCGCTCGAGCTTCTCTTCAGTCTGATCGCGTGTGCTCATGATTGTGCACCCGGCTGGGTAGAGGGGGAGCGGCGCCGATGGTCCGTTGCGCCGAGGCCGCCCGGGGCGAGGAGGCTCGCCATGGCGACTCTTCCACGGAGAATGTCCGTCTTGACCTTCGCGAGGGAGATGCCCAGCTTGTCCGCGATGTCCTGGTAGGGCATCTCCTCGTAGTGATAGAGCACGAGCGGAACGCGCTGATGAGTCGGCAGGTCCTGGAGCGCACGCTCCACCAATGCCCGTCGCTCATCCGCTTCCAGCTCCGAGAGAACCGTGTCGAAAACCTCCGCGGCAGAGTCCAGCTCTTCCTCACGGCTGTCGTCGGAAAAGATCTCCGAGAAGAGACGCCAGCGCTTACGGTGGCGGGTGAGGTGATTGAGGGTCAGATTCGTGGCGACGGTCTTCAGCCACCCGCCAGCCTTGGGGCTCGAGCGCAGATTGTCGAAGCTCTCATACGCGCGCAGGAACACTTCCTGGCTGATGTCCTCGGCCTGGGCCGGGTTGGACGTCAGCCGGAGTGCGGTCGAGAAAACCATATCCTGATAGGCGCGCATGAATGCTGCGAACTCGTTCGGGTCGATGGGCCGGGGGCTTGCCTGGTGCACGGGTGTGTCATCGTTTGGGGCAAGAACACGGCGGGCGCGGGAAAGTTACAGCCCGACGGGGGCTGTAACTATACACAGTATCCGCCCGCTCGAGCGCGATCAGCGCTTTTCGCCCGCGTAGACCATGTAGACGTCACTGCGCTCGTAGTGCGAAGGCTCCGGCCGCGGGGCATGCACGAAACCCGAAGACTCGTACAGGGTGATCGCGGGCGTCAGCTTGCTGTTGCTCTCGAGGAAGAGCTCGCGCGCGCCACGCTCCAGGTAATCCGCGATCACGGCCTGGATGAGCTTGCGGCCGATGCCGAGTCCCTGGTGGCCGGCGGTCACGGCCATCTTCGAGAGCTCGAAACGCGCGCTGCCGGCGCTGAGCAAGGCGCAGGTGCCGACGATCGAGCCCTGGTAGCGGGCGAGGTAGATCGCGCCACCGTCGCGCAATATGCGCATGGGTCTGGAGAGCACGGCGATGTCGATGGGCTCCACCCGAAAGTACTTCTCCAGCCATTCGATGTTGAGGCGCTTGAAATCGGCGGCATGGCGGCGCTCGAACGGGATGATCTCGACGGCGGCCGGGTCCTGCAGCCGGGAGCGGATCCGGGCGGCAAAGCCACGCGTTTCGAGCGCGTGGTCGACGGCCGTCAGGTGTTGGGAAAAGGGATGCTCGGCCTCGAGATCGGCCACCGCCGCGACGATCGCCTTCCAGACAGGCTCCAGGCGCTCCATGACCTTGCGGCCGCGCGGCGAGAGCGCGAGCAGCCGGCGCCGGTCGTCGCGTGGATCGGGCAATTCCCGGATGACCCGGTGGCGCAGGAGCTTGCGGCTCATCTGGCTCACCGCCGGATGGGTCTGCCCGAGCCTCACCGCCAGCTCCGAGATGCCGAGCCGGCCGTGATCCCGCAGCATGAACAGAATCGGGAAGCAGCGGGACGGCAGAGTGACGCCCGCCCCGCGATATACCTCATCCACGCCGGCGTAGAGGGCCTCGCTCACCTTGCGCATGCGCGAGCCGAGGAGAAGTGAGCCGTAGTCGTGCAGCGTCGTCATGGCCAGCGATCGAAATGGCGCGCATCGACGGGCAGCGGCGGATGCTTCTCCAGGGGGCGCCCGTGACGGATGCCGGTCTGCTCCGCGTTTTCCATAGCGAGATGGCCTTGCGGCAAAGGGGGGCGAACTATATCCGTAAGTGCTTACGGATGGAATGGCGGCCGGGCCTGAATGAGAGCCGGGTCAGCGCGCGCGGGTCATAGCCCGCCGGAAACGTCCAGCACGGAACCGGTGACGTAAGACGCGGAATCACTGAGCAGCCAGACGATGGCGGCGGCGATCTCGTCGGGCCGTCCGGCCCGGCCCAGCGGCGTCGCGGCCCCCAGCTTGCGGGCCCGATCGGGATCGCCCGTGGTCGCGTGGATTTCGGTCTCCACCAGCCCCGGCCTGACGGAATTGACGCGGACCCCCTCGGCGCCCAACTCCTTGCCGAGCCCGATGGCGAGCGTATCGAGCGCGGCCTTGGAGCCCGCGTAATCGACGTATGTCGCCGGCGATCCCAGGCGCGCCGCGCCGGAAGATACGAGCACTATCGAGCCGCCGTTGCCGCCGCGGCTTCGCGACAGGGCGCGCGCCGCCTCGCGGGCGCAGAGGTATGCGCCGAGCACATTGACCTCGAGCATTCTGCGCAGGCGATCGGCGCTCATGTCCGCGAGGCGCATGGCGGGCGCCGTGATGCCGGCGTTGATGACTACACCCCGGAGCGGTCCGAGATCCGCCTGTGCCTGCGCGAACATCGCCACCACGTCCGCCTCCACCGAGACATCGCCCCGGATGGTGGTTGCTGCCGCGCCCCGCTTTTGCACTTCCGCAGCCGTGTCGGCGGCCGCGCGCGCATCGTTGCGATAATTGATGGCGACGGGCCAACCGTGCGTCGCGGCAAGCAGGGCCGTTGCGCGGCCGATGCCCCGCGATGCGCCGGTGACCAACACCGCACTCTTGTCCGCATTCTTCGCTGCATTCATGGCGGCATGCGCCCACGGGATGGGTGCCGCATTTTAGAAGGGAGTGGCACGCGGGCGCATCCCGATTTAGGGGTAGGTGGCACTTGAGCCAAACAGTTCGATACGCTACGAAGCGTCCTCATGATTGGAATGCTAAGGTAAGCCGCGCCATGAAGACGCCCGTCGCACGCACAACATCCAAACGGCTCCGCCGCCGCGCGCTTCGAGTGACGATCTGCACGCTCGGCATCGGAGCCAGCGCGATCGCCGCGGCAACTTCGCAGAGCGCCGCGTCGTCGCAGGAGGGCATGAATGACGCCTGGTGGACTGGCCCACTGCTCGCACCCAACGCAGCAACCCTGCCGCAGGGTCATTGGCTGATCGAGCCGTATGTGTACGACGTCATGACCTACGGTGAATTCGATCGGAACCGAACGCTGCAAAACACTGGCGCAGCGCATGATTTCGGCTCGCAGTCCTACATCGAGTACGGTCTGATCGACAGAGTGACGCTGGGCCTCATCCCCCGTCTTGGATTTCACGAATCCAGCGCGGGGCAGGACTCATCCGATTTCACGGTGGGCGACACCACGCTGCAGGCGGCGCTTGGGCTCACACAGTTTCATCAGGGCAGCCACGTTCCGGCCACGGCACTCGTGATCCAGGAGACGTTTCCGACAGGCAGGTACGATCGGCTCAATGGGCAGACCGACGGTGCCCTTGGCAGTGGCGCGTACTCGACGACTGTAGCGTTGTATTCCCAGATGTATTTTTGGATGCCCAACGGGCGCATCCTCCGTACGCGCCTCGATCTCTCGTATGAAGCGTCTCAGTGGGCGTCCGTGCACGACATCAGCGTCTACGGCACGTCCAATGGTTTCAACGGACGAGCCCATCCGGGGCAGAGCGTGTTCGGGGATCTGGCGTTTGAATACAGCATGACGCAAAGCTGGGTGCTCGCAACGGATTTCTGGTGGGAGCACGACGGCAATACGCAGATCCAGGGAGGCTACGCGCCGGCCACCACCTCGGTGCTCCCCGCGTACCTGGTGCAGAATTCCGGATCGGATGACATGCTCTATGTCGCGCCGGCGGTGGAATACAACTGGAGTCCCGCAATGGGTGTGATTGCCGGTGCCAGAATCACCGCCGCGGGCCGCAATGTCGGCGCGACGGTAACTCCCGTGGCGGCGATCAATATGTTCTTCTGAGAGGGGGAAGGAATTCGGTGAGCTTCCTATCGACGACGCGCCTCGTGGCGGAGCTGGGCTCGCGACGCATTTCGGCGGCCGAGGCGCTCGAGCAGGCCATCGGGAGGATCGAGGCGGGAGACGGCGACATCAATGCCGTCGTCGTCAAAGACTTCGAGCGGGCGCGCACTGCCGCTGCTGCTGCCGACGTTGCTCTGTCGCGGGGAGATCGACGCCCTTTGCTTGGCGTGCCGATGACGGTCAAGGAGTCTTTCAACGTCGCGGGGCTTCCGACGACGTGGGGCGTACCGGATGCCTCCACTCTGAAACCGCTCCACGATGCGGTCACAGTAGCCCGTCTCAAGGCGAGCGGCGCAGTCATCATCGGCAAAACCAACGTCTCGACGTACCTCGGCGACTGGCAGAGTGTCAATGCCGTGTATGGTCGCACGCGAAATCCGTGGGATCTCGCGCGCACGCCGGGCGGGTCTTCCGGTGGGGCTGCGGCGGCGCTGGCTGCAGGATTCGTGTCGCTCGAGCTGGGCTCGGACCTGTTCGGCTCGTTGCGAGTTCCCGCGCATTGCTGCGGGGTGTTTGCTCACAGGCCGAGTCACAGTCTGGCTCCGATGCGGGGTCATGCGCCGCCGGGCACTCCGGAGCTTTCCGTCACGACCGATACCGAGCTCGGTGCAGGCGGTCCTCTCGCGCGCTGTACGGAAGACCTCATGCTGGCGCTCGACGTGCTCGCGGGCCCGGATGACGCGCAGGCCAAGGCGTATCGGCTCGCGCTGCCCCCTGCGCGCCATGCACACTTGAGGGACTTCAGAGTGTTGGTGCTGCAGAGTCATCCGCTGCTGCCGATCTCGAGTGAGGTTGGCACGGCGGTGGAGCGCTTTGCGACTCATCTGCGCAACACCGGCGCAACGGTCGCCGACACCAGCCCGCTGCTGCCGGATCTGACTGAGATCGCGGAGACTTTCAGCTGGCTGCTGATGGCATTGCTCGGCGCCGGCTTCCCGGACGTAGCCTATGCAAGCCGGAAGGACAGGGCGGCACGACTTCCAGCCGGAGACAACAGCCGCGAGGCGATGCAGGCAAGGGCCCTGGTGTCGAGTCATCGCGATTGGTTGCGGGCGCAGCGCACCCGCGCCGCCATCTCGCATCAATGGCGGCAGTTGTTTCGGGACTGGGACGTGGTGATTTGCCCGGTACTGCCGACAACGGCTTTTCCGCATGATGATGCTGAAATGGATCAGCGGGTCATCGATGTCGACGGCAGGCGGATTCGCTACGGATTGCAGGCGGCCTGGGCCGGTCCGGCCTCACTGTCGGGCCTGCCGGCCACGGCGATGCCGATAGGTCTCGGCAGCGGCAGCGGCCTGCCCGTCGGTGTGCAGATCATCGGGCCCTATCTCGAGGATCGTACGACGCTCGCGTTCGCGCAGCTCGCCGAGCGGGAGTTCGGCGGCTTTCAGGTCCCGCCCGGCTTTTCCTGAGCGCTGGAGTGATCAGCTGAGCGCGATCTGACCGGTCTCGAGCAGGGATTTGAGGTTCGAGAGAACCTTCGGCCAGCCGCCGGAGACTGCCTCGATGAGCTTGGAGTCGCCGCGCTCCATGACGTGCGTGATGGTGAGCTTCACGGCCTCCTTCTCGGGCTCGAGCTCCATCGTGCAGCGGGAATATCCCTCGACCTGCAGCTCCGGCCTGAATTCGTTGCGCCACCTGATGACGAGGCGCTTGGGACGTTCGGCTTCCACCACCTCGCCGCTGTCGGCGAGGCGTCCATCGGGGAACACGAGCTTCCACGCCGACCCCGGAAGCCAGTCCGACTCCGCATGTACGCCGAACCAGTACTGCTTCATGGTTGCCGGGTCGGTCAAGGCGGTCCAGAGCTTCTCCGGCGTCGTGCGGATGTAGGTCACGTACATATAGGTCGATCTATTCATCACGCTCACCCTCCAGAAGCCGCTTCAGGTCGTGCAGCGCCTTGAGCCGCGGCTTTTCGAATTTGTGGATCCAGCGCTCGTAGATCTCCTGCAGCGGCACTGGATTGAGGTAGTGCAGCTTTTCCCGTCCGTGCCGCACGGTCGCCAGCAGATTGGCGGCTTCCAGGATGCCGAGGTGCTGCGTAACGGCCTGGCGCGTCATGTCCAGGTGCTTGCACAAATCACCGAGGGTCTGACCGTCATGTGCATGGAGGAGGTCGAGGAGCTTTCGCCGGCTGGGGTCCGCCAGCGCCTTGAACAGCAGATCGGGGTCGTTCATCCGGGAGTCCGATGCCGGGAGAATAATAGGCAAGTAAATACTTGCATGTCAAGCGCCGCACCCAGCGCAAGTGCCGGCGCAATTGGTACAATAATTCCGCGTTGGGCCTGTAGCACAGCGGTTAGTGCAGGGGACTCATCGGGATAAGGTGCCTGTGCGTGGAAACGCGCACAGTGGACGGGATGAATTCAGGGGAACCTTCGGGCTGCGGGTCACAGTGCAGCTCATGGCAATCCTGAGCCGAGCCGGTGGTACACCGCCGGAAGGTGCAGAGACTACCTGAGGGCTTCAGTGCCCTTAATGACAGGCAGGAGCATCCCGCACCCACACGGACGGCGTGGCCGCCGAGGTTCGCGGCCCACCTGTTCACGGGTGAAGAGATAGTCCACTCCCGGCGGAAACGTCGGGGCAGAGTGAATCCCTTGGTCGTAGGTTCGAATCCTACCGGGCCCAATTCCCAACTCGCGCGGGCGCTCCTGGGCACGTTTGTCGCTACTACGTTCCGCAGGTCAGCGCCGGGCGCTAGGCTTGCAGGACGCGCGATCCGGCGCCGGGTCTCGCCTCATGTCCGGTCGCGCTCACGCCCAGGTAGCTCATGGCCAACCGGAGACTTTCGACTCATCGCCCCGAGCGGGACCACACCGAGAAACCGTCGGGCACCGGCGCCGTTGGCTCGTCCACGCAGGGTGTGACGATCTCTCACCCCGAGAAGGTGATGTGGCCGGGTGCGGGCGACGGGCGTCCCGTGACCAAACGTGATTACGCGGACTATCTCGTCAGCGTGGGCGACTGGATGTTGCCGCACATCGAGGGCCGCCCCTGCTCGCTCGTCCGCTGCCCGGACGGCATCGACGGCGAGCGCTTCTTCCAGCGCCATGCCATGCGCGGCCTCTCGAATCTGATCAGCGTGGTGCGAATCCCGGGAGACCGTCAGCCCTATGTACAGGTCGATCGCATCGAGGGACTCGCCGCACTGGCGCAGATCGCCGCGCTGGAGCTGCACCCGTGGAATTGCGCTCCGCATCAGCCTGATGTGCCTGGCCGGCTGGTGTTCGATCTCGATCCCGCGCCGGACGTGAAGTTCGACACCGTGATCGAGGCAGCGCGCGAGGTACGTGAGCGGCTCGAGGAGCTGGGCCTCGAGAGCTTCCTCAAGACGACCGGAGGCAAGGGTCTGCACGTGGTGACGCCTTTCACCCAACCGCGCCACGGGAGACTCGACTGGCCGTTGGCGAAGTCCTTCGCGCAGCAGCTCTGCGCACGCATGGCGGCGGACAGTCCACAGCGATACGTGATGAACATGGCGAAACGGGTACGGACCGGGCGGATATTCCTCGATTACCTGCGCAACGATCGCACCGCGACCGCGGTGGCGCCGCTGTCGCCGCGCGCGCGCGACGGGGCGCCCGTGTCGATGCCGCTGACCTGGGCGCAGGCACGCTCGGGTCTCGATCCCATGCGGTTCACGGTCCGGACGGCGCGGGCGCTGTTGGCTCGCAGCGGTGCCTGGAATGACTATGCCGCAGCCTCGCGGCCGCTGGTGCCCGCACGAACCCGCAAGCCGGTGGCGAGCCGGGCGAGTCAGCGACCAACGGAATGAACGTGGACGTCACCCAAAAGCTGACGCCGGCGAGGAGCGGACGGGACACCAGTGGAGCGGCGGCGCTGCAGTCGGAAGTGCAGCGGCGCATCATGGTGGAACGCGCTCTCGCGGATCGCGACCGCGAGCTCAGCGACTTTCTCGAGAACGCACTCGAGGGTCTCCTCAAGGTCGGGCCCGACGGCACGGTCTTCTGGTTGAACGGTGCGGCGCTCGAGCTGTTGGGTTGCGATCGGGCGCAAGCTGTCGGGCGGTCGATCGAAGAGTTTCACCTCGACACGGCTGAGGCGGCGGAGTCGCTCCGCCGGCTGCTCGCAGGGGAGACGCTGCACGACCATGCGACAGCGCTGCGTCGCGGCGACGGCTCCGTGCGTCACGTGCGGGTCGCCGCCAATGCCCACTGGGATGCGGGCAAACTGACTCACAGCCGCTGGTTCGTACGCGACGTCACTCACGAGCGGCTGGCGGAGAGCGCCCGGGCGCATCTCGCCGCCATCGTCCACTCCTCCGACGACGCCATCGTGAGCAAGACTCTGGAAGGCATCATCCGCTCCTGGAACCAGGCTGCGGAGCGCCTGTTCGGCTATACCGCCGAAGAGGCGGTCGGGCAGCCCATCACGCTGATCATCCCGCCCGAGCGCGTGCAGGAGGAGCGGGAAATCCTGGAGAAACTGCGCCGCGGCGAGCGCATCGATCACTTCGAGACCGTGCGGGTGGCCAGAAGCGGGCGGCGCATCGACGTCGCGCTCACCATCTCTCCCATCTGCAACGTCAACGGCGTGATCGTCGGCGCCTCGAAGATCGCCCGCGACATCAGCGAGCGCAAGGCATCCGAGCAGGCCCAACAGCGCACCATCGGCGAGCTGCGGCGCGCCGAGGAAGCGCTGCGCGAAGCGGATCGGCGCAAGGATGAGTTTCTCGCCGTGCTGGCGCACGAGCTGCGCAACCCGCTGGCCCCGATCCGTTACGCGGTCGCGATGGCGCGCAAGGGCAGCAGCGCCGGCACGGAGCCGCTGCGGGCTCAGGCCATCATCGAGCGCCAGGTCGAGCACATGGGCCGGTTGCTGGATGACCTTCTCGACGTGTCGCGAATCACTCGCGGCACGCTCATCCTGCGCAGGTCGACGCTCGACCTTGCCTCGGTTGTGGCTGCCGCGCAGGAGTCGGCGCGGCCGCTCATCGAGGCCCGAAATCACACTCTGCACGTGCAGCTCCCTGCGGAGGCGCTGCGACTGGTGGGCGATCCCGTGCGGCTCGCGCAGGTGCTCGCCAATCTCCTCATCAATGCCGCCAAGTACACCCATCCGGGCGGCCGGATCGAGCTCGAAGCGAGGCGGAAGGGCGGTGAGCTGAGCATCGCGGTCCGGGACAACGGCATCGGCATCTCCGCGGAGATGATGCCCAGGGT
>Ga0335072_10006702_pt1 | contig 16813 bp, 19 predicted proteins | sample Lox_Sample_21_FD_206725 | JGI IMG/M metagenome (GOLD analysis project Ga0335072, IMG submission 206725) | Soil microbial communities from Loxahatchee National Wildlife Refuge, Florida, United States - Lox_Sample_2.1 | ecosystem: Environmental > Terrestrial > Soil > Wetlands | place: USA...
ATCGAACTCATTCACGAAACAGCACGGGGCATGGCGAGCGCACTCATCAAGCACAAGTGCCGCCTAGACGAAGTTTTGCGGGAGCGACTAGGGCACTGAAGAAGAATCATGCGTTCTCCCGCAGTGTCCCATCGATCTTCTGTACCCGCCTCTCCAGTTCCGTCGAAAACTCCGACAAGTCCCGCAAAGCGCTGGAGGAAAGCTGGCTTACGTCGCTGGCGAGCCGGTTGATTTCTTCAATCAGTTCTCGCACTGTCTTTGCGGTTTGCGTTGCCCTGTTGATCTCCCCAGCGTGTAAATCGCTCTCAGCGATGGCGCATAGGGCGTAGGCGGTCATGACCCGACTTCTAAGTGATTCCGCTGACTGGGCGCGTGCATCGTCGGCATTACCCATTAGGTGCTCTCCATTTTCTGGGACTGAAGACGGCCCGCAGACCGGGAGGCGTTCCACTGCACACGAACACGATGACAGAAGAGTAACGAGACTCGGTGTGATATCCGTCACGCACTGACGAGACTCTCTCTGATACAGCGAAGGGCTGTTCTGATTTGGTCCAAGAGTTTCTCTGAGGCAGCCGCAGAGACCGGCGTGAGGAGGAAGTTCTTTCGTCTGCGGATCAATTCCTTGTAGATCAACCGCCCATTGCGCATCGCCCGTGCCCGTTCCATGGGATCGGGATTCGATAGTGCAGCGTCCAGAAACAAGACTGCATCTTCAGCATCGATGATGAGCCGCTGAATGCCTCTGCGGTTCCAATCGAGTGCATTGGAGCCCATGGGAGCCCATGCCTTCCCAGAGCCAGGGAACAAGGAAAGACAGCTTCAAAAAGGCCCGCTGTTTCCCGGCCAAGGGCCAACGGGCCAAATCCCAGATGATGCGTTTTGGTATCTCGCGGTTCCGGGGAACGGATACCGAAGGAGCCAACGTAGCCCCAAACGAATTGAATGTCAATAAATGATTAAAGGCCCGCAACGGGCCTTTCAACGAATACAGTCTTCCAACGAATACAGTAGTGACTCTTATCAGGAGTGTGGCTAAGACCGTCTCATACCGCAGTGATGGCCGTCACTTCTCTTCCACAGTGCATCCTTGACGGCCAATTCGACCCGGTAGTAACTTTCTTCATATCAGCGGTCCGCCTCTCGCCTATCGGTCCCACAAATCCCGCGCGGGCCGCTGACGCCCATTACAACTCTGGATCGCTTGCAGACGCATGTATGGGAGGAATCGTGTTGGGCTACCTCGAACTCAGCGCAAAGCCACTTCAGCCGCTGCATTTTGAACTGGCGCTTTCGATCATGAACCCGGAGAGCCATCCGCTCACCGCAGTGTGGAGCGTCGAACTTCCGTCGGGAATCACAGAGGAGCGGGGACGGCGCATGGTTGCTGGCAGAACGGTTGTGCCTCCTCATCGCAGGATCGAAGCGGATACATGCCTCATTGCAGTGGCCTCGCCTGATGCGTATGCGCACCAGGAAATTAGTGCCAGTGCAGAACTGAGCGTTCCCGAGCGCCGGTTCAGTGATGATTTTCGCGCTTCTGTGGCGCAGATTAGGGCGGGGTGAACCATGTCCAACGCAGCAGTTCAGATGCCGCGACCGAGTGACCGTTTCCATCGCACCACGGTTCGGGCAAACGACCGTCTCCTCTTAAAGACTGTTTGCCTGTCGTGTGGTGAATCGAAGATCGCCTCTGTTGCCGATGGCAGCCTCACGGCGTGGGAAGGCCAGCATGAATGCTCCCAAAAGGATCCCGTGATCCGATTCCCCGGATCACCAGAGAAGTGCGGGCACGCCTGAGAGATGACGAAGCGCCGGGCAGTGGCTTCGATTCTGCCCGGCATAGGATCATTGCTTTGTTCGATTTCTCTTTTTCCGTTTAGGTGCTCGTGCCTTTCGGCGGTTACGATCCGATCCGCGCCTGAGCGCAAGTGCACCAGTCACGGCGATCACGCATGAAGCCACTGCTGTTACAGTTTCGGCGTTCATCTGTTCTGCTCCAGCGTTGAAGGCAAAATCGCGCCGTCCAGGCAGTCTGGAAGCGATTCCTACCTCGAAAGCATCCGAGGGCTGTGCGAAGGGGCAAAACGGGCGATACAAGGGGCGCTACGTGAGCAGCAGCAAAAGAAGGGTGAAACCTGAAGCCGGGGAAAAACTCACCCCGTTTTCCTACCGATAGGGGCAGGATGGTTCCAGCGTAGCCCGAATACGCCCGCTGGTCAATCACCCGTTCCTGCTAGTGTTTCAATCCCACGTCCGTGTCATTTTCTTGATGGAGGAAGAAGCCATGACGTAGCAAAAGCAGTGGAAGACCGGATAGTGCAGTTGAAGGCCGGTAGCAGCGACGGCCCGCAGGACCCAGAATGGCTGATTCGTATCGCGCCTTCTCATGCGTAGGGTCCCGTACCCCGACCGACGGGGCATTGGGTTTCAAAGTGAACAATTCAACTCCGCAGCGTTCCAAGTTCCTGGACGCGCAACAGGCTGCCGTATTCCTCGGTGGTCTCAACTTCAGAACAGTATTGCGCTGGGCACGAGAGGGCTACCTTCCGGCGATCCCAGTTGGAGAAGGGAAGCGTCGTCTCTGGCGTTTTCTCGAAACTGACCTGGAAGGCTGGATGGTGTCCCGCCGCACAGGTACACTCTCACCAGCCACCGACGCTCCGATCAAAGGATGACCAATGATCGGAACGCCGAGATTTCAGCATGGAAGTCTGACCCTGAAGAAGAACAAGACAGCTCCGGCAACGTGGTTCTTCCGCTACTACGAGGAGCGGGATGGCCATCGCCTCTACCGGAACCGTCGCATTGGCACGGTCGTGGAGTTTCCGCGCCGACGTGACGCTGAAAAGGCCGTCTTGCATCTTCGCGCAAACATCAACTCCGAGGCTCGCTCGCCGGAAACGGTCGGCGAACTCATAGCCCATTACCAGAAGAACGAACTCAATGAGGAGAGCGGGAAACGCAGTTCGACCCGAACCACGTATTCCAGCTTTCTTTCTGGCTACGTAGAGCCGCATTGGGGACGGGTCCGCCTGGATCAGGTGAAGCCTATCGAAGTGGAACGCTGGCTTCGTTCTCTGGACCTGGCACCTGGCACCAAATCAAAAATCAGGAACATCATGTCAGCGCTCTTCGCTCATGCACGGCGCTACGGAATGATCCTGACCAACCCGATCCAGGCTGTTCGCAGTTCAGCGAAGCGTCTGAGGGAGCCGGACATACTGACTCCCGAAGAATTCAACAGTCTGGTGGAAGAACTCCCAGTGCGGGAAAGGGTGATGGTTCTGTTGGCCGGTACAACAGGGTTGCGCCGGTCGGAGTTGATCGCCCTCACATGGGGAGACGTGGATTTCCGCGCACTCCAGATTCGGGTGAACAAGTCATGCGTATGGGGCGAGATTGGCGAAACCAAAACCGCTGCCAGCGCAAAGCCGGTTCCCCTGCATCAGAACGTTGCCGAGGCGCTAGAAGGGTGGAAAGCGGAGACAGACTACAAGCAGGAGGGAGACTTCCTGTTTCCGTCCCTCCGAAAGAAGGGGGAAGCTCCGGTCGTGCCGGATATGATCCTGCGTCGGGTGATCCGTCCCGCTGCTGAGCGGGCTGGAATCGTCGGCAAGCGGATCGGCTGGCATACTTTCCGGCACTCCCTGGGAACCAACCTGCGTTCCCTGGGAGTGGATGTGAAAGTCGCTCAGACCACTCTGCGCCACGCAAATTCGCGGATCACCATGGACCTTTATACCCAAGCTGTTCCTTCTGCTGTTCGGGAGGCGAACACAAGGGTGATGGACCTGTTCCTGAAAGCTGGAACGATTGCGACTCAGCACCGTTCGGCACCGTCAGGAACTGAAAAGATAGAGGTCGCAGTTTGAAACGCCGCATTTCAAAGGAGTTTTGGTAGGCACGAGGAGACTCGAACTCCTGACCTCTACCGTGTCAAGGTAGCGCTCTAACCAACTGAGCTACGCGCCTACGCGAGGCGGATCCGCCTTCCGTCATGATAGCAGGGGACAGCGTCCAAAGTGGACCGTCCTCCGCAGGACAAGCGCGATCCCGACAGCCCCACCCCAGCCCGGCGCGCTTGCCGTGGGCAATTCTCACCCGCTGCGGTACCATGAATCCTTCCTGCAATGGACCGTTGATGCGCGGTGTGAGCGGCTGCCGGCACAGCGAACGATGCGATGAACGATCTCCGGGCGACTCCCAATCTGCTGACGTTTCTCCGCCTGTGCATTGTGCCGTTCCTCGTGCTCGCGGTTCTCGATCGCCGTTTTGAGCTCGCCTTTTTCCTCTTTGTTCTCGCCGGCATCACCGACGCTTTAGACGGACTCCTGGCGCGATGGCTCCATCAGCGCACTCTCCTCGGGCAATACCTCGATCCGGTTGTGGACAAGCTGCTGCTCAGCACTCTGTTTCTCGTGCTCCATCATGAGTCGCTCATCTCACGGCGCGTCACCGTCCTCGTCTTCGCGCGCGACCTGGGAATTCTTGTCGTGGCAGCCATTCTTTACGCCACCACATCCATTCGCAGCTTCAAACCAAGCATCGTCGGGAAAGCCAATACGGTGGCCCAAATTTTCGCCGTCGCAGCCGTGATGCTGGCCGAGTTCTATCAGCCCGTATGGGTCCTGCACGTGCGCTCGTGGGCTCTCACCGCGACTGTCATCCTCACCATGCTCTCCGGCTTTCACTACGCATGGCGTGTCGTGCGGCAGATCGGATCTCCAGGCGTTGCGAGGTAGCGCTTAAGAAGCTCGCCCCGGCTGCTGCTTTGAACACCCAAGGCGCCTGCTTTGCGCCGATAGCTCAGCGGCATCGGTGACCGCGCGCCCGGAGAACGACCGCTGCAGGTGCGTCAGCTCCGGAAAGTCGTAATGCGTGCACAGATTCATCTCCCACACGTCGCCGGTGCGGCGGCTGATCGCATAGCGGCGCAGCGTCTCGTCCGGACCGGGCGAGGTGCTCTCGCGAATGAGAATAAAGCTGTAGAAGCCAGGCATGAAGTCGCGGCCCAGGTCCATGCTGTTCATCTCGATGTGCGTGTCGGCAAGATCGATGTCATCATGGCGCGCCACGAGCACTGCGATCTGGTGCGCCTGGTGCGACGTGATGGGGCGCCCGGCCGACTGCGCCCAGGCGACTCCGGCGAAGATACCGGCAATAACGACAGTCAGCACGAGGAGCGGCGATAATCTGCGATCCATGCTTCCAGTGTGACGGTTCCTGCTCCCTCGGCGCAATACAACTCGCGGTGAATCCACAGGGCCGCGCCACTAAAATGAGCGAGTGGCAAAGAAAGCGTTCTTCGATGAAGAGGCGATCCGGTTTCTCCGCGGCCTGAAGCGCAACAACAAACGCGAGTGGTTTGAAGCGCGCCGAGCAATTTACGAAGAGAAGCTCAGGGCGCCGATGCTGGCGCTGATCGAGCGCCTCACAGAGGGCATGGCCGAGTATGCGCCCGCGCACATGCGCCCTGCAGCGAAGTGCATGTTCCGCATTTATCGCGACACGCGATTCTCATCCGATAAGTCGCCGTATAAAACCCATCTGGGCGCGTGGTGGGCGCGCAATGGTCTGGAGAAGACCTCTGGTGGCGGCTACTACATGCACGTCGGTGCCAGCGAATTCGTTATCGCTGCCGGCGTCTATATGCCTGAGAAAAACCAGCTCCTCGCGATTCGGAGGCGATTCCTGGAGCATCACGAGGAATGGAAAAAGCTGATCGAAGATAAGAAGCTGCTGCGGAGTTTTCACGTGCACGATCCGATGGCGCTTACTCGGCCCCCAAAAGGATTTCCTGCCGAGCATCCGGCCATCGAGTGGATCAAGTGGCGCCAGTGGGGTGTAACCGCGCATCTGCCCGCAGAGACGGCGCTGCAGGCTGGACTGGCCGAAGACATCGCAAAGCGATTCCGTCTCGCCGCGCCACTGGTGGATTTTCTGAACGCGCCGTTTGTCCGCGCGGAACGGCCACGCGCGCTTTGGACAGGCGGGCGACTGCACGGCTGAAGACGCATTGCCGGGCCCTGCGGGAAAGGAATAGACTTCAGCGCGAGCACAGAAAGCAGGCGCGGGCAGGGCCTCCGCAAGCGCGCCAATCGCGGCTTCCGGCCTTCTGGAACCTCAAAAACCGGCAAAAGATAGCCTTTTCCAGACAAAAACCAGGAAAAACCGCAAAAAACCTGTGGAAACACAGGTTTTCCCATTGACAAACGCTTCTGAAAGCCGCAAGGTTAACGGCGGCAGGTTCTTTCGGAGCCGCATCAATACTGGCTTTCGCACAGGTTGGGAGCGAAGTTACTCCGGCGACCTCGAAGAAAAAAACAAGGAGGAAGACTCAATGGCAGCAACAATGACCAAGACCGCGCTGGTTCGCCAGATGGCGGAAAAGCTGGAACTCACGAATAAGCAGTCGGCAGCGTTCCTCGATCTGCTGGCGGATACGGCGATCAAGGAAACCAAGAAAAGTGGTGTTTTCGTTATTCCCGGGCTGGGCCGCCTGGTGAAGGCAGAGCGGAAAGCGCGCATGGGCCGCAATCCGCAGACCGGCGAGCAGATCAAGATCAAGGCGAAGACCGTGGTGAAGTTCCGCGTGGCCAAGTCGGCGAAGGATTCCATCGCGCCGCCGAAGAAGTAGCTTTCGGGCTCACAGTTTTTCATGCAGGGAGCGGAGGCATCCGCTCCCTTCGCTTTTGCGTGTTGCGGCCTTACTCGAGCGAGGGGAAGGTGCCTCCGGGGCTGCAAACATGGTATAGTTACGAGTAATCGTCGAATCCGAAATGGTTTTTCTTGCCTGTTACGCCTGTTCTGCTGACTCGCAAATAATCCACCTCTGAGTTCAGCGATTCATTCAACGAAAAAGGAAACAAGTTATGGAACAGGGAACAGTGAAGTGGTTTAACGATGCCAAGGGCTTTGGATTTCTGAGCCGCCCCAATGGCGAAGATGTGTTCGTGCATTTTTCTGCGATTCAGAGCAACGGCTTTAAATCGCTGCAGGAAGGCCAGGCGGTCCAGTTCAACGTGGTGAAGGGACCCAAGGGCTGGCAGGCTGAGAATGTCCAGCCGCTCTAAGCACCAGCAGTTTTAGAAGAAAAGGAGGCCGGATGTGGCCTCCTTTTGCTTTTCCGGCCTTTTCAATCTGCACGGATTTCCGGAAGAGCCGGCTGTCTTCTCTCTGCGTAACCTCGGCTCACCGCCGCTGGAGTCCCCATGTCCAAACTTTCGCCAGGCAAGTATCAGCTGAAATCGCTGCATGAAGAGATCGATCTATTCGATCGCAAACTGGCGCACTTGCTGCGGTTCGAGGAATTCGCCACCGATGCCGCCCGCAACACAGCGGCGCGAAGCCTCACCACCAAACGCGAGCAGCTGGTGCGTGCGGCGCGCGAAATGGTCAGCGAGGGTGTCGAATACAACGATTCGGAGCTGCCGCGCTCCTTTCGCACGCAGGCGGCCATCGCGGACGCTCCCGCGACTGAGCTGCCGAACGAAGATCCGGCTGTGGCTCTCCCTCTGCCACGCGCCTCCGCTCCGCACCCTTCCCCCTACAGCGGAACATCGATGGATTTTCAGAAAAACCTGCTCGAATACAAACGCAGAAAAAAGAAGTCTTAGCCACTCCAGGCGCAAACTGACACGCACAGGAAGCAGCATCATCCGTCCTGTAGGATGACGCTGTGGCGCTGCTCTCCATCGATAACCTTAGCATCCGGTTTGACGCGACCCATGCAGTGCGCGGGCTCTCTCTGAGCATCGCGCCTGCCGAATCCCTCGGACTGGTCGGCGAATCCGGCTCCGGAAAATCCGTTACCGCCCTCGCCATCCTCCGCCTGCTCGACGCTGCCGCCACCGTCGAAGGCCGGATCGCCTTCGCTGGTTCCGATCTGCTGACCCTCGATGCCGAAGCCATGCGCCAGTTGCGCGGCCGCGACATTGCCATGATCTTCCAGGAGCCCATGACGGCACTCAACCCCGTCATGCCAGTGGGCGAGCAGATCGCCGAAGCCGTCCGCGTCCATCAGCGCGGATTGTCGCGCCGTCAGGTCCGCGAAAACGTGCTCGAATCGATGCACGCCGTCGCCCTCCCCGATCCCACCGCCCGTTATGCCGACTATCCGCACCAGTTCTCCGGCGGCCAGCGCCAGCGCATCCTCATTGCTATGGCCATTGCCAACCGGCCCCGCTTGCTCATTGCCGATGAGCCGACCACCGCACTCGACGTCACGGTTCAGGCGCAGATTCTCGATCTCCTCGCCGGCCTGCGCGAGCGCTTCGGCCTGGCCATGCTCTTCATCTCCCACGATCTGGCAGTCGTTTCTCAGGTTGCGGATCGCGTCGCCGTCATGCGTCACGGACTGCTCCTCGAACAGGCGTCGCGCGCGGCGATTTTCAGCCAGCCGCTGCACCCCTACACCCGCAGCCTGCTCGGCGCAGTCCCCACCATGCGCACCAATCGCGCGCTGCCCCTCGCGCAGCTCGCTCCCGGCGACCCGAAATCCCCTCAGCCCACAGAAATATCCCTGAAAGAAGCTGCTCCGGGCCACTGGGCACGCCTGTGACGCTCCCCGGCGCGTTCGCGAAATAACGCGACAACCGTTAGCGTCATCGAATAAAGTGGTAAACGGCCCTGTCCGCCGATGCTGTGTTGCTGAAGTGTCGGATCCCCCTCGGGCGGCCGCGGAACCTCCGGGATTGCTATGCGCGCGCTGCTCCTCTCCGATATCCACGCCAACCTCGAAGCTCTCGAAGCGGTGATGGCTGCTGCCCCTGCGCATGACGTGGTCTGGAATCTCGGCGATGTCGTCGGCTACGGCGCAAACCCCAATGAAGTGATCGAAGAAACACGCCGCCTCGGCAACGTATTTGTGCGCGGCAACCACGACCGCGTCTGCAGCGGGCTCCCTGGTATCGAGGACTTCAATCCGGTGGCGCAGAGCGCGGCCCGCTGGACCGAGTGCGTCCTCACCGGCGAGCATCGCGATTGGCTGCGGCACATGGCGGTCGGCCCCATCGCGCCCGACGGCCCTTACGTGCGTTGCGTGCACGGATCGCCCGTGGATGAGGACGATTATTTGCTGACCGTACGCGATGCCTGGCCGGCCTTGCAGGCCACCGATGCCCGCATTACCTTCTTTGGCCACACTCACGTCCAGGGTGGATTTGCAACCAACGGCGACGAGTGGTTTCGCCTGACTCCCGGATACGAACTGCATCGTTCGCGCCATGGATTTCCAGCGGAAACCGATGAGTTCGAGCTGCAGCTTCGCGAAAGTTCCCGATATCTGCTGAATCCAGGATCGGTGGGCCAGCCCCGCGATGGCGACTGGCGCGCGGCCTTCGCTCTCTACGACGACCAGCGCATGGTCGTCACCTGGTACCGCGTTCCCTATAACGTGAGAGTAGCGCAGGACCGCATCGTCGAAGCCGGTCTCCCCGATCGGTTGGCGCAGCGGCTCAGGGACGGCCGCTGACCCCGGTGATCAAACGCCGAGGCGAACAAGCCGGTTAACTGCCCGCCAGAGTCGTTGCCTGCCAGCACAGCTGAATTCCGATCGCCAGCAGCCACAGCGAAAGGGCCAGCCGCATCGTGCGCGCCGGAATTCTAGGCGCAACCGTGCTGCCTGCGATCGCGCCGAGCACTCCCCCAGCAACAAGGCGGCTCAGCAGCCCCGTGTCCATCCCTCCGGTCGCCAGGTGAAGCCCTCCGCCGACAAGCGAGAGACACAACCCGAAAGCCAAATCCGTGCCCACCACCTGCGTGGTCTCCAACCGCGTCAGGCCGAGCAGCGCGATCGTTCCCAGCGCGCCTGCTCCTGACGACGAGAAACCCACCTCTGCGCCCACCGGCAGCATCGCAGTCGCAAGCCATCCCGGCCGCTCCCGGCGATCTCCACTGATGCTCCGCGGCCGGAAGTGCCGATAGATATGCCAGGCGGAAGAAAAGGCGATCATGCCGCCAAGCGCGAAGTACAGCCACACCCTGTCGCTCCTCAGCGCTACCGCATAGCGGAACAGCAACGTGCCCAGCACAACTCCCGGAATCCCCGTCAGCAGCATCACGCTGAGCGTGCGCCATTGCACCTGGCCGCGAACCATCTGCACCGGCACTACCAGCAGCTTCACCGCTGCCGAGTAGGCCAGCGCCGTGCCCACAGCGACAGGCACCGGTACACGCAGAAAGAGAATGAGCAGCGGAGCCGTCATCGTCCCCGCACCCACGCCGGTCAGCGTGATCATCACCGCAATCACAAAGCCGAGAAGCAGGTCCATGCGTTCACCCGTCCTGCAAGTGGATTCCGCATTCCAGCTTGCGCCCCGACCACCGGCCCGAGCGCGGATCGTCAGGATCGGATGGCAGGCTGGTACATGGTGCACACCCGATGCTCGTGTAGCCAAGGTCGTAGAGCGGCAGCAGCGGAATCCCGCGCGCCCCCGCATACTCCCACACATCGCGCGTCGACCATTCCGCGAGCGGGTTCAGCTTGCGCAGCGTCACCCCGCCGGGCAGTTTGAACCACTCATCGGCCTGAAGATTTGCCCGCGATTTCGACTGCTCCCGGCGGAGTCCGGTGATCCAGAATCGATAAGCGCCAAGCGCACCGAACAGCGGCCCAACCTTGCGCAGCGCGCAACAGCGGTCCGGCGCCGTTTGATGCAGGATCCCGAACTGCGACTCCTGGTCTCGGACGCTCTGCTCCGGAACCACATTGATGAGGTTCAGATCCCACGCCTCGGCGATGCGGTCGCGATACTCCAGCGTCTCCGGAAAGTGGTAGCCGGTCTCCAGAAAAAGCACCGGCACGCGCGGAAGAATCTCGCGCACCATGTCCAGCACCACCACGTCCTCCGCCTGGAAGCTGCTCGTGACGCACACATCCTCCGCACCGTCGAGATACTGGCGAAGAAGCTCCTGCGCTCCTGCAGCGCGGTTTTCAGCGGCGGCCGTCATGCATGTCCTCCTGGAGAAGCGTGGTTGTGTGGTCGAGATACCTGACGATGGCGTCGGCGTCATCCGAAATCTCGTCCGCAACCATCTCGCCATCGGGCCCGATGATCGCGATCGGCGCATTCGCTTCCGTCTGTTGAATGACAATGGCGCCCGCCAGCACCAGCGCCTGCAGCGCATCGCGGTTGCTCACGCGCGTACGCACCACCAGCGCGCCTCGTGCAAGCAGAGTTTCTTCCAGTTCGCCTGCCAGCGCCTCTCGATCTCCCACAATGATCAGCGCGCCAGCTCCCGCGGTTCGCGACCTCGCTTCAAGGCCGCGGATCATCCCCGCCCCCGCAGTAGCGTTACCGGCCGGATCGATGAGGATGAAGCTGCCCGTCGTACGATTGTCCCGATACAAATCCGCAATCAGCGGCCGGCTGGTTTCAATCACAACTTCGCCGATGCCATTCAGCGCAAGGCTATCCGCCGCCCCCGATTCGAGCCGCTCCACATCGATCCGCGATCGGATCTCGACCACCCGCGCCGGCACCGTCTGCGTGGTGTGTTTCAGGCGCCATTTCGTCCCCGCATGCAGTGAATTTGCATGCATCCAGACCACTGTGGCAGAGAAGCGCGTCGTCCGCTGCGGCGGCATCGCAGCCGCCGCAATCATATCGCCCCGGCTGATGTCCGCCTCATCCTCCAGCGTCAGCACCACCGACTGCGGTGCATGCGCCTCAGCGAGATCGCCGTCCCAGGTCGCGATCGTGCGCACGCGCGAGCGAACTCCGGAGGGCAGCGCGATGATCTCGTCGCCCGGACGCACGATATCCGACGCAATCTGTCCCGCAAAGCCGCGAAAATCCTGATCGGGACGAATGACCCGCTGCACAGCAAGACGAAAACCGCCCTGCGACCGCTGACCGGCGAGCGGAATCGTCTCCAGCAGTTCCAGCAGGCTCGGCCCGCGGTACCACGGCATGCGCGAACTGCGATGAACCACATTGTCGCCTTCCAGCGCACTTACCGGCACAGCAATCAGCTGCATGATTTCGAGAACAGCAGCGAGTCTCTCCAATTCACTCCGATGCTGTTCGAAAACTTCTTCCGAAAATCCCACCAGATCCATCTTGTTGATCGCCGCGATCACTGTAGGAATCCCAAGCAGCGCGGCAATGCATGCATGCCGTCGCGTCTGATCGAGAATGCCCTTGCGCGCATCCACCAGAACCACCGCAACGTCGGCAGTCGATGCGCCCGTGGCCATGTTGCGCGTGTACTGCTCGTGCCCCGGGGTATCGGCAATGATGAATTTGCGTTTCCGCGTGGAGAAGTAGCGATAAGCAACATCGATCGTGATCCCTTGCTCGCGTTCGGCGCGCAGCCCGTCGGTGAGCTGCGCAAAGTCAATCGCCGCGCCCCGCGTCACCGAAGCCACGTGATCGTCGTAGACGTTGTTCGAGTCGTAAAGCAGCCGCCCGATCAGCGTCGACTTCCCGTCGTCCACACTGCCGGCGGTGCTGAAGCGCAGCAGTTCCTTACCGCGCTCGTTCGCGAGCAACTCCTCCACCTGCCGATCCGAAACGTCCGCCTCGAACCGAACCGCTTCATCCTCTGCGGCCCACGCGATGTTATGCAACGCCATCAGAAGTAGCCCTCGCGCTTCTTCATCTCCATCGATCCGTCCTGGTCGTGATCGATCACACGGTTGGCGCGCTCCGAATTCCGCAACGCCATCAGCTCCGCAATGATCCTCGGGACAGTGTCCGCGTCCGAGCGAATCGCTCCGGTGCACGGACTGCACCCCAGCGAACGCAGCCGGCAGCGGACCCACTGCTCCTCGCCCGGCAAACCGCGAACGAAGTCCTGCTCGATCGGGATCAGGCTGTCGCCGCGCACCAGCATGCGGCGCTCTTTGGCGAAGTACAGCGGCACAATCGGAATCTTCTCCAGGTGGATGTAGTGCCACACATCCAGTTCGGTCCAGTTGGAAAGCGGAAACACGCGGATGCTTTCGCCAGGATGAATATTTCCGTTGAACAGGTTCCACAATTCCGGCCGCTGATTCTTCGGATCCCACTGCCCGACGCTGTCGCGAAACGAGAAGATGCGTTCTTTCGCCCGCGACTTCTCCTCATCGCGGCGTGCCCCGCCAAACGCTGCATCGAACCCATGCGCGCGCAGACCATCGAGCAGCGCCTGCGTCTTCAGCAACCCGCAACACCGCCGCGTCCCCAGCGCAACGGGATTCGCGCCATTCGCCAGCGCCTCCTCGTTCCGCCACACAATCAGCTTCAGCCCGAGCTCCGCCGTATAGCGGTCACGAAATTCCAGCATCTCTCGAAATTTGTAGCCTGTGTCGATGTGCAGCAGCGGGAAGGGAATCGGCGCAGGGTAAAAAGCCTTCTGCGCGAGGCGCAGCATCACCGACGAATCCTTGCCGATCGAATAGAGCATCACCGGCTTCTGAAACTCTGCGGCAACCTCGCGAATAATGTGGATGCTCTCGGCTTCAAGCTGGCGAATATGGCTGAGCCGGGATCCCGCCGGCGTCGCGGGTTCTGCCTCAATGAGTAAGGGGGCCATAAGACTCCGAAGTTGGAGGAAAAAGAGAAAGCCCGCGTCAGCAATGGCTGAAGCGCGGGCTTATGGATAGAAAGACGGCGAGGTCAGTTACCCACAAGTCCGGCGCAGCGCACAACAACAAGCGCACATGTTCGCCGGAGTGGGACAGAACCTCATTGACGCTACTATAGGTGCAAGCGAATCGCGGGTCAACTCACACCGGTTGTTCGAAGCGACGCGCAGGGAGAAAACGTGGGAACCGTCATCCCATTGTCGGACGCGTCGCGCAGGCCGCGCTCGTGGCCCGGCGCTACCGTTCTGATCATCGTGGTCAACGCCTTCGTCTTCATCCAGGAGCTGATCGGCGGCAACGCATTTGTGGCGCGCTGGGCTGCCGTTCCTGTCGCCATTTCAACCGGCCACAACTGGATCACCATCTTCACCGCCATGTTCATGCACGGCGGCTGGATGCACATCATCGGCAACATGATCTTCCTCTGGGCCTTCGGCCCCGAGATGGAAGACGTGATGGGCCACTTTCGCTACGTCATCTTCTATCTCATCGGCGGCGTCATCGCCATGCTCGCCCAGGTGGCCGCCGCCCCGCTGTCGAGCGTGCCCTGCATCGGCGCCAGCGGCGCCATCGCCGCCGTGATGGGCGCGTTCATCGTCACCTATCCCAGTGACCGCATCAAATCGCTGCTCATCATTCTCATTTTCGTCCGCGTGACCTTCATCCCCGCGGCGCTGCTGATCGGAATCTGGTTCCTCATCCAGCTCTTCAATGCCGGCGCCGTCGCGAATGTGCAGAGCGGCGGCGTGGCGTATCTCGCCCACGTCGGCGGATTCATCTTCGGCGTCGCCACCGCGCGCCTATGGCGACGCAAACCCGCCTGGAGCACCTACGGCCAATAGCAACGAGCGAAATCCGCCGACGGTAGAAGGATGCCGGGTGCCCCACCCTGGTCGCGCCGCTTTTGCGCGACCAGGGTGGGTTAGCGAATCCCCCAAGCTTCCTGCCTACTCCTTCTTCTTCTCCGGAATCACTACCGCCGGCACATTCTGATCCCGCACCAGCTTGTTGAAGTCCGCGATCCCGCTGCTCTCGATCTTGTGCAGCTGATCGAGCTGCGTCTGCAGCTGTCCCGACAGCTGGTCGTATACCTCATACGACTGCGCCGTCGGCGCCACATCCGTCTCCTCCACCACGTTCTCCACCGCCGCAATCTTGTTGTTCAGCTTGATGGGGAAGTTGAGCGCATCTTCGCCCGCCTTGAGTTTGGTCTGATAGATCGCCTCCTCAATCGTGGTCATCTGATCGGTCAGGTCCTTCGCGCTCTTCTTTACCGCCTCGTTCGAGCTGCCCAGATACGGCTTCAGCTGCTCCTTTGCCGCGCGAATATCGATCACGCTCTGGTTCGCCTCAGAAACGCGATCCCGAATCTTCAGCGCGAACTCCAGCTGCTTCTGGAAGTCCTCCGGCGTCGTCGGCGCCCGCGGATCCTTCACCACCGTGAATGCCTGCGTCTCCGTCTTGCCGTTGACCACCAGCTCCACCTTGTAGTCGCCTGGATTCGCCACCGGTCCGCGCAGCGATCCATCCCACATCAGCAGCCCCGGAAATCCCGTCGCATCCTCATACCGCAGGTTCCAAACATAGCGATTCAGCCCGGCCTTCGCTGGTGCCGGCGGCGGCTTGCGCGGTCCAAAATCTTCATCCTCCACGCCCGTGTCCTTCGCCGGCTTGCTCGACACCTCGCGCACCAGCTTCCCATCCGCCGTCAGCACGCGAATCTTCAGCTCACCCTCCGGCTTGTCCTTCAGCCAGTAATAAATCACCGCCCCGCTCGGCGGATTCGCACCCTCATCCTGCGCCGGCCGCCCAAACCCACCGCCACCATCGATCCGGATCGCCTTCTTCACCGGGAACAACACCACATCGCTGCTCTTCTGGAAATGTGCAGGATTCAGCGCCCGCACCAGAGGCATGTCATCCATCACATAAAACCCGCGGCCCTGCGTCGCCAGCACCATGTCGTCCCACTGCTTCTGGAACGTAATGTCCGTCACCGGCACCGCCGGCAAATTCAGCTGGAACGGCAGCCAGTGATCGCCATCGTCATACGAGATGTACAAATGCGACTCGGTCCCCGCAAACACCAGCCCCTTCTGGTTCGGGTCCGGCCGAATCGTCCGCGTGAAATCGTCATCCGCAATTCCGTTGACGATCTTCGTCCAGCTCCTGCCGTAGTCCGTCGTCCTGTACAGGAACGGATGAAAATCGTCCGACAAATACATCGTCGCCGCCACATACGCGGTGCCAGCATCAAACGGCGAAGCCGCAATGCAGTTGATGCGAATCCACTCCGGCACATCCTTCGGCGTCACGTTCTTCCATGTCTTGCCATCATCCTGCGTCACGTGGATCAGCCCGTCGTCCGACCCCACCCAGATCACGCCCGCCTTCGCCGGCGACTCATCCACCGTGAAGATGGTGTCGTAGTACTCCACTGCTGTGTTGTCCTTCGTGATCGGGCCGCCTGACGGTCCCTGCTTCGACTTGTCGTTGCGCGTCAGGTCAGGACTCATTACCGTCCAGTGCTGCCCCTCATCGGTTGTCGCCAGCAGCACATTCGCGCCCGCATACAACCGATGCGGATCGTGCGGCGAAAACACCAGCGGGAAGCTCCACTGGAACCGATACTTCATCGCCTCCACGCCCGACCCCATCGGATTATCCGGCCACGCGTCGATGCTGCGCTCCGAATCCGTCACCCGGTCGTAGCGCGTCAGCAACCCGTCATACGACCCCGCGTACACGTAGCGCGAGTTCGTCGGATCGGCCACCACCCACCCACTCTCGCCGCCGCCCACATCGTGCCAGTCGCTCATCGTGATCGAACCCGAGTTTCCCCGGCTCAGCGTCGCCACCGTCGTGTTGTCCTGCTGCGCGCCGTAAATGTGATACGGAAAGTCGTTGTCCACCGACACCCGATAGAACTGCCCCGTCGGCTGGTTGTCCTCCGTGCTCCAGCTCTTGCCACCGTCAAAGCTGATCTGCGCCCCGCCGTCCGACGACTCGATAAACCGCTGCGGATCCTCCGGCGCAATCCACATGTCGTGATTGTCACCGTGCTGGTTACGTATCGTCGTAAACGTCTTGCCCCCGTCGGTCGACCGGAACAGCGACGTGTTCACCGCATACACAGTGTTCGCGTCCTTCGGATCGGCAAACACCTGCGAGTAGTACCACGCCCTCTGCTTGATGCTGTTGTCCGCGGTCTCCTTGTGCCACGTCTTGCCCGCATCGTCG
>Ga0335072_10006703_pt1 | contig 16810 bp, 15 predicted proteins | sample Lox_Sample_21_FD_206725 | JGI IMG/M metagenome (GOLD analysis project Ga0335072, IMG submission 206725) | Soil microbial communities from Loxahatchee National Wildlife Refuge, Florida, United States - Lox_Sample_2.1 | ecosystem: Environmental > Terrestrial > Soil > Wetlands | place: USA...
TTCGTGTTGCCGGCGGCCTTGATTGTGTGCCAGCTCCTGCTGCTTCTGTGCGGAGCATTCGGCAGACTTCATAGCAGACGTTGGCCTGTCCTTCGTTGGCTTTTGATTTGCATCCAATGTCTTCTCGTGTCGAACACTCCACGAACAGCATCCTTGCCTGGTTTTCACCGGAGACAACCGCTTGTCCATTTCCTGTGCTCACGGCAGACAGCCATGGGAATTCGGATGCAGGGAGAGGCCTAGCGTTGTTCGGAATGCCGGTACGGAGCTTGCTTTCATAAAACTCGTCGGAGCTGAACTTGCAGATGGACTCGTGCATGCGGTACTGGGTATCTAACATGATTTTGGAGATAAGCCTGGAACTAGTTGTGCAGCCTTCCTTGCGGTGTACATCTGGTGCATTTTGTTGCGTGTATAACCTTTCAAAGAGAGAAATATCAAATTGCTGTAGGACAGCGTGTCGTTGGACAGTGGCACCAAGCTGGACATGATCACCAACCAGGATGGCTTTCTGACAACCCTTGACGAGAGGAACAAGAGATGCAGGTTCGGTTTGTTGGGAGGCCTCATCGATGATGACCGTGTCGAAGGATTCTGGGCGGAGAAGCCCAAGACCAGCCCCAATACAGGTTGTGAAGATGATACGGCACTTCTTGATCTGACTCCGGGCTTTGTTCAAGGTAGCATAGCTAGTGTAAATCTCCTTCCCGGCCATCGCGTCACAGGTATGCTTCCTTAGATCGTCCGCTACCTTTCGAACCTGAAGGCGAATTAGAAGAGCATATGCGGTGGGATGAGATCAAAGCTTACATCCGTCGAAACACGAAGGGCAATCGGCTCCGCCGTGTCGAATCGTCCTCTTTTCATCACGTCTGCCAAGTACTTCCTCATAACGTTATCGACAGCGTTGTGAGTAGGCGCTGTTACAAGGATCCTCCTATTGTCCGAAGATGCTTGAAGCTGTTTTATGATCTCGACTATGGTATAGGTCTTGCCCGTGCCGGGTGGACCCCACATGCACGTCAATGGGTGAGATAGGGATGCCTCGACTGCTGCATTCTGGCTGGCATTTAGGTTTCCTTTCGCAGTATACCCTGTCGGCAATAGATTGCAGCCACCGGGGGCGCCTTTTTGTGTTCCTAAAATCTGTTCCGAGATGCCGCAACAACCTTGTAACTTTGTTGCAAGAGTGTGAACAGCATCAAACATAGTCCTCGTAGTCACGAAGGAGCCGCAGTTTTGAAGCTCCCACGAACACTGTTCAACAAAAGGGGGTAGAGGATGAAAGCAGCGGAAGGTTGCCAAACCCGGCTGAAATGACTCGACCAATGCATCTATTGAGTATGTCTGTGCCGTGGCAGAGTTGACAGGGGAGCTTGCTGCTGTCAAACGCACGTGGTCCGTAGTTGCCAGTATGCCTGCAGGAACATCAATCCTTAGTTGGCTCTCAACTACCGGGTACCCGTCCGAATCACCGGGGCCTAGTTTCAAATCCAGCAGGTCTTCTCTTGCGTTTTGGGGCTGTGCTGCTTCGTCAATGCTCTCTAGAGCTATTCCCATGAGATTCCGGACGAAATGTTGTATCAACGCTGGGCGTCCAAGAAGGATTCGTGTACTCTCCCGCTCGAGGCATTCTAGAAGGAGGTCAAGAGCTACGTCTGGAGAGCGAACCGTCAGAGATATGAGCTCTACCAAATTGGCAAAGTCGGTGAGTGACATGGATCGGATCTGAGACAGCACCCTCATAAAGGGGTCCACAACAAGTTCTTGCATCCCGTTTGCAGAGAGGATATGAGCTTGCAGAATCTTGGGTCCTGACCTTTCAAGCAGTTCGTACGCGTCGGGAGGCAGCGTAGCCCAAGATTCCATTCGAGCAAAGGTGACCGACAAAAATGGCGCAGCTTTGAGGAAGTCTAGCATTGTCCGTACCATAATTGATGGCTTGGCAGAACCGAGCTTGCCTCCTCTGAGCTGTGCTAAGAGGTATTTGAAGCATTGCAGAAGCAATTCCTTTTCGCCCCTTTCCAAAAGCCAGCCAAAGACATGGCCGTATTGTCTTTCCGACTCTAGGGCCTTTAATGCGGAAAAACTCTTCTCTTTGGCGATCTGAACGAGATATTCTGGCTCCGCGGACCAGTCGACATCATTAAGCCTAGGGATGCTGTATTCTTTGGCATTTTTCTCAAACAGGGGCATTACCTCTCTTGTGTCAATAAATTCAAGCCAGAGATCGAGGTTTTGCATCGATCTGACGTCCCTGTTGCTGATGGCGTAGATTTCCTAGCGTTTTGTCAACTAGCTGACCCTGAATTAGCTCCCGTCCAAGTTTGACTGCTTACGGCTCCCAAAACCCCATTCCTATTGACTCGTCCAACCTGTCTCTGCAAGCCTCTGCTAAATTTGTCCAGGGCAATACTTGCCCTACAGTCAAAGTTCAGCCCACTGTCGATTGTGGCTTGTCGGCCTCTCCTCCTGCCACCTATCGTTTCCTGACTTCGATACCCGCTGTCATCGGAGGCACCCTTGACGATGTATATCCACGAATTGCTGCGGGCACGCTCGAATAGCTGGAAGACATTACCGTCACAGTAGAGGCGATAATTCACCTTGGTCGGGAGAGCCAACCGGTGCGAATTCTCATCCCCGCGAGAGTGTCGAAAAGCAAAGAGGCGGACCCGGTCGTCAACCTGACATTCTTGGCGGCGCTCAATCTTCTGCGGCACGTAGATTGCCAAAGTCAGGCGTTCATCCACACGAACTACGATAAGCTTGCGGTGGAATAGCTCAAGCACCCTGGCAACTGTGTCAAGGAAAATGGCAAGTCGGTCTTGAGAGGAATCATAAACGCATTTCCACCTTACCCCCGGATAATCGAGCTTAAAGGGGCGCAATTCGGAATCTTGGATGAGGTTGGACCGACATAGCGCATTTAGGATCAAGCTAGGAGCTTCAGCGGATGGTGGCAGCTGATTCAAAGTCCACGCCTTCTCTTCGGCAGTTAGGAGGTTGACATCGAAAAGATGCAGAAAATCCACAAGGCAAGCATTGTTCTTCCGACACCATCGATATGTCAGCTTGACAAGCTCGAATTCAGACATAGGCACGTCGTCACGGCTGAGAAGAAGCTCCATCGCATCGAAATTGTATCCATCATAGCTGTGACTGCAGTCTTGACGATTCTGAATTAAACCCTTTGCCGCATCGTGTAGTCTATCGAGGATAAATGGAGGGTCTGATGAAGGAGGCTGAGGAGGACTCTCAAGTATGGGCGGAACTTTAATATGATTGCCATCCACGCACATGGAATAGAGACGGTTTAGCTGCTGACACTCTGCGCTCATAGGACCCTTCAGCCTTGCCCAGTCGAGGTAGAGATTTTTAACTCGGCCCAACGAGGCACTCGTATATTTGGCAAAGTATACCAGTCGATCGTCGTCGGTTATTGCATTAAACGCCACTGGTTCTTTGGCGCCAGGATATTGTGCCGGTTGTGAGAGCTTTTCTGGTATCAAATCGCTATCCCAGCACACAAAGACTACCAATATAGAATTAATCGCTTCGAGATATCAGGAAATAATCCTCCGGCGTTGAGCACTTACAAGTGTCACCATCTAAATCGCCACCGGACATCAAGTCGGCAGCCGGCCGCTTTCCACGGGTTGGGAACACAATACAGTCAACCAGATGCGCCAGCTCATCCCTCGCCACCGCCTTAAACTTTTGCAAATCTCCCGGATGCAGACACGGGTTTCTCGTAACCAGAATTTCCGTACCTGTGAGCGCCCTGGGCTGTCCATCTCCATCCATGGTGACCTTGACTGCGCACTCTCCCTCTCTCAGTACATCCCACGCGTCACAAACCCCGAAGAGCAATCTCGACTTCGGAATCAGGATCCGGCATCTTTGCTCGTCTCTCTTGTTGAGCATCCTGTCGTACTCTGCATTGACGAGCCTGGTTATTGTGGGGCGGACCGACTCAATAGAATCCATCAACACCTTCTCTGCGAGTTCAAGGTTGTTCATATAGGTAAGAAAACGGAATCCCATATGTGGATCGTGCGCAGCGCTAGCAAGATATTGAAAGTGTTCTGCTTGTTTTTGGAGAAGAATGGTTTCTCGGATACCAAGAGCGTGTAGGAGGAGGACTATCTCATCATTCAGATAGCCAAATGCGTACGGCTAGATCAAGTGAGATGGAGTCAATCTCGTAGAGTGCACCATGGACAGCAAGGATTAAAGTTGGAGAGAAATACCTTCGAGTAGTCAACCACGGAGAAAGAATAATCGCTGCCTCCACTGAACTTCTTCATTGACTTCCTAAACTTTACTAGAGTCTCACCTTTCATAGTCGGGTCTAGCATGACTACACCTTTGTACCCTCGGTATCGGATCTGGAACACGGAGGGTGTGTATCGGACATTCCTAAATGCAATCCCTACCTTCCGAACGAGTTCGCGAGCAAGGCGAGCAGAGATCAAGCCGCAGCCGTCCGTGAAGATGTAGTCATTTGTCTGAATATCTTGGATGTCTTGACAGCGACCCGGCTCTACTAATGCGGCCATCTGAGCGTCGGAGAATAAAAGCCCAATGCGCTTGGACTTCTTTGCCACAGTCTTCATCTTGGTGAAATCGCCAAGACTCTCGATTTTTTGTGAGATGTCTGGCTTGGGTGCTGCATACAGAAAGCATGTTCGTGACTTTAATTGACTGTTGCTGTGGCCGTAAAAGTTGTAGTGAGTTTCGTTCAGCGTGATGCCAGACCGAAGGAGCTTGATAATGTAGTCGGCGGACTCTCTAGCAGCTGCGGGCCGGGTGTCGGAACTGCTCCCACCATCAGTTGTCGTAGGCTGTAGAACTCGCAGACGAAAGTCCGCAAAAGAGACGGTAACGAAACGATCGAGGGGGTCGGAGGAGGTGGCTCGGTTCAAAGAGGCAACTTGTAGCCTGAGCACGATTTGCTGCTTGACGCTGTTTGACACCAAGGTGATAGATTTGATCAACTGTTGGGAATTGATGGTAGATGGACGGGGCAGGTTCGGAACATGGTATGACCACTCGTGGTCCTCTAGCTGAATTGAATCCTGCAACACGTGTTGAAATGCTCTGATGTTAGTTTTCGACATGGCGATTTTGAATGAAATGGCGAAGGGATGAAAGAGGGGAAGGGCAGGTTTTGCCAATCCGATTAAGTTACCCAAAGTGTCCTTAACCGACAGCCGGCGGCATCGCTTGGCTCGCAGTCAACGTTCCAGGTATCGACTTTGCCTCTGGCAGCTCAGAAACCTAAGGCGCTATTGCTACATATCGCGGCTATTCTAAGGGAAACAAGGATGAATGACCGCAGCAAGCCTCGAGATATCTATATTGTAGGTGCGCAATGCACCGGCAAGACAACCCTTGTCAAAGCCCTCCAAGACCACTTCAACAAGGAAGATAACTCTTACGAGCGCGACGGACATCGCATCTCTCGTCCCAAAATCATTACAGAAACCGCAAGGATTGTTCTCCAGGAAAACAATTTCACCGCCGACGACATCAAGTCCTCACCTACTCGGGCTTTGGCCTTGCAGCAACTCATCTTACAAGCTCAACTGAGTGCCGAACGTGCTATATTAGAAGGGGAATGGTTCGTCTCTGATCGATCAGGAGTCGATCCTATCATCTACGCTCGAAAATATGTCAGTAAAGACGCAGAAAGTGACCTGATTAAATCACCAGAGTGGCTAGAGTTGCGGGAGAGGATGAAAAAGTCTGTGGTTATTGTATGCGAGGCTGGGGCTGAGTGGCTGACGGATGATGGAGTGAGGTTGATGCCAGAAAGTAGGGAGGACTGGATTGGTTTTCATCAACTCTTCTGCAGCTGCCTTAATGACTTGGGGTTGGATTATGAAGTATTGCCGTGCGACGTGACTAGCCTTCATGAGAGAGTTGCATTTGTGTTAGAGAAGTGGGAACTCAAGACCGCATGAGGGCAACAAGCTTCATCAGCAACTGTTGCTACTGTTACCGATTCAATTCCGCAGAGTCTGAGCATTGCTCAAGTGGTAAATCCAGTTAACATTCTTGCGCGATCTGTCCTAACCGGCCATAGCACGACTTGCGCTGAAGCATCGGGAATGGCAACCTTGGTGTCGAGTTTCAAGGTGCCCTAGCGGAAGTGCGGCTATCTACTTGCGAGACTTCTGGGGGCTCTTCTCTGCTAATGCTGTATAGTCTCTACCTGCTATGGATATCTCGTGCTCCGACCGTCGAGGCTCGGGCCACACTTGCAGAGGGTGAGGTAGCATAGTGATGTGAATAGGCCGCGTTTCAGTTGCTATTCGCAGGCAGTGCTCGCAACCTCTGAAGTCATACCCTCGAGGGCAGTGAGGGCCCTCAAGGGTGAGGGTAGGGGGTTGTCTCACCTCGAGGTCGTCGCCAGGGGGGCGATTGTGGCGCCAGCTAACCAGTAGGGGTATAAATCGGGGTGCACAGCGCGTTAATGCGTATCTTTTCGCTCTCTCCTCTTCCTGTGACTGTAGGCCTCGCTGCCGCCCATCATGGACTCTTATTTCGACTCCGATTCAAGTCCACGTCCTTCAGAACCACCTCCTAATCGGGAAATCTACACTGCATCATGACCTCGAAGGGCCTCGTCTCATTGGACCCCGAGGGCGAGGGGGTGGTTGTCTCACCTCACCTCATAGGTTGCGAGTATTGTTCGCAGGCCCGTATGCTAGTACGTTCGTATGGTTCAGCTGGGCAGGTCCCGGGGGAAAGGTGGCCTCAGGCAGGTAGATAGATAAGACAGTGACTCCTAACCTATGCATATACATACCTGTCTGCTGCGCGCAACCAAAGACATCAGATAGTGAGTGGTGAATATGAAATTCATGGCTTTACTCATAACTTGGCCAAAATCGGTCATGTTGGACGACGTGCCTTTACTGATTCAGCACTCCTACTTCAGCCGAGGAGCATGAGAGGCAATTGTGTTGGGCGCCGCCCCCGAGAGATCCAAACTGTCGAGCGCAAGTTTATTTCTCTAACGAACTATCTTACGTGATCTAAGAGGTCGGAATAGCCTTAAAGGTGGCATAAACCTGCAAGATGCTAGTAACCGCTGAGATAATGCCAAAGAACAAGGTAAGAAGAAAGACAATAACAGCGATCCAGAAGGTACTCCATTCCACCCTATCACGTCTGTCGAAATACCATTGTTTGATGCGTTTCGGCTTGGTTTTGTCATACACACGCTGCACATGTCCCAGTCGTTCCTGCCAGAAGGGATAGTTGTTTAGGTCGAAAGACGCATGATCCTGGATCGCTGCTTCGATGTCCACGCCTTCTTTTTCGCTGATCCGTTGAATTCTTCTTGAGGTCTCAAAATTGGCAGGTGGGAACAGCAGAGAGAGAGTTCGCTCTGTCTCTTCCAAAAATCCATCTGGGAAGAGCTTGCTGATAAAGCCTATCAGTCTGTCTCCATTAGCTAGGACTAGGTGCAGGTGGTCTTACCGCTCTGTAGACTTCAGATTCGCGTATTGCCGTAGTGCTGAGGCATGCCGGAAAACTCTCAAACGTGAGGTGCCCTCGAAAGTGAGATGCTGAGACAAATAACTTGTCCAGACTAATCTAAAGCCGGCCTTTCTTGTTAAGCTCTTCACCGAAAAGTCATCCGATAGGTGGTGGTAATTGGCAAGCGTTGTCGGGGTTGTGGCCTGCGGAAGCTGTTTCTCTACCAATTGGCTCAGAGTCAGGGACTTGTCACTCAAGTTTGGCTCTGTGAAGAGCCAAAGCCGCATCGCAAATCTGAGCGCTGCAGTGACTGAGACGGCATCTGCGCCATTCGGCAGAGCGTCCAGGTTGGCCTTTGCGATGGCAGTTTCGACATCTCTCACCGAGCCTTGAGAGCTTCCTCGGACAATCGCAATCAGCTTAGTAACATTCCGCTGAGGAGTAAGCAAGAGGTCGACGTCGTCAATCGAGGTCACGGTCTCCCTCCAGTGTTCTCCGTAGGCTGCCAGCCGATATGAAGGAGCTGTTTCTGGAGCCAAGCCCCAAACGCTGGGAAGAAGACATTGGACCGACCCTAGCTCCCCTGACGGCCGCTTCCGTTTAGGCATTCTGGCCATTGTGCACATCAAGAATTGACTTTGTGAAAATGGTCAAAGGCAGTAGCATCTACAGCGTTAGACGAAATGATGGGAGAGTTTGCGAAGAAGCATGCTTTCAAAGCCCCTACCTGTCCTTGCAGGGAGCTGAGCCACTAGTCTTGGCTGCCCCACTTGGCTTGCGCAGCAAAAGATGAAGGCCATTACGAATCTGGAGCCTCAGTCGCCTTTTGCGAAGCTGCCCCCTGTCCTACCTGAAACTTCCGAAAAGACGACGCTCGAAAGTCGAGTCTTGAGCTCCTGCTCTTGTCAGGATGACCTGGGCGACCTCCGTGGACGTTCTTACTCGTATCGCTCCCTGGGTGAAGTACACCAGCTACCTGTGTCCTAGATCCACTTGGAACACCGTGGCACGATGTCTTCTTTCTGGGATCGCTTGACAGAGAGCGAGCAACAGGATTGCATCGAGAAGAATGTAGTCCGTATAATAGCTCAAAGGAAGGGATATTCTCCCCGGGGAATTGTCCGTCAGAAATGGACCGTGGAGATTTATCCAGCCATCAAAGGCATTATGAACGACCACGGAAATAGAGTTCGTATCTATGGAACTTCGAGCAAACACCCTATCTGTTCATGTCGCCTGTTCATGCTGGACTGTAATCCTTCGTTGAAGCCGGCAAGACCCACCATTGTGGTCCGGTGCATCGACAAAAAATTTGCAAGGAGGACCGTCGACCTTTTAGAAAAGATGCCCACGCTCAAAAAGTCTGTACTTGGCTTCGACTTCCTCATAAGCCAGGAGGAGATCAGACTCGCCGCCGATGCCTCTGAGGGAGTATCACCGGCCGCGCAGCAGATCGGCCAAAGTCTATGTGGTGCAAGGGTCCTTATAAGTCCTTCTCAGAAATACAACTCCTGGACGCGGACCACAGTTGGGGGCGTCATTATCATTGACGATCGCTTGTACGCCCTCACTGCAGCTCACGCCTTTTTCCGCGTACAGGAAGACGCGAAACCTAAACACAGCGACGTGATGAGCTCGAATGGCACTGCAAGCACGATCAGCAGTGCCGATGGTCAAGACTATGATGATGATATTGACCCTCCAGAACCCTGGAGCTTGACGCAATCCACTGGAGACGGAAGTCAAACTGAGACTACGCAGGTGGAGAGCCGGTCCATTTACCTAGATGACCGGACTTCGTCAGCACAGAGCCCCAGTATTGACGCTGGCCGAGCCGTAGAAAAGCCAGCAAGTGTAAGAGACGAGAATCTGATCGGTACGGTGAGGACTAGTGCCAATTCCCTTTATCAACGAACTAGTCAGTTAAACCTGGAAGACGACTGGGCACTTTTCGAGATCTCTCCTTCCCGTTTCCAGACGTCGAATATAGTCGAAGCTCCCAATGGCAATATCCTCTATACCGCCAACGCTCCTCAGAGGGACCCCAACGGGCCTGTCTTGGTCGCTGCCGGAGTGTCAGGAGTCTTACAGACAGAATGTTCGGGACTTCTGAGCGGCATCATTTTGCCCGACAGTAGGAAAATGTTGGATGCATGGACTCTACCGGAACCTTGCAGTAAGTTGTCGAACCCTTGGCGGGTAACCTGTTAGGAACTAACGAGGTGGGAACAGTGCCCGGAGACTGTGGAGCATGGGTTCTAGATAGTCAAAACGGCGATGTATTCGGCATGGTAGTTGCAACATCCGACGAATTACAGGAAAGCTACTGCTTGCCCATTTCGACCATATTTGAGAGCATCCTTGCATCCAGGCCAGGTGCCACAACCATTTCATTTCCGGGCGCTGCTCCCAGCAGTCAACCCTACGAAGTTCCTCCGTCGCATCTCCGCCATTCTCCAAGGTCAGTCCTATGTCAGTCGTTTTCAGGTTTGAGTGTTGCTAACCCACAGAATGCCAAGCTCTAACCATCTCGAACCCGAAGAATCGTCTGAGGCTTCTCGTATTCCACGAGAATCTGCGGACCCAACCTCACATACAACTTCGCCTGAAACTGGAGACTACAAGCCAGGACATCAGCCAACAGCAACGTCGGAGCAACTGCCGAGTGATGCAACTGATCCTGTCCTGTTAGTGCCAACCGAAGAACCACATATCTTGCAGACGCGTGAGCTTGTGACGGAAGCCCCCGAGTCGAATCCAGCCGCTGAGATAGATGCAAAGCATTCAGAGCCCAGCCAATCGAAATGGGAAAGCGTAGTAATTGAAGAATTTCCAACAGCTGCCCTTGAGAGCTTAGGTGTGCCTTGGCGGAAAGTGGAAGGTGAAGAAACGCATATCATGATTGGCCGGGAGATTATGACCGCGTTACGCAAAGCAAGGGCACAACAGCCGTCTGCCGACATGGAAAGACCCATGTCGCGCGTTGGCGTGACATTGGCAGAAGACCTCGATACGAATGCACAGCGCACTAATGTCGAGCCGGACAGTGGACCTCTGGCTTTACTCGAAGAGGAGAGGCCACTACACCGTGCTCGACGCTCAAATACTGAGTCGCCATCGGAGATTCTCATCGAACAAGAACCCATGGCCGCTTCAGAGCCAGAACTACCAGGAAAGGCAGGCACTTCAGGGAGAGGTGCTTATGAAGAAAGCGAAGATAGCCACGGCGGCGAAAACCACACTGAGTATCATGTGATTGGCGGCGAGATAGTCCTGGTGACACATCGTTTCACTGATGGTGAGACGTTGTTGCCAACCACCCTCGGCGAGGACAGAGTTTTACATGCCCTTGGGTACTCATTCTATGTTCAGGTGTGATCACCCCTTGGCTGTTGTCCAGTATAGCAAGCTAATCTACTAGGGTGGCACGTACCACATCGCAGAGGCTCTGGAGAAAATTGACATCGACGAGGTTGTCGAATCGAGCAGAAAATACCGTTTCAGTCAAGGGGCCCCAGTGAACAAACGGTCGGGCAGTAGGGTCTTCCGTCGTAGCCCAGATTCTATCCATAGTCCTCGCCAACTTATCCTCGAAAAGTATGACTTGCAATTCGAGGAGGAAATAAGGAACGAGCTATCTACATCACCAAATTTCCCATATCAATACGCCCGAGCCTTGGGCGCGGCCTCTCTCGAGTTAATCCAAAAGTTTCGTGAAAACCGTGCCAAGCTCGCCGAAGCACTCACCCTTTTTCTGGGGAAGGGAGATCGTCCGAGCAGATCGGAAGACATCCACAACGAACCTCCTAGAGTCGTCGCTGTCGAAGAAAGTACCCATAGATCACGGTCCCCACCATCACGGAGACTTCCAAGTCCGGAGACTAACATTTCGAGGACCACGCGTTACGCCCCAGGTGAAACGGAGGAGAGGTTTATCGAGAGAGAGGTGCATTACCGCCATCCACCAAGGAGAGCTTATACGGGATTAACGGGAGACGGCGATAGGTACAGTTTGCTTCAACGGGAGGGACCGCAGGAGCAGATCGAGATTCGTCATGAAGGCGAGCGTAATGGCAGGGCCTACGATGCGGGCGTTATCATTGACCACAATGAAGAAACTCGCAGAGACGTACAATCTGCTGCACCGGAAGCCACACCTGTCAACGTTACTCCTGGAGGCGGAAGAGGTTCTACACGCCATGAACAAGAAGGGGCCGAATATTACAATAAGCGTGCATTGGAAAGATCATACCTCGGAGAGGCTTATAACGGTGCCACACGTGACTGGGCAATTGTTGATGTTCCACCAGGAACAGAGAGGGTGACCATGCAGGGCGCGGGAGGTGGAAAGCAAGATATATGGTGGCATCAGTACGACGGCATGAGGAGGGCTGCATTCTATCCGAAAGGAAATGCAAACATTTCAGGCGGCCGGGATGATATAGGCAGAAAAGCCACGGAAGGCACATCGAAAGCATATCAGCCCACTGAGCCAGGAGCGGTAGAGCGGGATTATCATCGAGGAGAAGATGTGCCAGAAACGGGGAAGAAGCAAGGCAAAGAAAGAGATTGGGAGAAAACCGTTCGCTTCGAAGGGCCTCAGGCTTATACATCGAACAAAGGGCAGAAACTGATCAAGGATTCCGCGGATTTCGGAGATGAAGAGCTTGAGGATATCGTCAAAAAAGCGCGTGCGGTGCACCGTCAGCCAGAACGAGCGCCGCGCGTGGCTGGAAAAGACCGGGAGGAGCTTATCGAGAAATTAGGTCAATTGGGAGAAAATGACCTCAACAATATTATGAGAGAAGCACGCGCGGCGAGAAGGGCACCGTCGCGTCAGGTGGAAAGAGAACGGGAAGAGATCACCATTAAGAAAGACGATCGATCAAGAAGCGATGTAAGAGGGGAGAGAGGCGATGACAAGAATAATTTTTGGGGGCCAGAAAGCGACCAAGCCGATACTCGAGCATCTCGGATTTCAGCATCCAGCTATGATGCATCTAGGGCTTCGGCACCCAGCTATACTGCGTCCGGATTTTCGGCACCCAGCTACGCACTCGGCTACGATGATTCCGGACCTTATCGACCTACTAGCTGGCCCGCATCTACATCTCTTAGCTGGCCCGCATCTACATCTCTTAGCTGGCCCGCACCTACACCTGTTAGCTGGCCCGCACCTGCACCTGTTGGCTGGCCTGCTCCCACTAGCTGGCCTGCACCTGCTAGCTGGTTTGCAACTGCTCCACCTGCACCCGTGCCCGCACCGCCAGCTGCAGCTCCAGCTCCAGCTCCAGCTCCATCTCCATCTCCATCTCCATCTCCACCCCCGACTCCACCAGCCAGGGATCAGGGGGAGCTCGTCAAGCGAGTTGAAGCAATGCTACTCAAAGAGAAGAAAGAGCGCCAAGCAAGAGACGATGCGCGAGAAGCCGCCCTTAAGGCCGAAGCCGCCGCAGCCGAGGCCAAAGCATACCGAGCTGCTTCCGATGCTAAGATCGCAGAGGAAGCCGCGGCTAAAGCTGCTGCCGCTGCGAGGGCGTAAGTTATTACCTTTTTAAGCCATTGTGGCTATGCAAACACATGCTAACATGTAGTAATAGGGAAGCAGAGAAAGAGGCGGCTGAAAATGCAGCGAAAGCGAAAGAAGAGGCAGAAAAGAAATTAGAGGAAGCTGTTGCAAAGGCTAGGCGTGAGGCAGAGGAAGCTTTTGCAATGGCTAAGTCTGAGTCAGAAAAGACTACCAAAGAAACCACCAAAAAGAAGGCTGGCAAGCCTAAGCATAGACCGCGAAACCCGCCAAAAATGCCAATGTCAGAGCACACAGAGTAGATGGGCACTAGGATCATAACGAGTGGGCGTTTGGCTATTCGCCTGCGAAGAGCCGGGTATCACGGTTGAATAATGACAAAGAGGTGTATGCTCTAACATAGGGGAGAGTGAACGCCGCCGAGCAGGTCTATCAGGATGTATCAGAAAATCCATCTTTGACCTCACTGTCGCCGATTGCATAACCACTTTTAGTGGTATCGGGATGTATCGGGAGACAATTGGACGGCTTGTCAGCCGGGGACATAATTCGAGTACGGCAGCTTAGGTACGGTGTCATCTAACATGCACGGCTTTGAGACACGCGTCTACGAGATACTGTCTGCGACATGCACGCCTATAAGATGCATGCCCGCGAGAAACTACGTCCATGAGATACACGCATCTAAGGTGCACGTCCTGTGGAATATATGCTCCTGTAAGATGTAGGTCTATAAGATGCATGCCTATAAGATGCAGGTCTTTGAGATGCCTGTCCGCGAAAGAGACACGCCCGTGAGATACATGCCCATGAAATACACGTCTATGACATGCACGCCTATGACATGCACGCCTATGGGGTGCTGACCTATGAGATACACGCCTATGAGAGGCACGTCTACGAGATGCACGTTCAATGCCTATGAGATACTCGTTGCGATGCACGTCTACGAGATGCACGACTTTGACATGCACGAATCGAAGCTCTCCAAGTTCTCAAAATTTGATTTTGGAAATCTAATTTTACCCCTAGCTGTCCCTGTGGCGCCGTAGCCTGGACTTTGTGGCGCTCCACACGGGGCACTGCAAGAAAGGAATGGCGTAGGGATCACCCTGAGGGTTGTTGGATACAACATGCAGCAGTACTACAGCTATACCTAAGCCCATATGGATCCTAATGCAATTGCTTGATCTAATGTACAGGAATGGCCCTTTGCAGTGCTTCCCACAGCTATTCTACGCCTCAGGGATAAATGAGATCACGGTAGGGTTGTTGAGTGGCATGCCGTGTTTGCTGATGTGAATAGTCCTGAGGACCTGGGAGCAGACCGCTCTGGGATAGGTATCTTGCCAGGATCCTCCTCTGCCGACTGAGACAGCTTGCGGTTGTTCCGAGCCTGTGTACCATGATTGATACACCAATAGTTCTTTCTTTACAGGCGCGGTACTCTGCCCTTTTAACGGCCGCAAAGCCTGCACCAAGCGCATAGACTTGAAGACGAGCGTATACCTCATCAGGACTATCAAAAAGCTCTCCCTCCCTTTGGAGCAAGCAACTAAATAGGGGCGCTGGGCAATAGCTTTAGTCATGTGGGGAAGTCATGACATAATATCTCCGTAAGGCCCTTGGTTTTGCAAGCCACGGGAACAAGGGTTTCTTTCCCGTGGCACAACGTGGCTGCATAAGTACGGCATAAGCAATTTCAATTCTGCTGTTATAGGCCTCCTGGCGGTTCTAAAGATGGCGAGGCCCGCGAAGGCCTCGTAATCTCCATCCAACTTCTTTCCCCAATTGTGACTCTTTCGTCCCGATGTTCAGAGAAAACCACGACTATTGCTGGATTGCGAGGCGCCCCAGAGCGACGATCCACCGATCTAGGTGCGGTCTCCTTCGCTAGATCTGGTACCAGTTCAGGAACCGATGCCGCCACCCCCTGTCTAGAATTGCACTTTCGGCAAGATCGGCGAGCCGGGGCCTCGGAGCATTCGCTCTCGCCCTGTCCCGTACTCACGTGGCGTCTACACTTCTCATCTGACCGATGTCCTCCTTAAACACATGAACCTTGGCCAATCCAATAATGGAGCTCGGCAAATTAGATGCCACGGAAATGAGTAACACGGCATGTAAGTGAGGGACTACATAGAAAAGCTTGTCGCTCGCAGACTGCTGGGTCCTACAATTCAACGCAAACACGCTCGTTTCTACTCTTTACTCTTCTTTATCCCTATTCCATACACTCTTTCTCCACCCATTACTTCAAAATGCAGCTCAAATCCGTCCTCTTTTGGCTGGCGGCTCTCTCTGCAGTTGTTGCAATTCCTACTCCCAGTCCCCATTCGTCGGATGATGGGGATCATAAGTCCTGCTTGACCCGTAAGAAGGCCGAAGATCTCATCAACACCTTCATCCAGGCTGAGCAGACCAATGGCAACGAGACGACAACCTACAACTCCCTGATCGAGTCTGTCGCAAACTCTGACGACCAAGAAATCTCGGACAGCATCAACTTCTTCACAGGTCTAGCTTACGGATCTGTCACCGAACCGAACCTTGCTGCAATCGAAGCTGGCCACGCTCATTCCGGCAACGGCGTCTACCAGATCACCACCCTCAACATCTGGCATAGCTGCCACGAGATAATCTGGCGCTGGAGGTTCGTCTTGTTCCCCGGCGCTACACCGGTCCAAGGCATCAATGTCTTCGCTCTCGGCGATGATGGGAAGATTGACCAGACATACATTGAGTTCAACAGCGCGGTTTGGGCCCAGAATCTTGGATTCACGGTTACTGCGCCTCCAGGGTTCGTTGGCAAGAAGTAGATGGATGCGGGTGGTGCGATGAATGGGAGGACTGTTGCAAAATTCTATTCGAAAGTGGGGACGTTTAATTTGGTAGTAGAAAATTTCTTCCTAGATTTCAATTCATCGAGTTCTCCCATTGCGAATAGCCGTGCGGCGGCGCGCCTTCAGTGCGCTGTACCACCCGCCCGTACCTGCATTCCCTATGAGACAGGCTCTCAACGTGCCTTAGCCACGCTTCCATATCCATCCTTTCGACACTTAGGCCAGAGATAATGTCGCCGCTTTTCCGACAACTCAAGCAGGGCTTCAGATTACGTCGGTTTTGCCAACTGAACATCAGCCCGATGCTTGGCGCCTCATTGTTGGTTGGTGAGGCCGTAACATAGCGCTGCAGGAGGTCTTCGGGGTGATGAAGGGGGTGAATAGAACTACCCTCCAGTGTGTTGCGTCTTGGCTGTGCGTTGTGGGCGCATGGGCAATTCTAAGTACAAGGCGTGGTCATGTGACCAAAGCTTGGCATCTCCGACATGGGGGCCCTTCTTGCCCCCCCTCACCTTTTGGCTCCCGCGCGCTCTCAAAGGCGGCCTCACTCTAGGTCCAGAGCGGGGTGAGGTCGCTGCTTCTGTTCTCTTGGCAGTCTTCATGTTAAGCCAAGGACATGTTGGCAAGCCCATTCCGTCCCCCAGCATCAAAAGGGCTATCAATATATGCGGTACTACGCCCTCTGACTTCTTGGTCCATTTAGTGTGAGATTGCTCCCCTACAGACGTGATGATATGCTGTACACCTAATCATATCTACCTCCAGGGTATCTTCAGTGGAACTGCTATTCGCTTGAGAACCTGGACTTCGTGGGATAGGCAGTGGTCGACGGGCCTGGGCTTTCATGGGCCAGCCAAAAAAGCCTGCCCAGCCCATGGATAGCCCATGGGCCTGGATAAGCCCATAGCCAAATGCGGTAATTGTGAAAGAGGGAGCTCCAGGGGCC
>Ga0335072_10006704_pt1 | contig 16809 bp, 13 predicted proteins | sample Lox_Sample_21_FD_206725 | JGI IMG/M metagenome (GOLD analysis project Ga0335072, IMG submission 206725) | Soil microbial communities from Loxahatchee National Wildlife Refuge, Florida, United States - Lox_Sample_2.1 | ecosystem: Environmental > Terrestrial > Soil > Wetlands | place: USA...
AGATTCTGCAGCTGATCTTCCTGCCTGGCTTCTCCACCGCCGAAGCCGTCACCAGCGTCTCCGGCCGCGGGGTCGGCATGGATGTGGTCCGCACCAACGTGGAGAAGATCGGCGGGAAAGTCGATGTTGAGAGCCACGCCGGTAAGGGCTCCATTCTGCGCCTCCGCATCCCGCTCACCCTGGCCATCATTCCTGCGCTCATCGTGCGCAGCCGAGGTCAGAATTTCGCCGTGCCGCAGACTGCTTTGACGGAGCTGGTCCACCTGAGCGCCGGCGAGACCGACAGCCGCATCGAGCGCCTTGAGAATGCTGCCCTCTACCGGCTGCGCGGACGCCTGCTTCCTTTGGTCTTTCTGGATCGGCTCCTGCAGCAGTCCGTACGTGAAAGCCATGTTCCGTGCGATATCGCGATCCTCAATGCCGACGGGCGCCGGTACGGCCTGGTCGTGGACGGTCTTGCCGATCCTGAAGAAATCGTTGTCAAGCCGCTTGCGGCCGTGCTGCGCGAGATCGGTTTCTACGCCGGAGCCACGATTCTGGGCAACGGTGAAATGGCGCTCATCCTGAATCCCGGGGCCATCGCCCAGAACGCCAACGTGGGTCTGTCTTCGGAGGGTGAGGAAGGTCTCACTGAGGAGAAAAACGCAGCCCGCCGCGACTACCTGGTGGTGGAAGCCGGCAGCCACCGTGCGGCCCTGCCGCTGGAAACCGTGGTTCGCATCGAGCGGATTCCGCGCTCCCGCATCGAGCGTGCCGGTTCGAGGCCGGTTCTGCGCTTTGAAGGCGCCTTGCTGCCTCTGGACGATGCCGCGGCCGACTTCATCGATGCGGGCGACGATCCGGATGCGCAGACGACGGTTGTGGTGTGCCGCGATGGGCGGCGGCATGTTGGCATGACCGTCTCCCAGGTTCTTGACGTCACCGGCGGGAGTCAGTTGCAGGAGGCCGGATCGGGCCTCGCCGCTGAGGGCATCACTCTGCTGCACGAAAAGGTCACCAGCATCGTCAGCCTCGCCTCGATCCCGCCGCTGGAGAACGTTCGGGACGGCGAGCCGGTCATGGAATCTGCCTTCTCACTGGAGGAAGAGCAATGAACGAGTCCAGCGCCACGCACACTCAGGAGGTTTGCTCGGTGGTCGTCGGGGACACCCTCTATGGCATCCCGATCGCTCACGTCCTTGAAATCCTCGGCAAACCTGCCACCCAGCCGGTTCCTCTGGCGCCGTATTTTGTTGGCGGCCTGGTCCACTACCGCGGGGAAGTCCTCACAGCCGTATCCCTGCGCCGTCTGCTCGGCATGGAGCCGGCGAAGACGCCGGAGGATGTTCTGGTTTTCGAAAGCGCGGACGGACTTTTTGGGTTGTTCGTCGACTCGGTTGGCGAAGTGCTCCATGTCTCTGACACGGATCACGAGCCCAATCCGGCCACGCTGGAGGCCCGCCGCCAGGCTCTGTTCGACGGGGCCTGGAAGCTGAAGGATCGGCTCCTTGTCAGCCTCGCCCCCGAGCGTCTCGATCCCATGCGTCTCGCCGGCGCCTTCCCCGCCTGAGGCCGGTGAGCTGCAGAAAGGAAAGCCATGCGCGCCCTGGTCGTCGATGACTCACGCTTCATTCGCAATTATCTCCACTCGCTCTTCACAGAACATGGTGTCGAGTGTGTGGAGGCCGCCGACGGCGAGCAGGGGCTCGTCCGCCTCCGCGAGGAAGGCCCTTTCAGCGTCGCGCTGGTTGACTGGAATATGCCCGTCATGAGTGGGTACGAGATGCTGCAGGCGGCCCGCGCCGACCACTCGCTCGATAGCACCAGAATTGTGATGGTGACAACCGAGGCCGAGAACGACCACATCGAAGCAGCGCTTTTGGCCGGCGCCGACGAATACATCGTCAAACCCTTTGATGAAGGCGGGCTGTTCGAGAAGCTGCGCATGGCCGGGGTCGAAGACCTATGACCCCCGGGGCCCGGCCGGCGAGCAGAGTTCGCCTGCTTCATATCGATGACTCCGCGGTCATGCGCAGTCTGATTCGCATGGCACTCGAGCCCGAACGGTCGATCGAAATCGCCGGAACGGCCTCGAACGGCCAGGATGGCCTCTCAGCCTTCGAACGCATCCACCCTGACCTGGTGTTGCTGGATATCGAGATGCCGGGCATGAATGGGCTCGAGGTTCTCTCCGCCATCCGCCGGAAGGACCGCCGCGTGCGCATCATTATGTGCAGCACGCTCACCTCACGCGGCGCACGCATCACGATTGAAGCTCTGGCGCGCGGCGCCACCGATTACGTGACCAAACCAGGCGCACAGCACAACCCGCGCGAAGGCGTGGATACTCTCAGCCGCGAGCTGCTCCCTAAAATTCTCGCCTTGTTTCCGTGCGAACAGCGTCCCCACGCGGTGCCACCGGCAGAGGGGCCGGTGGTTGCGCTGCCGCCTTCTTCGGCTCACCCTCCGAAAATCGTCGTCATCGGGGTATCGACTGGCGGACCCGCCGCGCTGGAAGTTCTGCTTCCCAGGATCCCGGCCGCGTTTCCGCTCCCGATCCTCATTGTCCAGCACATGCCGCGTCTCTTTACCGGACTCCTGGCGGAACGGCTGAACAGCCTGTGTCCGCTGCGCGTCCGTGAAGCCTCTCCTGACGCTTCCGCGGAGCCGGGAGTCATCGACATCGCTCGGGGCGACTGGCATCTGGAGCTGCTCCGCGACATGCGTCTTCGCCTCAACCAGGATCCTCCGGAGAATTTCTGCCGCCCCTCCGTCGATGTCCTCTTTCGTTCTGCCGCCCGGGTCTGCGGAGGGCGCGTGCTCGGTGTCGTACTCACCGGAATGGGTTCAGATGGGCTGCAGGGTTCGCGCGCCATTCGCGCCGCCGGGGGCAACATCCTGGCTCAGGATGGGGCGACCAGCGTCGTCTGGGGCATGCCCGGTGCGGTCGCCAACGCCGGCCTTGCCAGCAGAATTCTTCCGCTGGATGCTATTGCCGGGGAGATCCTGCGCCATACCACCCTGACGGCTCCGCCCGCTTCGCGGATGGAGGCCATTACACGATGAGCGCCTCCTCGCTCGATTACGAGTACCTGCGCTCCGTCGTTCTGCGCAATTCCGGGAATCAGGTCGACGTTACGCGCAACTATCTCTTCGAGTCTCGTCTGCAGGGGCTGCTGCGCAACCGCGGCTTCGACTCGCTCACACAGCTTGTCTCAGCTCTCCGCTCCGGCAGCGGGCACGCGCTCGAGCGCTCGGTTGCCGAAGCCATGACCATTAACGAGACGAGCTTTTTTCGCGATACGAGCACCTTTGACCACCTGCGCGAAACTCTTCTCCCGGCGATCATTGAAAGCCGGCGCGACACGCGTACCCTGCGCTTCTGGTCGGCCGCGAGTTCGTCGGGGCAGGAAGCCTACTCGATCGCGATCATGCTGCGGGAGCACTTCCCGCTCCTTGCCGGATGGCGCATCGATATCCTCGGCACAGATCTCTCCGCGGAGATGGTAGAACGCTCCAGCGCCGGCCGATATCAGCGAATTGAAATCAATCGTGGCCTGCCGGCGAGGCTGCTGATCAAATACTTCGTTCGCGCCGGTGACGAATGGGAGGTGCACCCCGACCTGAAGCGGCTCTGCCGATTCCAGCAACGCAATCTCTGCCAGCCAGCCGGAATACCAGAAACGTTCGACGTAATTTTTCTTCGCAACGTAATGATCTATTTCAATCAGGACATGCGACGCCAGGTCCTCCTCACGATGCACCGCGCCCTCCCGGCCGACGGCGTTCTGTTTCTCGGCCTCAGCGAGCAACCCCGCATGGATTCACACTGGCAGACGATGCTCACGCCGAAAACTGTGTGGTATAAGCCGATTCGCTGAACCCTGCTCCCTACTGCTTGCTGCCTTCTGCCTGCACCGCTTCCCACTTCCTGCTTCCCGCTTCCCGCTTCCCGCTTCCCGTCTGGGATTATCCTCACCTCAGGCATGGGTCCGCTCTCTCTCTTCCATCCCCTCACGCGCGACTGGTTCCGCTCTACGCTCGGCGAGCCCACCGCCCCACAACGCCTCGGCTGGCCGGCGATCGCGCGCGGAGAGAGCACGCTGATTCTCGCCCCTACTGGCACCGGGAAAACGCTGACTGCATTCCTGTGGTGTCTCGACCGCCTGATGCTGCACGAGCCGGCCTCGGGGCCGTTGCCCACTGAGGCAGCCTGCCGAGTCGTCTACATCAGTCCGCTCAAAGCGCTGGCCGTAGACGTGGAGCGCAACCTGCAAACGCCCCTTCAGCAGATCGCGCCTCTTGCACGGCTCGCTGGCGTACCATTTCGTCTTCCCGAAATCGCCATCCGCACCGGAGACACACCGCAGACAGAGCGCGCACGATTCCGGCGTCATCCAGCCGATATCCTCATCACTACACCCGAATCGCTGTACCTGCTGCTGACCTCTGAGTCCGCCAGCGCTCTGCGCACCGTCGACACGGTCATCGTCGACGAGATCCACGCGCTCGTTCCCACCAAGCGCGGCGCGCATCTGGCCCTTACACTGGAACGCCTCGAAGCGATCTGTGCGAAGCCGCTCCAGCGCATCGGTCTCTCGGCTACACAACGTCCGCTTGAGGAAGTGGCGCGATTCCTGGGTGGCAGCAACGTTGCGGCGAATGACGCCGGGACGATGACGGCGCGCCCGGTAACCATCATCGATGCGTCCGCCCCGAAGCAGCTTCATCTGAGAGTTGACGTTCCGGTGGTGGACATGAAGACGGCGGATCCCGATCCCGCCCTGTCGCCGGACTCCAGGGCGAAGCGTGCCTCGATCTGGACGACGATTCCTCCGCGACTGCTGGCCATCATCCGCCGGCGCCGGTCGACGCTCATTTTCGTCAACAACCGACGCACCGCCGAACGGCTGGCTGGTCTCATTAACGATCTCGCGCAGGAACCCCTGGCTCGCGCCCATCACGGCTCTCTTGCCGCAGCGCAGCGTGCCGAGATCGAAGACCAGCTCAAAAAGGGGAGGATTCGCGCGGTGGTCGCAACATCCTCACTCGAACTCGGTATCGATATGGGCGCGATCGATCTGGTGATCCAGATCGAATCGCCGCCGTCGGTTGCTGCCGGCATGCAGCGCATTGGCCGGGCCGGGCACAAGGTCGGCGTGGTCAGCGAAGGCATCATCTTCCCGAAGTATCGCGCCGACCTGATCGCCTGCTCCGCCGTTACGCGTGCCATGCACGAAGGCCACGTCGAGGCCACGTCGGTGATGCGCAATCCGCTTGACGTTCTTGCTCAGCAGATCGTCGCCACTGTTGCGCAACCGCCCGCTCTTGCAGAGGCTCGCATCAAGGGTCAGCCGCCGCGTGAACCCGTTATCTCCGCCGATCGTCTCTTTGACCTCGTGCGACGCGCTGCCCCCTTTACCGCGCTGCAGCGCAACACCTACGACTCCGTTCTCGATCTGCTCTCCGGCAAATATCCTTCTGACGAATTTGCCGAACTTCGTCCGCGGATCACCTGGGATCGCGAAATGAATCTGCTCACGCCGCGGGATGGCGCAAAGAGTCTTGCCATCCTGAATGCCGGCACGATCCCGGATCGCGGTCTGTACGGCGTTTTCCTCTCGGGCGAACACAAGAAGCCTGTCCGGGTCGGCGAGCTCGATGAGGAGATGGTCTTCGAGTCGCGCGTCGGGGAGGCCTTTGCTCTCGGCGCCTCGACCTGGCGCATTGACGAGATCTCTTACGACCGCGTGCTCGTTTCGCCTGCGCCGGGTCAGCCGGGCAAGCTGCCCTTCTGGCACGGCGATCAAGCCGGCCGGCCCCTGGAGTTCGGCCGCCGCATCGGTGCTCTGGTGCGGGAGATCCGCGCACTGCCGCCGAACGCGGCCATCAGCCGCCTGGTGCGCGAGCATGACCTTGACCCGCAGGCGGCTGAAAACCTGCTTCAGTTCCTCACCGATCAGCACAATGTAACCGCCGTTGTGCCAGATGACCGGACGATCGTGGTCGAGCGCATCCGTGACGAACTCGGCGACTGGCGCGTTTGCGTTCTCACGCCGTTCGGCAACCGCATTCACGCGCCATTGGCGATGGCCGCCACGGCGCAGATTCTCGCCGCCGGTGGGCCGCACGTCGAATCCATGTCGACTGACGACGGCTTCGTCCTGCGATTTCCGGATATCGATGCACCACCCGATCCGGCCCTGCTTCTGCCCAGGGCCGATCGGGCCCAGGACCTGGTCGTCCGCCAGCTGGGTTCGACGGCGCTCTTTGCGGCGAAATTCCGCGAAGCCTCGGCGCGTGCACTACTGCTCCCGCGTCGACGCGCCCAGGTCCGGGCTCCGCTGTGGCAGCAGCGCAAGCGCGCCGCGGACCTGCTCAGCGTCGCATCGCAGTATCCGGACTTTCCAATGATTCTCGAAGCGCACCGCGAGTGCCTGCGCGACAGCTTTGACATGCCTGCGCTCCTCGACGTGCTTCGCTCCATTGAGGAGCACGATATCCAGGTTCACGTCGTGGACACGCCGAAGCCTTCCCCGTTCGCGGCTTCCCTGCTGTTTGGATACACGGGCAACTTCATCTATGACGGCGACGCGCCGCTGGCAGAACGGCGTGCCGCCGCGCTCTCGATCGATCAGTCGCTGCTGGCCGACCTTCTTGGGGAGGCGGACCTGCGTGAAATCCTCGATCCCATTGCCATATCTGAGGTTGAAGCGAATCTCCAATTCCTCGGTGACAATCAGCGAGTCCGCACCGCGGACGGCCTACACGATCTTTTGCTCCGCCTCGGTGATCTCTCGCGCGACGAGATTGCTCAACGCGTGGCGACGCCCGAACTCCTGAAATCGCTGAACACCCTCGTCGCCGCTCGCCGCATCGTTTCCTTAAGAGTCGCGGGACAGCTGCGTTGTATCGCGGTCGAGGATGCCGCTCGCTATCGAGACGCATTGGGACTGAAGCTCCCCGATGGCCTCCCAAAGACTCTCCTGGCCCCGGTTGCAACGCCTGTTCTCGAAATCGTCCGACGATATGCCCGCACCCACGGGCCCTTCACCTCGGGCGAGGCCGCTGCCCGGTTTGGACTCGATACATCCGCTGTCGAAGCCGCGCTCCGCACTCTGGTGCACGACGGTCGCACCCTCGAAGGCGGTTTTCGCCCCCAGTCGGCCGGTCGCGAGTATTGCGACGCGGAATCTCTGCGCCTGATCCGCACTAAGTCACTGGCACGGTTACGAAAAGAGATAGAACCGGCCGAACCTCGCCTCTTCGCGCGCTTCGAAACGCACTGGCAGGGCGTTCTGCAAAGGCGTCGCGGCCTTGACGCGCTGCTCGACACCTTCGAGTCGCTTCAGGGCGCGCCGCTGCCCGCCTCTCTTCTCGAATCGCAGATTCTGCCGGCACGTATCGGCCGCTACTCTCCAGGCGATCTGGATACGCTGATTGCGGCCGGAGAAATCGTCTGGTGCGGCGCTGACAATATCGGTGAACATGACGGCCGTGTCGCTTTCTATCTCGCCGACCGGATCGCCGCTCTGCTCCCGCCCCGGAATGCGCCGAGCGAGCCGTTCTTGCCGCGCGAAGAAGCAATCATCGAATTCCTCACCCGATCGGGCGCCACATTTTTTACCGACCTGCACGATGCTGTCGGCGGAGGTTATCCTGGCGAGACCGTGGATGCGTTGTGGTCGCTCGCCTGGCGCGGGCTCGTGACCAACGACACCCTTCATGCGCTCCGGGCGTTCATTGCCAGACCAGAAACATCGCGGTCCAGCAAGCGCGTCCACAATCAGCCGGCGTTTCGCTCCCGTCGAACCACCCCGCCTGCTGCGCAGGGCCGGTGGACGCTCCTTCCTGCGCCCGATCGCAGCACCCCCGCCGCCCAGACCGCGTGGTCGCACGCAATTGCGCAACAGTTGCTCCAGCGCTACGGCATCGTTACGCGCGAGACGATGAATCAGGAGAATATCCCGGGCGGATTCTCCGCGGTCTACGAAGTTCTCAAAGCGCTCGAAACTCAGGGCAGCGTTCGGCGCGGCTACTTCATCGCCGGACTCGGTGGCGCGCAGTTCGGCCAGCCCTCTGCCGTTGAACTTCTTCGCTCGCTCCGCGGCTCGACTCCCGATCAGCCGGAGATGATTCTGCTGGCCGCATCGGACCCCGCCAATCCCTGGGGGAGTATTTTGCGCTGGCCGACGCCTGAGTCGACGGCTCCCGACAATGCCGCCGTCCTTACGCGCAGCGTCGGCGCGAGCGTCATTCTGCGCAACGGCGATCTTGTCGCTTATCTCCGCCGCAATAACCCCGCGCTTCAGGTCTTTCTCTCGCCAGAGGAGCCAGACCGCTCCACCGTCGCGCGCGATCTCGCCCACTTTCTCGCTAATTTTGCTCAGGAACTGTTACAGACTCCGGAAACCCGTCACCATGGGGGCCTGCTGATTGACGCGATCGCCGGGCGACCCGCCCACGAGCACTTTCTCGCGTCCTTTCTTCTCGACGCGGGATTCCACCCGTCACCACGCGGATTCCACGTCCGCTATGTCCCCGCTGGGTCGTAGCGCGCGAAGCGCTTCCGCCTGGACGGCCAGTCCTTAGTGGATCGTCTTCATCCGCCGCTGCATAAAATCCATCAAGAGATACTCGCCCAGCGTCTCCGGAGTTGTGAAGTATGCTTTGCCCCGGCACATCTGCGACACCTTCTGCACAAACTGCACCAGCCCGAAGTCCGACGCCAGCATGAAGGTGTTGATCATGATGTTCTGCCGCTTGCAGCGCGCCACTTCCTCCAGCGTCTCACTCACCACGAGGGGATCCAGCCCGAAGGCGTTCTTGTAAATCCGGCCGTCGGGCAGCGTCAGCGCAGAGGGCTTGCCGTCGGTGATCATCACGATCTGCTTCATATCTTTGCGCTGCCGCGACAGGATTCGCTGTGCCATGCGCAGGCCTTCGCGCGTGTTCGTGTAGTATGGGCCCACTTTCACGCGCGCCAGTTGCGATACAGGCAGTTCCTCTGCAGAGTCGTGGAACAGGACCAGCGAAAGCGTGTCGCCTGGATACTGTGTTCGGATCAGATGCGCCATCGCCATGGCCACTTTTTTGGCCGGCGTGAAGCGGTCCTCGCCATAGAGGATCATCGAGTGTGAACAGTCCAGCATAACGACCGTGGCACACGAACTCTGATACTCGCTCTGGTGTACCTGCAGATCGCTGTACTCCAGATTCAGCGGCAGCGTCAGCCCCTCGCGCGCAATTGCGCTCTTCAGCGTTGCCGTCACATCGAGGTTCAGCGTGTCACCGAACTCGTACGGCTGCGATCCGCCGCTGGTCTCTACGCCGGTTGCCCAATGGCGCGTGTCGTGACGCCCAAAGTTCGATTTCCCGAGCGATCCGAGCAGGTCACGCAACGTCTTGTAACCAAGAAAGTCGAGACTCTTGTCGGTCACTTCGAATCGCGCGTCGGTCGCCTGGCCCATTTGCCCGGCTTGTTGGGTCACTTGTCCCTGCTGCTGCGGCGAGGTGGTGGAGATATAGTTCTCACGTTCCAGGCGATTGATCAGCTTATCGATCAGTTCATCGAGCTTGCCTTCGGCGGCCATCTGATCGATCTTCTGCTGGAGGTTCTCGTCGAACGCGTCGCCCTGCTCCAGCGCGCGACGGAGCGCCTCGCGCAGATCGTCCATCGTCTGATCGAGGTCCTGGAATTCGGCAAACGGATTCTGAAATCCGGAGTCCAGCAGGTAGTCGGAGAGCGCCTTGAGCAAATCGTCCATGCTCATTTCGCTCGCGAGATCGCCGGTGAACTTCGTGTATCGAACGCTTTTCATAGATGAGCCAGTAGGCGGCAGGCGGTGGCTGTTAGCAAGCAGTAATGGCTACAAGCTACAGTGTGGTGTTCCCGAGATTTCCTTATCGTCGACATTCAGGAAAGCAGGTCCCTCGCTCGCCTGCCCTATCTTCGATGGGGCCCCAAAGCGCTCGCTTCAGGATGACAGGTGAAGGAATTTCAAATACAAAACCAGCCAAGGGGCGTCGTTAGTTAAAGCTTCCGCGCCTCGTCCGGCGCGACTGCCACTGCTCATAATCCCGTTCCGGATCGGCTCTTTCAACCCGTTCCGGGCGCTCCGGTCCCTTTTTCTGGGCGCTGAAGCTGCGCTCCTCGTTCCGGCTGATGCGCCTGTGCGAGCACATCCCTTCGAGCAGAAATTCGGCGGCGGCTGTTACAACTTCGGGCCCATCACTCGCCTTTACGCCCAGCGGAGCCAGCTTCTCCATGAGTCCCTGGATCTGCTTCAGCTCTTCCAGCGTCGCCTTGGCTGGCTGCGCGTCGGAGATCTTCACCGTCCCGCCCAGATTGAACCACTGCTCGATCTGCTGCGTGTTCACATCGGCAAAGTAACGATCGAACGCCTTCCCGATCGCCGTGCGCACGATGTCCCGGACCACGGTGTCCGCGCCTTTCATCTCGCCTTCGTACTCGAGTTCCAGTTTGCCCGTGATTCCAGGCAAGGCCGTATACAGATCTCCGATGCGCGGCACGACAAGCACCTCTCCATGGATCAGCGCCCGCCTTTCGGCATTGCTAATCGCCAGCTCGAGGGTCGCAATCGGCAAGCGCTGACTCACGCCACTGCGCTTGTCCACTTTTTTGTCTTCCCGGGCGGAGAACGCCACCTGCTCAATCACTTCGCGCAGATACTGCGGAACTACAACGTCGCTCTGCTCGCGCTCGGCCCACGCCTCCTGCGTCGTAATCGCGATTCCCTCCTCCAGGGTTTCCGGATAATGCGTGCGAATCTCCGAACCGATGCGGTCTTTCAGAGGCGTCACAATCTTGCCGCGTGCTGTATAGTCCTCGGGATTGGCACTGAACACCAGCGCCACGTCCAGTTCCAGTCGCACCGGATAGCCCTTAATCTGTACATCGCCTTCCTGCATGATATTGAACAGCGCCACCTGAATTTTCCCGGCAAGGTCCGGCAGCTCATTCACCGCAAAGATTCCACGATTGGCACGCGGCAACAGGCCGTAGTGCATGGTCATTTCGCTGGCCAGATCGTGGCCACCCTTCGCAGCCTTAATCGGATCGAGGTCGCCGATCAGGTCCGCCACGGTCACGTCCGGCGTCGCGAGCTTCTCCACATAACGCTCGTCGCGGGTGATCCATCCCAGCGGAATCGCATCGCCAAGTTCGACAATCAGATCGCGGCACCGTCGGCACAGCGGAACATAAGGATTGTCACGAATCTCGCATCCTGCGACATACGGCATGTGCTCGTCCAGAAGCGCGGTGAGCGAACGCAGGATGCGGCTCTTCGCCTGCCCCCGCAGTCCAAGCAGGATGAAGTTCTGCCGCGACAGTACCGCATTCACAATCTGCGGCACGACTGTGTCCTCGTATCCGATGATGCCCGGGAACACGGCCTGCTTCGATTTCAGGCGGCAGATCAGGTTCTCGCGCATCTCGTCCTTCACCGTGCGCGTCCGCAGCCTCTTTTCGCTGTATTCCGCGCTGGCGCGCAGCTCGCCCAGTGTTTGCGGCAGGTGAGCCACGTGAGGATGCCCCGTCGATCCGATCGTGCTCTGTCGAGTCGCCATCGATACTCCTGTCCCTGATTGCTCGTTCGTATGCCAGTGATGCCTTCTGGTTGGACGCCTGAGGCGCGTTCACCGTCTCACTGCTGCTTCTAGTGTATGGGGAAGCGGGCCTGCGGTGCCTGGCGGTCTCCATCTTTCGAACTCAGCCGTGGCAGCATTTCGTTATAGAAATCCTGCAGTTTCTTCGTCCGGTCAGCATCGGAACGGCTCGCCAGCAACTGTTGTTTGAATCCGAGGTCCGACGGCAGCGCGTCGGCAAGCTGGAAGGCCACGGGCGCGTTCAGGTCCAGATGCATTGCCGGCAACTGGAGCCCTGCCATTTGCAGCGTTGCAAAATGCAGCGCCGCGCAGTCCTCGCGATCGTCCCGGGTGGAACGTGCGCCTTCATCCTCAAAGAATTCCACGTCAGCCTGCAGGAAGGCGCGCGATTCGTCGAGTCCTTCAATTTCGAAGCGCTCCCCGCCCTCGCACAGGATGTCCATCCGGCCGTCGTCGTATCGTTGCACAACTCGCAGGATCTTTGCGGTGCACCCGACAATCGACATCTGCTCCTCGTCCGCGCGCACCACACCAAATGGCTTATCTTGTGCGAGGCACTCGCCCACCATCTCCCGATAGCGTTCTTCGAAAACGTGCAACGGCAGGGCCGCTCCCGGAAAGAGCACCGTGTTCAGGGGGAACAGGGGAATTCTCATGATCCTGACATTATGCTCGCGTCCCGCGTTCTCGTCTTGCACAATCGTGAGCGGCTACTCCGGTATCTCCATCTCGTCCAGCATGGCCTGCATCTCACGCGCCGCGTGCTGGTTTCCGGTCCGCCTCGCGCAGGCCAGTCCGTCTACGAGCCTCTGTTTGGCTTCGGCGTCGCGGCCGGCTTTTGCCAGGGTCTGTGCAGCCATAAAGTAGCCGGCCGTGTAATCGGGATGGTCGTGGAGCAGCTGCGCAAATTCCGCCAGAGCGGCTTCCGTCTCGCCGCGTCCGGAAAATTCCATCGCCAGCCCATAGCGGGCGAAGGCGTTCGTTGGATCCTGCTCCAGGATTTCCTTCAGACTCGCAATCTTATCCATCGGCCACCCGTTCAGATCTTTGCCGGTTCAAATTTCGGGATATGACGTCGGCGCGCTTCGGCCTCGCGCACCTCGCGCCGACGACCAGCCTCTTCAAATCGGCGCTTTTGGTCGTCGGTCTCGGCAGTCAACGGCGGCACGGGCACGCGACGGCCCTGCGTATCGATCGCCACGAAGGTTAAATACGCCGAGGCAACGTGGTGATGGATCCCGGCGATCGTATTCTCCACCCAGACCTTGACGCCCACTTCCATTGAAGTTTTGAAGGCCCGGTTCACTGACGACTTCAGAATGAGCAAATCGCCCACATGAACCGGAGCGATGAAGTCGATGTGCTCCATGGAAGCGGTCACGACGTGGCTGCGCGCGTGGCGGTATGCGGCCATCGCACCCACCAGATCGATGAAGTTCATCAGTCTTCCGCCCAACAGGTTTCCCAGCGTGTTCGTGTCATTGGGCAGGATCAGCTCTGTCATCTCCGACTGCGACTGCACCACCGAGCGCGCCGGCTGAGCCGGACCGTTCAAATCCATGCATCTCTCCTCTTCTCTCCAGACTACAGGACCATCAACTCGTTTCTGAACACTGACGGCTGAACGCTGTACGCTGTATTCATGGCTCACTCGCATACTCCGCCGCCTCCGACTGCCCTGCCCGGGGTCAAGTCCATCGTGGCTATTGGATCGGGCAAGGGCGGCGTCGGCAAAACCACTCTCGCCGTCAATCTCGCTATCGCGCTCGCGAAACTCGGCCACCGCACAGGCCTGATCGACGCCGATATCTACGGCCCCAATGTGCCTCTGATGCTCGGGACCACGCGCCAGCCGACTGTGCTGGCCAACAACCAGATTGAGCCGAACATCGCGCACGGGGTCAAAGTCATCTCTGTTGGGTTCATCTCTCCGGGCGATAAGCCGCTCGTGATGCGCGGGCCGATGCTGCACCAGATCATCCGCCAGTTCCTGCAGCAGGTGGAATGGGGTGAGCTCGATATCCTCCTTGTCGATTTACCGCCTGGCACCGGCGACGTCGTCATCTCTCTGGTTCAGACGGTGCCTCTTACCGGCGCCGTCGTGGTGTCTACGCCGTCGGACGTCTCTCTCCAGGACGCGCGCAAGGCGCTCGAGATGTTCCATCAGGTGAACGTTGAGGTGTTGGGCATCGTTGAGAACATGTCTCACTTCACCTGCCCGCACTGCCACCACGAAATTGACATCTTTTCCCGCGGGGGCGCCGAGCGCACTGCAAATCAGTTCAACATTCCGTTTCTCGGATCCGTCGAACTCGTCCCTGAAATTCGGCATGGTAGCGACACTGGTATGCCCACTGCGCTGGCCGGTCCTGACGCACCGCACGCAGCGGCGTTCTATGCGATCGCGAGGAACCTGGCTGAACGTGCCTTCGCACAGGCTGCCAAAACTGAAAATATCTTCGAAGTAAGTTAGGACGACTCTGTGAAAGCCGTCGTGATGCATGGCCCGGGAAACGTGCGCGTAGAGACGGTCGCCGATCCGGTGCGCGCTCCGGGGGAGGCGCTGCTGCGCGTCCGCCGCATTGGGCTGTGCGGAACCGACTTGAGCTCCTGGCGCGGCAGGAACCCACTGGTCTCGTATCCGAGAATTCCGGGGCACGAGATCGCTGCGACCATCGTTGAGTTGGGGGAGGATCATCCTGCGCACCTCAGCGTAGGCATGGATGTCACGCTGTCGCCGTACTACTGTTGCAGATGCTGTTCGTCGTGCCGCAATGAGCGGCACAATGCATGCCGGGACAACCAGACGCTGGGTGTCCAGCGCGACGGCGCGCTGGCAGAGTATGTTTCGGTGCCCGCGGAAAAGCTGTATTCTGCTCAGCTAAATCTGGAGGAACTCTGCCTCGTCGAGCCTCTTACGGTGGGCTGTCACGCAGCGGCGCGCGCCCGGGTGACGTCGAAGGACGTGGTGGCCATCTTTGGGTGCGGCGGCGTTGGGCTGGGAGCGGTCGCGGCAGTGGCGTTCCGGGGCGCGACCACGGTCGGCATTGACATTGACGACACCAAACTGGCAATCGCGCAGCAGGCGGGTGCTGCCCACGTCATCCACTCGCAACGACAGAATCCGGCGGAGCTGCTGGCCGAACTAACCGGAGGACACGGTCCGGATGTTGTGATTGAAGCCGTGGGCTCGCCGGAGACGTTCCGCAGCGCGGTAGAGGTGGTGGCCTTTACCGGACGCGTTGTTTACATTGGTTACGCGAAGGAACCGGTGACATACGAGACGCGCCTCTTTGTGCAGAAAGAGCTCGATATTGTGGGGGCGCGCAATGCGCTGCCCGAGGATTTTCGCCAAACCATTCAAATGCTCGAGCAGCATCGTTTCCCTGTGGAGGCTGCCATTGGAACGGTCGCGCCGATGGAACAAACCGCGGAGCTTCTGCACGCATGGAGTACGGACCCGGGCCGCTTCAGGAAGATCATGATTACTCTCGATCAGGAGACGACGGGCTAACCGATCGAATGACCCACTCCGCACCCTCTCTGAACGCTTCCCGGCAACCGGCAGACGGAAATATTCCACTGGTGCCCCAGGGTTACAAGCTGATCTTCGCGCTGGTCACGACCCTCTTCTTCCTCTGGGGGATACCCAACAATCTGAACGACGTCCTGATCCGTCAGTTCATGAAGTCGTTCGTGATCACGCGGTTCGAGGCAGGGCTCGTCCAGTTTGCGTTCTATCTTGGGTATTTCTTTCTGGCGATGCCCGCGGCTCTGGTGATGCGACGCCTGGGCTATAAGTCGGGATTCGTCATTGGCCTGTCGCTCTATACGCTGGGGGCGATTTTGTTCTGGCCTGCCGCAGAGATCGGACGCTATTCGTTCTTTCTCGTCGCTCTGTTTATTATCGCCAGCGGTCTGTCGTTTCTTGAGACAGCGTCAAACCCGTTCATTGCGCAGCTGGGCGATCCTCGTACAGCCGCGCGCCGGCTGAACCTCGCCCAGGCCTTCAATCCTCTGGGTTCCATTACTGGTGTTCTCATCGGAACGATCTTCATCTTCTCGGGCGTGGAGCTGAATCAGCACCAGGTCGCCGATCTCCGGGCTCGCCATGCCTACGCAGCGTATCTGCATTCGGAGACATTGCGCGTTATCGCTCCCTATCTGGTGCTGGCTGCGATCACGCTGACCATGATGATTCTGATTGCCTCGATCCGTTTCCCAGCCTCGCTGGCAGCGGAGGAGGATCGCGGTCGAGGAACCCATCGTGCGGCCGACTTGCTGCGGCCGTACTTCATTATGGCGGTCGTGGCGCAGTTCGCGTATGTGGGGGCTCAGGTCGGCACCTGGAGTTACCTGATCCCGTATATCCAGGCCTATACAGGCGAGCCGGAGAAGTTTGCGGGCTATTGCCTGACCGGCAGCCTGGTGCTGTTTGGGGTGGGCCGTTTCTTTTCGGCGTGGCTGATGCGCTTTGTGCAGCCCGGCCGGCTCATGGCGATCTACGCGGTCACGAATACCGTGCTTGCGGGTCTGGGTGTTCTGCTGCCCGGCTGGACGGGCGCGGTCGCACTGATCTGCACCAGCTTTTTCATGTCGCTGATGTTTCCGACCATCTTTGCGCTGGGAATTCGGGGACTCGGTGAAACGGCCAAGCTGGGCGGCTCGCTGATCGTGATGGCAATCATTGGCGGCGCCATACTGACTCTGCTGATGGGCCTGCTCTCGGTCCACTTCGGAGGGCTGGCCGTCGCGTACGTCGTTCCGGCGCTCGCGTACGTCCTGATCGCGTTCTATTCGTTTACGGATGCACGAATGACGAACCGGGTTCGGCCGGAAACGTCGCCTGACAAGTCGGCGGATTGAGGAAAGGCATGGTGGGCGAGGCGGGAATCGAACCCACAACCCCCGGCTTAGAAGGCCGGTGCTCATGCACTGTGAGCAGAACCTGCCCGCAGTCAATGGTTTACAGTTTTCTGCGCTCCAATTTACCCCCGGCTTGGGGATATGGAATGGAGCGAAATGCAGACCAAGGAGACCAGGGAGACCAAGGATGACCCCATCGAACGATTCATCCGTGAGCGACAACTTCTCGCCAACGTCAGTCCGACAACCATCGAATGGTACCGGCGCTCACTGAAGTGGCTGCCCACGTCCGCGCCGACACCGGAACAACTGTGCGACTTGGTCATCCGAATG
>Ga0335072_10006705_pt1 | contig 16809 bp, 14 predicted proteins | sample Lox_Sample_21_FD_206725 | JGI IMG/M metagenome (GOLD analysis project Ga0335072, IMG submission 206725) | Soil microbial communities from Loxahatchee National Wildlife Refuge, Florida, United States - Lox_Sample_2.1 | ecosystem: Environmental > Terrestrial > Soil > Wetlands | place: USA...
AATCGAGTGCCACCCTGCAGGTCCGTTCGGGAATCACCCATAGGCGCACGAAAGAAGGCGCGGCAATGCGCTGCGATGGCGCTGGCTCTCCCTCACCTCCATCCGCCTTACGAGCCTTGGTGATAGGGAGAAGATTCACGAGACGGCTTTGATCGAGATATCGGGCGGCCGAGTTCTCTGCGTCTCGCTCCCGCTGAATGAGATTCCTCAACTCCGCAGCTCGCGCGGGAATCGCCTGGTCTTCGTTGCGCACGTATACGGGCGAGTCCTTCGTGGTTAGGAAATGGATTCTGCTGCTAGGTCGAACTCTGATAACGGCCAAGCGACGATCAGGCTGGCTCGGCAGCATGCATTCAGCGATTTCGAAATCCGGAGTCGGCGAGATGCTTGCGGCGACCGAACTGGCAAGCCGCGTCTTCAGCTCTCCCTTTGAAATCTCACCCACCAGCTCCTTTGCCCGTCCATCATTCTCAGAGACACCAATCACAATGATTCCGCCGAATGTGTTCGCGAACGCGGCAACCACCCGCAGCGACTTCTCGTTCCATTTCTCCTTGAAATCGACGGTGTAGCCTTCCGGCGTTCGATCATTCGGCGGGAGGTTTTGGCGCGTGAATTCTGCGATGCTAGCATAGAGGTCGGAATCCGTAAGTCGAGAGTAATCGACGCTGAACAGGTCCACGGTCATGCGCCAGAGTTTAGCACCGGCGAGTGGCTCACGGTGGTGATCAATGAGAGGGTTAGTCTAGCGAGAATGATATTAGACCGGCTGGGATGGTAGCCAGCCACAGAAGACCTGCCCCGTTTGATTGCTCATGATCCTTCGCTACACCCTGCTTGAACCCTTCTCTCCGTTGCACCACCAGTGGGCCGCCTGAATGTTGTCGGGATGATCGTCCCTCCACGCTCCTCCCATACCGCGCGGATGGATGTGGTCGGGGACCGCGTCGCCATAATCGGTGAACTTCTCCTTGCAGAGGCTGCAGATGCCCTTCTGGGCTACGATCTTTCGGTCAAGGAGCTTTCGCATTTCGCCGTTCGAGCGGAGTTCTCGATAGCCGCGGGGGTGTTGAGGATCATCGATGCGACGGATGCCCATCTGCCGCGCTCGCCTCTGCTTGGGGACTGGTTCTCGACCGCAGCAAGCAAACGAATGGTGAATTGGACACAGTTGATTTCGGCGGAGTCTCACGATTACCTCCAGATGAAGCGGGATTCACACTTGTTGGTTTTGAGCGGATTTGTAATTCGAACTTTCAATAACAGATGGGGAAGTGGAATCTGGTGGCCGATGCGTTCGTAGACTCAACTCGATATTGCAGTGGAATTCAGGACGCAATCATGCAAGACGGCGCCGCTCGTGTTGCGGCGACACGATTTGCTCGATCAACGGCGCATCTGAGCCGCGATCCAGTACCGATGAATTCTTTTATTGATTAGCTTTGGTCTTCGGTAGCCGATTTATTAAGGACGACAGCGTTGTCACGAATTGCCGAGAGTGTGCTTAACAGCGATTTCAATGTGGCATTGTCTCTGAAGACAGAATTCGGCCCTTCGTCGAATTCGTCCGTGAATGGTGAAGCGTAAAGCTGGTCGGGGCGCATCCATCCGCACTGGGTCAGGTGATCGACGATTAGGTTCACAAAATCTAACTGCGATGGAGTCAGCGTCCTGCCGTCGATGAAGCCGGAGAAGGCTCGCTTCGCCGCCGCCCTGTCCAACCCTACCAACGAGCGAATGAACAAGCCAAGTCCGCCATCATCTTTCACAACCTTGTGAAGCTGCTCGACAGACGCCGTCCCCGACTCCACAAAAAGCCGCTCCAGTTCGTTGAGGTCGTCCTGTGTCAACGGTTCGTTCCAGCGCACCTTGTGCAGCGCAGGATGCTCGATGTTATTGCGCAGAAAAGCCAGCGCCTTTTCGCGGAACCGTTCCGAGTCGACGCCGACTGAAATCACCGGCAACGGAACGGAGTCAATGCCCCGGAGAACGTCCTCAAAGTTTGTGTAGACCGGTTCGCGGTGCTTTTTGTCAATGAATTTGACCAACGCGCGAAGCCGCAGCCTGACATTCTCCAATTCCGGCACGGTCACTCCCTGCCAGAACTGCGTGGTCTGAACCTCCTGGATCAGCTGCAACTGCTCCCGCACCATCGGAATCGCCTGCTTCTCTTCCATGGCGCCAGCCAGCGCAATTACGCCCTCCTTGAGCAAGTCGAAGCGCGCCTGCACACGCAACACCGAAAGCTGCAGGTTGAGGATCAGTACATCGAACTCCTTGGCGTCCAGATCAGCATCTGCCGCAACCGTGGGCAGTCCAGCCACATCGCGCGTCAATTCGCCTTGAGCCGCCACGTCCAGTTGCTCCCAGGCCCCGGGATCAGAGTACTTCTCCACCAGCCGCCGCTTGGCCCGTACTAGGAAGTTCTCCGGCGGCATTGCAGTCACCTGCTCCCGTAGCAGCGTCGCCGTTGCGGCGCGTAGGTTTGCCAGACCCTCTTCCGCATTGGCAGCTCGGTCCAGCTCGCCAATCAAACCCACGCGTAGCCCGAAAATACGCTCGCTCAAGCCCGGCGCGGCGCCAGCCGCCGGCGTCTCTGGCTGTTGGTTAAAGAACTCAAGGTTTCCGCACACATCTAAGATACGGAAATTTCTCTTGTCTTTTCCCGGTCCGAACAGGTTTTCGCAAAGCCGCGTGCCACGGCCCACCATCTGCCAGAACTTGGTTTTGGAGCGCACCGGCTTAAAGAAAACCAGATTCACTACTTCCGGTACGTCGATCCCTGTATCGAGCATGTCCACGGAAATGGCAATGTGCGGCGCCTTATTCGCGATGGAGAAATCGTCGATCAGGGTCTGTGCGTACTCGACTTTGAAATCGATCACGCGCGCAAAGTGCCCAGCATAGTGCGGGTAATGCGCATCGAAGCGCCGCACCAGGAACTCCGCGTGATCGTGATTCTTGGCGAAGATGATTGTCTTCCCCAAGCGATCGCCGCCCGCCACTTTGTGCCCGTGAGTCATGAGCCATTCAAGCACCTTGTCCGCTGTGTCCTCATTGAAAAGCCAGCGATTTACGGCTTCCGCGTTCACGCGATCCGGCACCCTGCCGTCTTCATCCCAGTCGACCTCGTCCCACTTCTCTTTTTCTTCTTCGCTCAGATCGTCGTAATGGATCCCCTCGCGCGGAAATTGGAGATTCATTGAATACGGCTCGGCGGGAACCAGCCATTTGTCTCGGACCGCATCGTTCAACGGATACTCATCAGTCGGGACGCCGCTTTCGAGATCGAACAGTCCGTACGTATTGCGGTCGATCTCGTCCTTGGGCGTGGCTGTCAGGCCCACCAGCAGCGAATCGAAATACCGGAAGATACCTCCGAATTTCTTGTAAACCGAGCGGTGTGCCTCATCGATGACCACCATGTCGAAGTATCCCGGCCCAAAGCGCCGCCGCCCGTCTTTCATCTCGTCGATCAGGCCCATCATCGTCTGATAAGTGCAGACATACACGCGCCCATCCTCATCACGCTCTGTGACCAGGTTCACCGGCGCGCTGCCCGGCAGATGCTTCTTGAAGGCGTTTACCGCCTGCTTCACCAGCGCGTTGCGGTCGGCCAGGAAGAGTACGCGCTTTACCCAGTTGGCACGCATCAGCGCGTCGCACAGGCCGATTACCACGCGCGTCTTGCCGCTGCCTGTGGCCATCACCAGCAGCGCCTTGCGCTGCTGGTGCTCTAGCGTCTCGGCCACTTTGCGGATGGCCCGCTCCTGGTAGTAACGGTCACAGATCGCGTCGTCGGACTTGATCGTTCCGAGCCGCTTGCGCGATTCACGGCGCGCAATGGCAAGTTCGAGCTCGTCGCTGGTGTAAAAGCCCTGCACCGGGCGCGGTGGATATGCCGTGTCGTCCCACAGCCAGTGGTCGTAGCCGTTCGTGTAGAAAATCAGCGGGCGCTGGCCGGATTCCTTCTCCAGGCAATCAGCGTAGAGCTTTGCCTGCTGGCGGCCTTCGTCGGCGTCCCGGCGGGTGCGCTTCGCCTCCACAACGGCCAGCGGCTTTCCATTTTCGCCCCACAGCACGTAGTCCACATACCCTACACCTTCGCTGTTGGGCATGCCGTGGACTTCGTACTCAGTATCCTGGCCCGGCCGACTCACATCCCAGCCCGCCTCCTTCAGGAGCAAGTCGATGAAGGCGTCGCGAGTCTGGGCCTCGTTGTAGTCGTGGGCGTCGGGCGAGGCCTCGTTCGCAGCGCGCGCCGCGGCCACCTCAGCGCGCAGCGCGGCGATTTCGGCGTCTAGCGTTTCCTTGTCGCGCAGCGCCGCCGCCAGGCTTTCGTCTTTTTCCGCAAGTGCCGCGGCCATCTCTTCGAGTTTCTTTTGCGTCTGCTTAGGGACAGGCGAGGTCTTCGGCAGCGTGGCCGCGTCGAACTTCAGTTCCGCCGTCGGCCGCGCGCCCCGTGCGTAGTGACTCGCCAGCCAGTAAACGAACTCGAAAAGCTCGCGGCAGGCCACAAGCGCGTCGTATTGGGTGATGGTCCTTTGGGTATGTACCGCACGGTTACCATGATCCTTAATCAGTTTCGCTTTGGCGGCAATCCGGGGCGTGGCCACAATCTGGAAGCTGGGCTCGGCGAGAAGGGCGGCCAGATTGTCCTGGTAAGGCAGTGTGAGCCGGGCATCTGCCGTGTAGAGCCACCGTACCGCCAGTTCCAACGCCCGCCGCGCATAGAAGCATGCCGCCCGCGCGTCTGGATAGACTAGGCCCTCCGCACGCGCGGCAGCGTCGTACAACTGCGACCATTCGGATTGGAGAAAGGCGAAGTTGCTCATTACTTCAACCTGCTATTCCAGGGATTTTCGGCCAGTCCAGTTTAGCCAGAACTGCCGAGGGTATCTTCCCATGGGTCGCGAAGCATTGATCCAGACGTGCGTTCAACCATGCAATTGCCTCAGGAGTGAGTTCCACATGTGCCTGCTGCGCGAATGCCGTTCGGGGATTGGTGTTTCCTGTACCCGCATCGAGGTGCCGCTTCGTGGAGACAAAGGCATGTGCGCCGAATTCATCCATCAGTTCCCTTAATCGAACGCCATCACCAAGGACACCGTCCACGAACTCCGCATCATGGACGCGAATATACCGCGGCCATTTTGCCTTCCAGTCGCGCCCAGGGAAGTTGATGTCTGCCTCCGTCGCGTCGTCGCGAACATGTTGATACTTCATTCCGATTGCGCGCCCAAAGATCAAAGTGTCATTCGGATGAGTCACAAGGCGCCCCATGAATAAGATCGCGCCATCTTGTACCGATCTTGGCCTCTTGGCTTTCGGATAGCTACAGGCCCAGTGGCAACCCGCCCGCTTTACCTCCTGCAGAACAGGAAACGAATGCTCCAGGCGGTTATGTCCTTCACCGAAGAACTTGACGAATCCTTGACCAGCTGTAGTCACCCAATTTGGCTGCGTCTCCCCTTGCTCGGCAAGACCCGCATCGACCCCTTCATCCTTCAGCTTGGAGGAATTGCGAGTTCCAGCCCCTGATGCGAGGGATTCTGTCACTGTTCGGTTCCATTTGTCGAGCTTGGATGCCGTGACGTTCGATCCGGCTCGCCTCCACAATTTGTCGAAGTAGGCGTCGCACGTTAGAACAATCTCTGGATCGTCGGAGAGAAATCCGAACTCGTGATTGCGACTTAGTGCCTGTTCTGTCAAATTTGCGGAGGTGACGATCGCCCGACAACCAATGAGATATGCTTTTGCATGCAGATTCCGCACTCCTCGGATCTCGGTGCCAGCTTCGTAGAGCAAACGCAAAGCGGCAATATCGCTTGCTCCTTCCAAAAAGCAGTTCAAGTCAAAACGTGTGATCACCTGAATTTGAGGTGGGTTTCCATACTCGAAAATCCGTCGAGCTGCACGCTCCTTGATGAAGGGGCAAATGACCCGAACTTCGGAATGGTCTGCACGAAGCGCATCGCTCAGCAGATGTCCCCAGCCGGAATCCACGAGTTTAAACTTCATCGTTCACCCCAATTCGTCAGATCTTTCGCAGATTGGGGAATCGTTCTGCGAACGCGTTGAACGTGTCCTGCCAGATCGCATTGTCGAGAACGTGCAGGCAATGGACTTTGTTCAGTACCGGGTATCCCGCCTTGACGAGGGCATCGCACAACGTCTTTTCCAAGGCGGCCATCTTGTCGCGTAGAGGTCGATGCTCGTCCATGGTTGCGGCTTCGGGAAAGATTGGGCCAAAGGCCACCATCTCAAATGATCGGCAAGTGTCGAGATCAACGCCAATATTCATCAGATGGCGGCGCAGCGCATTGGCATGTCTATTCGTTCCCAGGTGTTGCCCCAGCCGAGTGAACGGAGACTGCGCATTTGCTGAAGAGCTGTCGCCTGTACGACCGACATAGAGCCACTTATCTCCTCTGACAGTTTCGATTTCCCACGCGTAGAGCCAGAAGCCGCGCTGTAACATTGTTCCAGGGAAAACGAGCTGCTGGAGGCTTGCCATCAAAGTTCTCCCCGAAAGGCGCGATGCTCTAGGGCGGAGAATTGGCGCTCTAGCAGCTCGAGTCCTACCATCTGTGAATTCCGTTCACTCTCAATCCTGCCTTCGATCAAATCGTAAGTGCGAACCTCTGCTCCGGTCGGTTCCAGGACTTCATATTCTCGCAAATGGTCGAGCGTCAATCCTTCAGTGTTGATCCCCCTCGCCCTGTCAAGAAGCCGGTGCTGGTCGACTCGCATATGCCTGGCAAGGTATCGCGCCGAGAGCCCGTTCTGCAAAACAATCGCCTTGAGATCTTGGCCGAAGCATGTGGGAACTTTATTAATGAGAACAGGCAAGCGATGCATCAGTATTTTGCTTTTCACGACAACTAACACAGCACCCGGCTCCACGAGCTTCGTGGCGCTATGCTTGATCGCCTCCGTCGTAATGTGTTCCTCGGTTCCTTCAAGGATTTCTCCCTTCATGTCCTTCGAGGTTGCCCAGCAGATGTTGCCTTGAAAATAAGCGGGAACATCTCGACTCGGAGTGCCTCCGCCTACGAACTGCGCGATCTCACCAAGCCTGACTGTCTTGAGTCGTCGAGGGTTCGAGGCGGGACGCCCGAAAAACTCGAAGAAGATGGAATTAGTGAGCAAATCGAGCTTTTGGAGTGCAAGGCGGCGCTTCTGCCGCAGAAGATCGGCCTTGTCCAGAATCGCCGTGATACGCCGTTGCTCATCAAGTGGCGGCAGCGGAATCTTCACGGCCTTCACGAGATCGATGTTCAAATTCTTGACAGTGGCACCCGCTGCGAGCCGCTTGAATTCCGAGTAGACTGCCGTCGAACCAAGCAAATGATAAAAGAAGTCAGCGTCCACGTTATCTTTACGCTTTTTGAGTACTAACCAACCGTCGTGAATGCACCCTTTGGTCTGAAGGATATAGGGCTTTCCAAAACTCATGGAATTCGTGAGGAGAAAATCGCCGGGATAAACCATGCGAGAGCGCTGAACGCCCTCCTTGCGGATTCGTTTCTTCGTTCTTGTAATGTACTTTGAGCCTTCCGAGGCATCCCCAATCATGATCCAGTTGATTCCGCCGGGATCGTCAGTAACGTACGCGTCGATTGGCCGTGGCGAACCGCCGCGGGCGATCTCGAACAGATCATTTAGAGTCACCGAAGGCCATTTCACCTCAACATTCCCTCCAGATCCTCAATGCCCCTAAGTATTTCGGCTTCGAGCTTCTTCAGTTCCGCAAGAATCTTCTTCGGCGGGTCGTGTTTGATTTCCTCATAGACAACCTCCTTATACCGGTTCAGGCTGAGGTCATAGCTCTTGTCTGCAATCTCCGCCTTGGGCACTGCAAAGCTCTGCGCTGTGCGATGACGCTCGCGCTCCCCGGTCTGGCGGTTTGGCCAACGAGCCAATACATCGGGCAGGTTATTTTTCGAATGTTCTTCCCCGTTCAAAGGTTCCGCCGGAAGCGGCCCGAGCTTCTCGTCTGGTAAAAGCGGTTGGCGTTTATCGTCGAGCGACCAGCCATCGGCCTGGACATCGTAGAACCATACCGAGTCTGTGCCGCCGGAATTCGTTTTGGTAAACAGCAGAATCGCGGTGGAAACGCCAGCATAGGGCCGGAAAACGCCGCTGGGTAACGAGATCACTGCTTCGAGCTTCTGATCCTCAACCAGAATGCGGCGTAGTTCGCGGTGTGCGAGGCTGGAACCGAAGAGAACGCCATCGGGCACGATGACCGCTGCTCGACCGCCAGCCTTGAGTAGACGGAGAAAGAGCGCAACGAAGAGCAGTTCAGTCTTCTTGGTCTTGATCACTTGGAGTAGGTCTTTGGCCGTGTTCTCGTAGTCGAGCGACCCGGCAAATGGTGGATTGGCGAGTACCAGGGTGTACTTTTCCTCCTCGCCGGCGTGGTCTTGTGAGAGCGAATCGCGATAGACGACGTTCGGTTGTTCGACGCCGTGCAGCAGCATGTTCATGCTGCCGATGCGCAGCATCGTGGAATCGAAGTCGAAGCCGTTAAAGAGGCCGTTATGAAAATGCTCGCGCTCGCGGCGGTTGTGGAAGAGATTGGGATGATGATGACGAAGCGACTCCCCGACGGCCACGAGGAACCCGGCGGTACCGCAAGCCGGATCGCAGACAACGTCTTTTGGGGTGGGCTCGGTCATTTCGACCATGAGCTGAATGACGTGGCGCGGTGTGCGGAACTGGCCGTTTTGCCCGGCAGTCGCGATCTTCGAGAGCATGTACTCGTAAAGATCGCCCTTCGTGTCGCGCCCCTGCATGGGAAGCGCCGCGATCATGTCCACCACCTTGACCAACAGCGCCGGCGTGGGAATCGTGAACCGGGCGTCCTTCATGTGCGTGGCGTAGGTCGAGTCGTCGCCACCCAGCGTACGGAGAAAAGGGAAAATGTGCTCAGCGACGAACTCGTATAGGTCACGTGCTTCAAAATCCTTGAAACGGGACCAGCGGTAATCATCATAGGCACGTTTCTTCGCATCTTTGCCAGATGGAAAGATGCGCCGCTCGACCGGCTGGCCGAGTGTGCGCGCCTTGGTCTCTTCGAGCGTCTGCAACTCGTCGAGCCGCCGCAGGAAGAGTAGGTAGGTAATCTGCTCGATCACCTCCAGCGGGTTCGAAATCCCTCCCGACCAGAACGCATCCCAGATGCGGTCAACTTGATTGCGAAGTTCTCCGGTGATCATATTTGTGCAAAAGCTCCAGGCCCGCGCCTCCGATGGCGATCAATTCTCTGTTGGAATTGCGTGTAGGCACGAGGATAAACCTCAAGCCGTTATGACGGCCACATCTCAGGGCAGTCGTACAAGCTCCTCTCACGATCAGGCACTCGACCAAACAGAACACTCCAGTCTTAACTTATTAGCTCCTGACGAGGATTTCCTGACCTTCGATTTTCTTCGCTTCAGAGAGAGCCTTCTCAAAAGTTGATTTGTTTTCAATGACCACTGGTGTTTCGCGCGGGTCATCAAGAGCCTGCGCGACATCAAGCCTTAACCGCTTCTGAAAGTAATAGAGGAAGGACTTTCTTATCGAGATCGATGTCCTTCCATTCTCCATGCAGTAGTCATGGGCCACTACTGATTGTTGACTCTCGCTGAGCTTAGGATTGGGTACAAGAACAACGTTGAAACGTTCTTGCCAGGTCTTGTCGAGAGCGGCTGTAGCCTCCCGAGGTCCATCATTATCTGCCTCCAGACAACGGGGCAGTAAAAAGTCCTTGAATCTGCGGTCGAGGTGGCAGAAAGCCCTTACATGCCAGCGCAGGCCGTCGTTCGCGAAGGCGTGGGGACTGATCCACCTCCAAATAGGGTCGGGTCGTACAGGATTCAGAGATTGATAAAGGATTCGAAGTGAGCGTTCGTGGCGGATTGCGCTCAGCGTTTTCCGCAACACCTCAACGTCAACCCGGCGGTGGGGCAGAGGCATCGATTCTGCCGTTGGCATTTGAGTGAGCCAAGTTTCGGCCTCGGCGACCGTGTGGTCGGCGATTCCCCGTAGGCGATTCAGATACTGATCGGCATCAGGCTTCAAGAAATGCGGCGTGAATGACGCTGTGGGTGAATATCGTTTGAGGCTCTTGTCGTAGACGATATTGCCAGGCGCCAGTTCTTCGTACCTCCGAAGATCGTTGGATGCCTGCGGGACTGATATTCCGAAGTGCTCGGTCAGGGCGGATCGATTTATCCCGCCTTCCCAAAACACTTTAAATTCAATGAATTCCATCCGCTGTTCGACTCCCCAACGGATCTCTTGGACAATCTGTTCCATGCGTATACTTTGTATTCTCATCTGCTTCAATTAGTCAAGTCTCTTTATGGATAAAGAAACTTGACGGGTAGTGATACTATCTGTATCCTTGAGGCTAAGTGGCTAAGAAGGGAGGTTCCGAGATGGCTAGGGGCAACATCTACGTGGAACGGCGTGGCGTACGGCAATACGCAGTGGTCAAGCCAGACGCAGAGCGTGCCAGTGCTGTCATGCCGACGCAGGCGAAGGCGATTGAACGGGCAAAAGAAATCAGCCCGAACACACGCCCTGACGTGGAAAGAGTCCGCCATACGTCAGTTGGCAAGCCGGATCAGTGGCGCAAAGGGTAACCCTGGCGGGGGTGGATCTACTGGCCCCCGCTTCATCACCCGGCCCTGATTCCAACTTGGCAAGAATCACCAAAGAGCCGTTTTTTGGGCGGAGGCGTGTTGGGAGAGCTGAATAGACGCGCATTCGCGAGTTTAGCTCGGTTTTAGAGGAGTCTTGAGGGAATGTGGCCAGATAACGAGACTGACCTGGACTTTCTGAACTTCACCAGCGTCGCAGAGACGGTGGCCGAGATTATTGTGCAAGCGGGTCGGCGGCCGATTTCGGTCGGAATTTCGGGCGCCTGGGGCGTCGGCAAGTCGTCGATGATCAAGCTCACCCGGAAAGCGCTGGAAAAACGCGCTGAAAATCTTGGGGGCGACTTCGTCTTTGTCGAATTTAACGCTTGGCTTTACCAAGGGTACGATGACGCGCGGGCCGCGCTGATGGAAGTCATCGGCAATGCGCTCACCGAGGAAGCGGAGAAGCGGAAAAAAGGAATCGAGAAGGCCAAAGAGTTTGTCGAGCGCATTCGCTGGTTTCGTCTCGCCAAACTGGTCGCCGGGTCTGCGGTCGCTTTGCACGCGGGTCTTCCGCCGATGGGATTGCTTGGCGAAGTCTGGAGCGCCGGCCAGAAGCTGTTCGGCGGCCACGCGGCTGTTGCCGATGTCGAAGCTGCGGCGAAGGCCGGCGAGGAAGCTGTCGAAGCGAGCTCGGGGTTGCTGAAAGAGAAGAAGAAAACGACGCCGCCGAAAGAAATCCAGGCGCTGCGCGATGCGTTTGAAGAAACGCTCGCGGCGATGGGCGTCACGCTCGTAGTGCTGATCGACGATCTGGACCGCTGCCTGCCCGAGACTACGATCTCGACGCTGGAGGCGATCAGGCTCTTTCTGTTCCTGAAAAACACGGCCTTCGTGATCGCCGCGGACGACGCGATGATTAAGCACGCGGTGCGGCAGCATTTCGCTGGCGTGGATGATGAGCTGGTCACGAATTATTTCGACAAGCTGATTCAACTTCCCATTCGCGTGCCGCCTTTGGGAACACAAGAGGTACGGGCGTACATGATTTTATTGTTTGTCGAAAACAGCAATCTGTGCGTCGAGGTGAAAGAAAAGATCCGCGCCGGGATCTGTCGGCAGCTGGGCCAGACCTGGCAAGGCAAGCGCGTCGATCGCGCGTTCGTCCAGTCGCTACATGATGGTTTCGCGCCCGAGCTGATCGGGAAGTTCGACACGGCCGATCGACTTGCGCCGCTCATGACGACGGCGTCGGGCATCGGGGGGAACCCTCGGCTCATCAAGCGCTTTCTCAATGCGGTTTCGATACGCATGGCGATTTCGAACGCGCACGGCGTGGGCGTCGATGAGGCCGTGCTGGCAAAGATGCTGTTATTCGAGCGGTTGGCGAGCCCCAAGGTCTACAGCGCGCTGGCGAAGGCGATCACCGAGAATGAGCAGGGCAAGCCGGAATTTCTGTCCGAATGGGAAGAAAACGCGAACCAGGGCGGTCTGCTAAAACTGGAGGCCCCGTGGGATGACGACTTTGTTCCCGAATGGCTAAGGCTACCGCCGCGGCTCGCTGATCGCGATTTGCGGGGCGCGCTCTATGTAAGCCGCGAGCACGCTCCTTTAATCACGGCGTCCGACCGCCTATCGTCGGAGGCGGCCGAACTGCTGACAGCGTTGCTCCAACATCCTGACATGGCGGCCGGCCTGAAAGATCGGCTCGCGAAGCTGTCGCGGCCCGAGATTACGGTGATCATGGATCGCTTGCTCGATCGCGCGCGCCAAGAGCAAGAGTGGGGCGCGCCTCCGATTTTGGAGGCCTGCCTGGTGGCCTCGCAGGCCGATCCGGGGCAGACGTCGCGCCTCGCGGCTTTCTTGGGCGAGCGCCCGGCGGCTCAGATCAAGCCGAGCGTCGTGCCGAAAATCGCCGATCAGTCTTGGGCTGAGGGTGTTTTCAAGATTTGGGAAAACGCGGCGGGCGTATCGAAGCCGGTCAAGAACGCCATAAAACGCGAGAGGGACAATGGGAACGTCGTCGTCCAGTAAAGGTCCTGGCGGAGGAGTCCCGATGGTGCCGCCGTGGGTGCCCGGCGCTCCGGCTGGCGCGCCTCCGGCTTCGGATGATTCAGGGCAAGAGGCCGTCAGCTTATCTGCGGCAGCGGGTGACGATGGAGCGTCGCCAACGCCGAATCAGGCAAAGAACATCGCGCCTGGCCAACACCCGCCTTTCATCGCGCCGCCGCGGCGCTTTGCGGGCGCGCGCCGGAGCTTGGGGAATTTCGCTCACAGCGGCGATACCGCTGAAATGCGCCGCGGGGTCGGGCACTATATCCGAAGCGGCTATGGCGGCGGATCGCGGGCCGTGGGCCGGTTTGGCGGGACGGCATCGACGGCCAACGCCATTTATGGGGCCTTGTCGAACGTGGCTCAGGGACAGCCCGCCGCGCCAGGCAGCCCTCTTGACCCCGCTTTGCTTGCGGGACGGTCCGCGCGGGACGTCATGGACGCGGTGGTGGAAGCGGTTCGTCCTGCCAATGGTACGCAAGACGCCGAGGCGGAGCGGGCCTCGACGAAAGATGCGTTGTCTGAGTTGCTGGCGCAATTCCCGGACGCGGACCTTTTGAATCTGAGCGAAGCGCAGCGGGAGCTAGCGACCGAATTGTTCGTTGCGATCGACGTATTTCGCCGCTTGCAACTTGATCTCGGAAAAACGATTCAGGACAAGGCCCCATCCGCGGTCGCAGGCCTCGCGCGGCTGAAGGAACTCAAGGACTACGTAAAAGAGACCGTGGCGGCGGCGTTTCGCAAGCTGCGCGCCGCCGAAAGGCGTCTCACGAGAGGCACGGTCAATCAGGTTGTCCGCGCGGCGCTCCTCGACGCCTTCGAGGTCTTTGAAGGTTATACGACATGAAGATCACCTGCGGAACGAAAGAGCATCCCTTCGCCGCCAATGGCCAAGAACTGGATGTGATCCTCTACGGCTATCCCGCGGTAAAAACGCAAGGAAGTGCGGGCGCGACGATCATTGAAGACGTGGAGAGGCAAAAGCTTCAGCCCTCCCAACGCGCGTGGGATCTTCTTTCTTTGGCCTTGTCGGTAACGGCCGCCGACGTCGCGGGGATACGTGCTAAGAGCCCGGACGGATGGACGCGGCAACTGGCACTGGACATCGCCGTGAGTGAGCCCGACTTCTGGAACACGCAGACGGAACGAATCGCCGAATTGCTTGCTTTCCTCACGACGGACTTATGGGAAGTCCGCTTTGTGGGCGGAGGAATGGTGCCCAAGCCGCCGAAGAATCCCGTCTTTCCGGCAGAAGACTGCGTGATGCTCCTCTCGGGCGGTTTGGATAGTTTCATTGGGGGGATCGATCTCGTCGGCAAGAATATGCGCCCCTTTGCCGTAAGTCAGACCGTGCGCGGCGACGCGGAAATCCAGCGATCCTTCACGCAATTGCTCGGAGGTGGGCTGCGGCATTTACAACTCAATCACAACGCGACGGTCCCGAACCCCGAAAATCCGCCTTCGCAGAGGGCGCGATCGCTGATCTTCATCGCGTATGGCTTGCTCGCCGCCACGTCCCTTTGGATGTATGGCAATGGCGCAGTCGTGAATCTGTATGTTTCGGAAAATGGATTCATTTCGATCAACCCGCCTCTCACCGGTGCGCGGCTGGGAAGTCTCAGCACACGCACAACGCATCCCATCTTCATGCGGCTCCTGCAGGCACTGTTGGACGCCGCCGGATTCCGGGTGCGGATCGTAAATCCTTACCAATTCGACACGAAGGGCGAGATGTTAAGGAACTGCGCGGACCAAGCTGTCTTGCGCGGCCACGCATATCGGACGACGAGCTGCGGCCGGTTCAAAAGGTTTGGCTACAGGCATTGCGGCCGTTGCGTGCCGTGCCTTGTCCGCCGCGCCGCCTTCCAGGCCGCCGGTCATGATGACGCCACGGAATATGTTTATAGTGACCTTGGGCGCAACGAGGGGGATTATTCCGGCTTTGATGACGTCCGCGCGATTGCGATGGCGCTCGCGGAATCGAAATCCTCGGGCTTTGAGCGCTGGCTCGGGACCGCGCTGAGCACCGCTCTTCTTAGCGACATCGCGCCGTACCAGCGCACCGTTGAGCGAGGCCTAGAGGAACTCGGAACGCTCCTAAAACTGCATGGTGTGGCGTGATCGATTTTCACTGTCATCTTGATCTCTATCCTCGCCCCGAAGCCGTTCGCGACGAGTGTGAGAAACGGCAAATGTACGTTCTTTCCGTGACCACCACGCCGTCCGCGTGGAGGACGACCGCTTCTCTTGCGGCAGCGTCTAAGCGGATTCGCACCGGCCTCGGCCTGCACCCGCAGTTGGCGCACGAGCGCGCGCACGAGATTGCGCTCTTCGACCGTTTTGTCGTAGAAACGCGCTATGTTGGCGAGATCGGGCTTGACGGCGCTCCGGAGTTCAAGATCCACTGGCAAAGCCAGGTTGCGGTCTTCGAGCATGCCTTGGCAAAATGCAGAGACTTAGGCGGACGGGTGATGTCGATTCACAGCCGCAGGGCCAGCAAGGGGGTATTGGATCGCCTTGAACGGTTTCGAGGCGCCGGAACTCCAATACTTCATTGGTTCTCAGGAAACTTCCAGGATCTCGACCGTGCCATCGGACTGGATTGTTGGTTTAGCGTCGGGCCGGCTATGCTCGCGAGCGAAAACGGCAAAAAGATCGTTCAGCGCGTGCCGCGCGAACGGCTACTCACCGAATCGGATGGGCCATTCGCGCAGCTGAACGGAGCTCCTGTGATGCCTTGGGACGTCGCGCGTGCGATCCACGAGCTCAGTGCAATATGGCTCCTCTCCCCTGACAAAGTTGCGAAACAAATCAATGACAATCTGAGATCACTGCTGCAACAACACACATAGACAAGGATGCACGGATCCTTCGAGAGATGAGAATTGAGCTCTCATAATGTACTGAGTTTGCCGTGACCCTCAGCTCGTCCGGGGTTACGCCACTCTCAAGTGGGTTCCCCTCCGCACCTCGACACCTGGCACCACTTTGTTCTGCGATACGGCAGCCTTGATGGCGTCGTTGTCCGGCCGGGTCTCTTGCACGGACAACTCCAGTGTCTTGGCAAGCTCTTTCGGCAATAGTGAAAGCACTGTTTCCCAAATATCTCCCGGAATCCTTGCCTCAATCCTGCGATAGCTCTTCGGCAGCGCTGACTCGTCGTTGATTCGCACCGAGTCCTGGCTGTTCTTCTGGGCGCGCAATGTGAACTGGTGGCCTTCGATCTTCTTGAGGTCCCGGCTCAGCAGGTAATAGAGGACCATGTTCTTAGTTCGCTCCACCTTGCCAGCTGCGGCCCGGGCTCGGTCAGTAAGCCGCGTGGACTCGCTCCGGCAATACTGCTCGCGGGCTTCCATTATGCGCACGAATCGGCCGATCCGGTCGACCTTCTCGCCGTGTACCTCGCAGAATCTCTGAAACCGCGCCACCAGGTCTTCCGAGGCCTGACCATTTGACTCAACCTGTCCCTCGATCTCTTCGAGGAGCCCATCGAGTTCCATGTCGATTTCAAGCAATGAGCTTGCTTCCGCAATCGATGCCATCTGAGTTTCTCCTTCTCGGACATGCTGAGTTCTTCGCCGGCACTATGCCGCTACCTTCTGTTGCACCCACAGAGAGCGTGCGGCACGATACGCCAGCACGTCGGCACGGCTCTGGTCGCGATGCCCGTTGTGACCTTTGATCCACTTCCATCGGATAGAAAGCCGTGTGTTCAATTCGATCAGCTCCGCCCACAGCTCATGGTGCTGCAACTGGGTCCCGCGCCGGTTTCGCCAGCCTTGCCGCTGCCAGCGAAATACGAACGCGCGCATTCCATAGATCAGGTATTCGGAGTCTGAGTGCAGCTCGATCCGCGCTCGGCTTTGCACAGACCGAAGCGCCTGAACCGCCGCGACAAGTTCCATCTCGGAGATGGTCGTCCAGGGGTGGGCGCCAGACAGCTCCCAGCGGTTGTTCCCCTGGATAACGACGACACCCCATCCGCCTGGGCCGGGATTGCCGATCGCGGAGCCGTCCGTGAAAATGCGATAGGTCTGATCCACAGAGAGCCTCCCTCCCGAAAACCAATTTGGGGCGTTCATCGAACGACTGGGGTGAGATCGAGATTTCCGTTTACCGACTC
>Ga0335072_10006706_pt1 | contig 16809 bp, 17 predicted proteins | sample Lox_Sample_21_FD_206725 | JGI IMG/M metagenome (GOLD analysis project Ga0335072, IMG submission 206725) | Soil microbial communities from Loxahatchee National Wildlife Refuge, Florida, United States - Lox_Sample_2.1 | ecosystem: Environmental > Terrestrial > Soil > Wetlands | place: USA...
CGCCGCGGTGGGGGCAAACCGGGTCGGCATCAGCGTCGATCCCGTGCAAAAGCAGGCCAAGTTCGCCGACATGCAAAACTTCGACTACCCGCTGCTGTCGGACACCGAGGGCACCGTCGCCACCCAATTCGGCGTCAAGCGCGGTCTGCTGGGCAAGTTGATTCCGGTCAAGCGCACGACCTTTGTCATCGACACCGATCGCACGGTGCTCGACGTGATCTCCAGCGAATTGAGCATGGACACGCACGCCGACAAGGCGCTGCAGACGCTGCGGACCCGATCGTCGGCGTAATTCGGCGAGATTGCCCGCGCTACTTGGCTTTACGGAATGACCGCCAAAAACACATATGCCGCGAGCAGCACCAGATGCACCTCGCCCTGCAGGCGGGTGGCCCGCCCGGGCACCACGGTCAACATGGTGATCACCACGGTCAGCGCGAGCAGCACCAACTGGGTGGGTTCGAGGCCGAGCACCAGCGGCCCCTTGAGCCAGACCGAGGCGAGCGCGATGGCCGGGATGGTGAGTCCGATGCTGGCCATCGCCGAGCCGTAAGCCAGGTTCAGGCTGGTCTGGATACGGCCCCGCCGCGCCGCGCGCACCGCCGCGAGTGTCTCGGGCAGCAGCACCAGCGCGGCGATCACCACGCCGACGAAAGTCTGCGGGAATCCGACCGCCGTCACCGCCCGCTCGACCGTCGGCGACTCTTGTTCGGCCAGACCCACCACCGCCGCGAGGGCGACAATCAACAACCCGAGGCTGGTGAGCGCTTCCTTCCTGGTCGGCGGGTCGGCGTGGCTTTCGTCCTCGAACGGCCTCTTTTGACCCTTCTGAGCGATGGGCAGGAAAAAATCGCGATGCCGGACGGTCTGGGTGAAAATGAACAGCAGGTACAGCAGCAACGAGGCGATCGCGGCGAAGGCGAGCTGGCCGGGTGAGAATTCGTGGCCCTGGTGGCTGGTGGTGAACGCGGGTATCGCCAGGCTCAACGTCGCCAGGGTGGTCAGCGTGGCCAGTGCGGCTCCGCTGCCCTCGGCGTTGAACAGTGTCACGCCGTAGCGCCGGGAGCCCCACAACAGCGACAAGCCCGCGATCCCGTTGGTGGTGATCATCAGCGCGGCGAACGCGGTGTCACGGGCCAGCGTCGCCGCCTCGCTGCCGCCGGACGCCATCAGCTCGACGATGAGGGCCACCTCGATGATCGTCACCGCGGCGGCCAGTACCAGCGACCCGAACGGTTCACCGACCCGGTGCGCGACCACCTCCGCGTGATGGACCGCGGACACCACCGCACCGGTCAGCAACGCCGCCTCGAGCGCGACCGTGACGGGCCCAAGTTCCCGGCCCCACATCACTGCGAGCGTCACGAGGGCAACGAGCGGTACGACCACCGTCCAGGACGCGCGTTTCAACATCGCCCGCCATTGTCATCGAATTCGTCCGCCAGTGCCTTCTGGAAGCGGGCGCGGCACGCCTGCGGGCAGTTACGGTTTGGCGCAGCCGCGGCCTCAGTAGCATGCTCACATGCCGCAAAGCGATGGCTTAGCCGAAGGTGAGGTGTTCGCCGGATACACCATCGTTCGGCGGCTGGGCACCGGCGGAATGGGCCAGGTGTATCTGGCGCAGCACCCGCGGCTACCCCGCCGCGATGCCCTCAAGATTCTGCCCCGCGAACTGACCGCGAACGACGAATTTCGGCAACGCTTCAACCGCGAGGCCGACCTGGCCGCGAACCTGTACCACGAGCACATCGTCGGCATCCACGACCGCGGCGAGTACGAAGGGCAACTGTGGATCTCGATGGACTACGTCGAGGGAACCGACGTTGCGCAACTGCTGCGCGCCGAATACCCGTCGGGAATGCCGAAAACGCAAGTCGTTGAGATCATTTCGGCTGTCGCCGACGCCCTCGACTATGCCCATTCGCGGGGACTGCTGCATCGCGACGTCAAACCCGCCAACATCCTGCTGACCGATGCCGGCCCCCGGCGACGCATCCTGCTCGCCGATTTCGGCATCGCCCGCGAACTGGGCGACATCAGCGGCCTGACCGCGACGAACATGCTGGTGGGGACCACCGCCTACTGCGCCCCGGAGCAACTGCAGGGGTCCGATCTGGACGGCCGAGCCGACGAGTACGCCCTGGGCTGCACCGCGTTCAACCTGCTGACCGGATCCGCACCGTTTCACCACTCCAATCCGGCGGTGGTCATCACCCAGCATTTGTCGGCCCCGCCGCCGCAGATCAGTGAGCGCCGACCCGAATTAGCCGACCTCGACGGCGCCATCGCCAAGGCGCTCGCCAAACAACGCGACGACCGTTACCCGACGTGCGCGGATTTCGCGGCGGCGCTCGGTAGCCAGCTGGGCACCACGGCCACCGGGCCGGAGGGCCCCACCGATGCCACCACCGCCGCCGAGGTGGTGGGCCCCACCGAAGTCATCGCCGCACCGACGGACGTGATCCCGACACCCGAGAGCGCAGCACCCCCACCGCCGAAAGCGCGCAATCGCCGACTCGGGGCAGTGGTGGCGACGCTGGTCGCCGTCGCGTTGGTCGGGGTTGCGGTGGTCGTGGGTGTCCAGATGCTGCGCGGCAAATCCGCCCATCCGGCCGGCAGCGCTTCTTCGCGTGCCGTGGCGCCACCGGGCGGCGGTGCCGCCGCGGCCCCGACAACGCCGACGGTCAGGCTGACCAACCAACTCACGGACAAATCGGGTGTGCTCGGCCCCCTCGAGTCCGACGCGGTGAACCGGGCGCTCAACAAGCTCTACAACGGTCAGGGCACCAGGCTCTGGGTGGTCTACGTCAAGAATTTCGGCGGCCTCAAGCCGATCAGATGGGCCGAGGACACTATGCGCGCCAACGGTTTCACCGACAACGACGCGATTCTCGCCATCGCCACCGACGAACCGGCCTTCTCCTTCCGGGTGCCCGCCGCGACGACCAATGGAAAGGCCATCGATGTCGAGATCATCCGCCGAGACCGCATCCAGCCGGCCGTTTTCCGGCACGAATGGGCGCGAGCGGCGATAGCCGCGGCCAACGGATTGGACGCCAGCTAGCTCTCGGGTTCCAGCAGGACGTCGGCGTCGAAACAGCTGTGATCGCCGGTGTGGCAGGCAGCGCCGACCTGATCGACGGTCAGCAGCACGACGTCGCCGTCGCAGTCCAGCCGCACCGAATGGACGTGCTGGGTATGGCCGGACGTCGCTCCCTTGATCCACTGCTCACCGCGGGACCGCGAATAGTACGTGGCTTCACGGGTTTTCAGGGTACGGGCCAGCGCCTCGTCGTCCATCCAGGCGACCATGAGCACGTCGCCGCTGCCGCGCTCCTGTACGACGGCGGCGAATAGCCCTTCGGCGTTGCGCTTCAGCCGCGCGGCGATGTTCGGGTCGAGCGTCATCGCACCGTGATCCTTTCTGCGGCCAGGGCGGCCTTCACCTGCCCAATGGTCAGCTCGCGGAAGTGAAAGACGCTGGCCGCCAAGACCGCATCGGCGCCGGCGGCAACCGCGGGCGCGAAGTGTTCGACCGCGCCGGCGCCGCCGCTGGCGATCACCGGCACCGCGACCGCCGCGCGGACCGCGCGCAGCATGGGCAGGTCGAAGCCGGCCATGGTGCCGTCGGCGTCCATCGAGTTCAGCAGGATCTCCCCCACCCCGAGTTCGGCGCCGCGGGCCGCCCACTCGACGGCGTCGATCCCGGTGCCGCGCCGACCGCCGTGGGTGGTGACCTCCCAGCGCGACGGTGTCGGCGCGGACCCCGGGGGCACCGTGCGGGCGTCGACGGACAACACAATGCACTGAGAGCCGAACTGCCGAGCCATCTCTGCCAGCAGGTCGGGACGGGCGATGGCGGCGGTGTTGACCGACACCTTGTCGGCCCCCGCACGCAGCAGCACGTCGACGTCGGCCACCGTGCGAACCCCGCCGCCGACCGTCAGCGGGATGAACACCTGCTCGGCGGTGCGGCGCACCACCTCCAACATGGTCGACCGACCCGACGACGACGCGGTCACGTCCAGAAAGGTCAGCTCGTCGGCGCCTTCGGCGTCGTAGGCCGCGGCGAGCTCCACCGGATCGCCCGCGTCCCGGAGGTTGGCGAAATTGACGCCCTTGACCACCCGCCCGTCGTCGACATCCAGACACGGGATCACGCGCACGGCGAGGCCGGTCTCCGAGTACATGTCAGTAGTCCTCCGGTTCGCCTGTGCTGCGCAGAATCTCGAGAATCTCGTCGTACGCCCCGGGTGCGGCGGCCAGCACCGACCGCGATGCCGGGGTCCATGGTTCACCTGCCAGGTTGGTGACTATGCCGCCGGCGGCGCGCACCTGCGCGACCCCTGCGGCATGATCCCACACGTGGCCTCCGAAAGTTATTGCCCCACCTAGGATTCCGTCGGCGACATAGACGAGGTCGATGCCGGTGGACCCGTGCATGCGCAACCGAGACGAGCTCCGGCTGAGATTCTGCAGCACCGCCACCCGATAACGTCCCGGGAACCGGCCCCGTGAATCTGCGCTGAATGTGCCGACGCCGACCAGCGCGTCACCCAGGTCGGTGTGGGCCAGCGACGGCTGCGGGACACCGTTTTTCAGCAGCGGGCCACCCGCGACCGCGGTGTAGCGCTCATGGGTGAACGGCAGCCAGGTCAGGCCGGCCACCGGGTCGCCGTCGTGCAGCAGACTCAACAGAATCGCGGCCATCGGTGATCCCGCAGCGTAATTGAGCGTGCCGTCGATGGGGTCCAATACCCACACCCATGGCGAGTCGACGGGCGTGCCGCCGAACTCCTCGCCGTGCGCCCCGATTCCGGTCGCCTCTTCCAACGCGGCAACGACTTGGCGCTCGATGGCAAGGTCGACTTCGGTGGCGAAGTCGTTGCCCTTCTTGGGCACCGCCGAATCGGCGCGGTGGCCGTCCAGGAACCGCGGCACCGCTGCATCCAGGATCGCCGACGCCTTCTCAACCAGCGGGGCCACCAGCGCGTCCAAATCCATTGCGCGGCTACTCCCGTACCGCGGCCAGCGCCTGCGGCAAGGTGAAGCGGCCGGCGTAGAGGGCCTTGCCGACGATGGCGCCCTCGACCCCGCGTCCGGCCGGGGTGGCTAGGTTGTACAAGGCACGCAGGTCGTCGAGGCTGGACACTCCGCCGGACGCGATCACCGGTGCTTCGGTGCGATCGGCGACGGCGGCCAGCAGGTCGATATTGGGGCCGCCGAGCGTGCCGTCCTTGGTGACATCGGTGACAACGAAGCGCGAACATCCTTCGCTGTCAAGGCGTTCCAGCACGTCCCACAGGTCGCCGCCGTCGGTCTCCCAACCGCGTCCGCGCAGCCGGTGCTCGCCGTCGACGATCTGTACGTCCAACCCGACGGCGACTTTGTCGCCGTGCTCGGTGATCGCCCGCGCACACCATTGCGGGTTCTCCAGCGCCGCCGTCCCCAGGTTGACCCGAGCGCAGCCGGTGGCCAGTGCGGCGGCCAGCGAATCATCGTCGCGGATACCGCCGGACAGCTCGACACGGACGTCGAGCTTGCCCACCACCTCGGCGAGGAGGTCGCGGTTGGAGCCGCGACCGAACGCGGCATCCAGGTCCACCAGATGGATCCAGTCGGCGCCGTCACGCTGCCAGCCCAGCGCGGCGTCCAGCGCGGAACCGTATTCGGTTTCGCTGCCGGCCATGCCCTGGACCAGGCGCACGGCGCGACCCTCGACCACGTCGACGGCGGGTAACAAAATCAGCGGCATCCTTTAAAGTCCCTCGACCCAGTTGCTCAGCACGGCCGCACCGGCATCCCCGCTCTTCTCGGGGTGGAATTGGGTGGCAGCCAGTGGCCCATCCTCGACCGCGGCCAAAAACGGCACCTGATGGGTAGCCCATGTCAGCACCGCACCCGGAGATCCTTCCCAGGACTGCGCGGCATAGGAGTGCACGAAGTAGAACCGCGCGCCGGCGTCCAGGCCATAGAACAGCACACTGCCCGGCCCGGACTTCACCACGTTCCAGCCCATGTGCGGAATCACCGGAGCATCCAGCCGGGTGACGGCTCCGGGCCACTGCCCGCAGCCTTTCGTCTCCACCCCGAACTCGACGCCGCGGGCGAACAGGATCTGCATGCCGACACAGACCCCCAGCACCGGGCGTCCGGCGGCGATCCGCTCGGCGATGATCCGCTCCCCCGCGATCTTGCGCAGGCCTGTCATGCATGCTTCGAAAGCGCCGACACCGGGCACCACCAGGCCATCGGCGGCCAGTGCGGCGCGTGCGTCGGCGGTGACCTCAACGGAGGCACCGACCCGCTGCAGTGCGCGTTGGGCCGACCGCAGATTACCCGAGCCGTAGTCGAGAACCACGATTGATCGTGTTGTCACAGAACACCTTTAGTCGACGGCACACCCGACACCCGCGGGTCGGGCTCGATCGCCTGACGCAACGCGCGGGCCACGGCCTTGTACTGCGCCTCGGTGATGTGGTGCGGATCGCGCCCGTAGAGGACACGTACGTGCAGCGCGATGCGGGCGTTGGCCGCCAGCGTCTCGAACACGTGCCGGTTGACGACGGTATGGTAGGGCACCGAGCTGCCGGCAATGGTGGTGTGCTGCAGGTGATCCGGCTCGCCGGTGTGCACGCAATAGGGCCGCCCGGACACGTCGACGATGGCGTGGGCCAGCGTCTCGTCCATCGGGATGAAGGCGTCGCCGAACCGCCGGATGCCCTTCTTGTCGCCGAGGGCCTGCCCGAGTGCCTGACCCAGCGCAATCGCGGTGTCCTCGATGGTGTGATGCGCCTCGATCTCCACGTCGCCCGTGGTGCGCACGGTCAGGTCGAAGCTCGCATGACTGCCCAGCGCCGTCAACATGTGGTCGTAGAACGGCACACCGGTGTCGACGTGGACCTGCCCGGTGCCGTCGAGGTCGAGTTCGACGACGATGTCGGATTCCTTGGTGCGGCGCTCGATTCGCGCACGGCGGGTCGCGATGGTGGTCACGGTGCTCCTACGGGGCTGGGGGTGGCTGGGGCCAGTTCGGTGGTGGCGATCTGGGCGCTGGCTCGCAGGAAAGCATCATTCTCGTCGGCCAGTCCCGTGGTGGCACGCAGGTATCTGGGTATCCCGACGTCGCGGATCAAGATGCCGGTGTCCAGATAGCGCTGCCAGGTAGCCGCAGCGTTGGCGAATTCGCCGAACAGCACGAAGTTGGCGTCGCTCGGGATCACCCGAAAGCCCATGCCGGTCAAAGCTTTTGTGACGCGTTCGCGTTCGGCGATCAGGGTGGCCACGCTGCCAAGCGTGTCAGCGGCGTGCCGCAGCGCGGCCCTTGCCGCGGCCTGCGTGACCGACGAAAGGTGATAGGGCAACCGCACCAGCAGCATCGCCTCAATCACCGCCGGTGTGGCGATCAGATAACCGAGCCTGCCGCCAGCGAACGCGAATGCCTTGCTCATGGTGCGGGTGACGACGAGCCGGGTCGGATATTCCTCGACCAGCGCCACCGCGCTGGGCTGCGAGGAGAACTCCCCGTAAGCTTCGTCGACGATCAAGATCCCCGGGACCACGTCAAGCAGCCGCCGCAGATCCGGCAGCGAAACGCTTTGTCCGGAAGGGTTGTTGGGGCTGGCGATGAATACCACATCGGGCCTGCGGTCGGTGATGGCGGCGACGGCGGCCTCGACGTCGAGGCCGAAGTCGTCGGCGCGGACCGCTTCGAGCCATTCGGTGTGAGTGCCGCCGGAAATGATCGGGTGCATCGAGTAGGACGGCACGAACCCGATGGCGCTGCGTCCCGGGCCGCCGAACGCCTGCAGCAGCTGTTGCAGGATCTCGTTGGAACCATTGGCGGCCCACAGGTTTTCCACACCGAGCGGAGTGTCGGTCTGCGCGCAGAGGTAGCCGGCCAGATCACGGCGCAGGGCCACCGCGTCGCGGTCGGGGTAACGGTGCAAGTCGGCGGCCGCCTCCTGCACCGACCGCACCACGTCGTCGACCAGCGCCTGGGTGGGCGGGTGCGGATTCTCGTTGGTGTTCAGCCGCACCGGAACCGCCAATTGCGGCGCGCCATAGGGAGATTTGCCACGCAGGTCGTCGCGCAGGGGCAGGTCGTGAAGCGTGGGCTTGGTTTTTTGAGGCTGTCCGGTCATCGCTCGAACCTCCGCCGCACCGCTTCACCATGCGCCGGCAGGTCTTCGGCCTTGGCCAACGTGACCACATGTCCGGATACGTCTTTGAGCGCCGCCTCGGTGTAGTCGACGACGTGGATGCCACGCAAGAAGGTCTGCACCGACAGGCCGCTGGAATGCCGGGCCGAGCCCCCGGTCGGCAGCACATGGTTGGATCCAGCGCAGTAATCGCCGAGGCTGACCGGCGCGTAGGGCCCGATGAAAATGGCTCCGGCCGAACGTATTTGACTGGCGACTTGCGGTGCATCCGCGGTCTGGATTTCCAGGTGCTCGGCGGCGTAGGCGTTGACGACCTTGACCCCGGCGTTCAGATCGTCGACCAAGATGATCCCCGATTGGCGTCCACTCAGTGCGGCCGTCACCCGTTGCCGGTGCACCGTGGTCTGCAGCTGGGCAGCCACTTCGGTGTCGGTGGCCTGGGCAAGGTCTGCACTCGGGGTGACCAGCACGCTGCCGGCCATCTCGTCGTGTTCGGCCTGGCTGATCAAGTCGGCGGCCAGATGCGCCGGGTCGGCAGTGTTGTCGGCCAGGATGGCGATCTCGGTCGGCCCGGCCTCGGCGTCGATGCCCACCCGTGAGCGGCACAGCCGCTTGGCGGCGGTGACGTAGATGTTGCCCGGCCCGGTGATCATGTCGACCGGCGCCAGCTCGGCGCCGTCGGTGTCGGTTCCGCCGTAGGCCAGCAATGCCACCGCCTGCGCACCGCCCACGGCCCAGACCTCGTGGACTCCAAGCAGCCGGGCCGCGGCCAGGATCGTCGGGTGCGGCAAGCCGTCAAAGCGGCTTTGCGGTGGGCTGGCCACCACGAGCGATTCGACGCCGGCGGCCTGCGCGGGCACCACGTTCATCACCACGCTGGACGGGTAGACCGCATTGCCGCCGGGCACATACAGGCCGACCCGCTCGACGGGGACCCACCGCTCGGTGACCGTCGCGCCCGGCCCCAGGGTGGTGGTGACGTCGGTGCGTCGTTGGTCCGCGTGCACGGCGCGGGTCCGCTCGATCATCACCTGCAGCGCGTCCCGCACGCTGGTGTCCAGGCCGTCCAGCGCGGCATGCAGCGTGGCGTCGGGCACCCGCACGATCGCAGGTCGCACGCCGTCGAACTTCGCCCCGAACTCCAGCGCCGCCTCGGCTCCGCGCTCGGCGACGGCCTGCACGATGGGGCGCACCTGCGGCAGCACCGTTTCCACGTCGGCGCCACCGCGGGGCAGCGTGGCCCGCAAGCGGGCAGCCGTCAACTCCGCGCCCCGCAGGTCAATGCGGGCCATCACGGGTTGCGGCGTGGTAGTCACAGTGTCCATTGTCCCAGAGCAGCTCAAGTGGATATCGGACCGGTACAGTGCGCATTATGTCGACCAAGGATCACCCGAACAACGTCCCCGGATTCCCGATGGTGTACCCGGTGTGGTTCGAGAACTTGCAGACCAAGTACCTCAACCGGGCGCTCAAGCCGATCGCCCGCTACCTGCCCGGGACCGGGACCATCGAACACCGCGGCCGTAAGTCCGGCAAGACGTACAACACGATCGTCGCGACCTACCGCAAGGGCAACACGCTGGCGATCGCGTTGGGCCACGGGAAGACCGACTGGGTGAAGAACGTGCTGGCCGCCGGTCAGGCCGACCTGCACTTCGCCCGCAGCGGACTGCACATCATCAATCCACGGATTCTGCCCGCCGGCTCCGACGGCGAGGGGCTGCCCTGGTTGGTGCGGCTGCAGTTGCGCCGCATGGCGGTGTTGGTCAGCGATATCGCCTGAGTGTGCGCTGGCGGCTTCCAGTGTGCGTTCAGGGCGCGCTGCGGCCGAAATCCCCGCCCGGCGCGCACACTCAACGCCCAGGACGCACTCTCGACGTCGGGTTGCGGGACGGCGCGGGGCGGCCCAAACCACTAAGCCCTGGTGTAGACGGTTTTGCCGGTCATGGCCGGCCAGGCCGACGGCGCTTCGTCCCACGGAACCACGCGGTCGACGGCCGGCGACAGGTCCAATCCGTCGGCGAGCAGCTCGAGCACCTCCGGCATGACCGCACGCGCACTGACACGTCCAGTGACGAACCGCACCCCGCGGGTGTACATCGGCAGCAAGGGCATCGCGACCTTGTATTCGGGGTAAATCCCGGTGTCGGTGCATACGCCGTCTGGCCAGGTCGCGCGCAGCGTCGCCATGAGCAGCGCCGAGTCGCCGCTGGTGTGCACGGTGACCGGATAGGGGTCCCAGGATTTGTCCGGCCTATCCCGGTCGTGGACTACCGCGCCGAGCTTTTCGGCGGCGGCCAGCCGCTGCGCATCGGTGTCCACATAGTCGACCTGGGCTCCGAGCGCCGCGGCGAAGGCTGCCGAGTACAACCCGATCGACAGCCGGCCGATCACCAGGACGCGGCGATCGACCGGATCGAGCCTGGCCAGCTCGGGTTCGAATGGGCCGACGGCGCGCCAGCCGTCGGGAATGTTGTCCGACAGGGAGGCGATCGCGATGTGGTCGACGCTGTCGGGAAGGGGGATCAGCATCGCATCGGCATACGGCACGAGCACCAGATCCGCCATGAAGCCGCCGCCGTCCAGGCCGGCAATCGGGGCCATGCCGTACATCGCCATCAGCGGCACCGAGCCGCATGAACCGGTCACGCCACGACAGCATTCGCGGCAGGTCCCGCAGCTGATCTGAAACGGCACCACCACCCGGTCGCCCACCCGGACACCGCTGACGTCGTCGCCAACCGCGACGACCTCGGCCAGCCCCTCATGCCCGACGGCGTACCCCGGCTGCAGCGGCAACCGTCCATGGCAGACCGCGACATCCAGGTCACAACAGGCCACCATCAGCGGTCGAACCAGTGCCTGCCCCGGAGCGGTGATTTGCGGCTCGGGCACCTCGCGCCATGCGTATCGCCCGGTCTCTTCGAAGGTCAACTGCCTCATCTCAGCATTCTTGAGTGATCACTCAAGTAAAGTCAATACCGTGCCGAGACCAGATCGCAGCCGCGCAGCCCTGATGGAGACAGCCGCCACCCTGTTCCGCCGGCAGGGGTATGCGGCGACCGGACTCAACCAGATCCTCGACGCCGCGCGCGTCAAGGCCGGTTCGCTGTATCACCACTTCCCGCAGGGCAAGCAAGAGCTGGCCGCCGCGGTCGTCGGCACCGCGGGCAGCGGCATCGAGCAACTGCTGCGGCGATTCCTGGCCACCGACCAACCGGTGGCCGACATCGTCGATCGCTGGATCGACCTGCTGGTGGCGGGGCTGGCCGGCGACCACCGCGACGGCTGCCCGATCGAGCCGATCGCCACCGAGTCGGTGAACGCGAGCCCGTTGGTCCGAGCCGCCTCGGCGCGCGCCTTCAACGGTTGGTGTGCGGCGATCGAAGAGCGATTGCGCGCCGACGGCTGGTCCGCGCCAGAGGCGCAACCGGTTGCGCTCGCAGTGATATCGCTGATCGAAGGCGCGCTGATGCTCTCCCGCATCTCCGGTGATGCCGCCGCGTTGCACGCCGCCAAACCCGCGGCACGTTCGATGCTTCGCGGCTAGCGCCCGTCGCCCCCGAGTGTGCGCTGACGGCGTCCGATGTGCGCACAGGGCGGAATTCAGGCGATTTTCCCGCCCAGGACGCACGCCCGAAGCCGAGGCTGCACACGCAAAACGCAGGCGCGGCCCTTGTTGCGCGGCTAGAGCTACATATCCAGGCCGATATCGAGCACGCGTACCGAGTGGGTCAGCGCACCGACGGCCAGGTAATCCACGCCGGTCGCGGCGTAGGTTGCCGCGGTCTCCAGGCTGAGTCCGCCCGACGATTCCAGCAGCACGGCGGGTGCTCGGGAGTTCCTGCGCTGCACCGCCGTCTGTGTCTGCCACACCGGAAAGTTGTCCAGCAGGATCAGCTCGGGCTTTTCGGCCAGCACCGCGTCGAACTGCTCGAGTGAGTCCACTTCGACCTCGCAAGGCAATTCCGGGGCAGCCTCGCGCACCGCTCGCAGCGCGTCGACCACCGATCCGGCGGCTGCCACGTGGTTGTCCTTGATCAATGCCGCGTCGCCCAGCCCCAACCGATGGTTGACACCGCCGCCGACCCGCACCGCGTACTTCTGCAGTGCACGCAGGCCGGGCAGCGTTTTGCGGGTGTCGCGAACCTTGGCCTTGGTGCCGCTGACCGCGTCGACCCAGGCCGCCGTCACGGTAGCGATCCCGGACAGGTGGCAGATGAGGTTCAGCATGGTCCGCTCCGCGGTCAACAGACCCCGGGCCTGCGCCCGCACCGTCATTAGCGGCCGGCCCGGCTGCAACCGGGCACCGTCTTCGACACGGTCCAGCACCTGATAACCATCGGCACCAACCACCTCGTCAAGCACCAGCAAGGCGACGTCCACCCCGGCGATGACGCCCGGCTCCCGCGGCACCATCGACGCCGTGGCATCCGCCTCGGCGGGCACCGTCGCCAGCGTGGTGATGTCGGGCCCGTAGCGCATATCCTCTTTGAGACCCCGGCGGATGGTGTCTTGGGCGGCGCTGCGCTCGCAGTCAGACAGCGTCGTCAGCACACCGCCGCCAATGCCTCGGCGCACGCCTGGTGCTGGTCATCGACCAGCCGAACCACGATGCTGCGCGCTTGGTCCGACGCGGCATCGGTGAACTCGGCGCGATGGTGACAACCCCGGCTTTCGTTGCGCGCCAAGGCCGCAGCGGTCACCGCCCGTGCGGTCAGCGTCAATGCCACATCTTCGAAATCGCGCCGGCTCGCGACGTTGCGAATCCCTGCCTCGGCCAGGGTGTCGGACAATTCCTGCAGCCCAACGGCGTTGCGCACCACCGAAGCATCCCGGCTCATCGCGCGTTGCAGTTCCCGGCGCTTCGACGCGGCGTGGATGATCGGCTCGGGCACTCTCGCGCGGGACGGCCCGGCTGCCGCTGCGTGCGCGGCCGCGCCGTGTCCGGCGCGACCACCGACCACCAGACCTTCCAACAAGCTGTTGGACGCCAAGCGATTTGCGCCGTGCATTCCGGTGCGGGCCACTTCCCCCGCGGCGAACAGGCCTGCCAACTCGGTTTGGCCGTACACGTCAGCGACGACGCCGCCACAGCTGTAGTGCGCCCCGGGAACGACCGGAATGGGTTGGCGCACCGGGTCGATGCCCGCGGACCGGCATGCGGCGGTGACGGTCGGGAATCGGGCCTCGAAGCCCTCGATACCGCGCGCGTCGAGGTAGACGCACGGATCGCCGATGGACTTCAGCCGTGCATCGATGGCCGCTGCGACGACATCACGTGGCGCCAGGTCGCCCATCGGATGGACGCCGGCTGTCACCGAATTGCCCTGGCTGTCAAGCAATATCGCACCCTCACCGCGGATCGCCTCGGTGACCAGCGGCCGCCGGCCGCCGGTGCCGTCGCCGAAGAGCATGGTCGGGTGGAACTGGATGAATTCGAGATCGCTGACCGCGACACCGGCCCACAACGCCAATGCGATTCCGTCGCCGGTGGAGCCGTCGGGGTTGGTGGTCGCGCGGTAGAGGTGTCCGAGCCCGCCGGAGGCCAGGATCACCGAGGGCGCACTGATGATCCCGATCCCGTCCGGGTTGCCCACTGACACCCCAGTCACCGCGACGTCGTCGTGCAGCACCCGCAGTGCCACGTGGCTGGTGCGGATGTCCAGCATTGATGCGGCGTGGTCGAGCGCCCGCTGCACCTCGGCACCGGTGGCGTCGCCACCGGCGTGCACGATGCGGCGCCGCGAGTGTCCGCCTTCGCGCGTCACGTCCCAGCGGCCAGGGGCCGATTCGTCGAATCGCGCTCCGTCGCCGACCAATTCAGACACCGCGCGGTAGCCGTCCGCGACGATCGAGCACACCGCATCCGGATCGCACAGGCCCGCGCCTGCGGCCAGGGTGTCGGCGACGTGGGCATCGACCGAATCGTCGTTGTCCGGTAACACCACCGCGATGCCGCCTTGGGCGTAGTGCGTCGCGGTCGCCCCTCGCGTCTGGTCGGCCTTGCTCAGCACGACGACCCTGCGGCCGGCGCGATGGGCGGCCAGCGCGGCGGCCAAACCCGCAACGCCGGTACCGATCACGACGACGTCGGCGCTATCCGTCCACGCCGGACCGGTCGTCATTCGCCGCCGCCGGGCTGGCCGATTTCGATCATCCGCTGCACACTGCGCCGGCCCGCCGCCGCGATCTGGGGGTCGACGTGAACTTCGTCGGCGCCCTCGACCAGGCAGCGCAACAGGGCCGCGGGGGTGATCATCTTCATGTACTTGCACGACGCGCGGTCGTTGACCGCCCGGAAATCGACCTGTGGTGCTGCTCGCCGCAACTGATACAGCATGCCGACCTCCGTGGCGACCAGTACCTTGCGGGCGTGCGTGGAATTGGCGGCCTCCAGCATGCCGCCGGTGGACAAGATCTTTACCCTGTCCTGCGGGAAGGCGCCTTCACCCGCGAGGTACAAAGCCGAAGTGGCACAACCGCATTCGGGGTGCACGAACAATTCGGCGTCGGGATTGGCGCGAGCTTGTTCGGTGAGCTCGTCGCCGTTGATCCCGGCGTGGACATGGCATTCACCGGCCCACACATGCAGGTTCGTGCGGCCAGTCATCCGACGCACATGGGCACCGAGGAATTGGTCCGGGCAGAACAACACCTCGCGATCGGGGTCGATGGACTCGACCACATCAACCGCGTTGGATGAGGTGCAACAGGTGTCGGTGAGCGCCTTGACGGCAGCGGTGGTGTTGACGTAGGAGACGACCACGGCGCCGGGATGCTCGTCCTTCCAGGCACGCAGCTCGTCAGGGTTGATGGAATCGGCCAGCGAGCAGCCGGCCCGCTGATCCGGAATCAGCACGGTCTTGTCCGGGCTCAGGATTTTGGCGGTCTCGGCCATGAAGTGCACGCCGCAGAACACGATGGTGTCCTCGGACGCCTCGGCGGCGATCCGCGACAGCGCCAGCGAGTCGCCGACGTGGTCGGCGACGTCCTGGATTGCCGGCAGCTGGTAGTTGTGCGCCAGCACGGTGGCATTACGCAGGTCTGCCAGTCGGCGAATCTCGGCTGCCCACTGCGCGTCACCGTCCACACCCGTGTAGCCGGCGGGTGAATCGGTGATGCCGGCACTCATGTCGTCCGCGAGCGTGTCCATGCGATTCAAAACCGTCACGGAAAGCTCCTTTCGCGTCCAGGCGGTTTTCGACTTACAATCGAAAACATGCCCCATGGTAACACCGCACACGAGGTGCTTGCGGTCGTGTTCCAGGTTCGCCAAGTTACTCATCAAGTTACAAGGGGCCCGCGAACAGAAAAACCACAGCTTAACGTGCTGTTATGGCAGCGTGCCCGCGATCCGCAACGCGGCGCGTGGTCGCTGCCGGGCGGACGGCTGCGCAACGACGAGGACATGACCCTCTCGGTCCGGCGCCAACTGGCCGAGAAGGTCGATCTGCGGGAGCTGGCACACCTCGAACAGCTCGCCGTGTTCTCCGACCCGGGCCGGGTACCGGGCACCCGGATGATCGCCTCGACGTTTCTGGGCCTGGTGCCCTCCCCCGCCACCCCCGAGCTGCCGCCGGACACCCGCTGGCATCCGGTGAGCTCGCTGCCACCGATGGCGTTCGATCACGGTCCGATGGTGACCCACGCCCACACCAGGCTGGCCGCCAAGATGTCCTACACCAACATCGGATTCGCCTTGGCACCAAAGGAATTCGCCCTTTCAACCCTTCGGGACATCTACGGCGCCGCCCTCGGATACCAGGTCGACGCGACGAATCTGCAACGCGTGCTGGTCCGCCGCGGAGTCATCACCCAGACCGGGACCATCGCGCAGTCCGGCCGCAGCGGTGGACGGCCGGCGGCGCTGTACCACTTCACCGACTCCCGGCTGAGGGTTACCGACGAATTCGCCGCGCTCAAGCCCCCAGGGCCGCCTGGCCAGCTCTGATCAGCGTTTGAATCTTGCCCGGCTGGGTGGCGGAAACCCTCAAGTAGTGGCGAGACAGTAAATTAGCGATGACAGTGGCGCCGGCGACCCGACGGTACGGACGAGAACTGGCTCACAATACGGCGGTTGCGCTTTTGATACCGGGCGTTCATGCGCAAGAATGCCGGTTGGCCAAGAAGGGATCCTCAATGGTTGAGCTCGGCAATCTTGCAGGGGCACGTGGCGCTGAGTGGATCGGTCGGCCACATCACGAGGAACTGCAGCGCAAGGTGCGTCCGCTGCTGCCCTCGGACGACCCGTTCTACCAGCCGCCGTCCGGCTTTCAGCACGCAGAGCCTGGCACCGTGCTGCGCTCGCGCGAGGTCGAACTCGCGTTTTTGGGTCTGATACCGCAGCCCATCAAAGCCACTCAGTTGCTTTATCGGACGATGGACATGAACGGCCAGCCCGAGGCGACGGTCACCACGGTGATCGTCCCGGCGGAGGTGGCCGAAGGGCAGACCTGTCCACTGCTGTCGTATCAGTGCGCGATCGACGCCGTGTCGTCCCGCTGCTTTCCGTCATATGCGCTGCGCCGAAGAGCGAAGGCGCTCGGTTCGCTGGCCCAGGTGGAGCTGTTCATGGTCGCCGCGGCCGTCGCCGAGGGGTGGGCGGTCTCGGTGCCCGACCACGAGGGTCTCGCGGGCATCTGGG
>Ga0335072_10006707_pt1 | contig 16808 bp, 12 predicted proteins | sample Lox_Sample_21_FD_206725 | JGI IMG/M metagenome (GOLD analysis project Ga0335072, IMG submission 206725) | Soil microbial communities from Loxahatchee National Wildlife Refuge, Florida, United States - Lox_Sample_2.1 | ecosystem: Environmental > Terrestrial > Soil > Wetlands | place: USA...
CCGAGCCGGAATCCGGGTCGGACGCGTTCAGCATGCGGACCCGGTTCGAGCGGCACGGCGACTGCTACCTGCTGAACGGGACCAAACTGTATATCACCAACGCGCCGGTCGCCGACGTGGTGCTGGTCTTCGCCGCGGATCCGGCCAAGCCGCGGATGGCCGGCATTTCAGCCTTTCTTGTCGACAAGGGCACACCCGGGTTCAGCGTGACCCGCGGCTTGGACAAGATGGGGCTGCGGACCTCGCCGATGGGGGAGGTCGTACTCAACGACTGCCTCGTCCCTGCCGACCATCGGCTGGGGCCCGAGGGTGCGGGGATGGCCATCTTCAACTCGTCGATGACCTGGGAGCGGTCCTGCATCCTGGCCAGCGCGGTCGGCGTGATGCAGCGGCAGCTGGAGGCGTGCGTGGGCTACGCGCGCGAGCGCCGGCAGTTCGGCCAGCCGATCGGCAAGTTCCAGGCGGTGGCGGGCAAGGTGGCCGACATGTACCTGCGGACCGAGGCGGCCCGGCTGCTGGTCTACCAGGCGGCCTGGCTGGGCCAGCAGGGCCGGCCGGTGCCGGCCGAGGCGGCCGCGGCCAAGCTGTTCGCCAGCGAGGCGTGGGTCGCCTCCAGCCTGGACGCCATCCAGGTGCACGGCGCCTACGGCTACATGAAGGAAAGCGGCATCGAACGCGACCTGCGGGACGCCGTCGCCGGCACCATCTACTCCGGCACCTCGGAGATCCAGCGGGTCATCATGGCCCGGATGCTCGGCCTGTAAAGCGCTTTAGGCCGCGGGGGTAGGGCCCGTCGGCAAGGTCGACCAGTCCCGGCTCGCTGCAGCCGGTCGGTGATGAACATGAAGGAGCTGCAGGGCATGCTTGAAATGACTCAACTGGAAGCGGTCATCAAGGACCACATCAGCCGGGAATTCGTCCAGGACGCGGCCCTGCTGCCGCTCGCGAACGAGACACCGTTGCTTGAGACAGGCATCCTGGACTCGCTGAGCCTGCTCAGCGTCATGGTTTTCGTCCGGGAGCGGTTCGGGATCGTGGTGCACGATGTGGACTTCGTCCCCGAGCATTTCGCCAGCGTGAACGCCATCTGCGCCTTTATTTGCGCCAGGACCGGGGAAACGGCGGCGCGCGGAACCGACCATGAGTGAGTCGGCGGCTGAGGCGGCAGGCCGCGCGGGCGGACGGCGGCTGGCCGGGGCAGACCGACCGGGGACGGCCGCCGTGGCGCGGCTACTGCACAGAGCCGAGACCGTTGCCTACTGGCTGGCAGTGGCGCCGCTGGCAGCGCGCCTTCCCGCGCGGACCGCCTACCGTGCCGCCTGCTTGCGGGGAGACTTGCAGTTCCGTTACGAGGTAAGTAAGCGCTCGGAGATAGTCAGCAACCTGCGTTGCGTGCTCGGTGACGGGGTCGGCCCGCAAGAGGCTGAGCGGCTAGCACGGGAAGTCTTCCGGCTCGCATCCTGCGAGGTCATCGACGTGATGCGGCTGCGGGGCCGCGCCCGGTCGTTGCGGAAGCTAGTCGAGATCCGTGGCGCCGAGCACCTGGACGCCGCGCTGGCCGCGGGCAAGGGGGCCATACTGTGCAGCGCCCACTTTGGTTCGCACCACTGCGCCTTCTCCCTGCTCCATACCAGCGGATTCCCGCTCACCACCATCGGACGCTGGTACAAAGACGCACCCGGCCTGTCTTTCGCCGAGCGGCGGTTCTGGGACCTCGTCCACACCAGGCGCATGCTGCGCCACCGGCAGCGGCCGATGATCGAGCCCTGGCCGGGCCAGGTTCAGGTCGCGCTGCAGGCCGCTGCCGCGCTTCACGCGAATGAGGTGGTGACGATCTGCAGCGACGCGGCGTCGCTCGACGCGGGCTCCAACCGCACTGTCGAAGTGTCCTTCCTCGGGCGGCGGGCCAGGCTTGTGCCGGGGGTCGTGAGTCTCTCCCGGCTGACCAGCGCGCCGGTGCTGATGGCTTTCGTCCATCGTTCGGCCGACTATCGCCACCAGGTGCTTGAGATCTCGCCGCCGGTGCCGATGCAGGGCGAGACGGCGGCCGCATTCGGCCGGTGCGTCACCGCGATGGATGCCGCCATCAGGGCAGACCCCAGCCACTGGATCTGCTGGGGTAAAACGGATGTCCTTGCGAGCCTCGGGCTACTTCCGGCGTAGCGAGCCGGCCGGCTGGCTGAGAAACGGGCGCCGGAGGGCTCTGCCGGTTCATCCAGGTTGTGCGGGGACAACGGGTAAGAGCTGGTCGCCAGCGTCCCGCAGTCAGCGCTCAGCGTGGCGGCCGGCCAGACGGACGCGCTCGGCTTTCTTGCCCGTCCCGAAGAGCACCTCGGAAAGCAGAGCGAACTGTTCCTCCAGCGCTCGCTGGTTTTCCATGTTGCGGTGCGCTACCTGCTGCTGCAACTCTGCGCGCCGCTTCTCCATCTCGGTGAACTGCTCGATCAGCCGCTCCACGTCGAACGAATGCGCGTACTGGTTGAACTCTCCGAGTCCCATGTCCCGCATCAGGGTGGCGAACTTCCGAGAATATCCCAGTGAAATGGTCGGCTTGCAGAGCTTCAGCGCGCACATCACGTTGTGATATCGCGTCGCCACCACGACCCCAAGGGGAGACATCAACCGCATCAGTTCTGCGTAGGTGGCGACGCGATCAGCGCTGGCCCGTGACGGGTCGAGATCAGGCCGGTAGTCCCGCAGGTGAGCCAGGATCTGGTCGGCGACATCCCAGTCGAACTTGCTGTCTCCGCCGAACAACCGGACCTTGTGGCCGCTGTCGACCAGCCATCTGGTGAACGCCTTCATCTTCTCGGTGTATGCCGCGTGGATCTCGTCCGCACGGTCACGGTCATCGTTCCCCCCGTAATACGCCATCACGCCGACGCCGACGGCCTCGGGGTCGCCCGGGTCAAAAGGCGGAGTAGGCACACCAAACACAAGGTCTGGGAAAACGTGGTCCCGGGACGTATCGATGCCTCGCTGTCGCATCGCTTCCAGCGAACTCGAGTCGCGATAGGAGCGGTAACAGGCAAGGCGCGCGCTCGCGTCGGACAACCAGCGAACGGCGGGCTGGTTGATGGTATCGGCGCCCACGCTTACGAGCGCCACCTTGGTTCTGTAGAGCCTCGCCGTGGAGCAAAGCAAAAACAGCGTGAACGGGAAACCCCACGGTCGCATGGGCAGCGTAGCCTCCAGCGCTCCCGCGCCGGGGACAATCACCACATCGTGCCGGCCGACCCAAGACATCGTGCGGAAAACGTCGATACCTTTACCCAGCACCTTGAGCACGCTCTGGGGCACGCCGGATTTACGCCGCGTGAATTTCTGGTACCAGTAGAGCGGCGTAGCGTCCAGTCCGTATTCTGTTCGCATTCGCGCGGGTTCGCCGCCGCCCATCACATCGACAGTTGCGTCGGGATGTGCGTCCCGTAGGTAGCTGAGCACCGTCTCCATTGATGCGTCATTACCGGAATTGCCCGAGCCGAGCAAGCCGAAGAGTCCCACTCGAGGAGCTGTTGCCGCAAGCCGCATTCTTACAGTCCGCCTATCTCCTGATTCGCAGCGAAGGCCTTCATGACCCGCCCGTTAGATGTCCGAGGCGCGATGGACGAGGCGGCCGGTAACCCGTGCATACGGGCATAAGATCCGTGACCGTGCGAGCCTGATACATCAGAACGCGGCCCGTCTCGGGGTCTCAGCCGACCGCGGCCAGCCGGCGGCCGGATGCTGTCCCGCCAGGCGGCAGCCACCCATGATCAATCGCTTAAGGCACTTGTCTAGTTTCGGATCGTTGACACGACTCGGGGTGCCGATAGACTTGCGTCGCAAGACTGAACCAACGCAGATAAACCGATGGGGATTGCGGCAACTCCTCTGGCTGTGGCACGGGTATGGGACGGCTTTCGCGACCTCGCTGGTCTGCGCCGGAAGTTGATCAGGTAGATGAAAGTCTACAAGATCCTGGCGTAGCGGTTCTGAACATGATTGTGTGTGGTTGCGCTTTTCGTCCAAATATGGCGAGCGGCACGTTGCATACCGGGATGTCATCCTTCGGCACTCTCGGCTAGTGGCTTATTGTTGGTGTACCAGGGGCGCGGCATGAGTCTGTCGATTTCTAGCGTGCATCTTCAGTCTCTGAGACCGTTGCGGTCCCGTTCACGCGGGCCGGGAACTGGCCAGGTCACTGGGGACCTGGGTGTAAAGGGTGAGATTCGTGAGACTACGCCGTTCTTTCTGGCTGATTGTCGTTCTGCTCGCCACGTCCTGTAGCAACGGCATCGGGAGCTCGGCGAGTTCGGCCCGGGCATGCAACGGCGTGGCATTGACACCAGCCGGCAACGTGCAAGCTGCCATCACCGGTGCTCCGCCTCGTACCACCTTCTGCTTTGGCCCTGGGATTTACCGCGTGTCAACCCTGGTACCCAAGTCCGGTGACGTGCTTGACGGAGACGGGCAAAGGGCCGTCCTGGATGGCGAAAATTCGGCTCCCTACGCGATTTACGGCGACTCTGCCTCGCCGGGACCGTCGAACGTTACGGTCCGGGGATTTGTGATCCGGAATTTCCGGACACCGCTCCAGCGGGGCGCGATCCAAGACTACAACGGCCCAGGCTGGCTGATCGAAGACGACCACATTACTGACAATGCCGCTGCTGGGGTCGCCACTGGTGACGCGGTTAAAGTACTCGGCAATCTTATCGATCACAACGGCCAGGAAGGGTTCTCTGCGCACGGTAGCGACGGCCTGTACCAGGGTAACCAGATCGCCTACAACAACTTCAATCTGGCGATTAATCCATCTTGGGAGGCCGGCGGCGGCAAAGCATGGGGAACGGATAACCTCACTTTCAAGTTCAACTATGTGCACGACAACGGGGGGCCCGGCTTGTGGGCCGATACCAACAATATTAACACCGTCTTCGACGGCAATATTGTCAGCTATAACCGAGGTCCTGGAATCTATGAAGAGATCTCCTACAACGCTACCATTATCAACAACACGGTGACGGGCAACGCCATGCCATCGGCGCCGGGCAACGAACAGGGGCAGCAGTGGGGATGGTACGCCGGTATCCAGCTCCGGGCATCGGGAGGGCTTAGTCCCTCCAAACCGCTGATTATTTCCCATAACATAGTGACTGACAATTTTAACGGCATCAGTCTCATCCAAAGTCCCTCGCCCGACGCCTGCCCGAACCGGGCCAACGATGAGGGGCTGTATGGTCCGTGCCGGATCCGGAATGTCATCGTCGAGGATAATGATATCACTATGAGCCAGGGGGCTACCGGAGGATTCCAAGACGGGGACGGAACGGATAGTGACTTTATTTTCACGTCATGGAATAACCATTGGGTTGGCAACAATTATTGTGTCGCCTCGGCTGTGCACCCCGCTGATGGCTACATGAATGGCGGCTGGTTCGCCTGGATGAATCAGAACGTTTCCTGGTCTGAATGGCAGCACTACGGATTGGACACTGCCGGGACATTCAAAGCGGGCAGGACATGCACGTGACTACTGGGACGGGTCAAGGACAAGATCTTGATCCCTAAACCACGCTCGGAAACTCGTTACTACTACTCCCACCCCGAACCCAGTCCACATTAGTGCCGCTATCTGCGCTCCTTCCAGCTGAGGATCGAAGAACGCGGACACCAGGATAGAGGTTACGGTCATCAAGCACAGCACCGCTACGCTCCGGCGAGCATGAAGGCCGCGTTCCGCGAGACGTCGACAGCCCGCAAACATGCGCCGGTACCAGCACGCCCATAGCGCAAGCCAGATGAAAAAGCCCACTATGCCAAGACGTGCAATTATGTCGAGATGAGAGTTGTGCGGGCTTCGCAGCGGGTCGGACGGAGTGCCTTCCGCTTCCACGCCGCCCGCCAGGAGGGCTATGTTTGGACCGAACCCGTAACCCTCGATGATAAGACCGTCAGCCATCTGCTTGTCGAGGACCTGTGACCACAGGAGTTCTCGGCCGTTCACCGTGCCGCTCAGGTTGCCTGCCTCCTGTGCGCCCCCGATGCTCGCCACGTTGGCGACCAGCTGCGAGATCGAGAAGGTCCGCCCCTGCCCTCCGGTGACCGGGATCTTCACCGACAACAGGATTCCCATGGCCAGCGCGATGGCAACGATCGAGACGGCGCGTGCTACCAGCCATCGCCGGTTGGGGGCCAGCGCCAGACCGATTACGGCGCCCACCGTCACAGCGAGCAGGCCGCCACGGTTCTGGGTTCCGGCCAGAACGATGGTCACAAGGGCCACGACGCTCCAGACCGCGCGGCTTCTGGTTCTGCGCCCGCGGGGGAACAGCCACAAAGCCGCGAGGGCAATGAGCGCGGCGACGGCCGCGTCTCCCGTTTTGTGAGTCAGCACGGATACCTGTGTGTTGGGCACGTTGGGTGCATGGGAAACGACTGCCTGCAAGACAATCCCGAGCGGGAGCCATATCATCAGCCACGGCACGAACCGGGTGAGCTGACGCATCCAGCGACTCAGCAGATACGGTGCTTTCATTAGCACCGCGGCGGTGAAGAACGCGAACAAGCAGTAGTAGACGAGGGCAAAGTCGCGCACCGCGTTGATCCCGTAAGTACGCAATCCGGGAAGGAACCGGATTAGTCCCCACAGGAAGAACGCGCCGAGCAGCGTCAGTACCGGGTCTTCCCTGATCGCGGCGCGGAGATATCCGGTGGCGGCAAGGCATCCGATAACGCCTACGACGAGCACGAGCTCGGCGACATATAGCGGCGTACCGGGCACATGGAGGTACGCGAAGGCTTTGTCGAACAGCATGTAGCCGGCGAGGAGGGGACCGAGTAGCCGGCCGTAGTACAGCAGCGAACGCCCGGGCGCATCGCGCGGCCGTTCACGCGGAGCCACACCGTCAGGCGGATCCCCGGTGGTGCCGCGGTCGAGGTCATGAAGGGACGAGGACATGGGATGTGCCTTATTCCCGCGGGGGCTGTGGCATTGCCGTCGCGGTCGTATGGCCAGAGTCCACCAGAATCCGGGAACGGCGATCGGTCTGGCTGACGGAACGGGCGCGGGGGACGATCGCTGTGGCGTGCAGGCCAAGGACGGACGGCATGGACTCCCGGAGGAAGATGTAGCCTGCCGCTTCGACCCCGATGAGGCGGAGCCGCTCGGCCATCTCGCGGTGTCCCTGGATCGGCTCTTTGAGGCTGGCGATGATAAGCGCCGCATCCGCGGCTTCGGCGACCTCGGTGGCGTCCGCGACACGGAGCAGGTCCGGAGTGTCGATCAGCACCAGGTCGAAGCTCGCCTTGGCGTCCGCAAGCACTTTAGCCGCGGCTTTGGCGCGGGCCGCACCCTTCATTCGCCCCGTTGTCAGCCGACCGGACCTGAGCACGGCGACCGCACTGTTGAGGGGGCTGGCCAGAGTGCACTCAGCGAGCGTGCGCTGGCCGGTCAGCACATGCTCAAGGCCCTCGTCGCCCGAGAGGCCCGGCAGCAGGCGGGCGGCCAGGTGGTCGTCGGCGTCCACGACAAGGACCCGGGTGCCGCCTTCGGCGAGCGCGACGGCTAGGTTGGCCACGACCGCACTCTTCCCGTCGCCGCTGAGAGCCGAGACGAATGCCAGCGACAGCGGGCGTCCGCGTGCCGCGCGGAGCCGCTCAACCGCTCCGGCTGTAATGCGGAAAGCCTCGGCGGTGGCGGAGCGCGGTCTCGCGGTCATCGGCAGCGTACCGGATGGGGCAGAGGTGCCGTTCGACCGCCACTTCTCCCCGACCCCGAGTGCCGGGATCTCGCCCATGAGCGGCACCTGGTAGAGGGCCTGGGGATCCCGCGGGTCAGTAATGCCCCGACGGCGGCTGGCCAGCGCATAGGCGAGAGCGCCGCCGATCAGCAGCCCGACCAGCAATCCGATTGCCGCGGCTCGGGTCCACTTGTGGTTGACCAGGGTGACGGGCTGGGCAGCTATCGTCGCCTGCTGCGCCACAGCTGCCTGGGTGTTGGCTACTGACTGCGTCAGTGAGGTCTGAAGTCCGCCTTGCTGATCCAGTAGCAGCTGGCGCTCTCGTTGCAGGCTAGCTTGATCTTGACCGCCGTAGGGCAGGTTGGGGTTGGGGGCAGTCAACTGCTTGTTGATCTCCGCCAGCAGGTTCTTGATGGTGCTCAGGGCCTGGTCGAGACCGGTGAAGGAGACTGAGCCCTGGACACTGATGGCGGTGTTTCGCGCCGAGGTGTAAGCCTGCACGATGGAGTTGAGACCCGCCTGGGCGATCCTGACGCTCGGCCCCGTGAATGCCACGCCGATGATGCTGGCCCCGTAACTGCCTGCAGAGGCGGTCGTCGGCGGGGTGACGGTCAGCGAACCGCCGAAGGCGGAAAAGTCGGCGGGGGTGAGCGTGCCCTTGCCGAGCACACGATTGGCGATGTTGGCGGCTTGCCAGGCTACGCTCGGGGACTGCAGGAGCAGGACCTGGCTGTCGAGGTACTGGCCTGGATCGGCATTCTGCGCCTGGAGCGATACTGGCAGCGGTGCCGTGACATTCGCCTGTGCGCGGTAGATCTTGGGCTGCAGCAGCGTGTACCCGGCGGCTGCCAGCATGGCCGCGACTCCGACTGCGATGACCAGGGCGAGGTAGCGGCGCACGGCACTGAACACGGTCGGCTCGAACCGGGACGGCTCGACGCTGGCGCTGGGCGCGGCATGGGTCATGATGATGTCCTCTGGAGAAGAAGTGCTTCCACGGGGGTGATGTTGCAGCTCTCTGAGGGGGGCGCCATCCAGCGCACCGCAACCGCAGCCCTCGCCGGGGCACTTCAATCACCATTCGACCGGGGTCGTGGATCATCCCTTGTCCCAGACAGCCGGCGGCGTCCCTCTTCTGTCATGAGATCGTCAGCGGCGCGGTGTGATACAGCTGATCGCCTGCCGTTCTCAGGATGTGACGACCAGGGCACGCGGATGAGGAGTCCCGCTACCGAGCCCCGGCCGGGCCGGCGGACGCCGGGCGTCAATTAACCACGGCGGCCTGACGTCCGCGGGATCGCCCCGGCCGTATCACGACGGCCGGATCGATGCTCCTATGGATGGCTCCGGGCGTCTCGATGGGAGGCCGGAATGAGAATCACGCTGGTCCACAACCGGTACCGGTCGGCCATCCCGAGCGGGGAGAACCGCGTCGTCGATCAAGAAGTCGAGGCGCTCGCGGCGCTCGGGCACGAGATCATCCGGTTCGAGCGCAGCAGCGACGAAATTGAGCATTGGTCCAGTGTGAGAAAGGCATCCTTGCCGGTCCGGGTCGTCTGGAGCCGCGAGGCCCATCGTGATCTAGAAGAGGCATTGCGAGATGGCCGACCCGATGTCGTGCATATGCACAACACCTTTCCCCTGCTCAGCGGCGCCGTCCTGCACGCATGCCGGGACGCGGATGTTCCGGTTGTGGCCACCATTCACAACAGGCGGTTGGTATGCCCTAAAGGTGATTTCTTCCGTGATGGCAGTGTCTGTCACGATTGCGCATGCGGGTCTCCGGTCCCGGCGGTGGTCCACGGCTGTTACAAAGGATCGCGTGCGGCCACCGTGCCGGTGGCCATATCGGTGAGCGTGCACCGGAGAGCATGGCGGTCGCTCGTGTCGGCCTATGTGTTTGTCTCAAAGTCTCTCCGTGACCAGCTCAGCGGACTGAATCTGCCCCGGGACCGGGTCTTTGTCAGGCACAACCTGGTTCCCCGCAGGACCCCGGTCCAGCAAGCACCGGAGCCAATGGTCTGCTACGTGGGAAGACTGGACGAGGCCAAGGGCACCCGGCTGCTGATGGCTGGCTGGGACCGCTACTGCGGTTTGTCTGGCAGCCCGGGACTGCGCCTGGTCATTGCTGGCTCGGGCCCGCTGGAGGGGGAGGCGCGTGCCTGGGCGTCGAGCCGGCCTTCGGTCGAGATGCTGGGGCAAGTCAGCGGCGCCCGGTGCAGCGCGCTGATGTCTCGAGCGCGCGCGGTGATCTTGCCGTCCCTCTGTGAGGAAACGTTCGGCCTTGCCGCGGTCGAGGCTATGGCCGTGGGCGCACCTCCCATCGCGGCTGGGCACGGTGCCTTCGTCGAGCTCATTACCCATGGCGTAGACGGGGTGCTGTTCCGGCCAGGCGACTCAGTTGCTCTCGCAGCCGCCGTCGCCGACGCCGAATCGCAGCCGGCGCTGTACGAGGGTTACGGGCGCCAGGGCCGCAAAACGTATGCGCAGCGCTTCGACCCCGACCGTAACCTTGAGCAACTGCTCAGCATCTACCGCTTCGCGATCGCCCATCCTGTCCGCTGAGCGGATCGCCGGCCGCATGACGCGCCCGCCATGGACCAGATCGCTCACCAGACATGTATCACGGCAATCCCGTGGCGGATCCATTGATGCATGGTCCCCGCCGCCTTAACTCCGGGGGACAGCCATCCCCGGCATGAGCCGCGCCGTGTCTGACTACTCGAGTGGGTGAGGAGAGTGCGGACGATGAGCCCGACGCCTCGGCTTTCTATAGGCCTTCCCGTATATAACGGCGAGCGCTACATTGCCGAGTCAATTGAGTCTATCCTGGGGCAGAGTTACACCGATTTCGAGCTCATTATTTCAGATAATGCCTCGACTGACAGTACGCGCGATATCTGCCGAGGTTACGAGAAAAAGGATCTCCGGGTCCGCTATTTCCGTCAGCCACAGAACATCGGTCTTTCACCGAACCATAACTTCGTGGTCAACGAAGCAAGAGGCGAGCTGTTCAAGTGGGCATCGAATGACGATCTCTATGCCCGGAATCTCGTGGCACGCTGTGTCGAGGCACTCGACGAGTACAAGGACGTCGTTCTTGCCCACTCGTGGACGGCGAAAATCGACGAATCGGGGAATGTGACGGCCGTGTACGAATATCCGTTGACTACGTGGTCCACGCGGGCGCCTGTCCGCTTCCGCAGCATGCTGTTCGACAGCGGAGGCGATGACGATTACGGCGTCATGCGTATCGCGGCCCTGCGGCGGACGGCGATGAAGAATAGCTATCATCACGCGGACCGCACGACAATCACCGAGCTCGGCTTGCATGGCCGGTTCTACCACGTGCCGGACTGGCTGTACTTCCGGCGGGAGCATCCGGCGCAGAGCGGACGGGCCACGATGCGGGCCCGGTGCGCGAACATGGACCCCCGGCGGGCGAACCGATTCCGGCACCCGGCTGTCCGCCTCTACGCCGAGTACGTTTGGGGGTATATGTCAGCGATCCAGCGGGCGCCGCTCTCATCCGCCGAACGCCGGGAGTGCTACTGGCACCTGGCCCGCTGGTTTGCCAGTCGCGCACGACTAGGCTACGCCGGACCGGGTGACCCCCACTCCGTCGACCCGTTGCCGGCCATCTCGATTAACGCATTCGTTGCCCGGGCACAAGGGAACGCGGACGCTGACCGCTTCGGCCGTTCCTGTGGAGATGATGATGACCGCATATCCGTGCTAGGAGACCAGGGCTGGTGACTGACCCTATCGGCGCCGGCTCCTGCACGCCGGACAGAATAGCGGAGTCGCACAAGCGCGATTTCTGGATCAACGAGAACAGGAAACATATCCCGGAGCACTACCGGTTGCAGAAGTGCGGTCGGATCGTCAACGCGCTCGTGGCGGGCAAGGAGTGCGATTTGCTAGATGTCGGCTGCGGGCCGGCGACGCTCATGCGGGTCCTGCAGCGGAACATTCATTATCACGGCATTGACATAGCTATACAGGACCCGGCGCCGAACTTGCTCGAGTCTGATATCCTCACGGCGCCCATCAGGTTCGGGGGCAAGAGGTTCGACATCGTCGTCGCGCAGGGGCTCTTTGAGTATGTTGGAACTCACCAATCTCAGAAATTCCGCGAGATAGCGCAGATTCTACGCGGTAACGGTACGTTCATTGTCTCGTATACGAACTTTAACCATCGAGCCAGGCAGATAATCGAGGCATTTAGCAACGTCCAGCCTCTGGACGAATTCCGCGGCGAGCTAGCGCGGCACTTCACCATAAACCGGTACTTCCCCGCCTCGCACAACTGGTACGGCGGTCAGCCTACGAGAAAGCTGGTCAAGCAGGTGAACATGCGGGTGAATGCCAACATTCCGGTGGTCAGCCCGAGACTAGCGGTGGAGTATTTCTTCGTCTGCTCCCGTCGCCAGGAGTCTGCTGAATTAGCGACGCCCGCGCGTGCGGTCATGCCGGTGACGAGGCAAGATCCGGCAAGTAGTGTCCCGGAAACGGTCTAATTCAGCGGGCTCCTAGCCGTGGGGCTCGCGCCGGAGAATGTCAGGCTTCGCTAGGGCCGGGCTGAGGACGCTGCGTCGCGGGAACGGCTTCTAGCCGGCGATGCTTTCCCGCCGGCCGCCGGTCTTCCGCGACGGGCTTGCCGGCCTGCCGGATTCCCAGTTGCAGCTGGCGCCACCACACCAGCACGCCGGCCCACGGGGCGATGGCCACTCCCCAGGTAGTACCTACCGCGCCAGCCCAGTAGGCGCCCGCCACGCCACAGCAGAGGAAGATGGCCGACGCGATGATCATCGCACGCAGGCTCCGTCGCGCGGCGCCTAGCGCATGTAGTCCCGCCGTGGCGCCGCTGATGAGACATCCGCCCATCACGAAAATCGTGAACGGCAGCACCAGCCCGTAGGCAGGCCGCCATAGCTGCTTACCGAGCAGCAGGACCCCGAGGCCTCGCGGCAGCGCTATCAGCAGCACCACTCCCCAGAGCAGCCCCATGGCCGCGAGCCCGCCGCCGACCAGGAGACAGTAGCGCCGGAGGTGCTGCGGCGAGTGCTGGAGGATGCGTGCCGCCTCGGGGACCGTCACCAGCGATATCCCCATGAAGACGACCAGGAACGGTCCCATGAGCAGGCCCGCGGCCTGAACGACGCCGACGGCGGCCAGGCCGGCGATCGCGCCGACGAAGTAGATGCGCAGCTGGTTGGTCCCGCTGTTGGCCGTGTTCTCCGCGAGGTAGCGAGGCGCGAGATCGCGGTGGCATGACACCCACTCCCACGCGGCGCCCGGCCTGGGAATGACCCGCGCTTGCAGCAAGCCGGCGCAGGCGGCGATCGATGCCGTGGCGCCCCACAGCAGGACGAACCAGAACACCGACGTGTGGTGCGTGATCTTCAGTACAGCCATGGCAGGCAGCAGTGCGATCGTCCAGATCGTGTCGTTGATGAATGCCTGGCCGCCGCGTCCGAGCGCGAAGAACGAGTAGCGCCAGCTGTCCTGCAGCAGCAGCCCGGGCAGCGTCACCCCGAGCGCGACAAAAGCCAGTCCCGGTGTGCCGCCGAGCGCGGCGCCAGCGATGAGTGCACAGACGCCTGTCATGAGGCCGGCAACCGTCGAGGTCCCGGTCGAGCGGGCGACGGCCTGCCGCCACACGGGCAAGTCCGCGCCGCTGTAGCGGACGACCAACGGGTCGGTGGCCAGCCCGCGGGATGCGTTCAGCGCGAACGAGTAAGTGACATAAGCGAGGCTGAAGGCGCCGAACTGCACGGCCCCCAGTTCCCTTGCCACGTAAAAGCTCAGCGCGGCGTTGCTCAAGCTCGACACCATCTGGTCCGCCAGGCCCCAGCCGAAACGGCGCGCTATGCGGGCCCGGATCCCGCCCGAGTGGCCTTTCTTGTCAAACACGGACCCTGTGTCCCGGCCGCGACCCCGCCGTCGGCTCACCTGCCGAGTCCAACCCGCCCGGCGGAGGAAACGGCTGGTCAGTGGTGCGGAAGAGCATTTCGTCGACCACGCCCGCGGTGAGCAGTTCGCGAATCCTGCGCAGTCGCACGTAGCGCGACGAGGTGAAGTCATCGTAGGTAAGGCCGTGCTCGGTGTAGGCGCGGGCCAGTTCGCTGATCCCCTCCCGCACGCTCCAGCACAGCTTCAGATCCGGGAACGTGGCGTCAAGCTTGGCGAAGTCGACACGGTAGTCGCGCAGGTCAGGACCCGCACCGTCGGCCAGCGACACCGTCGACCCCGGCACGGCCTCGCGCACCATTTCCGCGATATCGCGGACTTGCACGTTGTCCTCGTAGCGTCCGACGTTGAAGGCCTGGTCGTGCACCTGCTCGCGAGGCGCCTCGAGCGCGGCCAGAAAGGCCCGGCTGATGTCCTCAATGTGGACGAGCGGACGCCACGGCGTGCCGTCGCTTTCGAGGCGGACCTGCCCGGTGGTGAGCGCGACGGCGGTCAGGTTGTTCACCACTATGTCCAGCCGGAGCCGGGCAGAGGCGCCGTACGCGGTCGCGTTGCGCAGGTACGTCGGGCTGAAGTTGTCGTCGGCGAGCAGGGAGAGCCCGCGCTCTGCCGCTACCTTGCTTTCGCCGTACGGCGTGACGGGGTACAGTTCCGCGTCTTCCGCCACGGCGCTCGATCCCGCGGCGCCGTACAGACTGCAGGAGGAAGAGAACAGGAAGCGTTCGATACCCGCCTGCTTGGCGGCTTGCGCCAGACGCAGCGTCCCGTCCCGGTTCACTGAGTACGTCGCCGCCGGATTGAGGTTGCCGAGCGGGTCGTTGGAGAGCGCGGCCAGGCAGAGCACCGCATCGTGCCCGGCGAGATCCGCGGCCGCGGCGTTCCGCATGTCGAGCGGTGCCCTCGCCGGATCGGGCAGCGCCGGGCCGAGGTCGCACCCCTCGTACAGGCCGATGTCCAGCCCGTCCACCTCGTGTCCGGCGGCACGCAGGAAGGGCACCAGGACCGCTCCGATGTATCCGCGGTCGCCTGCGACGAGGACTCTCATTCAGTAACTCCCTTAGGTCGACGGTGCGGCGGAGACAACGGCGCCGGCTGTTATACGACCCTCGGGAGCCGCTCCGCGATACATCGGACGCGGAGCTTTCCCGCTATCAAGTACGATCGGTAATCGGATCATCGCTCTCCGTATCATCGCTGACCGTCCCCGGCTCGTATGTTGGTGAAGCTACGGGTACTGATCATCGTCCAAAACCTGCCGGTGCCGTTCGACCGACGTGTCTGGCTCGAATGCCAGGTCCTGGTCTCGGCGGGCTACCAGGTGTCCGTGGTGTGCCCCAAGGCCAAAGGCGACCCCCCGCACCAGGTCATCGACAACGTGGAGCTCTACAAGTACCGGCCGTATGCCCCCGGGGGAAGCAAGCTGAGCTTCATCGCCGAGTACGCGTACTCGTTCTGCGCGACGGCGTGGCAGATGCTCAAGGCGCGCCGCAAAGGCCGGTTCGCGGTGCTGCAAGCGTGCAACCCGCCCGACATCTTCTGGCCGCTGGCGCTCGTGCTCCGCTGGGCCGACCACACCAAGTTCGTGTTCGATCACCACGACCTTTGCCCTGAGCTCTACCAGTCACGCTTTCCCGACGGGCCGAAGCTGCCGTACCTGGGGCTGCGCGCGCTCGAGCGCCGGACGCACCGGACCGCGAACCATGTGATCTCCACGAACGACTCCTACCGTGACATCGCCATCACGCGAAACGGCAAGGCCCCCGAGGCCGTCACGGTCGTCCGGAGCGGTCCGGACCCGGAGAAGCTGTGCCGCGGCCCGCAGTACCGGGAACTCCGTCGCGGCCGCCGCTACCTCGCCGCGTATATCGGCGTCATGGGCCCGCAAGACGGAGTTGACATCGTGGTGCAGGCGGCCGGCATCGTGGTGCACGAGATGGGCCGCGAGGACATCGCCTTCACGCTCATCGGCTCGGGAGACTGCTTCCGCGAACTGGTGGCACTCCGCGACCGGCTCAACCTGAACGGGCACGTCGAGTTCACTGGCCGGGTACCCGACGATCTCGTCAAGAAGATCCTCTCCACTGCGCACGCCGGTCTTTCCCCGGACCCGAAGAACCCGCTCAACGACGTATCGACGATGAACAAAACGATGGAGTACATGGCGTTCGAGCTCCCCGTCGTGGCCTTCGACCTGCGCGAGACCCGGGTCAGCGCAGCCGGGGCAGCCGTCTATGTGCGGCCCAACGACGTACGCGAGTACGCGAAGGCGATCGTGGACCTGATGGACGACGAGGCACGGCGGGCCGAGCTCGGCAAGTTCGGCCGCGCGCGGGTCGAGGATGAGCTCGCCTGGTCCCATCAGGCGCGTGCCTATCTCGGCGTCTACGACCGCCTGACCGGCAGAGCGGGCCGCTGACCGTGTGCGGAATCGCCGGATGCTACCAGCAGGCCGACGGGCGCAAGCTGACCGACGTAATGACGGACCGGATCGCGCACCGCGGGCCGGACTCGCGCGGGGTCTGGAGTCACGAGGACGAGCGGGTCTCGCTGCACTTGGGCCACCGTCGCCTGTCGATCATCGATCTTTCCGCGGCGGCCGGCCAGCCGCTGCGCAAGGGCACCATGACACTCGTCTACAACGGGGAGCTGTACAACTTCAAGGAGCTTCGGGCGCGGCTGCAAGCCGACGGCGCCAGCTTCGTAACGTCCTCTGACACAGAGGTAGTGCTCGAAGCCTGGCGGCACTGGGGACCAGCCGCACTGGACCGGTTCCGCGGCATGTTCGCGTTCGCGCTGACCGACACGGCGACCGGCGAGCTGGTGCTGGCCCGTGACCCGCTGGGTATCAAGCCGCTCTTCTACACCGAGCGCGGCGATGGAATAGTGTTCGCCTCCGAGCTGAAGGCGATCGTGTCGGCGCTTGGCAGCGAGTTGCGGGTCGATCCCGGCGCGCTCGTCGCGTCCATCCTCTACTACTGGGTCCCCGAACAGCGCTGCGCCATCCACGGAGTCCGCAAGCTCCCGCCAGGCTCCTGGGCCCGGATCACTCCCGGTGCCAGGCCCGAGGTGCGGTACTACTGGCGCGTCAACGACGCGGCTGCCAAGGCGGCC
>Ga0335072_10006708_pt1 | contig 16808 bp, 14 predicted proteins | sample Lox_Sample_21_FD_206725 | JGI IMG/M metagenome (GOLD analysis project Ga0335072, IMG submission 206725) | Soil microbial communities from Loxahatchee National Wildlife Refuge, Florida, United States - Lox_Sample_2.1 | ecosystem: Environmental > Terrestrial > Soil > Wetlands | place: USA...
GCCAAGTTCTGGGCTGCCCTGATCCTCGCGCAGGAGCGCGGCGAGCGGAACCAGAACGGCTACACCTACGCGGTCGCCGACCAGCACGACCCGGAGTACCTGACGATCTACCACAACGGGCACGTCGTCTTGCGCAGTCTCACCAACACCGGCATTCCGGACTCACCGACGGTGAACGGCACGTTCCCGGTCTACCAGAAGTACCGGTTCCAGATCATGTCGGGCACCAACCCCGGCGGGAGCCACTACGCAGACCCTGTCTCGTTCGTCTCGTATTTCAACGGCGGGGACGCGGTCCACTACTTCCCCCGCGGCGGTTACGGCTACCAGCAAAGCCTCGGCTGCGTCGAGTTGCCGTACACCGCGGCCGAGCGGGCCTATCCGTACCTGACTTACGGGAGCCTGGTCACTGTTACCGGTTAACGGTCCCGGCCGGCGGGTCCGCACCGCCCGCCGCCGGCGGCTACCCGCCGCCCGGCCGGCGGCGCTGGTCCCGAAGACCTGCCGACGCCGGCGGAGAGCTACCGCCCGGCACCGCGACGACGCGGTGCCGGGCGGTTGCCATGTGCGGATGTCATGCGGGTTTCCGGTCAGTCCAGATCGCAACCTTATCCGTTTCTTTACCTGTCCTCCCGGCGAGTGACTCTGCGGCCATCTACAGTCGGAATACAAGGGTTGTCCTGATATGGATCAGGCAGCCCTTATCACCGCCCGCGGGGACCGCCGGGCAACGATGGCGAGCGAGGGAGTCACTGTTGTCGTCATTGACGCATGTGCGCGGACGGGTTGGCGCCATCGGCGGCGTCATCGTCCTTCTGCTAGTGGCCGGAGTCTGGTTCACGCTCACGCATGCGTCGGCGCAATCATCGGTCAGTAATCACCGCACAACTGCTAGTAGCGGCAACAGCAAGCCGAGCGCGCACTCGTCGTCGAAGACTCCGTCGCAGCCGCTGCAGCTGGTGTCGGAGACACCGGCAAGCAAGGCCACCGGCGTCAGCGGGACGACCGACATCAAGATCCGGTTCTCCGCTCCGCTGGCCGCGGACTCACCGCTGCCGAAACTCAAGCCGCATGTGCCGGGGCAGTGGCAAGGCGCCGGGACAAGCACGCTTGAGTTCGTGCCGAGCCGTGGCTTCGCTCAGCTGACCAGGGTCAAGGTGACCATTCCAGGCGGGGCGGCCGGCGTCCGGTCGACGCAGGGCGCGCTGCTTGCCAAGTCGCTCAAGGTGCACTTCACGACCGGGAGCTACCAGGCCGCGCGGCTGGCTGAGTTGCTGGCTCAGCTCGGCTACCTGCCGCTGACCTGGACGGCATCGCCAGGTCAGACGGTTCCCGCGGCATCGGACGAGGCTGGCCAGTTGGCTGCCGCCTACTCGCCTCCGCAAGGCTCGTTCAGCTGGCAGCCCGGTTACCCGAGCAAGCTCAAGACCTTCTGGCAGAACGGCGACGCGTCCAGCCTGATGCTCAAGGGCGCTGTCATGGCCTTCGAGGCTGACCACGGCCTGGCAGTCGACGGCATCCCTGGGCCAGAAGTGTGGAGCACGTTGCTCAAGGCGGTCTCGGCGGGCCAGGACAATACGCACGGCTACACTTACGCCCTCGCGAGCGAAGGTAACCCGGAGACGCTGACGGTCTGGCACGACGGCAAGGTCATCATGAAGAGCCTGGCCAATACGGGGATTGCGGCGGCCCCCACGACGCTCGGTACCGCCCCGGTCTACCTGAAGTACTACTACCAGGTCATGAAGGGGACGAACCCGGACGGCAGCAAGTATGCCGACCCGGTCTACTACGTTTCCTACTTCCGGTCAGGCGAGGCCGTGCACTACTTCAATCGCGGCTCGTACGGCTTCCCGCAGAGCCTGGGCTGCGTCGAGCTGCCGTGGAGCAGTGCCAAGTTCATCTGGAAGTACTTGACCTACGGCACGCTGGTCACCGTCGCCCGCGGCAGCCAGACGCCGTCGACTAGCCCGGCCGCTTAGCCCGCACGCTGGCCCCTGCCAGGCCCGGCCACGCAGGTCCTGGCCGGCCCGGGCGCGCTCCGGTACTCACCGCCGGCCGGCGGGCGAACGGTGGCGTCGGTACGATCAGCACACGGGGGGCGATAACGCTGCCCGCGACTGACCACCATGCGAAGGAGCCAGCCGTGCCTGCCGACAAGCTTCACATCACACTCGCCGGAAGCGAGCGCGTGGTGGAAGAAGGCACTACGGCCGGCCTGGCGCTGGCCGACCGCGATCCCGAGACCACCGCGATCGCCGCCAGGGTCAACGGCGAGCTCCGCGACCTGTCCTGCCGGCTGGCCGACGGCGACCAGGTAGAGCCGGTAACGATCGACTCTCCCGACGGCCTGAACATACTCCGCCACTCCACCGCGCACGTGCTGGCGCAGGCCGTGCAGGATCTGTTTCCGCAGGCCAAGCTCGGCATCGGGCCGCCGATTGAGAACGGTTTCTACTACGACTTCGACGTGCCGGCGGCGTTTACTCCCGGCGACCTGAAGTCGATCGAGCAGAAGATGCGCCAGATCGTGAAGGACGGCCAGCGCTTCAGCCGCCGCGTCGTTACCGACGGCGAAGCCCGCACGGAACTCGCGGACGAGCCCTACAAGCTCGAGCTGATCGGCATCAAGGGCAGCGTCGCCGGGTCACCGGCTGAAGCCGCGGCAGGCGACGCGGGCGAGTCCGTCGAGGTGGGCGGAGCCGAGCTCACTATCTACGACAACCTGGACGCCAGGACTGGCGCACAGCGCTGGCGGGACCTGTGCCGCGGCCCGCACCTGCCGACGACCAGGAACATCCCGGCCTTCAAGCTCATGCGCACCGGCGGTGCTTACTGGCGCGGCAGCGAGAAGAACCCGCAACTTCAGCGGATCTACGGCACTGCCTGGCCGTCACGCGAAGCTCAGGACGATTACCTCCGGCTGCTCGAGGAAGCCGAGAAGCGCGATCACCGCAAGCTCGGCGCAGAGCTTGACCTGTTCAGCTTCCCGAGTGAGATCGGCAGCGGGCTGCCGGTCTTCCACCCCAAGGGCGGCATCATCCGCAAGGCACTCGAGGACTACTCGCGCCAGCGGCACGAGCAGGCCGGCTACGAGTTCGTCTTCACCCCGCACATCACCAAGTCGGATCTGTTCGAGACCTCAGGCCACCTGCAGTGGTACGCCGACGGCATGTACCCGCCCATGGAGCTTGAGGGCGCAAAGTACTACCCCAAGCCGATGAACTGCCCGATGCACATCCTGATCTATTCATCGCGCGGCCGGTCCTACCGCGAGCTGCCGGTGCGGCTGTTCGAGTTCGGCACCGTGTACCGGTTCGAGAAGTCCGGCGTCGTGCACGGACTCACCAGGGCCCGCGGCTTCACCCAGGACGACTCGCACATCTTTTGCACGCCCGATCAGCTGCAGGGCGAACTGGCCAGTCTCCTCGACTTCGTCGTCGGCCTGCTCCGTGATTACGGCCTGACCGAGTTCGAGGCTGAGCTGTCCACCCGGCCGGAGAAGTTCGTCGGTGAGATCGCCGAGTGGGACGAGGCGGAGGCCGCTCTCAAGTACGCGCTGGACAAATCCGGCCTTCCGTACGTGATTGCGGAGGGCGAGGGGGCGTTCTACGCGCCCAAGATCGACGTTCACGTGAAGGACGCGATCGGCCGCCGCTGGCAGCTGTCGACACTGCAGGTGGACTTCCAGGAGCCGGGCCGGTTTGGCATCGAGTACCAGGCCGCCGACGGGAGCAGGCAGCGCCCGTACATGATCCACCGGGCGCTGTTCGGTTCGATCGAGCGCTTCTTCGGCATTCTGACCGAGCACTACGCTGGGGCGTTCCCGCCCTGGCTCGCTCCGGTGCAAGTAGTCGGCATCCCGATCTCCGACGCGCACGTGGACTACCTGCAGAACGTCGCGACCCGGCTGCGCGAGCACGGCATCCGGGTCGAAGTGGACACCAGCGACGACCGGATGCAGAAGAAGATCCGCACCGCGCAGCGGCAGAAGGTGCCGTACATGCTGCTGGCCGGGGACGACGACGTTGCTGCCGAGGCTGTGTCGTTCCGCTACCGCAGCGGCGAGCAGAAGAACGGCGTGCCCGTCGTCGACGCCATTGCCGAGATCACCGGAGCAGTTGCCAGCCGGATCCAGGTCTGACGCCTGTGCCCGACCGCGTGCCAGGGCCGGAGGAACTCGACCCCGGCTACGAAGAAGTCCCGGCCAGGCGCGATGCCACCGTGGACGAGCCATACGAGATCGCGCCCGACGGCCTGCAGCGGCTGTGGATGCCGCACCGGCTGGCCTACATCAAGGGGGAGGGCAAGCCGGCTGGCGCCAGCGAGGTCGAGTGCCCGTTCTGCGAGATACCGAAGCTGAGCGATGCGGACGGCCTGATCGTGGCCCGCGGCACGGCGGTCTACGCGGTGCTGAACCTCTACCCGTACAACAGCGGGCACCTGATGGTCGTGCCGTACCGGCATGTGGCCGACTACACCGACCTGACCGAGCCGGAGACTGCTGAACTGGCGGACTTCACCAAGCGCTCCATGACAGCGCTGCGTGTCGCCTCCCAGGCGCAGGGCTTCAACATCGGCATGAACATGGGCGGCGTGGCTGGAGCGGGCATCGCCGCGCACTTGCATCAGCACGTAGTGCCGCGCTGGGGCGGCGACGCCAACTTCATGCCGGTCGTCGGCCGCACGAAGGTCCTGCCGCAGCTCTTGGCCGACACGCGCGTGGTGCTCGCCGACGCCTGGCCTGCTGAGAAAAGCACTTAGGCCAGCGGGAACGGGCCGCGGCTGGCGTCAGGCTTGAGTCGGCCACACGAAACAGCCGACTCGACCTCACGCCACCCGCGCCCGCAGTTTCCGGACGATCCTCCGGGCAAGCGGGGAGCCGATGGCGCCAGTCATGCCGCGTTTTTGACGCAGGCGCTCCACTTTTCACCCAGAACGTGACCTGTGAACCTGGCATAACGGGAGATAAGGTCACCGCCGAACGCTGAAATGGGTGAAGAGTCGGCGGACACGGGCCCGTAGTCCGCGTCCGTGCCGGCCCGGCCCTCTGGCGCTAGGCCTTCTCGGCGGCTGCCACCTTCTCCGCAAGGTGCGACGGCAGCGGTTCGTAGCGCAGGTAGCTGCGCGTGAACGAGCCAGTGCCGTGCGACATTGAGCGCAGGTCGATCGCGTACCTGGTGACCTCGAGCTCCGGGATCTCAGCTTTCACCAGGGTGCGGCCGCCCGCTACCGCCTCGGTGCCGAGGACGCGACCGCGCCGGGAGGACAGGTCGGACATGACCGCGCCAACGTACTCGTCCGCGACCAGCACGGATACCTCGTCGACTGGCTCGAGCAGCTGAACGTGCGCCTTCGCGGCGGCGTCCTTCAGCGCGGCGCGGCCGGCCTTCTGGAACGCCATGTCCGAGGAGTCGACCGAGTGCGCCTTGCCGTCGAACAGGGTGACCTTGACGTCGACCATGGGGTAACCGGCCAGCACGCCCTGCTCCATCTGGGCCCTGACGCCCTTCTCAACGGACGGGATGAACTGACGCGGGACCACGCCGCCAACGATCTTGTCGACGAACTGGAACCCCTCGCCGGAGCTGAGCGGCTCGACCTCGACGCTGCAGATCCCGTACTCGCCGTGCCCCCCCGACTGCTTGACGTTGCGGCCCAGTCCCTGGGCCTTGGCAGCCACTGTCTCGCGCAGCGGGACGCGCAGGTCCACCTGCTCGACCGCCACGCCATACCGGGTGGACAACCGGTCGAGCGCCAGGTCGCAGTGGGCCTCGCCCATGCACCAGAGCACGAGCTGGTGAGTCTCGGCGTTGTTTTCCAGCCGCAGCGTCGGGTCCTCGGCCACCAGCCTGGCCAGCGCCTGCGACATCTTGTCCTCGTCGGCCTTCGACTTGGCCTGAATCGCCACCGGCAACAGCGGCTCCGGCATGGCCCAGGACTCCATCAGCAGCGGCTGTTCCTTGTCGGAGAGCGTGTCGCCGGTCTCTGCGGTGGCCAGCTTGGCCACCGCGCAGATGTCGCCCGCCGGGCAGCTGGCCACCGGGCGCTGCTGCTTGCCGAGCGGTGAGGTGATCGCGCCTACTCGCTCGTCCTCGTCGTGATCGGCGTGCCCGCTGGCCTCGCGGCCGTGGCCGGAGACGTGCACGACGGCGTCTGGCCGCAGCGTGCCGGAGAAGACCCGGACCAGGCTGACCCGGCCGACATACGGATCGGATGTCGTCTTGACGACTTCGGCGAGCAGCGGCCCGGCCGGGTCGGACTTCAGCCCGTTGACCGGCTTGCCGTCTGCTGTCGTCACGGTCGGCATCGGGTGCTCAGCCGGGGACGGGAACGCCTGAGTTATGACCTCGAGTAGCTCCTCCATGCCAATGTGGTGCGGCGCTGAGGAGGCGAGTACCGGGTAGAAGCTGCCCCGCGCTACCGCCTTCTCCAGGTCCTCGATCAGGCCCTTGACGTCGAGGTCAGCCCCGGAGAGGTAGGAGTCCATCAGGGACTCGTCTTCGCTCTCCTGAATGATCGCCTCGATCAGCGAGCCGCGCGCCGCTTCGACCCGGTCGGCTTGCGCGCCGGGGATGTCGGCGTCGGACCGCTTGCCGCCTGAGTAGTCGTAGAACCGCTGGGACAACAGGCCGATGAGGCCCTGCACGTTGCCCTGGTCATCGGAGACAGGCAGGTAGAGCGGCGCTACCGAGTCGCCGAACGCAGCCCGGCAGGCAGCCAGCGCCTCATCGAAGTCGCCGCGCTGGTGGTCGATCTTGGTGATGACCACTGCTCGCGGCGTGCCCACTGCGGCGCACTCGTCCCACAGCATCTGAGTGAGGCCGTCGACGCCGTCCGTCGCAGAGACGGTGAACAAGGCCGCGTCCGCGGCGCGCAGTCCGGCCCGAAGATCACCGGTGAAGTCGGCATAGCCTGGTGTGTCGAGGAGGTTCACTTTGACGTCCTCGTGCACGAACGGCACCAGGGTCAGGTTGACCGAGCGCCCCTGCCGGATCTCGACTTCGTCGAAGTCGCTGGTGGTGGAGCCGTCCTCGACCCGCCCCTCGCGCTGAATCGTGCCGGTCGAGACCAGGAGGGCCTCGGCTAGCGTCGTCTTTCCTGCTCCCGAGTGGCCGACCAGCACCACGTTGCGCACGCTCTCGGGCTGGCCGGCCGCTGATGTCCGGCCGGCGGCCCCTGCTGCATGAGACTTCTCCGCCATCCGCATCGCCTCCTGAACGCTGAGTTAAGTTCCTACCCTGTCCGCCCTTTACCTGTTGTCCGGTTTCGGTGTGGCCCCGGCGCCGACCGCGTCCGTCGGGCAGGTTCTTGTTGCCCGGTAGTCCACTGCCGCACGCCCAGCCTTTACCTGCTGGTCGGTCTTCACAAGACCCTGACTAGATTGATTAGCACGCACGAGGTTCCCCGGCGCTTCGGGGGTGGCCTCTTGCGCCGGTGACGACTCCGGCAGCGCGGGCCGTTTTCTCCGGTTACCGAGCGGGCAGCAGCGCGCCCGCGCCCGCCAGTAAGATCAAGCCGCCATGCTCAAAGTCCTGCGGCCTGCTATCGCTCGCGTGCTGACACCGGTTGGCCAGGTTCTGGCCAAGACACCGGTGACTCCGAACGCGCTTACCATCATCGGTACGATCGGCATGTCGGCCGGCGCGCTGTGGCTGTTTCCTACTGGCCACTTGTTTGCCGGCGTGATGGTCTGCACCGGGTTCGTGCTGACCGACATGCTGGACGGCACACTGGCCCGGATCAAGGGCACGACTGGCAAGTTCGGCGCGTTCCTGGACTCGACCATGGACCGCATCGCCGACGCGGCGGTATTCGCGGGGCTGGCGGCCTGGTTCGTGCTCGGCGGGCACAGCAAGCTACTGGCTGGACTCTCGTTGTTCTGCCTGGTGGCCGGCTCGCTTGTGTCGTATGCGAAAGCGCGCGCCGAGAGCCTCGGCCTGCGCTGCGACGTTGGATTCGCAGAACGGACCGAACGGTTGCTTATCGGCCTAGTTGCCACCGGGCTGTCAGGGCTTGGCGTACCGTATGTCCTCGCGATAGGGCTTTGGCTGCTGGCGGCAGTGAGTGCATTCACTTTCGGCCAGCGGGTGCTGGCGGCGCGGCGGTCAGCGGCGGAGATCGCCGCCGGGAACCAGCCGGAACCCGACTCTGTTGTTGCGGCTACCGGTGACCAGCCGGAATCCGGGCCGAGAGGATTAGGGACATGCCTGGACTGAAGGAGCGGTTGATAGCGACCGGCTACAGCCTGGGCTGGAGTGTGGTCTGCAAGCTGCCCGAGTCCTGGTCGCGGCGAGCCTTTCAGTTTTTCGCAGACCTGGCCTGGCGGCGGGAAGGACCGTCGGTTCGCCAGCTCGAGGCAAACCTGGTCCGGGTCCTCGGCCCAGATGTTGACGGGACGACGCTGCGCGCCGTCTCGCGGCAGAGCATGCGCTCGTATGCCAGGTACTGGCTGGAGGTGTTCCGGCTACCGGTCATGCCCATCGAGCAGCTCGTCGACGGCATGCGCGCCGAGGGACCGTTCGATGAAGCCTTCGGGTACCTGGCGGAGGGCCGGGGCATCGTGTTCGCGCTTCCGCACACCGGGAACTGGGATCAGGCCGCCGCTTACATCATGGCCAAAGGGGCAGGTTCCATCACGGCCGTGGTGGAACGGCTCAAGCCCGAGTCGGTGTACGAGAAGTTCTTCGCCTTCCGTGCGGGCCTTGGCATGGAAGTGCTGCCCGCGAGCGGCGGGGCCAGGCCGTTCGGCATTCTGGCGCAACGGCTGCGGGCGGGCAGGGTCGTCGTCCTGGTCGCCGACCGCGACGTCACCGGCACCGGCATCGAGGTCGATTTCTTTGGCGAGAAGTGCATGATGCAGCCGGGCTCGGCAGCACTTGCCGTGCAGACGGGCGCGGCGCTGATGCCGGTCGTCCTCTGGTTCGACGGCGACGGCTGGGGCGTGCGCATCGGTTCGGCGATACCCGTCCCTTCGCTGCCAACGCGCAAGGAGTCCGTCGCGGCCATGATGCAGGAAGTCGCCAGGTTCTTCGAGGACGGGATACGCGAGCATCCGCAGGACTGGCACATGCTGCAGCCGGTGTTCGTCTCCGACCTCGATCCGGAGCGGCTGGCGGCCGCTCGTGCGCGCTCCGCCAGGAACGGGCAGCTGGCTAGTCAGGACGTGCAATGAGGATCGGCTTGGTGTGCCCCTATACCTGGGAGGTGCCTGGCGGCGTGCGGGAGCACGTCAGCGGCCTGGCCGAGGCACTGATTGACATGGGTCACGAGGTCTCGGTGATCGCGCCTGCCGACGACGACGTCGTCGTGCCGCCGTACGTGGTGCCGGCCGGCCGGGCTGTGCCGGTGCCATACAACGGCTCGGTGGCACGGCTGTCATTCGGCTTCGTGTCGGCCAGCCGGGTCCGCCGCTGGCTGAAAGACGGCGACTTCGACGTCCTGCACGTGCACGAACCTGCGGCGCCGAGCTTGTCCCTGCTGGCCTGCTGGGTCGCCGACGGCCCGATCGTGGCCACCCTGCACGCCGCTATGCCGAGATCGCGCGCGCTGCACGCGGCCCAGCCGATCCTGGCCTCGGCGCTGGAGAAGATCAGCGGCCGCATAGCGGTGGCTGAGGCGGCCAGGAACACCCTGGTCGAGCACCTCGGCGGTGATGCCGTGCTGATACCCAACGGCGTGCACGTCAGGCGCTACGAGAAGGCAGAGCCGCTGCCCGGTTTCCCTGGTACCGGCGGCACGCTCGGGTTCCTCGGCCGGATGGACGAGCCGCGCAAAGGCCTGGACATCCTGCTGGCCGCCTTCGCCATGATGGCGCCGGAGCGGCCGGACCTGCGCCTGCTGATCGCCGGCCGCGGCGACCCCGATGAGGTGCTGGATCAGGTTCCCCGCCCGCTGCGGGACCGGGTCGTACTGCTGGGACAGGTCAGCGACGCAGACCGGATCCGGATGCTGCACTCGGTTGACGTGTTCTGCGCGCCTAACACCGGCGGGGAGAGCTTCGGCTACGTCCTGGTCGAGGCGATGGCGTCCAGCGCCCCCATCGTCGCCAGTGATCTCGAGGCATTCCGCCAGGTGCTGCGCGGCGGCGAGGCTGGCGAGTTGTTCGAGACCGGGAACGCAGCCGCGCTCGCCGCAGCTGCCGCACGGCTGCTGGATGACCCGGCCCGCCGGGCCACACTGGCGGCCGCTGCCTCCGTCGCGGTCCGCGAGTTCGACTGGTCCGTGGTCGCACGGGACGTGGTCAGGGTGTACCAGGCGGTCGCGCCGGCCGCCGGACGGGTGGCTGTCGCGCTATGACTCCGCTGATCTTCGTCATCGTCATCGTCGTGGTGGCCATGATGGGGGTCTATGTCTCCTGGCGGGCTGGCCGCCTTGACCGGCTGCACGCACGGCTGGAAGCGGCCCGCTTCGCGCTGGACGCCGCCCTGGTCCGGCGCAGCTCGACAGCACTGGAACTGGCGTCCTCTGGCCTGCTTGACCCCGCGACCAGCGTGCTGCTGGCCGAGGCGGCCCATGACGCCCGCTCGCCGCAGTCAGGCCGGGAACTAGCGGAGAGCGACCTCACCAGGGCGCTGCGAGCGGTTTTCAGCCAGCCGGACTTCCGGGCTCTGCTGGCCGGCCGCGAAGGCGCTGAGGAGCTGCTCAGCGAGCTGGAGAGCGCCTCGCATCAGGTGTTTCTGGCGCGCAAGTTCTACAACGACGCGGTGGCCGCTACGCAAGCTGCCAGGCAGCGCTGGCTAGCGCGACTATTCCGGCTGGCCGGCCGGGCGCCGTACCCCGAGTTCTTCGAGATCGACGACTCCCTGGTGCCCGCTGGCGCGGCAGGCAGGAGCGGCGCCGACCTGCCGCACCTGACTGGGTTACTCTGAGCGGCTCTGGCTGGCGCGGCGCTGACTCTGGCGGGGTGATCGCGGCGGGTGTGATCCCGGCGGGTGTGATCCTGACGGGGTGATCCTGACGGCGTGATCCTGCCGGAGTGATACTGCCGGGTTGAGCCTGCCGGCCTGACCTGGTCCGGTGCCTGCTAGGCGGCACGCTGGCGCAAGAATTGCTATCGTTATTTGTGGGCGAGGATAGAAGCACTTCTCCGAAGCATCCGGAAGTGCTACCAGCGCTAAGCAGGTTCACTGGCATGCCGGTGTTGAGCCGGTCGTCCGTGCTGAGCCGGACGCCTGTGCCTGCCGCGGGCCGCCAGCCGTCCGCCGCCTACGATGCAGTCACCGTCAGCAGCTAAAGCGAGGTTTGCCGTGTCTGTCCAGAACCCAACAGAAAGCTCCGAGCCGACTCGCGGCAACGCCGCGGCCGCAGCCACCCCCCGCGCACAGCCAGCCGCGCGGTCGGCTGACTCCGCGCAGCGGGGCACGAGCCTGGTCAAGCGCGGCATGGCGGACATGCTCAAGGGCGGCGTCATCATGGACGTCGTCACCCCGGAGCAAGCCAAGATCGCCGAGGACGCCGGCGCTGTCGCCGTGATGGCGCTGGAGCGCGTCCCGGCCGATATCCGGGCCCAGGGCGGGGTAGCCCGGATGAGCGACCCGGACATGATCGACGGCATCATCGCTGCCGTGTCTATCCCGGTTATGGCCAAGTGCCGGATCGGCCACTTCGTCGAGGCCCAGGTGCTGCAGGCCATCGGCGTCGACTACATCGACGAGTCGGAGGTGCTGACCCCCGCCGACGAGGCGCATCACGTCAACAAGTGGGACTTCACCGTTCCCTTCGTCTGCGGTGCGACCAACCTGGGCGAGGCATTGCGCCGCATCACCGAGGGCGCTGCGATGATCAGGTCGAAGGGCGAGGCTGGCACCGGCAACGTGATCGAGGCCACCACCCACATGCGCGCGATCAGGTCGGAGATCCGCAGGCTGTCCACGCTGTCGGCAGAAGAGCTGTACACGGCGGCCAAGGAACTGCAGGCGCCGTACGAGCTTGTGGCTGAGGTCGCGGCAGCTGGCCATCTCCCGGTCGTGCTCTTCACCGCCGGCGGCCTGGCAACTCCCGCCGACGCGGCCATGATGATGCAACTGGGGGCCGACGGGGTGTTCGTGGGATCGGGCATCTTCAAGTCCGGTGACCCCGCGGCCCGTGCGGCCGCGATCGTGAAGGCGACCACGTTCTACGACGACCCGGACGTGATCGCGAAGGTCTCCCGTGGCCTCGGTGAGCCGATGGTGGGCATCAACCTGGACACGCTTCCGCCGGAGCAGCGCTACGCCGGACGCGGATGGTGATTGAGCTGGCCGGGCTGTCCAAGCCGAGTGAGCCGACAGGGCTGACCGGGCCTACAGGGCTGACCGGGCCGACGCGGCTGACCGGGCCTACGAGCCTCACTGATCGCAGCCGGCCGCCGGTGGGAGTGCTCGCGCTGCAGGGCGACGTCGCGGAGCACGTCCGCGCCCTGGGAGCGGCAGGCGCGGAGCCTGCCACCGTGCGCCGGCCCGAGGAACTCGACCGGGTCGAGGGCCTGATCATTCCCGGCGGCGAGTCCACCACGATCTGGAAGCTGATCGACATTTTCGGCCTGGCAGAGCCGCTGCGAAAGCGCATCGCCGATGGCATGCCCGTGTTCGGTTCCTGCGCCGGCCTGATCATGCTCGCCGACCGGCTGCCCGATCCCGCCTCCGGCCAGCAGACACTGGGCGGGATCGACATGACGGTCCGGCGGAATGCGTTCGGCCGCCAGGTGGACTCGTTCGAGCGTGATCTCACCATCAAGGGCATCGACGGGCCGCCCTACCGGGCCGTCTTCATCCGCGCCCCGTGGGTAGACGAAGTCGGGCCTGCTGTCGAGATTCTCGCCATCGAGCCAGGCGCGAGTAGGATCGTCGCGGTCCGCCAGGGTCGGGCGCTAGCCACCTCGTTCCATCCAGAGCTCACCCCGGACTGGCGCATCCACAAGATGTTCGTCGACATGGTGAGGGATCCTGCATGAGTGGCCACTCCAAGTGGGCAACCACCAAGCACAAGAAGGCGGTGGTTGACGCCAAGCGCGGCAAGCTGTTCGCCAAGCTGATCAAGAACGTGGAGGTTGCCGCGCGCAGCGGCGGCCCTGATCCGGCCGGCAACCCGACCCTGTACGACGCCGTGCAGAAGGCCAAGAAAAGCTCGGTGCCGAACGACAACATCGACCGCGCGATCCGCCGCGGCGGCGGGCTTGAGGCAGGCGGCGCTGCTTACGAGTCGATCACCTACGAGGGTTACGCCCCTGGCGGAGTCGCCGTCCTGGTCGAGTGCCTGACCGACAACAGGAACCGGGCCGCCTCCGACGTGCGGGTGGCGTTCACCCGCAACGGTGGCTCGATGGCTGACCCCGGCTCGGTTTCGTACCTGTTCAGCCGGCGCGGCGTCGTCATCGTCCCCAAGACTGACGGCGTCGGGGAGGACGACGTGCTGGCCGCTGTGCTGGACGCCGGCGCCGAGGAGGTCAATGACCTGGGCGAGTCGTTCGAGGTGATCAGCGACCCGGGTGACCTGGTAGCGGTGCGCACGGCGCTGCAGAACGCCGGGCTCGACTACGAGTCGGCGGAACGCCCGTTCCTCCCCTCGGCCGAGGTCGACCTGGACGAGGAGAACGCCAAGAAGGTGTTCCGGCTGGTCGAGGCGCTGGAAGACTCCGACGACGTGCAAGACGTGTACGCGAATTACTCGGTTTCTGACGACATCATGGAGAAGATCGGGTGAGCCACTGAGCACCGTCGAAGTCCGGCCGCTTGCGCTAGCCGACGACCCCGAGGACGAGCTGGACCTGCGCCGTCGCTCGTTCGGCCCGGTCCCGCCAGCTGACCGGGCAGACTCGATTGCGAGCGCGCTACGGAGCATCGAGGCTGGCGAAATGCTCGGAGCTTTTGACGGCACGCGGCTGGTGGGAAGTGCGCGTTTCCACCCGATGCAGCAGTGGTGGCAGGGCAGATCCGTGCCGATGGCCGGCGTGGCGGATGTCAAGGTTGCTCCGGAGGGCCGCGGCCGCGGCGTCGGCCGTGCGCTGATGACCGCGCTGATCGCGCTGATCGCGGAGCGGGGCTACTCACTGTCCACGCTGTATCCGGCCACTGCGCCGCTGTACCGCTCACTGGGCTGGGAGATAGCAGGCGGCAGGTACGAGACGACCGTGCCGATGCAGTCGCTGGCGGGCCTCGCCGGAGAGGGCTCGGATGGGTCTGCGGCGCTGCGCCGTGCCACTGCCGCGGACGCTGCGGTCGTCGCGGAAACCCTGGGCCAGGTGTACGGGTCGCTGCGTGACCGCGGTCCGGCTACGCATGATCCCGGTCTGCTCGCGTCCTGGCTGGACGACGAGGATCACTTCGCCTACCTGGCCGATGACGGCTTCCTGAGCTACCGCTGGGGTGAGGGCCGCGACAGCGTCCGGGTCGGGCTGCTGGCCGCGGCCTCGGCGCCGACAGCCAGGGCATTCTGGCTGCTACTTGGCTCGCACGGGACCATGGCTGCCGAGGTGCGCGCCTGCCTTGCGCCCGACGATCCGATCAGGTGGCTGACCAGGGAGCCCGCCGCCGCCGTCCGGGAGGCGTGGGGCTGGATGCTCCGCCTCATCGACGTTCCGGCTGCCATCGAGGCGCGCGGCTTCCCGGCTTCCGTGGCGGCGTCAGTCCAGTTCGAGCTGGCCGACGACGTGCTTCCGGCCAACGCGGGGCGCTGGCGCCTGGAGGTGAGCGACGGCCGCGGCAAACTCGTGCACATCGGCCCAGTTGAGTCAGCAAGCCCTGGTTCAGCAGGTGCCGCCGGGCGCGATCCGGTGTTGCGATTGGGCGCGCGCGGCCTCGCTGCGCTCTACGGGGGCGCCCCGCTCGGCGCGCTGCGCCAGGCTGGCCTCGCCCACGGCGGCGACCGGGCTAGCGATGAAGCGCTCGACAGTGTGTTCGGCGGCCGTCCGGCGTTCATGCTGCACGTTTTCTGACCCTCGCCGCTGTCAGGGTGGCTGCCGAGTTCTGCGCCCGGCATTTCCGCGCTACACAATCGCGGAAAATGCCAGGCAGAGAGTTCTGTGGACCTTCGCGCTGGAGCAGCGCCTGCCCTGATGGGCTAGTCGGAGATCACGCCGCTGGTGAAGGTTGACGATGGCTCCGGTTATCGCGTTTGAGCGGTCCGACGCGATGAAGGTGGCTACGTTGGCGATCTCGGCCACAGTGGGCAACTGCTTGCGCAGCGTCCGCTCCGTCATGCGAGCTCCGAATGCGTCACGGCTGATGCCGTAGGCGTCGGCATGCAGGCCGTAGACCTCGGAGATCTGCGGCGTTTCGGGCATCCCCGCTGCCGTACCTACGACACGCAGAACTGCTCCGCGGCGCGTGCGCTTGAAATCGTCGGCGAGCGCTGGAGCCTGATGGTCATCCGGCATGCGCTCTTCCGGGGCATCACCTGCTTCGCGGACTTCCAGCGCAGCCTGGGGATCGCCCGCAACATCCTTTCCGCGCGGCTCGAGTACTTCGTCGAGCATGCGCTGATGGAGCGGCAGCCGCCCACTGCGGCGGCGCGGTCCGCCAGCAGGCGGTCTGCGATGACTGCGGTCAGCCAGTGGCCACCGGGGCGGTCGAAGCACACCCCACCGCGGGCCAGGCGTCGGCCGTCGGCTGACCAGGAGTCCCGCTGCTTCCCAGCGCGACACGCCGATCATGCCCAAGACGATTCGGATCGTTATAACTCCAGGCACGTCGGTCACAGGGGATCGTTACCGTCAGAGCTACGGGTCAGATTCAGTTCTCACTGTGCCTGCGTGCCGCCACCCGGCCAGGCGCCGGACCCGGTAACGTGCTGGCCGAACAGGTGTTCGCAGCGCCAGTGGCGTTCGCACCCAGTGGCGGAGCGGCAGGCGACAGGCAGGACGGTGACGGGATGCGCGTGCTCGGCGTGGATCCCGGGCTGACCCGGTGCGGCCTCGGTGTCATCGAGGGTGCGCCGGGACGGACCCTGCGGCTGATTGGCACCGACGTTGTCAGGACGCCGGCCAGCGACGACATCGGCTCCAGGCTGCTGGCCCTGGAGGTCGAGCTAGACCAGTGGCTGGAGCGTCACCAGCCGGACGCGGTCGCGGTCGAGCGGGTCTTCAGCCAGCACAACGTCCGAACGGTCATGGGCACGGCGCAGGCCGGAGCGGTGGCGATCGTGTGCGCGGCCCGGCGCGGCGTGCCGGTGGCGCTGCACACGCCGAGCGAGGTCAAGGCCGCCGTCACCGGCAGCGGACGGGCCGGCAAGCAGCAGGTCACGGAGATGGTCGCCAGGCTGCTGCGGCTCCCTGACCCGCCCCGGCCGGCCGACAGCGCGGATGCGCTCGCGCTGGCTATCTGCCACCTGTGGCGTGGTACCGCCCACGCCCGGCTTGAGCAGCAGCGTCAACTGGCGGCCGCCCGTCGTGAGTCAGTCCTGCGATCTGCTGGAGGTGCGAGATGATCGCGCATGTGACCGGGTCCGTCGCCGCTATCGCGCCGGACGGGGCCGTGATTGATGTCAGCGGTGTCGGCCTGCTGGTTCAGTGCACGCCTGGCACGCTGGCCGGGATGCGGCTCGGGGAGCAGGCGCGGGTGGCGACATCGCTGGTCGTCAGGGAAGATTCGCTGACGTTGTACGGCTTTGCTAGCGAGGATGAGCGGAACACCTTCGAGCTCCTGCAGACCGCGAGTGGTGTCGGGCCACGGCTGGCCCAGGCCATGCTCGCCGTGCTGACGCCAGACGCGCTAAGACGCGCGGTAGCGGCTGAGGACCTGGCGGTGCTGACGTCGGTGCCAGGCATCGGCCGGAAGGGGGCGCAGCGGATCGTGCTGGAGCTTGCCGGGCGCCTCGGGCCGCCTGCCGAT